>SDBT01009499.1_pt1 | contig 15762 bp, 13 predicted proteins | sample 2277101 | NCBI WGS metagenome assembly SDBT01 (sample SAMN10404973, study PRJNA504765) | marine sediment metagenome | isolation source: marine sediment core GS10_PC15, 103 cmbsf | place: Arctic Ocean: Southern Knipovich Ridge | collected 2010 | reverse complement strand
AGAGTAATCCCTCCGGACTTCCAGATTTCCCACCTTCAGCAAAGGATCTAAAGATCCCTTCTCGATCTTGGCTATCTGAGAAGCCCAATCCGAAAAAACAAAATCCGTACTCTGTCCCGGGCCCGTATGCGGAAAAGAGCGGGAAATCACAATATCCAGGCCTTCGATATTGACATAGAACTTGCCCAGCAGCTCCCCGCTGATCTTGGTATATGCATAGGGGCTGGATGGAGGAGTAGGATGCTCCTCTTTCAGAGCTTTATGAACAGGAGATAAAATCCCGTAAACATCACAGGAACTAATAAAAAGCACACGGGATTGGGGAGAATACTTTCTAACCGCTTCGAACAAATAAAATGTCCCCATCAGGTTGGCTTCAAGCGTTTCTTTCCGGTTTGCCCAGGAATACCCCACATTTGAGATGGCCGCCAGATGAAAAATCCAATCAGGCTGAACTTGTTTAATACAATCGGAGACATCGTCTTCCGACCGCATATCAAGATGAAAGAGGTCCACGGAGTCCAGGGCATCACAGCTCCCGGGATGTTCGGGAAAGCAGGTCCCGGAGATCAAACAATCAGGCTCCATCTCCTTAATTAGATCAATGAGATGCCACCCGACAAAACCGGTCGCTCCCGTAATGAAGATTTTCAGGCCCAAACTTAAACCCTCTCTCTCCAGTAATTGAGCAGGTCTTCGAGCGTCTGGTCAAAAGGAATTATGGGCTCCCAACCTGTTTCGGCCCTAAACTTGGAGGAATCCGACAGAAGGATGGGGACATCTGACGGCCGCAGTCTCTCTGGATCAACCTTGATGTCCACATTGACCTCACTGAAAGACAGCAGTTTATCCAATACTTCCTTCATCGAAATGGTCTCCCCCCTCCCAATATTGTAGGCCTCTCCAGGTTTACACTTTTCAAGACTCAGCCAGTAGGCACGTACGACATCACGCACATCAGTAAAATCCCTTTTCGCCTCCAGATTCCCGACATGGATCACACGGTCTGTCTTTCCCTTCTCTATAACTGCAATCTGTCTGGCAAAATTCGAGCAGATAAACACTTCTCCCCTTCTTGGTCCCGTGTGGTTAAATCCTCTTGTCCTCACTATTTTTAATCCATAACTTTTATAATACTGGTACCCCAATAAATCCTGGGCCACCTTGCTGACCGCATAGGGACTGAGAGGCCTTAAGGGATTGGTCTCTTTCATGGGGATCTCATCGGAATTGACATGCCCGTATTCCTCGCTCGAACCGGCAATCTGGATTCGGGGATCGAGGCTAAGGCTGCGAACGGTTTCAAAAAGATTGATTTGACCTATAGAATTAATGGCAAACGTTTCAGCCGGACAGAGCCAGGAGGTCAGAACAAAGCTCTGTGCTGCCAGGTGAAAAATCCTGTCCGGTTGAATATCACCCAGACACTTTTTTAATGAAACCATATCCTTTAAATCTGCTTCAAAAAGTTTGATTTTATCCTGAATATGGAGGATGTTCTCCATCCGGCTCCGCCAGCGGATAATTCCATATACTTCAACATCCGGATGATGTTCCAGGATATAATCCGCCAGATGACTCCCCGCAAATCCTGTTATGCCTGTTATCAGAACTTTCATATCTTCTCCTTACTTGTCATTACGAGGAGCCATGCGACGTGGTAATCTCTACAAATGAGATTGCTTCGTCATTTCATTCCTCGCAATGACAGCGTGGCGAACTCTCTATTCGGAAATTAATAATAGAATTCTTTGTTTATTAATGCAAATAACCCGAGAGGGAATATGGCTGCTCAGGATCTGTCTTTATAATAATCCTTATAAAATGCTTGAAACTCATGACTCTTTTCTTTTATCTTTCTCCACCAATCCTCGTTATCTTTATACCATCGAATAGTCCTAGTCAGCGCTTCATTAAATTCTGTTTCAGGCTTCCACCCCAAAGAGTGAATTTTTTGACAATCCAGGGCATACCGCCTGTCATGTCCCAACCTATCCGGAACGAATTTGATCAAATCTCTGGATTTTCCCAATTCCTTGACTATGATATTGGCCACATCAATATTTTGGACCTCATTATTTGCCCCGATATTGTAGACTTCACCGGCTGTCCCCTTTTCAATAACGGTCTCAATGGCTTTACAATTATCCTCCACAAAGAGCCAGTCTCGGACATTTGTGCCCTCTCCATATAATGGGAGAGTTTTATTTTCGAGAGCATTGGTTACAAACAAAGGGATAAACTTTTCAGGATACTGGAAAGGCCCAAAATTATTACTTGGCCGTACGATTTTAATGGGAAGCCCATAAGTCACAAAATAGGAATATGCCAACCGGTCTGCCCCGGTTTTGCTCGCCGCATAGGGAGAAGATGGATTTAAGGGATCTTCTTCTTTAAAAAAACCATCATCACGACTGCCGTAAACTTCATCGGTTGAAACCTGGATAAAAAACTCCAAATCTGAATCCTTTAAGGCCTCTAGAAGGATAAAACTCCCATAGACATCGGTAAGAACAAATTCTCCGGCATCCATAATAGAGCGGTCCACGTGGGTTTCCGCCGCAAAATGAACGACGCCATCAACTCGCCCGAAGACATCCTTAACCAGTGCTGTATCTCTTATGTCGCCTTTAACAAATTCGTAGTTCGGATTTGTTTCAATATCCTTGAGATTATCGAGATTCCCAGCATAGGTCAGCTTGTCCAGGTTGATGATTTTGCACTTCGGATAAAGACCGAGAATATAGTGAATAAAATTGCTGCCGATAAATCCCGCTCCTCCTGTAACAAGCAAAGAAAATGGGGACAGTCCCCATTTTTTCTGAAAATTGGGGACTGTCCCCATTTTCTTTGTTGTCTCAGCCATCTTTTCGCTTCCAATCATAGGGGATATTGTTTTCATGAGGGTCGATGCGGTGTTCATCGGGACAATCATAGTTGTAAACTTCAGTTGGGACATTAACTATAATCGCTTCTTCCTCACTGACACACAGCCACCCGTGATAGACATCCGGAGGTATATGAATGAGAAGGGGATTATGGACTCCCAAATAAAACTCAGAGACACTCTTAAATGTCGGGGAATTGTCCCTCTGGTCATACAGCACAAGCTTTATCATCCCGTGCACACAAACAAGATTATCAGATTGCTCTTTGTGAAAATGCCAGGCTTTTACCACATTGGGATAGGTGGTTGTCATATACACCTGCCCAAACTTCTCAAAAACCTCATCATCCGAGCGAAGCATCTCCATCAACCTTCCCCGCTCATCCGGTATAACTTTTAATTTCTTTACCTTCACTCCCTCAATCATCGATTTCTCCTTTATTTTCTTAATCCTTTCTTGTTAATCATTTCAAATATATTTCAAATTCTTTTTTCGTCATACCGGCTTGTTTTATCATTTGAGAAAATAGAGCAGGATAGATATCTTGATTGAATTTAAAACTCACTCTTACTTGAAGGATAGTCCCATCCTCTAGAATTTTTTGCCAAGTTTCGTGTTTTTTTGACCTAACTAGTTCAAAGTTTGTTTTCTTTAATACTTTTCTGAAGTCATTATAAGTAAATGTTGACATTAAAAAAAGAGCCCTTTGACATGATCAGGAGATATTCTCTCTATTAATCGAATATAAGGTAAGTGTGCGGATCTATTAGGACTTTTTGAATACAATTCGTAGTTTTCCCTATACAGTTCTACATAATCAATCACCATTAATACAAGATCGTCAAATGCTTCTTCTTCAGTCTTTCCTTGAGTAGCAAGTTCTAATTCTGGACAAGAAATAACAAATCCATCACCTGAAGGCTCTATTATAGCCGTTAACTTTCTTTCAGAAATTTTTGAGACAATAGGCATTTTCTTCTCCTTGCTTTATATTCTCTAATCCTATCACATTCCGCTGAATCCTTCTTCTGCTTAATCCTTACCCCTTCAATCCTTAATCCTCATCATAATCCCTAATCCTTTCTTTGTCTGCTTAATCCATAATCCTTAATCCATAATCCTACTTCAAGCCTATTTCACTCTTATCCCCCACCATAAACTTATATACAGAAGGCTTTGGCGGGCACTTAAATATCTTCACCCCCCGGCCAATCAAGCTCTCATCAATACGGCTTCCAATATCAGAGATCTCACTTCCTTCAAGCACGATGCTGTTTTCAATCTCTGTCTTAATTATTTTACACCGCGGCTCTATCGAGGTAAACGGACCGACATAAGAATCTATAATTTCAGAACCTTCCCCAATAATCGCCGGTCCTCTTATGGTGCTGTTCTTAATTTTTACTCTTTTTTCAACACGGACCTGCCCATTGATCTTTGAGGCCTCATCAACAATTCCCAAAATCTCCCCTGACATTCCCTCCAAAATCAAACGGTTGGCCTCAAGAATGTCCTCCAGTTTTCCCGTATCCTTCCACCAGCCAGTGACAATATGGGGCCGGACCTTATAGCCATGCTCCACAAGGTACTGGATGGCATCTGTAATTTCCAGTTCATTTCTCCAGGATGGTTTGATGGCATTAACTGCCTCAAAGATATGAGAATCAAACATATAAACCCCAACTAGAGCTAATTTGCTCTTAGGTTCTTTCGGTTTTTCTACAAGATTGACAACTTTTCCATCCTTTAGCTCCGCCACACCAAACATGTGAGGATCCGGAACCTCCGTCAGCAAAATCATTGAATTTGGCTGTTCTGTTTTAAACTCTTCAACTAAAGATTTTATTCCTTTTTTCAATATATTGTCACCCAAATACATGACAAAAGGTTCATCTTTAAGAAAAAACTGGGAGATTTTTACCGCATGAGCCAACCCTAAAGGAGCCTCCTGTTCAATATAGCTGATTTGAACACCAAACCGGCTCCCATCCCCTACAGCTGCCCTAATCTCCTCTTTAGTGTCCCCCACAACAATCCCAATCTCTTCAATCCCCGCCTCTTTGAGTGCTTCGATCCCGTAAAACAGACAGGGTTTATTCGCTACCGGTACTAACTGCTTAGCCTGGGTAAAAGTCAACGGCCTCAGCCTCGTTCCCTTCCCCCCACTCAATATTAATCCTTTCATCTTATCTCCCTATGTCATCGCGAGGAACCTTGTGACGTGGCGATCTCATTATGTTATTGTGACCGCGACGTGGTAATCTCCCATCCTTTATCCCTTCTTAGTATACTTAATCCCTATCCCTTAATCCCTAATCCCTACTTCAGAACCCCATCCCACCTAAAAAATCTGTGGTCTTTCCGATATTTCCCAAACCTATGGTGATCCTAAACTGCATTTCAGGTTTTTGGTTAGAGTAGTATATCTCACGAAAATAAAAAACTCTCATATCAGCCCTGATATCGATACATTGGTAATTAAAGACAAGAGCAAATGCAGAATAGAGGAGTTCCATCTCTTCGATATTAAAATCTATCTCTGCAATGGCTTCTAAATTTAAACTCGGAATTTTTAATCCGCTGTAAAAACCAATTTGATGTCGGTCATACAAGACATCCTTACTGTACGGATTGATACTCTTGTACCAGTTTATCCTAAAAAATATAGGATCAGCCTGTGAACCAAGATTGATACTCGCCCTCAAGCTGGAAAAGGTCCAATAGTAGGGATTTAATCCCACAGAAAAATCAAAGGTGTATTTTGAAGAAGGATAAAATCTCAAATATCCATAGATGTCTGAAAATTTCGGAACTTTACCATCAACCTTATACTGCTGCATCGGACTTTCTTCATCCGGCACAAGAAAAAAAGTCTGATTAACGCCAAATTCCAGAAGCGTCTTGGGCATCCCATTTTGCTTTATGATGAATTGATTTGTAAGGCTGTAGTTTAATTGATGTGCGCGGTAATGACGGCCGGTGGTCGTAATGATCCTATTAAAAGATGAAATGGGCGTTTCGTACACATAGTTCAAAGATGGCTCAATAATGTGTTTAAGTTTTGCCCTATTTTGTGAGTCATAATAGATTTTAGAAAAGACAGGACCAATAAGCTCTGTTCGAATAATATAATTATCTGAAAAAAGAGGCTCATTGACTACCTTTCTTGTATTGGGAGAATAAGTTTGAAAGTATAAGTTATAGGTGGCTGAAACTGAGGTATTTAAAGTCAGCCAGGGAATAGCGGTAAAAGGGAGTGTCAATGTGGGTTGAAAATTTAGACTCTGAGAACGCGTTTGATTGTTATTTTCATAAGCGGACTGCCATCCATATTCCCATCGGCTAAAACCCGATGAGAACGAAAAATAAAGGGGCGAAAAAAGCTTAATTTTTGAAGAGCTAAAGGCCACCGATGGAAGATTCCGCCGTATAATAGAATTGTCAACTTGAACAAAATAGGTTTCCATATTCGTGGCGCGTGCACTCAGATTAAAATAAGACCATGAGCGGGAGATGTATACTTGTGAACTACGGTTTGAAACAACCGCCCTTCTGAAATTATTGTCGAACTCCCTCAAAAAATCATAGGAGCTTTGATAATCAATATCCGCAACTAGAGAAAAACCTGCCGGTAGAGGTTGGTTATGTTTTAATCGGAGAATAAAGGCATTGTTAGAACTCTCTTGATCAGGTTCATCAATCATTGGATCTTTTTTAAAATTAAAGTAATAGAAATTGACTTGTCCCCCCGTCCCTCTATTAAAAAGATACCGGTACTCCAATCCTCCTCCCATTCCTCTTGCCGCATAATAATCGAAGTTTACGGTCGTATCCATATTCCGGCTCATGGCCCAATAAAAAGCCTGTGAGTAGAAAAATCCTTTTTGCCCCGACACTCCTACTTGAGGCATCAGGATTCCAGTGGCCCGATCCTTCTTCAGCGGATAACGTATATAGGGAAAATAAAAGATCGGCACATTTTTTATTGAAAAAACGGGATGCCACATCTCTATATAATCGTCCTTCTTAAAGGTTCCCTTACCAAAAGAAAATTTCCATCGTGGATCTGGCTGTGAACAGGAAGTGACCTTAGCTTTCTCAAGTATAAAGGTGTTTTCACTTTTTCTTTGGATAATTTCTGCCTCATAAAAAACAGAGGGCTGCACCATCCCCATAACCTTTTTTAACTCCCCCTCGGAGGAATCCATATTGAAATTGATGCTTTCACATTCGATCACTTCATTTGGAAGCTGGATGACAACACTTCCCTCAGCCGACACTTCTTTTGTCTCTGTATCTATATCAATTCTATCTGCAAAAAGTACGATCTGTTTGTATCGGACTTCCACATTGCCCAAAGTGAAAATCCGGTTTTTTATTTGCTCTATATAGTTGGCTTTAACAATAAGATCCCCTGATGCAAATGTGCTTTCTTGGCTAAACAGAAAAATCCCAGAATGAAGGATGACTATTACATAAAAAACAGAAAATATATTTTTCATTAGAAGAAAAAACTTTAACACAGACATACCCTATTATCAACCAAGACTAGTTTTGCTAAAAGAATACCAAAGTGAAGAATGGACCAGTTCTTATGTAGGGGCTCAAATAAAGCCCTACTCATGAACAATCCGGGTTAGAAACGAGGATTTTTCTTTACTCCGAACCAGTTGATTTGATCGGGGCTCCTCTTAAAATCGGGAGGAGAAAGTTCTGAGTCGTACATCTTCACGCCTTTCGGTGTGAGCCTGAGTCGGTCCCCCTTGCGCGTTGGGATCTCAAGTGTATCTCCGTCAAGCACACGGATCTTCCCGTCGGACAGGCTGGTGACTGTCGCGCCAGCTGACCATGGATTGAGGACATAACAGGTACCTCCGACCTCTGACGTGATATCGATAAAGGCCACCTTGCCCCCCGACAGTCGTGAAGACACCACGAATGCTCCTTCGGCCCGGAGGTCTTCAAACCAGGCATCATGCCAACGATCGGGCACGGAAGGGAATACCCGCACAACACCGTTCCAACTCTGGAGAAGCATCTCCAGCACGGCGGCCGCGGCGCCGAAGCCGCCGTTGATGCTGAACTCCTTGGGCCATCGCTCACCTTGGCGAATTTCTTTTGGGAAGAAACTTCCCAGCCCATACTCCCTCCAATCGCTGTTCATATTCAGGCTGTTTTCGCTTATGAAGGCGTCCGCGTACCGTTCGAGAAACATAAAGGCCATGTTTCCCTTTTGAAGGCGGGAGGCAATGAGAGAGGCCCAGGGCCAGTCCTCTCCGATCCACTCGCCGAATCCTTGTCGGAGCCAGGTGTTGATGGAACGGGTAATCAGATCTCTTTCTTCCTCAGTGCCGTCGACATTCAGGAGACCAAGGGGATGGATCGGCATGAGGTGGGAGTGATGCCTGTGGGAGTGCAACAGTGGCGTGTCCTTCATGATCAGGAGCCCAGTCTGATCTTCCGGGTAAGGCGTTAGATAATCCAGTATCTCTTTCCAAGCGGAGGCCCCAGGATCGTCGATCCCGAGGATGTTCTGGGACTCCAGAAGGGCTTCGGCTAGGAACCGGACAAGGGATAAGGAACAGGTCACATCCCAGCCCACCCTATACTCGTATTCCGGTGAAGAATCCCATGGAAGATGATATAGCCCGTCCTCACCCTTCTCTAGATAGCCTTCAAAGAACTTCATGAACTCACGCATAAAGGGGTAAGCCTTTTCCCTGAGAAAGGCCTCATCCCGAGAGTAGAGGTAATGCAGCCAGAAGTGATGAGCCACCCATGGCCCGCTTCCCGTCCATAAGCTCCATGGAAAGGGGGTAGGAACGCGGTTTCCCCTGGGAGAGAGCACGCCGTTCGCCATGGCCCCATCCCAGCCGTAGAAATCACGGCAAAACTCCTGAAACCGGGGGAGCATCTCGAAGAAGACATCGTACAGGGAGTTGCCGAGTTCGAGATGGTTTGAGGTGTAGATCGGCCAATAGCTCTCCTGCAAATTCAGATTGAGGTGGTAGTCCGGTTTGCTTTGGGCCCACACACCCTGCCATGTGACAGGAACCCGGCCGATCGTGTTGCAGGCAAGCTTGTACATCTCCGCGTAGTAGAGGTTCTCCAGCTTGGGATCGGGTATGGTCAGCGCGGATCTCTGCCAGTACTCCTGCCACCAGGCGCGGTGCTGCTCATAGAGCGTTTCCTTGCCCGATTGCAGTGCCTCGTCCATCCGTTCCTTGGCAATCGACAGTGGGTCGCCGTCCGCTGAAAGCTCAACACATAGAAACAATGTCAAGCGGCGAGCGTCCGTGTCCTCCTGCAGCGCCCACATGACGCAATAGGCTCCACTACCAGGGATCTCCTGAACATGCCAGGTGAGCGCTCCGTCGCTTCCGGTGATCGCTGGGGGATACCCCCAGGCCTTGAGGGTGGCTTCGTTGTTCTCCGGCTCGTACGGCCGGAGGCAATACGTGAGCCTGCAATCAACGTCCGGTGTGTACTCGAGTGTAGCATCTCCCTCCAGGTTCACCTCCAGGACCAACAAGTTCTTTTGCGCATGAATGAAGCCAGAAAACCTCGCCTTACCGTTGCTCAGGGAGACCGTCCCCGTCGCCGTGGCATCGAACAGGCTGAGTTTGCCTTCAAAGCCCTTTGGCGGGGAGCCGAATCCGAGCCGTATCCCGCCGATACAGACATTTGTCGGATGGGGGATCTCCTGGTAAGTGTTGTACCCTCCCGCCTCACCGAGCTGCCCCTCGTCGAGGAGCTTCCTCAGGGACTGGTAGTCGCGGCCGGGCCCGAACTCCAGATGCTCGCGCTCATCCCAGGCATCCATTCTGTTGATAGTGATTGTCAGGGGCTCACCATCTCCCCAGATCACCGCACCCAGATTTCCGTTGCCGAGTAGAAGCCCCTGCTCCCATTCCACTGGTGCAGCCTCGTAAACCATGTCATGTTGCTTCAGGAGAGCCTTCCGGTCCAACCGACTAGGGACTCCCGCCATGAGTGGCAGGACTGCCTCCCCCCTCAGGGATTTGTTGATCTGAACATGATCATCGATTCTGTCAAAACTAAAAGCTTGATCCCCTTTGTCGACCACATAGGTCAATCCGTTCACAAGAAGGCCATCATTCCCGTCAACAGTGTCTTTGGCATTCTCATCCACCTGCCACCAGCTGATTAGATTATCAGGTGGCTTAAGACAGTCGGAAGTCTGGATGTTTCCGACTCCAAGAAAAACCAAAAAAAAGAGAAGTCCTAAAATCGGTCTGATAAAATCGGTGTTTATTTTTCCAATCATACTCCATTCTTTTCTGTCCGACAAAGACTGATATGTGTATTTCATTATTTTTTGACTTGTTTATGACTGAAAGCATAGAGAAATGCAGGATGAGAGTCAAGATGCTTATATGAGGATAGATAATGTATGATGTCAAATAATTCGGACCGCTTATGAAATATCTAGAACGATGGTTTCTTGAATTCTCCATCAGGAAAGATGCTGATCCCTACCTCCCTGAAGTTGACGATGCAAAGAAGAAGCTGGTTGGGTTAACGATGGATAATGTCATGATCGAATCATTTATTGGTTCATTTCGGGATGAATGTTTGAATGGACCAGTTTTTTGGGTAGACCTCAGGCCAGCTAAATTATAACCAATCTACTGGATCGATATTAGGGGGGACAGGTCAACTTCTCAGTAGAAATTTATCGATACTTGAGAGTATCCGACAATCTTATTCGTGATATAAAATTAGCACAGATACCTTTTAGGTTGCTTTCATTAAAAAGGGAGGCTGCGGATCCTGGCCTCCACTCGTCTCAATTAATCACATAAACTTGGAAAATTTAGTATAATTTACTGGGACTAAGGAAACATCTTTCGTATCCCCTCCTCAAAGGGAATGGGATTATATCCGATGTCCTTTTTCGCTTCCTCAATACTGAAATCTGCGTCCATTGTGACACCAAGAATAGTATCCCGTTTCAGGAGCGGATTCTTTTGAACAATTTTGAAAATCCACGCAATCGCATAGCAGATAGGCACAGGAATGGATACAATTGTTTTATTAATATCAAGCTTTCGGCAAAGCATTTCTGTGTATTCCCTCATAGTATGAGCGGACCCGCCGCCAAAATTATATATTTTGTTATATGTAATTGGCATATCCACGAGCAATGTTAATCCTCCTATAACATCATTTATCGAAACCCAACGTTTCATAACGTTTCCGCTGCCTACCATCGGAATGAACAATTTAAATTTTTTCAATTGATTGATATACATGACAAGCTCCTGTCCTCCACCTCCAGCTCCATAAATCAGTGTAGGCCGAATAATTGTAAAATTAGTGTTTTTTCGTTTTTCTTTCATCAATTGTTCGGCTTCGATTTTTGTCTCGCCATATGTGGTTTGCACTTTGTAATTGGCGGCCGCAGCGGAAATATACACAAAATGCTCTATTTCAGCTTCCACTGCATTATTTACTACATTCTTGGTTCCCTCATAATTTATTCGATGGAAGAGTTCAGGATTGCTGGAGTATAAAACGGCAGCAAGGTGAAATAACGTTTTTACATTTTTCATTGGGGATTTTAGTGTGTGCGGTTTTGTTATGTCTCCCGCCACAATTTCACAATCGATGCCATCCAGATTTGATAATAAAGGATCACTCTCAAAAACCATCGCCCTGACCTGGTGACCCTTTTCAACCAGGCGTTTGATCAATATGCTACCCATAAATCCTGTTCCACCAGTTACAAGTATCATTCCATCCTCCTTTTTTGAATTGATTTGAAATCGATATCACCAGTAATTAAGGGCCATATTCCAATCATTGCAACAACAAGATTGAACACGCAAAGGTAAATAAGTGAAACTGTAAAACCCTGAACTGCTGTTCCGTCCCATGCTACGAAAATATTTACGAGAATGTAATCCCTAACACCAATTCCGCTAATTGAGATGGGAAGGATAGCTCCCAAAGATGCCAACGCTATCGCCCAGATTAGAACATGAAAAGATATTTCTGATCCCACTGCACGGCAAAGAAAAACAAAATGCATGAAAAATAAAATATATGCTGCTAAAGTCCAAAAAATAACGGGGAATAAATTTTTTCCAGAGCCTGTCTTTAACGCTAACAGGAAATCTTGAGTATTTTTACCTGTCTTACGATGCAACAAATTCAACAACTTTGTGCCAATTTTGAAAAATATCCATAATCTCATTATCAAAAAGCATATTAAAATTAATGATATAAAGGCTAACAAAAGCACCCAAATGTTTAAAAGATGCTGATAATAAGGAAACAAAAACCATATCGTGCCGATAACAGAAACTAATATCAAGGCTACGATATCGGCAATTCTATCAAGAACTATCGTACCAAATGCAGTGCCCCAGTTTGCAGCATCCTTCTGCCATGAACGAACAAAAACTACTTTTGATAACTCACCGATTCTTCCAGGAGTTACTGCACCAATAAGGGTGCCAGTACAGTAAGCAACAATTACACGTGGTAAAGACACAAAAATTCTTTGCTTACCAAGAATATAATGCCACCGTACAGCTTTCATACAGAAATGACCAGCACAGAGGAAAGCAGCCACAAGGACAAAAGACCATCGTGTCGACAAAATTTCTGAAAATAGAGCTTCCTTTCCCACCCTCATTACTATAAACACGAAGAGAGACAGCCCAATTAAACGTAATGCCCATCGTTTCCAATTTGAACTTTTTTGATCCCTGTTCATCAAATGTCCTATATTTTCAATTCTTTTTTGATTCATAGCCATCAGGGTTTTTCCGATGCCATCTCCAGGCAGTTTCAATAATGGTGTGAAGATCAGAATATGTGGCTTCCCACTCCAGCTCCTTCATAGCCTTATCACTTGAACTGACAAGTTTCGCAGGATCACCAGGCCTTCTTTCTCCGATTACTGTCGGGATTGGCATTCCAGTGATCTTTCGTGCAACATCAATCACATCTTTAACCGAATATCCATTCCCGTTCCCAAGATTATAAACCGCTCTGGGAAAACCATTCAACAATCGCTCCATGGCAAGGAGATGTGCTTGTGCAAGATCGGCTATATGGATATAATCACGTATACAGGTTCCATCCTTGGTTTGATAGTCGTTACCGAAGATATTTATCATTCCTCTTTGTCCGAGTGCGGTTTGAAGAACCAAGGGAATAAGGTGCGTCTCTGGATTGTGATCCTCACCTATTTCACAATCAGGATCTGCCCCTGCCGCATTAAAATAACGAAGGGAAATAGATTTCAACCCGTAAGCTTTTTCAAAATCATCCAAGATTTGCTCAATAATCAGCTTTGTCCAGCCATATGGATTTATAGGATTTTGAGGATGATCCTCGGTGATGGGAATTGCAACAGGCTCCCCATAGGTAGCGCACGATGATGAGAAAATGAAGTTATTAATCTCTTTTTCGACCATTGCTTCAAGCAGGTTAAGGGTATTTGTAACATTGTTCCGGTAGTATTTTGCTGGTTCTATAACTGACTCACCAACATAGCAAAATGCCGCAAAATGCATAACTGCAATAATTTCGTACTTTGAAAATACGTGCCTCAACAGTTCTGAATCGGCCAGTGAACCATGAATAAAGGAACCCCATTTTACTGCTTCACGATGTCCATATACAAGATTATCAAGAACAACCGGATTATAATTGTGACTTGCAAGATATTTGCACATGTAAGAACCGATATAACCGGCTCCTCCAACAACAAGTATATTTTTCATCTTCTTTCTTCAGTCTTTATCATTTGCGTCAAAGCCAGCGCATTACGGATGCAGTTATTAATATTTCTATCTTCCGGATATATCTGAGCAGTATTAGCTAAATACAGATTTGGTATGGGCGCCCTATGAGAAGGCATAAGAGACATGTAACCAAGTGTATAAATAGGAGTACCGAAAAGGTTCTTTGATAAAAAAGTATCTTTAATCCATCCTTCATTGAATAATGGAAACACTTTTTTTAACCCATTGACATATAATTCCTGGATTTTATCCTTGGCATAATGAAAAATCGGATCGTTTGATGACAGATAATTGAAAACGTATACTATATTTTTCCCTTCGTATTCATCCGATGGAACAAAATTAGTGTGCTCAATAATGCCGCCAAATGGCAGTTCCTCATTGTTAATATTTAACCAATAGATATTGTCACTTAATTTTGACTTTAAAACAAAAATCATACAAATTATTGACTTATAACGAATTTTCGCCAATTTTTGTTTATACCCGACAGGAAATGAAGGCACCAGATTTGTAAACGTGGGAACAGGAATCGTGGCAATAACTTTATCAAATTCAACTGTGTTATCACCCGTAATCAGTTTAATGTGGTTAGTGGAGAGCTGTTCAATTAAGTCAACTTTTCTTCCAAGATGTATTTCCCCCCCCAGTCCAATTATCCTCTTAGATAATTGCTTTAATAACAGATCAAAGCTTCCCAAAATGTATCCGAGACGTTCATTTTCACATATTCGGTTTCGTGACTTTGCGCGAGGATGGATTCTGCCCCAAAGCCATGAAGCAGCAATACTTTTGTAGTCATCTCCAAATTTTGCTTTTAAAAGAGGTTTCCAAACTTTTTCATAGACCTCAACAGCCCTATATTTTCTGAACCAATCACTGATGGAAATATCATCAAGGTATTCCCATGTTCTTTGTTTTTGAAAGTAAAGAACTGAAAGTCCAAATTTAAATTTATCCAACCATTTTAGTGGTTCAAATCTTAATAAATCTGTTGGCTTTCCAAACTTGTAAATATTTCCACCATGATAATAGCCTATATGGGATTCTAACCAAGCAATATTATCACCAAGTTTAAGTTCATTTAATAAAGAAATAAGCTCTAAATCAGTTTTAAAAAAGTGATGATAGTATCGCTCAATATAGTTTTCCCCAACCTTTACAACGCCAGCCAAACCGCCAATTTGCTTGTCTCTTTCTAAAACAACAACTTCATATCCGGATTTGAGCAACTCATAGGCTACTGTCAGGCCGGTAATTCCACCTCCGATTACACCAACTCTCATCCTATGCTATTCTTCCATATAATCGTGACAGATTTTATCCAACCTTATCTGTCGATACTTTGTCCATCTTTTTCTATAATTTGTCTGACAATATAAGTTGGACGTCCCTTGACCTCGTCATAAAGCCTTCCTATATATTCACCAATTAAACCCAAAGACAGAAGGATTATACCACCCAGAAAAAGGACGAAAACTGACAAACTCGCTATTCCTGTTATAAATTTATTAGTAAACAATTTCAGATATATGATTCGGATCGCTTCTGCAAAGCCAGCAAAAGAAACAAGAACACCCATTAAAGTTGCTAGCCTGAGAGGGAAATAGGAAAAAGAAAGCAATCCATCCAAAGCGAGGCGTAAAAGTTTGATAAATGAATACTTTTTTGTACCTGCAAATCTCGCATCGCGTTCATATTCAAGCGGTTCTTGTTTAAATCCCACCCAGGCACGTAAACCACGAACAAAACGTCCATACTCTTTGAGAAGGCGTAATTGCTTTGCCACACATTTATCCATCAAACAAAAGTCACCGGAATCTAATGGAATATCTGTTACTGATAGAAATTTGAGCAATCTATAAAAAAAGGAATAACATGTTCGCTTGAGCCATGATTCTTTTCGTTTCTTGCGCACGCCATATATGACATCAATACCTTCTTCCCATCTTTTGATCATTTGGGGAATTATCTCAGGGGGATCTTGCAAGTCCGAATCTATAACTATTATTGCATTTCCTGTAGCATGATCAATGCCCGCTGTCACAGCAGACTGATGCCCAAAGTTTCGTGAAAACTCGATTATTTTGATT
>SDBT01009498.1_pt1 | contig 15763 bp, 14 predicted proteins | sample 2277101 | NCBI WGS metagenome assembly SDBT01 (sample SAMN10404973, study PRJNA504765) | marine sediment metagenome | isolation source: marine sediment core GS10_PC15, 103 cmbsf | place: Arctic Ocean: Southern Knipovich Ridge | collected 2010 | reverse complement strand
TCAGCATTACCCTTTTCGAGAAAACTGATATGATACAAGTACTTACAGAAACTGCGCTCGAAACAGAAAACAGCGCTTCTCCTAACCAGTTGATGCTGATAGACTTTTAACCGGACAGTACTGGTCTATGACCCTGAAAGAGGCGGGTTCATGCCAGTGGAAGACATCCTGCCGGCAGGCGAGGACTCGACCTATGAGGAAGGCCTCCTCCTCTGGGAACGCCACTAGGAGACGGTCTTCAAGCCTCGAATAGTGAATGACGTCCTCCGCGGTATGGTCGAGAAGAGCCGTGAGACGGGCGTGCTTGTCCCGCAGACTTCCTATATCGTAGTGGAAAGCGAGTCGCAGTTTACGATGCTGCAGCGCGCTGAGAAGAAGGGGCTCACGGCCGACCATGCACTGGAGTTCGATGAGTTCATGGAGTCTCCCGCTCCGCCCGTGGTCTATCTCATCCCTGTACTCATCCTGCTGATGGTCTTTCATCAGAGAAGGCGGCGCCGGAGCTCAGCGCAGGCCGTATGACAAGAGCGGTTGCTGCCAGGCTCAGGAAGCCCCCGTGGCGGACGATAGCCGGCGGGGCGGTCTTCCTCGCGGTGAGCTTCCTGGCGTATGTCCTCTGGTCTCCCGGTGCCCTCGTCCGCGACGGCCGCCACGATCTCCGCACTAACGGCATCTGGGTCCAGCACGGGTGGCTCGGGGACGACGCCTGGTTTGTCCGTAACAGCCGGGACATGGACGCTTTCAGGAGCGCCGAGAAGATCCACGCCCTGGCCGCCACGCTCTCCGAGCACAACATACTCTACGTGTATCCTCACATGGCCCCCTGCACCCCGGACGGGAGCCTCGCGGGGCGCGACCTCGAGCAGACAGAGCTCTTCCTTGACGGTATGGAGGGACTTTCCGTCATGCCCTGGATAGGAGGGGTGCTGGGGGCACACTGCTTCCCTGAAAGACCGCAATGGAGGCAAGGCTTCGTCTCCTCTATAAGAGAGCTCTTTGCAGCCCATCCCCGCCTTTCCGGGGTACATGTAAACATAGAGCCGATGCCCTCCGGGAACGAGCACTTCATCCTCCTTCTCAGGGAAATCCGGGCAGCCCTCCCCGAAGGGAAGACTCTTTCCCTTGCTGCGTATCCTCCTCCGACAGTATGGCACCAGTTTGCCAATGTCCACTGGGACGAGGCCTACTTCCGGCAGGTCGCTTCCGGAGTGGACCAGGTGGCCATCATGATGTACGACACCGCCATAAGGCGCGGCAAGATATACCAGGCGGTGATGTCCTCCTGGGCAGGAGAATCCCTCTCCTGGGCGGGGGAGGCAGACGTCCTCTTCGGCCTTCCCGCCTACGAGGATGCCGGCGTGCTGTATCACCACGCCGGGGTCGAAAACCTCGAGAACGCCTTGGCCGGGATACATGCCGGGCTGGACCGCATGGGAGAGCTCCCGGCGAACTACCGCGGCATCGCCATCTACTGCGAGTGGGAGATGGAAGCGGAGGAATGGGACTACCTGTCGGCCAACTATACCAGGGCCAGCATCGAGTCTCTCCCGCCCCCCTGAGGCGTGGCCCTGCCGGTTGCGGCCGTGGCAAAAGGTATCAGTAGTTGTGGCCTGCTGGCTCTTGAGCAGACAAACATATGGCAGCGCACCATTTCATGATAATGCGGTATAATACATCTCACGTGCAGTAGAAGACAAGAAAGGAGAAGACAATGAGATATCTCGCAGGTATTGCTCTCGGACTCATCCTGGGTGCAGTCACGTGCCCCCTGGCAGCAGCCGCAGAAACATATGAAGTGGATCCCACGCACTCAGCAGCGGTCTTCAAGGTGAGCCACTTCGGCATCAGCTTCGTCACAGGTGGTTTCACAGATGTCTCAGGCACGATTGTAATGGACCGTGATAACCCGGGCAAGAGCTCAGTGGAGTTTGTGATCCAAACTGCGAGCGTGAACACGCACCTCAAGAAACGCGATGAGCATCTGCGCAGCGCAGATTTCTTTGACGTTAAGAAATATCCCACCATGAGTTTCAAGAGCTCGCGGGTCAAGAAACTCGGAGACAACCTGTACGAAGTGACCGGCTCCTTCTCCCTGCACGGTGTCACCAGGATCATCACTACCAGGGTCACGTTCATCGGCGAGACGGACGTTCCGTGGGGTCAACACCGCGCCGGGTTTGAGACTTCTTTCAGCATCAACCGCACCGACTATGGTATGGACAAGCTCCTGAAGCCTGCTGGAGACAAGGTCCAGATCACCATCTTGGTCGAGGCCATGCGCAAGGACGACCCTGCCAAGAAAGCCAGGGATTGAACACTACTACCGGACTGTGGGAAAGTGGGGAACAGGAGACAGTATTATCCTTGTCGCTAATGTCAGAATGTAAGTTCCAGTGATGGTCGTACTCATGATGCAAGTTGACCAGAACATTCAGTCGGCTTATGTTGCACGAGATTCACTGTTTGGCGATTCTATTGGGCGGTACAGTATCTGTTCGGCAAGAAGGAGAACGAGATGAGCGACGTCAAGTTCAATTGCCCGCACTGCAACCAGCATCTTGAAGCCGATCCAACAATGGCCGGGACTTCTGGCTCGTGTCCTGCGTGCGCAAAGGACGTGGTGATCCCTGCGGAAACAAAGGTTACTCCCCCTGAACGGGACCAGCCACAGACGTTGGCTGCGCGAATGACCATCGTACAGCAACTGCTCCGCTTCTTCCTTGTGCTTGTCTTCTTGGTAGCAACACAGTTCCTGACTGCTGGCATCACCGCGTTTGCCATGTATGGGTACGCTCGCGCCACATTGTATCTGCTTCTCGGTAGCAGCTTGTTCGTCGCCTTCGGTATGCTTGTGAGGCTGCAGATCACGAAGGTGTGTGCGCACGGGAAGCCAAGATACGTGACGCTCATCACACCCATTGCCGCGGCTTGTGCCGCTATTGCCTTCTACCTTGTCTGGGAGTCAGCGCCCCGGGAGCTTTGGGTAGGTTTGGTGTATCTCTCTGCGCTGATTACCGTCATTTCCGGCCTACTGGTTGTAGCGCGAGCGAAGGCGTTTTCATGGACATGTCTTGTCGTTGTGTTCTTGGCAACGTCCTCCGCGCTGTTCGTGGTTGAGTATCGTCCTCTCACGGCTGCTCAGGCCGCCGCTAAGACCAACGCGCGCAAAGCACGCTTTGAACCGCTGCTCGATGAACTGAGGAAGCTCGACGAATCCGAGGATTTCGAAGCTGGACTCAACCGCGTGCAGGAAGATGCGCAATACTTCGGAAGGATTCCCGCAATAGACGGCAATCTGCTCGTCGTTGGATTCAAAGAGTGGGTTCGTGGCGCGACCTTGGTCCACAGTCCGTTCTACATCGAGGGGTATCTTCCGCCTGACATGCTCGCAGTGGCCCCGTCAGATGTCCGTGTAGTCGTGGTCGTTGAAGCAGTTCATGCGACGCACACCGCCAAAGAGTCACCTCTGGTAATGGAGGTCCTGCTGTACGCATGGCCAGATCGGACGCGCCTTGCTTGTGCGAAGTTAGCAGTTGGCCGCAAAGCGAAACATACCGGATATCAAGTGTTTCCCGCCGCCACATCTGCACTCCGGCGATTCTTGAGAGTGGCAGTTGATGCATCGGCCAAAGAAGACAACGTTACCAAGCCGGCCGATGAGGCCGTAGAGAAGGTATCCGCGGGGATGACCATTGCGGCGGTAGAGGCGCTCTTGGGGAAGGGAACACCGTATGCAGAAGTGGAGAACGCGAAAGAGAAGTACGGCTTTTCGCCCACTACCTCCGAGGGGCAGCGCAATACATACTTGTGGTTCCGACCCAATGACAGAGTGTACGTGGCCGAGTTTACAGACGGGAGGTTGAGTTTCAGCTTCACGAAGCTTCCGCCAGGAGAGTAGATGACTCGCCGGTGCCGGGCACCGGTTGCTCGGACAACCGATCATCCGGAGACGAGGCCTTCAGAACGAATGCCGAACAAGGCGCTCCAGCGGACGCGGACAAGCCGCGCCGCTGAGCGCTGTCGTTAAGCGAGGTCTCGCGAATCCGCGGAGATTAGGCTGAGATTCAACAGTACTACCAGACTGTGGCAAAAGGATGGGATTCGAGTTATAATCACGCGGTAGACAATCGTGTCAGTTACTACCTGTTATGATTTTGCAGGATGGCAATGATGGAGGATAGGCGTCTCGAGAGACGGGATCTTTGAATCGGAGTCCGTGGTTTCATCATACAGATAATCGGGGACGCACAACGGACCTGGCGAAGGAGAGATACACAATGGAGCGCAAGTACTCCGTGATACTTGGCAATCTTGGCAAGACCAGAGACCGGTTCTGCAGTGGATACAAAGACAATCCCGATAGTGCAGAGATGCTCAAACAAGCAGCCGCGATCCCACATGTCAGTGGCATCGAGTTGGTGGGAACATGGGATATTCATCCCGACAATGCAACCGAGATGAAGAAGACGCTTGCAGATCTCGGTCTGAAATGCGTGTCTATTATCCCGGACCTGTTTGCAAATAGAGTCTACTGGAAGGGGAGCTACACCAGCACCGACCAGAAAGTGCGCCGCAAGGCCATCGACTACACCAGGCAGATGTGCGATATTGCTGTTGAGATGGATTGCGGCACCATCTGCATCTGGCCTGGTCAGGACGGTTACGATTACCTGCTCTGCGCTGACTACAGTGCCCAACGCGACTGGATGTGCGAGGCGATAGCCGAGTTGGCGAAGTCGTACCCGAACCTGCGCTTTGCACTCGAATACAAAGCCAAGGAACCCCGGACGCACTCGACGCTGGCAAGGACAGCCGACACGCTGTTGCTGGCTCAGGAAACCGGCTGCAGCAATGTGGGAGTGACAATTGACACCGGGCACGCTTACGTAGGCGGGGAGGTCGTAGGCGAGGCGATCGTGCTGGCGAAACGTGCGGGGGACCGCCTGTTCCATATGCACTTCAATGACAACTACGCTACCTGGGACGATGACATGATCGTGGGGACCGTGCATACGGTGTGTTACATCGAGACCCTGTACTGGCTCGACTCTTGCGGCTACACTGGTTGGCTTTCCATGGATCAATACCCATACCGGGAAGATGCAGCCCCTGCAATCGGTGAGAGCATCCTCTGGCTGCAGCGGTTCGACCAGGTTGTTCAGACACACCGCGCGGAGATCGATCAGCTGGTGAGGACAGGGGATGCCGTGGCGACTTCGCGCTTCTTGCGAAATGTGTTGGTGGGTGATTAGCTACTCGACAACCGGCTCGACCCGGCACTCCTGGTCAGCATCCGTCTGCAATGCCAGGCTGTGGGATAGCGATAGCCCCGGGGCATGATAGTGATGTGAGTAAGGTGGGCGGAGAGACGTTTGGGTGAGGAGAGATGGCCGATGACACAAAAAGGGAGCAAGACGCTAATACGGACGTTGACAGTAGTAGCTTTGGCCGGTGTGGCAGTCGCGGTTGTAGTACTGGTGATCGTTCCCAGGGCCAGGCAGGTTAAGCGGGAGGCGCTGCTGGAGCAAGAACGGTCAATAGAGATAGCCGAACTGGGATGGAAGTGGAAGATCCGCGACTACATGAAGACGCGGGGTGAGGAAGATATCCGGATCATCGGTTGGAAGGCTGAGAAGGTGGGCGAGCAACTATACATGGTGAGTTATACATTTGATGATGGGAGTGGGGAAAAGGGCTGGTTCATGGAAGTGAACGTGGCCGGCGCCGCAGCTCTCAACATATTTGCCGTACCTGAACGGATGGAGCGATACGGCATCAGCAAAGTGGATGAGCATATTGGGAAGAGGAGTGCCGGCAGCCCGTAGTGACCTGAGAAACAGAAGGAGGAGAAGAAACCCATGAAGCCAGCTGCGCCAACGGTGACTGTTCCGCTGCTCGTGTTTCTCATGGCCTTCTGCGCCGGCCTGCCTGCATCCGCAGGAGCTGCGGGCATCGATTATGGCCAGCCGAGGCAACTTGGAATTATCACTGATGAGAACATAAATGAAAGTAGCGGGCTTGCCTGTTCTCCGGCTAACCCGGAAACGTTCTGGACGCATAATGATTCAGGTGATCAGCCACGGTTGTTTCTGATCGCTCGCGATGGACAGACCCGGGCCACACTTATTGTCAAAGATGCAGAAGCTAGAGACTGGGAGGACATGGCCTCGTTCAAGGACAGGAGGCATGGCTACCTTCTGGTAGGTGATGTCGGTGACAATGATGCCAAACGCGAGCAATATACGCTCTACATTATTCGAGAACCACGGATCATGCCTAATGCCAGAGCTCGCGAGATCGAGGTGCGCCCTTCGATCACCTTGCCGTTCAAGTACGAAGACGGCTCGCACAATTGCGAATCAGTTGCTATAGATCCAACAACAGGAAGAATATACCTGGTCAGCAAAGAAGGAGGCAGTGAGTGCAAGGTATATGAGCTGCCGACACCTAAAAGGACTGTAACCACGCCGGTGACTGCTAAAGTGATCGCCATACTTAAGATCCCGACAGCAACTGCTATGGACATCTCACCGGATGGCCTGCGTGCAGTAGTCCTTGCAGGCGGTGGCGCATATGAATACACACGCAACATGGGTGAAACATGGGCTAAGGCCTTTGGCGGGGAACCACGTATTATCCATATGCCCGAACGCGCCCAGGGTGAATCCATCTGTTACGGAGCCGATGGCAAGACGCTTCACCTTACGAGTGAGAAAGTGGCGCAACCGTTCTGGGAAGTCCCTGTTGCCCGCGATGAATAGACCTGCTGTCAATTGAACAAGGCGCGTTATCGTGCCCGGGGTCCGGCCCCCTGGTGCCGGGCCGCTGTAGCTGATGCTCTTCCAGTACATTCCACAAGCAGTAACCCGAGAGGCCGGGCGTTACCGCAGTTGCACATCAGGTGAGGCGGCTGTTTTGTGAAGGCCAGGAAGCCCTCCCGGTGTACAATTGCTGCTGGCAGAAGTGCCCGTGAGGAGGTGCAGGCACGTGAAGATCCTGGTAATAAACGCGGGGAGCTCTTCCATAAAGTATCGTTTGTACGAGATGCCTGGAGAAGCTCTATTGGCCAATGGGATAGTCGATCGCATCGGCCAACACGGCTCCTCAGCGTCCCATTGTTCTTTCGGCAGGACTGAGCGCACGAGCACTGGAATTGCCGGTTACCCTGACGGCATGGCCTCGGTCCTTGATTTCATAGTGGACAAGGACCGGGGGGTGATCAAGAGTATTGACGAGATCGATGCAGTAGGCCACAGGGTGGTGCATGGCGGGGAGAGGTTCCGGGATTCAGTCCTGGTCGACGATGTGGTGCTCGAGGCCATGAGGCGGAATTCCAGGCTGGCTCCCCTGCACAACCCGCACAACATACTGGGGATCGAAATCTGTCAAGGCCTGCTGCCGCGGACGCCGGGCGTTGCCGTCTTCGATACAGCCTTGCATCAGACCATGCCGCCCCGGGCTTTCCTCTATGGCCTGCCTGCGGAACTGCACGAGAAACACGGGATCCGGAAGTACGGTTTTCACGGCACAAGCCATTGGTATGTGGCCAGAGAAGCGGCAACCGTCCTGGGCAAACCGTTCGAGAGCCTGAAGATCATCACATGTCATCTTGGCAATGGGGCATCTATCACCGCATTCGACCGGGGCAGAAGCATAGATACTTCCATGGGGTTCACCCCGCTGGAAGGGCTTGTCATGGGAACACGGTGCGGCGACATCGACGCCTCTGTGGTCATATACCTGCAGGAGGTACTCGGGTTCAGCCTGAAGGAAGTGGCCGCGTTACTGAACGAAAAGAGCGGGCTGAAGGGGCTGTGCGGGAAGAGCGACATGAGGGATATCGAGGAACTGGCCGGAAAAGGGGACAAGAAAGCCCAGACCGCGGTCGATGTGTTCGTATATCGTGTTCAGAAATACATAGGCGCGTACCTTGCTGCTCTCAACGGGGTACATGCGCTCGTGTTTACCGGCGGCATCGGCGAGAACAGCCCTTACCTGCGGGGAAAGATCCTTTCTGCCTTCAGCTTCATAGGATTGAAGATCGATAGTGGCAGGAACGCTGAAAACCAGACGATCTTCTCCGCCGGTGATTCAGCAGTTCACGCTATGGCAGTGGCGACGAATGAGGAGCTGGTAATAGCCCGGCAGACCTACGAGGTCATAACCAGGAAGGGCCGGGCGGTCAGGTCCTGACAGATTTCTATATCATGAGCCTTCATGAATCTCTTGATATTGGATTCTTCTCCCGTTTGGTTGCACACAGTTTGCAGGCTGGTACATCGCGCATTCGGTGACTGAGCACTTCATTCTCTGACTGCGGAACGCCTGCTAAGAATCAAGTGCTCTGTCACTGAAATTGCGGAAGTATTTCGGGATCTTGGTGACAGGCAGCAAGATATTGCTCTTCTCGACATAGTCTCCATATGGTCGCCATGCGAAAGAGCCCCTCGATTCAGGGCAGGTCAGGATAGTTCAGAGGTACCCCGGTAGCGTCCAGGTCATACCGGCTCAGATGCCAGCGGCCGATGTTTGTGCTCAGGAACATGTCCAGGTCCTTGCCGCAGAACGCCACATTAGTCGGGGCCGCCATAGCCGTACCCTCGTAATCCTCCGCCAGCACCTCAAGCTTGCCTTTGGGAGTGTAGCGGTATATGGTATCCGGTCGGTAGCAGGATACGTAGAGGTTCCCGGCGGTATCGAATGCCAGCCCATCCGGCACCGTCTCTGGCATCTCCACTACCGTCTCGACTGCACCGGCGCTTCCGTCAGGCCCGATTGCGACCCGGGAGACCCGCGGCGTGTTCAGGCTCATGGCAACATACAGATATGCTTCATCAGCGCTCAGGGCCAGCCCGTTCGGGAACTCTGTCAGTTCACGGCACCAGACCTCGGTCTCACCCCCCGGGCGGATCTTGAAGATCTTGCCGTTATCGTCCTTCCACTTGCCGGAGTCACAGACATACAGGTTGCCCTGCCGGTCAAAGGCCGGGTAGTTGGGCAGGATCATCTGTTCGCCGGGGCAGCCGCTGCTGTAGGTCGTCACACGGCCTTCGGGTGTTATGCGCTGGACGACGGCCTGCCCGGCGTCGCAGGCGTAGATGTTATGAGAACTATCAAGAGCCAGGCCAAGCAGAAAGCCGCCTGTATTAGCAAAGACTTTAGCCTCGGGGTTTGCCGGGTCTATCCGGTAGACCTGGCCTGCTTCGCCGCCCGCGTATATGTAGCCGTCCATACCCCAGGCAATGCCTTCAGGGTGGTCCAGCCCGTGCACGTAATCAGATATCTGGCTGCTCTTGAGGATCGCCATCTTACCTCCTCCTCGAGTTTGTTACCCGCATCGACGCCACCGTCACCGCTCTGCCAGGATCGGCCCCTGCCAGGAGAACATCAGTCGACCGGCAAGAGCAGGTACTTGTTCCCTTGCCGTGCCTTTACAGTCTCAAATGCCCTTTCCCATTCAGTCAGCGGGAACTGCCCGCTTATGAGCGGGGCGGTCTTCAGTTTGCCGTCAGCCAGAAGCTTGATGACCCGCTCCCAGGTCCTGTGCCGGTAGGTGAAACTGGGCAGGACGGTCAGTTCCTTGATCACCGTCTGGTCTATGTCGACTTCAACGCCATGGCCAAACAGCCCGACCTGCACAAGCTGGGCTCCTTTCCTGGCTGCTTTGATGCACTGGTCCAGCGAGGCCTTTGTCCCGCCGCACTCTATGACCACGTCCGCCCCCAGGCCGCCTGTCATGTCTTTCAGGAGGTCCAGGGACTCTGTTTCCACGTTTATTACGAAGTCAGCTCCCAGCTCTTTTCCCAGGGACAGGCGATTCCCGTCTTGCCCCACGCCGCACAGGACGACCGTCGCACCGATTGCTTTCAGTGCCTGGAGGCACAGGAGCCCGATAGGTCCCGGTCCTGAGACCATGACCACATCGCCGGGCGAGACCCTGGCGCGTTCGTAAACAGCCCGGACTGCGGCGGCTGTCGGCTCGCACAACGAGCCTGCATGGAAGTCAACATCATCCGGGAGCCTGTGGAGGCTTTCTTCCCTCTGGAGGAGGTATTTCGCAAAAGCCCCATCAACATGGACCCCCATACTGAGGCGTTCCGGGCACAGCCCTATGAGCCCCGTCTGGCAGAAGCGGCAATGGCCGCAGGTGGACTTGAAAGTCTCGGAGGTGACCCTGTCTCCCGCCTTGAACATCGTGATGTTATTGCCCACTTCGACCACGACTCCCGCCATCTCATGGCCAAGCACAACAGGCGGACAATTCGTATACTCGTCGTAATAGATATGAATATCAGTCCCGCAGACTGCTGCAGCCTTGACCTCGACCTTCACGTCATCAGGCCCGGGGACGGGCTCAGGCACATCCCTGACCTCCACATTCCCGACTCCCGGCGATGTCTTTACAACAGCCTTCATGGTCCGTCGTCCTCCCGTTAACAGGATGGATGGTCCGGGTGTGTCCCTTACCTGCGGGACTGTATCTGATCCATCAATATGTCCAGACCATCAAGAATAGCGTTCTGAAACCTGATAAAAGGGCCGTACTGGCGAAATTCCCCGGGTGCCAGGGCATCGGCATCACAGGCCCGGACAAAATCCGGGAACTTTTGCCGCAGTTCGTCTATCGCTTCCCGGGGGGCAGACTCCTGGATACGGTTCACCACCGGGGGGTGCATGTTTATCAGTTCCTCGGCCAGCTTGCCCGAGAGGGTCATAGCCATACCCGGGCCCACGAGGTCGGTCCAGTGAGACGTTGACCGGGCGCCGCCCGAGAGCACGATGGCTTCGTAGTCCCGTTCCTTGTAGACCTTGTAGGCCTCCCGGGCCGTGGTGATCCCCGCATAGGACAGCACTTCATCAGATACCTTTACCCCGCGCCGCCCTGCATCCTCGGCCAGGTATTCGTTAAACATGCCGGGCAGCATAGTGATGAGGCACCTGGGTTTCTCTTTAGTCCGCTGCAGTCCGCGGCGGTGGGCCTCGGCCATGTAGATATACTGGGCCACGGAGAAACTCATCGTACCGATCGTCGACCAGCCCCGGGCCGTCAGCTCCTCCAGGGCCCTAGCGCCCTTTACTGTTGAAGGGAACTTGATGATGATGTTCTCGCCCAGGGTATGAAACCTTTCCGCCTCCTCTATCATCGCCTTCAGGTCATCATTTGTATGCGGATTTCCCTGGATGGCCACATGACCGCGACGGCCGCCGCTTTCCCGGTAAAGAGGCTGAAACAGCTTCAGCGGCCGGGATACAGTCTCCTGTATCACCTGCATGGCCAGCTGCTGCAGGTCCCGGTCACCCGCCCCGTCCCGGGCCAGTACCTCGTCTATGCAGGCATGGACATATCCGGGTTCTGCCTTCAGCAGGTTGACGATATATCTCGGGTTGTCCGCGACCCCCGCGGCTCCCGCTTCCAGGGACATCTGCATCTCTGGCCCTGAGGGATTGTTGACCCAGAACTCCGTAGCGGACTGCTCAAGAGCTTCCTGGAAATATCCCATGCCGGTGACCTCCTAAGTCATACGGTCAGATCTTCTTGACAGCGGTGAATGCGCCGTCTATGTACAGGTTTTGTCCGCTGACATAGCTCGATTCACCCGAACATAGCCAGACAACCGCATTGCCGACATCTTCAGGCTCGCCGATCCTGCCCAGTGCGTTGGCATTGCGCACCTTCTGCCTGTAGTTCTCAGCCTCGTCCACATTCATATCCGCCATATCGCGCTCGAGCATGGGCGTGTTGATGGTCCCGGGGCTCACACAGTTGACGCGGATATTGTGCTTGCCGACTTCCACGGCCAGGGTGCGTGCAGCACCGACCATGGCTGCCTTGGTGGAGCTGTAGACAACGCACTGGGGAAAACCAATGGTGTTCAGTACCGATGAGCAGAATACGATCGAGCCTCCGCCTCTCTTCTTCATCGCAGGGATAGAATACTTTGCGCAGAGCAGTGCCCCTTTAAGGTTTGTGTCCAGGACACGGTCCATGTCGGACTCCTTCATGTCCTCGAGGTCCACGTAGTGCGTGATCCCGGCATTGGCGAACATGATATCCAGGCCGCCGTAGGCCTCCTCTGCCCGGGCGACCAGGGAGCTGACTTCGCCGTCCCTGGCTACGTCGGCACGGACGAAGGCCGCCTCGCCCCCGGCTTCCTGTATGCGGCGCACCGTCTCCTGGCCTGCTTCGGCATCGATGTCGCCTATCACGACCCGTGCCCCGGCACGGGCGATCACGATCGCCGAGCCCAGCCCGATCCCCGATCCTGCGCCCGTTACTACAGCAACTTTGCCCTGCAGTGTCTTGCCGGCTGCCATACCCTGTCTTTCCTCTCCTTGCTGTCGCCTGGCCTTTATGGTGCCTGTAAAGTGTAAACATGGCAGAGTGGCCGTGTCAAGCGCCGTGGAGGGCTCCTTGACAGCGCTTCCCGGAGCGGTAGAATGATATGCACGCGGGCGGGCAGGGCCCGGCCGCTGCTTGAGATGTGCTATAGAGGGAAGGGCAGAGGATAATTCCATACAGGATGGGGATCAAATGCGAAAGCACTTGAGAATGATCTGGCAGGTGTCGGCAGCAGGTGTGGGGGCGCTTCTCTTCCTGGGCGCCGCCTGGGCCGGGGAGCCTGATCGCCTTGCCGAGGCACTGGACTCGGTAGGGTTCACGCGCGAAGCCCTGGGGTGCCGTCCGAAGTCCTACTGGAGCGCGGGCCCCAATATCGACGAGGTCCCTCACCTGCCGCTCTTCTTCAAGGACCTCTATGCCGAGCCGCTGCGCACATACGAGTTCACCCGCGTGATGGCCAACTCCGTGGAAGCGTACCTGGCGCCGCGGTACCGTGCGCAGCGTGAGAACAGCATGCTCTATGTGACCCACTTCCTTGGAGTGGATAAGCGGATCGCGGGGCCGAGAGGCTACAGGCTAACCGGCGAGTCCATACCCGGGGGCCCTGCACCTCTTGCCCGTGCCATGGAGAAGATGTATGCCGTGGGCGGGAAAGAGACCACATGGGCCAGGCGCCGCCGGACCGTGGAGAAGCAGATCGAAGAGATCCCTCCTGAACTCCGGAAGCCCTTCGCCGCTCTGCTGTGGGAGGTCGCCGAGGCCTGTGAATGGCAGCAAGTGGCCGTGCGGCGGATCCCTGCAGAGACCAGGAAGAAAGTCTTCTCCAACCGGTCCCTGCACCTTTCTCCCCACCAGCAGGCGTACTTCCCCGAGATGGATGACACTGCGAGGCTGATAGATGAGATCTCCCTCTATCATGCGGCCGTGCAGGCCGTGCAGGCCGTGGAGACTGCCTGCCGCCGGTTTGAGGCGGTACTTGCTTCAAAAGAACTGGACATCAAGGACCTTCACTTTGAGTTCGACACCCCCCTCGGAGAGGTAGTGCTCGCCGGGACCGGGAACGACCGGCACCTGCGGCGTAACTGTGCCGTTCTCGTGGACCTGGGGGGCGATGACACCTACGATGGGGCAGTGGGGAGCACAACATCCCTGGAACTCCCGGTGAGCGTGGCCATAGATCTTGCCGGGAATGACATCTACCGGTGTGTGGACCCGGACACGCCCAGCCAGGGAGCAGGCATCCTTGGCGTGGGGGTCTTGCTGGACCGGGCCGGCAACGATCGTTACGAGGCCCGCCAGTATGCTCAAGGGTCAGGAACCTTCGGGCTTGGCTTGCTGTGGGACGATGAAGGAGATGACGATTACAGGATCCAATATTCGGGGCAGGGAGCAAGCAACTTCGGGGTCGGCATCCTGGTAGACGTTGACGGGAACGACCGCTACTACCTCTGGGGCGACGGCCAGGGCTTCGGGGGCCAGGGCGGCGGAATCGGCACACTGGCCGATCTCTCCGGGAACGACCACTACGTCGCAGAAGTGGACGCCCACATTGCGGGCCGCGGGGACTACCATACCCGCATGCGGGTGCCATACTCCAACGCGCAGGGAGCCGGCGCAGGCCGGCGCGGCGACATCACCGACGGGCATGCCTGGGCGGGAGGCCTGGGAAGCCTCATCGATATTGCGGGGGACGACAGTTACGACTCCGGAAACTGGGCAGGCGGCTCCGGGTACTGGTTTGGCATCGGCGTCCTGTATGACGGGGGAGGCAACGACCGGTATCGCAGTGTCTACTTCTCCCTTGCCTCCGGGGCTCACTTCTCCATAGGGGCACTCTTCGACGAGTCAGGAGACGACCAGTACCTGCTTTACGACCCTCCGGTCGCGGACGACCTGGTGGAAGGAGGGACAGGGATGAACTCGGCGGGAGGCGCGGGCCTCGCCTTCGGATGGGACTTCACCCTGGCCATGCTCTTCGACAAGGGCGGAACTGACCGCTATGAGGCCCGGATGATCAGCGGTGCCCATGCGATGATACGCTCGACAGCGATCCTGGCCGACACAGGTGGCGGTAACGACACCTATATCCTGCCGGTCGGGCAGGCGGCAGGCAGCGGCGCCTTCCTGCAAGCTTATATCCCTGGAACTGCGCCCATGCTGATCCAGTACGGCCCGTACATCTCTTACGGAGAGAACTTCGGGTTCTTCCTCGATGTGGGCGGCAAGGACACCTACCTCGAATGGGCTCATGAAGGGGAGCACCGCCCGGCAGGGGTCTGGAAGGACGGGGAGAGCTGGTGGCAGCCCGCTCGAGACAGCGAGCAATTCGGGTACGATTGCTACGGGGTCGGCATGGACGTGGAGACGGGGACCATCCCAGAGATGCACCGCTTCGAACCCAGGTAGCGGGGCCTCGACTTGCAGGGACGTTCGAAGCCCTTCGACTGCGCAAATTCGGTGACTGAGCATTCTATTCTCTGACTGCGGAACGCCTGCTAAGAATCAAGTGCTCTGTCACTGCAATTGCGGAAATATTTTGGGATTTCGGTGACAGGCCCCAGGATCCCATGCAACTGGATTAGAGACGAACCGAAGAAGGAGGAGGAAGTCATGAGATGTCCGCGTGACGGCACGAGCCTGGAGAAAGTGACTGTTCTGCAAATGGAGCTGGATAAGTGCCACAAGTGTGATGGTATCTGGTGTGATGCAGGCGAGATGGAACGGATGCGGGGCCTCCAGGCATCCGGCATTGAAGAGACAATAGAGGCGAAGTACGGCAACCCTGAATATCAGGAAGGCGCTACAGAGGGATACATGCGATGCCCCAAGTGCAGTGGCCGCCTGCAGCGTTTCAGCTACTCGTATATTACACCCATTGAACTTGATCGTTGCGAGAAGTGCCTTGGAATATGGCTGGATGATACTGAACTGGACAAGGTTGTAGGTGACAGCAAGAAACTCACCGACATGGCCACAGGTAAGAAGCTTGCGCACCTGGTAAGCTCATTCCCCGGCCCTCGCGATTGACTGGTAAGCCGCCCTTGGTCGAGAGCCTGGCTGATCATTCAGCTGGAAGATCTAGAAGTTCCACAACTACCAATACGGCAGATCGAGCCCCGTTGCGGATGCGCCCGGCTTGCGATCGTCGAGCACACTTCATCAGAGATAGTGATACAATCGATGGTGGCCGTTCACCCGGAGGAGCGACCGTGACCGGCCTAGCGTGAACAGCGGTGCCAGGACAGAGGGCATCTCCGGGGTGGAGGCCAACCGGCACCGGGAATGCACACGGAGGGCGAACGGATGACGGGTACGCGACGTGGGCGGGGGGGACGCGTGGCACCGGCTCTGTGGGGGAGAACGGCCGCCTGCCGGGTTCCTACTGGGGATACTCGTACCACATCCGTGACCCCCGGGCCCAGG
>SDBT01009497.1_pt1 | contig 15764 bp, 18 predicted proteins | sample 2277101 | NCBI WGS metagenome assembly SDBT01 (sample SAMN10404973, study PRJNA504765) | marine sediment metagenome | isolation source: marine sediment core GS10_PC15, 103 cmbsf | place: Arctic Ocean: Southern Knipovich Ridge | collected 2010 | reverse complement strand
GAGAGGTTCCCCCTCGTGGGAAAGCTGAACGCAATCATTGCCTCCGGCAGGGTGGACGATAACCCGGCGGAAAAGTTCATCCGCCAGATGTTCAGGAGCAACTACATGGCCGAGCCCGTTGGCGTGATCCATGTCAGCGGTATCGCCCAATGCTACACCTGCGGGTTTGGCGAGAAATGCGCCGCAGGGGCCGTTGTGGGCAAGCATGGATTCCTTGATGAAATTCAGCCCTGGATGATCCCCCAGATACAGCCAGATGTCTACAAGAAGGCAGATATCCTCGCCCAGAGACTGGGCTCGGTTGTAAGAAACAACAAAAATTAGGGTTTTTTCCCTATCTTCTTCTACGCGCGCCCGCGAGCCTTCGCAGGGCCACATCTGTTGCCATCAGAAGCGGGTCGTATAGCTCGGATACAGGCGGGCAGTAGGCCAGCTCCACCGATGCAAACTCCTCAAGGGTCATTTCCTTCCTGATGCCAAGGGCGACCATGTTGATCCTCCAGTCCGTGCCCTCAGCTCCGATGGATTGCGCACCAAGCAGCCTGCCGGTCTCGGCATCAGCCACTATCTTGACGCTGATGTCCTTTGCCCCTGGTATCCAGATGGGCTTGTTGGCTGTGTTTGCCCTCCCGCTGATAACCTTGAACCCCGCCGCCTCTGCCATTGATGAGTTGTAGCCAGTGGCCGAGACCTCAAGGTCGCCCACGGAGGTCACGAATGTGCCAAGGGTGCCCTCGTACTCCCTGTCGCCCCCCGCGACGTTGACGCCGGCCACCATGGCCTGCCTGTACGCGGTTGTGGCCAACGCTACTCTGGCTGGCTTGTCATCGACCATGTTGTGTGTCCAGCAGTTATCCCCGATGGCGTAGATGTCTGGGCGGCTTGTCTCCATTTTCTTGTTGGTCTTGATGCTTCCCCGCTCGCACTCGACGCCCGCCTTCTCCGCGAGCTCGATGTTGCTGTCCACGCCGGCAGCCATGACCACGAAATCCACTGGGATAACCTCTCCCGCGATTGTGACTGATTCCACTTTATTGGTGCCGTTGATGCTGTCGATTCCCTTCCCGAAGTAGACGTTCAGACCCTTCTCCAGTATGTGCTCCGTCAGGATCTTGCCCATATCCGGGTCAAGGTTCCTGGGCAGGGCGGGCTCGCTGCGCTTTGTTATGTGGACCTCGACGCCAAGGTGCTTCAGTGCCAGGGCGATCTCCATGCCTATTGCCCCGCCTCCTATTACCGCCGCGGTTTTTGATTTCAGTGCAACATCCCTGAGTGTCTCGCCTTCCTCCGGGGTGGTCACGACGTACATTCCCTTCCCGAGGAACTTGTCCGCGCCGGGGATTGGCAGTATTTTGGCCCTGCTGCCTGTGGCCAGGATGAGTTTGTCGTACCCCAGCCACTCCTCCTCGCCGGTCTCCAGGTTCTTGACCTTGAGTCTCTTTCCCCCGGCGTCCACCTCCATGGCCTCGTGGCGTAGCCTTATTTTTAGGCTCCTGGTAGTGGGGACGCTGTGCTTCAGCTCCTCGAATGAAGCCACCACGCCCTCGATGGCGTAGGGTATCCCGCAGGGGCTGAACATGTGATACTCCCGCTTCTCTATGATGGTGATCTGCGTCTTCCTGTTAAACCTCTGCGCGGCCCTTGAGGCGTATAGGCCGCCCGTTCCTAGCCCCACTATGAGGACATTGGTTGCATCTTGGCTCATGGTTAAAACATCCATTACGTGAATGATGATAATAACTGTGCAACCGCTTAAGTCGTTAACTATAGAAATTAGTAAAGTTAGGGGCTACTCTTTCTTCCTGAGGTACCATGTCTCGCCCTTGGGGCTTGTGGTTATCTCAAACTTGGGGTTGTAGTGGAGCATCTCCTTCACGAACTCCCGCATGGTCGCCTTGGTGCCGTCGCTCCTGGTGATCTTCTCGTCCAGGTCGATGGTAACCCTTTTTCCCTTTTCCAGGTCTACATCCATCTCTGCTCAAAACTAAATGTGACTGAGCCTTTATGTGTTTTAGGTAAAAGGGCCGGGTATTCTTTTCTTGTTTGTATCAAGTAACTTGACATAAGGGAAAACGTGGGTGGCTCCCGCCACTGGTACTAATGCAAAATATATTTTTTTGGGGGCTGACTTGCATCAAGTAACCTGACATAAGGGATATTTTGGTGGCACCCGGTGGGGTGTGCTACCCCATTATGCGCTTCGCTTCTTCGGTGAGCCTGAGCTTGCATCCGCCGTGGCCGTAGATCCTGACAAGTATGCCTTGTTTGACCATTGATTTCCGCTGCCGCTCGTTGAAGTGGTCTGTGGCCCGTTCGCCGTTCTCTATCTTGAGGAGCTCCTCGCGGTAGAAATCGATGGCGTTCCTCCTGCTGATGTCCTCGAATGAAATGTCTTGATTTTCGGAAATCATATGGATTTACCCGTTTTTCCTAGTTAACCCCATCGGGCCATGACTTAAAAAGTAAACCTTTTTTGGTTTACATGGTGTTATCTGCGTCTTTTTCGCCTTGAGAACATGTCCACTGCCGTGGTGTGGCTGCAGTTTCCCTTGTCCCTGTACCCGAGGCATGTGCAGGCTATGTTACCCTTATGGTTGATGGCCACGTTGTATGTGCCGTGGTCGCCTATGACGTTGTAGTTGCCGGTATCAAGGAGCTCTACCCTTCCATCCCTGACAAGCCTCTTGGCCTTGTCCAGCACCTTGAAGTGAACATAATAACGGCTCATAGCATACATCGACCGACCCTTGAGTAAATTCTACTCCCTTTTAAAGGCACTTGGGAGCTATTGTACTTTTCTGAGGTTATCCGCCTCTCTCTGCCTGGAGATTATGATGGACTCCATATAGCCCGCGATCTCGTTGATCTGGTCATCGATTTCGTGCTCGCTCTGCTTCATCGATGCCATGAGGTGGAACGCGAACACGTTCTGGACCTGCTGTCCTATCTCAATGAGCTCAACCACCTTTGTCAGTGCCTCTGCTAGTGTCGGGTCTCCTGTGTTGCTGATCTGCTCAGCTAGCTCTGATATCAAGATGTTCTGTCTTGACTGCAACCACTGCAACTGGTTTGTTGACTGCATCTCACATGGGCTTGGATGATGGGATAAAAACCTTCGTTTAGCGATAGGTGATATAAAACCCATTGAACGCAAAAGCCATAACCGCATCGAGTCAATATTTCGTGTCAAGGTGAACCTTTTGAGTGAAAGATATGATCCATACAAGAAAATTGGGCTGAAAGGCGTGGTAAACGCAGCGACATCCCTTACCACCCTGGGCGGCTCAATGCCAAAGGACGAGGTATTCGAGGCTATGCATGACGCCACAAAGGCGTTCATCATCATACCTGAGCTTCAAAAGCGCGCAGGTGAGCTGCTGGCTGAGATGCTCGGTGCAGAGGCGGGCCTCCCGACAGCCGGTGCCGTGAACGCACTAATGCTGGCCGTCGCCGCCTGCATGTTCAAGGGGACCGAGCTGGAGGAACATGACCCGGTAGGACATTCGTCATGGACTGATATAATCCAGAAACTCCCGTTGGACACTGAGGGTCTGAAGAACGAGTTCATCATACTTGGGAACAGCAGGAGCAGCTACGACCACTCAATAGCCTGCGCCGGCGGGATCAGGGTCCAGGCGGGGGACAAGGACGGGGTAACAGCCCAGGACCTGAGGGACGCGTTTGTCCCTGGCCGCACGGCCGCTCTTTACTATACACAGACGCCATCTGCGACTATGCCTATCAAGGAGTTCTGCGATGTGGCGCACAGCCTGGGCGTTCCAGCGATAATTGATGCTGCGCCTAACCTGACCCACGCATCCATCCCCGCCGCGGTTCTTGAGGCAGGGGCCGACCTCCTCATCCTGAGCGGAGGCAAGCAGCTTGGAAGCGTCAACAACTCGGGAATCCTCCTTGGCAAGAAGGACCTCATCAAACTCGCCCATCTCAACGCCTACCCATTCGACGGCATCGGGCGGGGGGCAAAGATGAGCAGGGAGACCATCATGGGCCTGCTGAAGGCGGTGGAGATATTCATCGAGGAGGACAGGAACGCCTACTACGCTGATATGCTCGTGAAATCAGAGAAATTGGCGAAAAGGCTGGACGCCATCGACGGGATAACCTCGGGTACCCTTGACGAGCCGAGTCTTGGAAATGACGTGGTTCCACCAAACTATGTCTGGATCGAGATGGCAGGGAGCAAGCTCACCCTGAGAAATCTGTATGATGGTCTGATGTCAGGTGACCCTGTTATCAGGCCGCTGTATGAGCCGTCCTTCCTCTCAACGGAGGTCTCGGGCAGGATCACCCTCAAGGTGGAGTACCTGCAGGCCGGGGACGATGCTCTCATCGTCGAGAGGGTAAAATTCCTCCTCGGTTGAGCCCGTTAGGCCACGGGTTTTCTATCGACCAATGATATTGCGCCGGTGGCGCAGGTTGAGACGCATAGGCCGCAACCGTGGCATAATACGTTATCATAGACCAGTTTTCCGTCAATCATGTTCCTTGCTTGGAACACGCACCGATCAACGCATACACCGCAATCAGTGCATTTCTCTGAGTCGTCGATGGCGATGTACTTTGAAGTCAGTATCTGGGTGTGAATGCCGTTTCTGACCAGGCTTCCCAGTGTATGGCAGCAGCAAGTGCAGCAGCTACAGACCAGCCCAGGCTTGGAGTCACCTGCCATGGTGTACGACATGTGGACTAGACCCGCCTCGTGACTCCGCTCAAGGACTTTCATGGCCTCATCGACGGTGATCTCCCTTGATGCGTACTTTTCGTCGGCAAGAAGCTCGTCCGCAGTCTTGTTGACGCTGAGGCACACATCCTTTGGCGCATCGCAGTTATAGTATTCCGTCTTACAGCCGCAGTCCTGTAGCGCAATCCGGTCCGCGTCCATGAGTATCTCCCGCATCTCAGACATGTCGTAGACCCTGTGCTCGGCCTCGATCTGGACATTGACTGGGACCGTGACGGCTTTCTCAAGTTCGCCCGTGATCTTCTGTGTCTCTTCCTCGGTGTAGAACCTCATGTCCTTGAATTTGGAGGAATCCATGCATTGAACACCTGATTGACGGGTATTAATGGTTAACTAGATGCCTGTCCCAACGAGCATCACTATTGCCTGCTTTTCGGTGGTGTTGAAGAACCCGTGGGGCACATCGGATGGAAGGAATACTACGTCGCCTGCCCTCACCTCTTTCCTCTCCTCGCCCACCTGGACGGTTCCCCCTCCCTTGAGAACCATGTAGACCTGCTCGATGCCCTCGTGGGTGTGCATGTTGTTGCTCTTCCCAGGGTCGATGGTGAGGCGTGCAAAGTTGGTGAAGCCCTTCATGCCAGCGGGTCTCTCGGTGTTGAACATTTTCCCGTGGTCGTCGTCCTGCCAGATCACCTGGTACTTGCAGGACTCGCCGTGAAGGTCGATAAGTGGCTGCTTCTTGATTGAGACGATGTTCTCGATAAACATGGAGAAAAGTATGTGCTATCTGGATAAACAACTTATGCTCAATTAATCTCTCTATCTAATCCGTTATTAGAAAGTTATACTATGTTTGATCAATGACTGTTGATATCATCTACCCGATTGGTAAAGGCGAGCTGACTGGAGAAATCACTCCCGAGAGGCGCGATCAATGGATAAAGGACCTTGAGGATGCCCCGAGGCTTCTACGCGAGGCCGTTGATGGGTTGAGCGAGGAACAGCTTGATACGCCTTACCGGGATGGAGGCTGGACCATCCGCCAAATAGTCCACCACCTAACAGATAGCAACATCAACAGCTACGTCAGGTTCAAGCTGGCCGTGACCGAGGACAAGCCTACAATCAAGACATGGGAGCAGTCAGACTGGGCCGTGCTCAAAGATGCCACGTCCATGCCCGTTGATGTATCCCTGGGCCTGCTCGATGGTCTTCATCAAAGGTGGATTGTATTCCTGAAATCGCTCACCGAGGCGGATATGAAGAAGACTTTCGTCCACCCGGAAGGAGGCGTGGTATCTGTCGAGGAGAATATCTGGAACTATTCATGGCACAGCAGGCACCACACGGCCCAGATAACCGCGACCCGAAAGAGAAAAGGCTGGTAGCCTACAGGTAGCTGAACATGAAGAGCAGGAAGACCAGCAGGATATACGGTGAGGTCAGCTTGAACAGCACCCAGCCGTCCCTGTTTGACTCAGACTTGTAGAGCCTGTATCCCGCCCATATCAGGAGCAGGTTCAGCAGGGTGACCCCGATCAGGTACAGGCTTGAATCAGTCCACAGCGCGAGTGAATAAGATGAGGCTATCAGGAGCATCTGGGCCGCCAGCACCCCGCTGATGGCCTTCTTCCGCGAGACCATTGACGGGAACATGGGAATCCCAACCCTCTCATAGTCCTTTGTGAACGCCAGCGCGATGCTCCACAGGTGCAGGGGCCCCCATATCGCCACGAGAACCCCCATTATGATGCCCACGGGGTAAAGCGGTGCCCCGCCCAGGTACCATCCGAACCAAGCGGGCGCTGCCACGCTTGGGGCCGTGAATAGCACGTTTATGCTCGTTTTCCTCTTGAAAATCACTGTATAGAGCAGTAAATAGCTCCCAGCGCCCTCCAAGAGCAAGATTAATGGTATTACCCCTAGGTAAACGGCGAGAATTGCTGACAGGCCCAGTGTTGTCCAGCTGAAGAGGCTGGCATCCGAGATGCTTATGGTGCCCCTTACCAGTGGGCGACCGCTTGTACGTGTCATCAAGGAATCAATGTCCTTGTCGTAGACGCAGTTCAACGCGTTCGCGCCGCTAACTGATAGCGCGACGGCCATGAAGCCTATGAAAAACTGGAAGTAGTTGACAGAAAAGTCGCCGGAGAAAATGGATGACGTGAAGAACGTTGTGAGGTAGAGCCCCAGCATGGCCAAGAGTACCTTTGGCTTCAATAGTACCCCGTAGTCGTATGCCAGTTCTACCTTCACTATTCTAACACGCCGAGTTTCTTAGCCACGAGCTCGTGGACGTCCAGTATCTCAAGCTCGATCCCATGTTCACGCGCCCCGTCAACAAAGGTCAGCTTGCACGATGGGCAGGCCGATACAAGGATATCCGCCTTCTTCTCGATGGCCTCGTCCAGCTTGATCTTCACGATGCCGAGCCGCATCCCGTCATCGACACCCTGGAGCAGGCCGCCTCCGCCGCAGCACTTTGAGTCAATGCCGTGCTCATCGAACTCTATCATGTTCGATGTCAGGTAGGACAGCGCCTCCCTGGGGGCGTTGAGTACCCCGCTCAGCCTGCCAAGCTCGCATGGGTCATGGTAGATGATCCTCTCATCGCCCTTCTCTATGTCCAGCTTGCCAGCGGCCAGTACGTCCCTCAGGAACTCCACTGAGTGCTGAACCTCAAAGTTCAGCTCCCTTCCCAAGAGTACCGGATACTCAAACTTGTATGTCCTGTAGCAGCCGGCGCATCCAGTGATGACCTTCTTGATCTTCTTGTCCTCCAGGATCTTGACGTTGTGCTCCGCGTACTTCTTTGCCTCCTCGACCTTGCCGGCCATGAGGCTTGGCGCTCCGCAGCACCACTCGTCCTCACCCATGACGGTCCAGTTCTCGCCAAGCTTGTCAAGTATTGAACAGATGGAGAAAGCCGTGTCGTGATTCGCTCCCTTATACGCCGTTGTGCACCCGATGAAGTAGGCTATCTCCGCCTCGTCCTCCTCGGGCACCTCGTCTATATCAACGTAAAAGCTCCAGTCCAGCCTTGTGTCCGGGTCCTGACCGTATGGGTTCATGTTCTCCTCAAGCATCTTTGACAGCCTGGCCACGTTCTCCGGCGTGGTGCCCATGGCGTCAACGATCTCCCTGATCCTGATCCACAGCTCATGTGTCTCGAACCCGAAGGGGCATGACTCCCTGCATCGACCGCAGAGGGTGCAGTGGAACGCGCTCTCCGCCAGCTCGTCCATCTCCTCCTGCGTGATCTCCTTCTCGCCGAATATCTTGGACCATAGGCTGAACTTTTTATCGTAGAGCTTTACCGCCTTTGCTGTCCTGACACCTGGCGCGTGAAGCGGGTTCTCAGATATGTTGTAAGCCGGGCACTTTTCGGTGCACAGCGCGCAGTGGCTGCACGTATCCAGCTCCATTAGCTGCTTCCTCGTGAACTTTCCGAGGGCCGACTTGATGTTTTCCTGTATATTAGATGTCAAGCTCTTTCCTCCTTGATCCGTAGAACGCCGGGGATATCACCCCGGATATGATGTGAATGAACTTGCTGAACGGCGCGTACATGACGAACAGCTGGGTCATCAGGACGTGCCAGTGGAACCAGTGGTAGCTGGGCACCGCCTCAAGGTACAGAACGATGATATTGGGGATGAACACGACGGTGTAGACGATGGTCTCAGCTGCCTCAGGGGGGAATATCCTCATGCCCTGGCCAACTATTGCCGCGACGAGTATTATGAGCAGCGCCCCGTAATCGTTGGTCAGTGAGTGGAGCTGCTTGTCCTCAAGCCTGATCCTTCTCACCAGCAACAGGAACGTCGATCCTATGAGTATCCAGCCCATGTAAACCGGCAGGACCTTGATCATCCAGTGGGCCCACCAATTTCCCAGGGGGGCGAACAGTGACTCCGACCACAGGTGGAATCCCCTCATGTGGCCGAACAGGATTCCCCCGATGCTACCGTGGAACGCAAAGACCAGCGCCCATGTGAGCTTGTCCCTTTTGAATGTCTTCCTGAACAGCATGACATCCAGTATGATGTACTTTACCGACTCGACTAGGTCGAGCTTTGGCAGGTGTTGGTCCTTGGGCGCGCTGAGCCATCTCTGAATTCTCAACGCCACTCCGATGGTGAAAACCGCTATCGTGATGTAGGGGAGCTTCTCCACCCAGAAAGCGTAAATGTAAGCAGTCAAGGGGTTCATTTAATTTCGCATGATTCTTGGTTCCCAAGTTTTTATAGTTATGCTGAATTTTCATGACTTACGTTTTGTCATATTAACCTATCAGTAACACGTAGCGTCGGGTCTCTGCTATCTCAGCAAAGAACGGGTACAGTTTTCACTAATACTGTTGCTATTACTTTCTTTTTTCCTTTTTTCCACATACTATATAATGTTCAAAATATCTGTGACAATGGAAATCACTGATTAATGCGACATGTTGTATATATTTCACTATAGTTAGTTTACTATATGCACTATTCGGTAGTTATTTATGCTACATGTGAGAGTACTTGCAATCAGTGATATCATCGATGAAACAAAGTCACAGATATCTACTACTGCTATGTGCGCTAATGGCCACTATGCTGACAGTAAGTTTTGTATCAGCTCAAGATGAGTACAAGGGAGCCGAGTACTGTGGAATGTGCCACCCCGCGGAATACGAGGGATGGTCAGAAACAGCTCACGCGAATGCCGCTGGCATGACCGATGAGGGAACGTTCTGGGTCGCAAATCCTGATCGTAACATGGGAGACCTTGATGCTTGGAAGGCGAGCTGTGCAGAATGCCACACATTGAACTGGGACCCGGATGCATTGACATTCGCGTTCTCAGAGACCGAGCCCGAGAAGGGTTTGAATATCCAGTGTGAGAACTGCCACGGTGCATACGTGCCACACAGTGCAGATAACCCAGCGATGGACTTGGATTACACAACCGAGACATGCGTCGAGTGCCACAGCGGTCGTCAAGTAGAGGACCACCTGAACAGCCGACACAGTCAGAGTTGGGAGGATCTAGAGCCTCTTCCTTATGCTGGAGACAGCTGTCTCCACTGCATGACCACCCAGGGTGCGATTGGAGGAGAAGGTTCCGTATCTATCGAGGATGAGGGTCTGGTATCCCTATCATGTGTCGCATGTCACAACATGCACACCGAGGATACTCCCCATCAGCTTCGAGCAGAGACAGCCGATGATCTATGCGCGAAATGCCACATAGGTTCACATCATCCTCAGGCCGAGGACGATGTCTACCCAGCTGGCCCACACGCAAAGGCAGACGTTGAATGCGTCGAATGCCACGGTCTCGGTGAGCACTTTGCCCACGGAAGTGTAGGCGAGTGGTTCAACCACACATTCTGGATCTATGACACATACTGGCCATACAACGATACTAGGCCAATGACGTGTAGCAAGTGCCACGAACTTGATTGGGCGACCGAACAGCTTGAGGTTATCGAGGTTACTACAGAAACAATGGCTCACGCAGCTGAGGAGATCATTGAAGCGGCGTACTCCGTTATAGAGAACGCTGGTCTCACTGAAACCAAGGCAGCTGAGTTGACGTTGGCCGTAGATACCGCTTCAGATACAGTCCATTACTGGATTGCTGATGGAAGCGGAGGGTTACACAACCCAGAGGCAACGTTCTCTGCGATTTCTGCAGCGGCACATGACGCAAACGAAGCAGCGGTAGAAGCCCTTGAGGTATCCAACTCGGATCTTGAGGGCGATGTAGGCACACTTGAGGCAGCAGCGACAACGCTCGAAACTGCCAAGACTGCGCTAGAGTCCGAGGTAGCAACCCTTGAGTCATCCGTCTCTGATCTAGAGGCCGAGATCGAGGAGCTATCCAACCAGGGTATCCCCGGTTTCCCAGTATCCTCAATGGCGCTGGGTCTGCTCATGAGCGCGGCGGTAGTGTTCTATATCTCAAAGCCAAAACAAATAATCTAATCCTCATTTTTCTTTTTTTTAATTAAAAAAACGTTTTTCGTTGAATCTTGTTATACTATTTTTATATGCCGCCCTGACAAAATCAGACTATGAATAGGGATCGGGTTCCGTATCTTCTCGCCATTATCATATTGCTGGCGAGCTCAGTGTTGCTTTATCAGAATAATGATACTATATCCGAGCTGAAGACCGAGAAAGATCAGTTAACCCAGGAGATAAACGAGGAGACCCTGAAAGTTCAGGCCCTCACTGATCAAGTCACCAAGTTAGGTGAGGTCGCCCAGCTTCTTAACAACTCTTTAGCAGCGACTTTAGAGTCCATCGAGGCGGAAAACAAGCTTGAGCAGAATACTTACGCGCGGGTTCTCTCCGTCGAAAGGATAAGCTACGCCTACCTGTATGATGAGACAACTACTTGCACCTTCTCAGTCAATTACAGTTTCCCAAGCCCCACTGAGGCCGTCTTCCTGGTCCTTGACTCTGATGAGATAACTGTGCTGGGTTACGAGGAGCTTAGCCTAGAGGGCACAGGGATCGCTACCGTCAAGGTCGAGATAATCCTTCCCGAGGAATCTGGGAAATGGCGTATCTCTCCATCGGTTTACTGGTTAAGCGATGAAGCCCCCAAGTATAGCCCTGCTGGATGGAAACATGAGATATCCTTTGATGTGCTTGATGTCGACCAAGGCCATAGCCAAGGCTCATGCGGCGAAGCATCGGTGATATGCCATGAGGCTCTTGGAAATTAAAAAAGGGGATTAATAGAAAATCCCGAGGAGGGCGCTTAGCCCATAGACCGCCCCTATGAAGACTATTATCATCATAAAGATGAACCCGAAGAACACCGTTGTGATCTTCTTTCCACGCGGCTTACCGACCAGGGCTGCGATGAACAGGATCAAGGCTGGTGCCCAGATGATTCCTATGACCAGGTACCCCAGGGGAAGTGGAGCCTGATGTCCACTTTCACTTGATGCCACGTTCATCATGGCCTGAACAAGGCCGAGAAGTATCTGTGACATCTTAATGTGTCTCCTCCGCTAGGTCGATCAATGGAACTATCTTGGTGATGACCGCGTACATCAGTATCGGGATGGCGAAGGCTCCAAGCATTATGGCTATCTCCACCCATGTAGGTGCGTAGATGCCTACCTGCTGTACCCCGATTGACAGGGTTGGCACGATGATCATGTACCTCTTGAACCAGAACGCGATTACTAGGACCGTGCAAGCCGCAGCAGTTCCATCGATGTTGACGTATCCCGGCTTGAATGCCTGCCAGAGCAGGAACAGGAACGGGAGTATCAACCCGAGGGTTGTCATGCTCCAGAACAGTCCAGAGAAGCTACCGAATATCCACTCGTAGGATACTAGGAACTCGGCCTCAGGTCCAGCGTAGAGCGCGCCGATCTGCTCGGCCATCATCATGTAGATGTAGATCAGGGTTGTGAGCATCGAGATGTTCGCCAATCCCTTGAATACCATCGGCTCGATGATGTCCTCCCAGTGGTAGATCTTCCTCATGACCGCCGCGATCACGACCACTGAGCCCAGACCTGATGCGATAGCCGCTACAATATAGTATAGACCGGCAAAGGCCGTGAACCACAGGGGCCTAGACCCCAGTAGCGCAAAAATCCATGCGACTGTAGTGTGCACCATAACCATGATGGGCAGGATCGTCACCGATAGCCAGAACGAGAGCCTGTCAATGGTAGCCTTCTCGCCCTCCTCGTAGAGGGGGATCAGCATCTCATAGAAGGTGCTCCTCCAGCCCGTGAACCTCTCGCTCAGGATCTTAAAGTCGTGGCGTAGAGTAATGTAGAGGTACGTGGCGCTCAGAGTGAGGTATGTACCAACGGCCGTGATATCCCATGTCAGTGGCGAGAACTTGAATCTCTTTAGGAACTCGGTGATCAGCAGGTAACTCCTGTCCGGTCTACCCAGGTCAATCACGATGCTGAGGCCCGCCATGGCTAGGCTAACTATGGTCAGTAGCTCCGCTATCCTCGCTATTTTGTGGTATCTATGCAGCTTCATCAGGCGGACAGTCGCTGAGATGGCGATCCCAGCGTGACTGATGCCGATGAAGAAGATGAAGTTGACGATATAGATGCCCCAGATGGTGATATCGTTCAGGCCAGTTACCCCCAGTCCTGTGGTCAGCTGCAGCACGTAAGCGTAGATTGCCACAACTGAGACCACTGATAGGAAGGCGATGAACGCGTAGAACTCCTTTGATGTGTGCACCAATGGCCTTATGAGTTTCTCGATTCGGTCGCTCATGACTTTTCACCCTCCTCGTTCCACTTTACTCCACGCGTGAAGTAATGCAGCTTGGGTTTTGTCCCAAGGTTCTCCCTGATCCTGATTGTGTGCTCGGTACTCAACAGTCTAGAGACCTCGCTATCAGGGTCATTCAAATCCCCAAAGTGTCTCGCACTTACGGGGCATACCTCGACGCATTTCGGGTTCTTTCCATCCCTTACCCTGTGGACGCAGAATGTGCACTTTTCTGTGACTCCTCTCACCCTGAGAGGGACCTCCTCGTTGAGGACCACAACTGAGCCATCCACCGGGCTCACTCTGCTCGAAGGGTGTTTTGGGTCCCACCAGTTGAACCGCCTCGCGTTGTATGGGCAGGCAGCCATGCAGTACCTGCACCCTATGCACAGGTCATAGTTGATGAGGACTATCCCGTCCTCGTCAGTGTATGTTGCCCCCGTGGGGCAGACCCTTGTACAGGGAGCGTTCTCACAGTGGAAACAGTTGAAACTCAGGTACCAGTGGCCGTCCTTCGGTGATTCCTCATAGTCTATCACCGCATGAGTCGGCGGGATGCTCTCAACCGCCGTGATGGGCGAGGAGTTCTCCATCTCATAGACATCGATCCAGTGCATATTGCTGGGCTCTGATGGGATGTTGTTCTCCAGTACGCAGGCGTGCTGGCATCTCCTGCACCCGACGCACGCGCCAACGTCTATCATCATCCCGAAGTTAGCTCCATGGACCGGGTCCTTGTACTGGACCTTTGTTGATTTTCTTAAAACTGGGACGCCGACGTTCTTGTAGTCTACAGCTATCTTGTTAAATGCGTAGAACAGTCCAACTGCTCCAACCTTTTTCAAAAAGTCTCTTCTGTTTGATTTAGACATCGCTATACCTCCTAAGGAGCCACACTGAAAACGCAAGTATCTCCAAGATCACCACAAACGCGATCTTGTAGAGCACAGAAGCCGGTTCATCCAGCTCCCTTGCGGGTATGGGTTCAAGTGTTAATATATTATTGATTATTGGAATATGCGGGTCGTGGCACTCCGTGCATACAGCCTGAGAGTTGTCATATGCCCCGTGGGTCCCCTGAGCCCAGTCTGTGTACCTCTCGTTGTGGCATTGGGCACACAGCGCGACAGGCTCATCGAGGTCATAAGTATCCCTATTTACAAGCTCAAGTTTTAGCTCATGGATGTCCCCGTGGCAGCTCAGGCAAGCCGTTGCCTTCTTTCCCAGTGCATCATGTTTCTCCAAGGTTATGGCGTGACAGCTTGTACAGTCCAGCTCATGCTCTTTCGGGTTGAAGCTGTGTCCCGTCTTTGCCTGTATTCCCTTATAGAAATCAGCCTCCTCGATGTTCATGTGGCAATCAACGCATCCCACATCGTTCACCCCGTGAGTTGAATCGTCCACCTGGACGACGTGTGATTCATGGCACTGGCCGCATGTCTCATCGGGTGTCTCGAACTCCATCTTTGATGTGTGTTCGTTGTGACACGTCATGCAATCAGCGGTTCCGTGGCTTGGACCGCTATCCGCCCACTCATCATAAGTCGGGTACGGGCCCGTATGGCACTCACCGCAAAGTTCGGGGGATGTATCCCTCTCCATGGTGTCCCCCGGTCCGTGGCATGCCTCGCACTGGACCCCGGTCATGGCGTAGGTCTCGGTGGTCTTGTCATAGCCTGTTGTATGGCATTCGAGGCAGTCATTGGATGACCCTAGGTCAGTCCATACCTTTTGAAAGTCCTCGTTTGAGTAGGCGATGGTGTGAGCCGATTCCGCGTACTCCTCTAACTGTGAGGAATGGCACTCGACGCAGTATCCTGCGCCCAAGTACTCCTCATGAGATTCGGCTTTAACGATCATTGTTTGGTTGAATGCTAAAAATGCCAGGTACATTAGCAGTAGGGTGAAAGCAAACTGCTTTCCCTTCGACATACCTCGCTCTATGTGTCTTACCGTTGACAAAGTGATCTATTACTCCCTGCTGGCTCGCATATTTATATCGTACGCCGAGATGCCCAAAATATATGACATAATTACAACGGTACAGGACAAAATTAGCTATATCATGAATAATATAGTACGATTATTTACAAAATGCATCATTGTTATTTGTCCTTTAAAACTAACCGGAAAAATGATGTGAACTGATCATAATCTTTGTTAAAGCGTGCGATTTGGTCGGTTCACTCTAATCAAGAATATACAGGCGCTGAATTATCGAGGGCCATCTTAATCGATGTGTATAATGTTCCAATGTGGTGGAATGGATTTCACTCCAAAACGGGACTTTGTCAGAATTTTTGGTAATAATTTAAAACAAATCTCTTTTTTTATTTATTTTTATAATAAACTGAACTGATTGATCATTTTGTAAAGCCAAATATATGAGGAGTGTATATCCTAGCTTTAATGGCGCTTGATGATACGGACCTGAGCATATCGAAACTTCTCAGGCAGGACCCGCGGATGCCCTACACCAAGATAGCTGATACCCTGGGTATCTCCCGTGTGACAGTTAAACATCGCATGGACAAGATGCTCTCGCAGGAGCTACTCATACTGTCCGCGAGGACCAACTTGAAGAACCAGGGGGGGAAGATGGCCATGCTGGGCCTTGAGGTAAAGAGCGAGGCTGACTGGGGTGAGTGCATGCTCAAGCTCAACGCGTTGCCATGGGTGCTCATGGGGTTCAAGGCCATGGGGAAATCAAACCTCAGGGTGATGATCTACGGCGAGACCGATGAGATCCTTGAGCGCAACATTGATGACTTTAGGTACTACCACTGCGTCAATTTTATCGAGGT
>SDBT01009496.1_pt1 | contig 15764 bp, 15 predicted proteins | sample 2277101 | NCBI WGS metagenome assembly SDBT01 (sample SAMN10404973, study PRJNA504765) | marine sediment metagenome | isolation source: marine sediment core GS10_PC15, 103 cmbsf | place: Arctic Ocean: Southern Knipovich Ridge | collected 2010 | reverse complement strand
AGGTTAAAATGGGTATTTCATGTTGAGATGATTAACAAAGTATAGTTATATGCGAGGACTCGCCCCCAATATACCATATATACGATGGCATGTATCTGAATAACCTTTCTCAATAAACTCGATTAAGGCAAAATCACAACCTTATCAGAAATTTTCCCAAAATTAAGCATGTGTGGTCGAATTCTATTACCAGTAGATTTAACTCGTAAGTGCAACAACGATTTTCGATGAAAAAGGCAAGCTGAGGTAGGATAAGCGTTTCCAATAGCCATCGACTAAATCGAAGCAGGGCTTATGAATTCCTATAAACAGCTTACCTACGAACAAAGATACCAGATTTATTTCATGTGGAAAATGTGACAGTATTACGGCGTTATGATGCCCTTGCGGATGGCGTATTTAACAAGTTCACTGCGGCTGTGCAAATTCAATTTGCGCATAATGTTTTCGCGGTGACGGGCGACGGTATGCTTGCTGATGACCAATTCATCTGCAATCTCTTCGTTCGATCGCCCTTCCGCCAACAACTCGAGGACCTCCTGCTCGCGCGGCGAGAGGCCGTTTAACGAACCCATGTTTTTCTCTTCTCGAGACCGGCTCAGGAAATCCGATACCAACGCTTTCGCCAGGGAAGGATAAAGATATATTTCACCGGCGTAGGCGGCACATATGGCGCTGATTAAATCCTCCGGTGCCGCACGCTTGGGAACGTATCCAGACGCGCCAGCCTGCAGCATTTCAAAGAAATATTGCTCATCGTCATGTATGGTGAGCGCAACAACTGCGATTTCAGGGTGATCTTGTTTAATCCGTCGAGTCGCATTGATTCCAGTCATGTCTGGCAGGGTGATGTCCATAACGATAACATCCGGTAGGAGATCAGCCGCAAACCTCAAAGCCTCTTCACCGTTTTTGGCTTCTGCCACAATTTTTATATTTGTCTGGCTTTCAAGCAGCATCCGCAGACCTGTTCGCACCACTTCGTGGTCGTCCACTAAAAGCAAACGGATTTCAGCCATATGCACCTCCACCTTCTAGGGGAACATTCACCTGGACGACTGTACCCTCGCCAGATTGGGAATTTATTTCGCAGGTGCCCCCAACAAGTGCAGCTCGCTCTATCATCCCCAATATACCCCAACAACGTCCGATTGCAGCTTGATCTAATGTCGATTCAACATCAAAACCACTACCATCGTCTTCCACCATAAGGTCTACTTCGCTTTCTGTGATATCGAGTTTGACAGTAATCTTACCAGGTTCAGCGTGCCGGACGGCGTTGGTGACGGCTTCCTGGGAAATCCGGAAGAGCACCACGCGCACATCAGGAGGAAGTTCAAGTCTATTCCCATTGCCGATGACTTCAATTGGCACCCCATAATGCTGCGATGCTTCATTGGCGCTCCAGCGCAACGCCGCCAGCAAGCCTAAATCATCGAGTTGTGGTGGGCGTAAGCCGCTGACTTGGCGTTCCAGTCCCTCCAAACCGGAGATTGCTAACGATTCCAACTGGTGTGCCTGTTGAACTGCCCGTCTTGGTTTGGTTTTAATCGTCTCTGAAAGTCCCCTAAGACCCAATCCTAAAGCAGTGAGTGTCTGACCGGTCTCGTCGTGAAGCTCGCGTGCTATACGCTGTCTTTCCGATTCTTGAGCTATGACAGTGCGGTGGAGCAGCTCAGATTGTGTCTCCTCTAACCTGCGCCGTTCCACAAATTGGGCTTCCCGCAATTCTTTAAAACGCCGTCGGTTCTCTACCTCGAATGCTCGCAGAGAGAAAATGATAAAGACCGCCACAATACAAGCCATGGCCGCACGGAATACCTGGACCGGGAAACCGAACGTGAGCACGAACACATCCTGGTTTAGATATTCCGAGGGAAATATTGGGCTGGGTGAGGCGAATAACTGACCAATACATCCATACAAAACAAAAGCGATCGCCGCGATCGACACATCTCTGCCGAAACCATACATGCCCTTTTGGATAAATTTACGACGCTGGAGGATCAATCCCCAGGCAGCCAGCACAGCTCCAGGTATCGCCAGAGAGTAACGTGTATAAACGTCAGCTGCGACCGTACGCTCCAATCCCGGCGGCTGGGTGTTCAACACCCAAATAAGACCGACCACCCAAACAGCAAGGATTATCAGTACCATCGTAAACTGTTTCTTGTGGTGACCCACTCCGGCGATGAGCCTGGCGCCAAAAACGACGAGCATCAGGAAAGAAGCAGCCAGAAGTAATAAGCGCAGCGGCGCAATCCACGTGTAAGTTGGCTCGTTGTAAATATGGGCGTGTATCAAAAGGAACATTTCGATCCACTCGTGTGTACCGTGCAATAAGCCGAAGGCAGCTAATGGTTTCAGCGCTCGCGCAAAATCAAGCTCGGACGAATGTCCCGCTTCTAAAGCTACGGTCAGTCCCATAGAAAAGAAGGACAGACCGTAGATAAAGTAAACCGTGATGATGTGCTGGGATAAATAATCAGCAACGGCGCTCAATGACTCGCCTCCCGGTGTGATCTATTGCTCGATAGCACCCGCCACAATCCATTCGATGACATCATTTAGTTCTTCAATGGTCAGCTGACCGGGATGGTCCCCGATAGACTGAACCTGAACCAGCAGACTTGCATCTGGATCACCGGGAACAATAGCCGCTCCATTGTTTCCACCGCTTAATGCATCCGGGTAGGTCGCCAGGGTTAACCCGCCCACAGACGTTATGCCGTGACATCCGCCGCAGCGGTTGCGGAATAATGCTACATAATTACCTTTCCATGACTCTGGAAGAACACCATCCTTCGGCTCTGGCGTGGGCAAAGGGCTAGGCGTAGGTCTCGGTGTGGGTGTCAACGGAACGAAAACCGCTGCTGTCTCACCTTTCGGAACAGTTGTGATTGCGGTCATCTCTATGGTGACAAATTTAAATAGAAAAAAAGCCGATGCAAGGGTTAATACCAACGCGATGGGGAAAAAAATGCGCCGCCGTCTTTGAATATCCGCCCCTGAAGGTCTGTGCCACGCCTTACCGGCTTCGATCTGCGCCAATTCCGCCGGGTGCTCTTCCTCCATCTCCTGCCGTGTTATTTGCCCGCTGAAAATACTCCTGTTAAAGTGGCGCAGATGCACGTGGTAAAAATGCCACACGATGACGGCCAAGATAGCCAGTATCGCCTCCCCACCGTGGGCAGCCTTGGCTGCCGGTATGAATTGACCGGGAAGCCAGCTCGTGATTGCAATTGGATTCCACATGAAAAAGCCCGTCAGCCCCATGAGCAGGATGCCCCACACTACCGCCAGATACTCTGCTTTTTCGGCGTAGTTGTATCGCCCATAGTAGGCCTTATGCTTCCGCAAGCCCAGGAAATATAAGATATCCTGGTAGAGGTGTTTCAAATCCTCAATCGAAGGTAGGATCGTGATCGGAATACGCAGCACGTAAACGCGATACAGTAAGTCCAATACATGGAAAATACTCACCGTCCCTAAGACAATAGCTGAAACATGGTGGATTTGACGCGCCGTTTCGATACCTCCGAAAACCCTCAAGATAGATTCACTTAATGGCGAAGTGGGGAAGATCTGAGGTAATCCTGTAATCGCTAATATTGTGAAAGAGGTCAACATCACGATATGTTCGATGCGCTGCAGGATGTCAAAGCGAATAAAAGTCTCTCGCTTAATTTTGCCTTTCTCGGAGGCTTGTGGCAAAGCATCTAGGTTATTCATGCTCGACCTCCGATTCATCCGCTGCGGATTTTGATTGACCAGGGAGTGGTTGCTTTACTTCTACTGCATGTTCAACCTGCTCTTTTTTCTTTCGACTGCGGTAGCAGTTCAGCAAGGTGCGCCCGGCATCCATAGACACCAAGATCGCCATACCACCGATCACTACCGGGATGAAGATCTTGTAAAACAGGTTGATGTAATAAACAAATGCGTTTTCTTCTGGAGAAGGGATATAGTGCGATAGCCATGCGTCTGGAAAATTCTCCGTCGCATCAGGATGACAAACCTGGCAGCGCGCCAATAGGTTTTGGCGCACTTGTAGCCCCTTAATTGGGTCATCCGCCCAAGCTATGTCATGAACACCATGACAGTCAAAGCACACCGGCTTGTTGATCTCCGCGTCTGGGGTTTCGGGTTCAAATAATACGACTGAAGTGCCATGGAAATCGGCCACATAAGTGTTCAACACGTCCGTTGAGACGCCATATTTGTCCATGATCTCGGGATCGGTATGGCAGTTGGCGCAAATTTGAGGTGATTTAAGGCGGAATGCAGCCGTGGTGGGGTCTTCGATATTGTGCACACCGTGACAATCGATACAAGTCGGCACGTCCGAATTCTCGGTACCGATCAAAGCTGAACCATGAACGGAGTCAAGGTATTTATTATAGATGGCGCTGTGGCAGCGAGCGCAGGTCTGCGGTATCCACTGCCGGGCGTCCGGAGTCAGATCACCCGTGACCGGATCTGTAAGACGGCGTACATCATGGGCTGTGTGGCAGTCAGAACAGACGGCAGCTTCACGGTTTCCTGCATTAAAGGCGGCCGTGTGCGCGCTGTCCTGCGTCAACTCGTACTGTGTGGGATGGCAGCGCTGGCAGACTGCGTTGAGCTTTATAGTGACATCGCGTTGATCGGGAGCGCTGAACTTTGGGTGTGGGTAATCTCCCACAGCCGTATGGCACTGTACGCATGCGTATCCCAACTCACCGTGCACGGAGTCTGCGTGCTCCTGCGGTGGAACGAAGATATCCAGTACCTCTCCGTTCTCGAGCTCCATGGTCAGACCAGGCTGACCGTGACACTCCAGGCAGGTATCATCCCCGATTGAAAGGTTTATGGGAGCTTCTTCCTGTGCGTCCTCGCTGGGTCCCTGAGTCGGGTCCAGGTCCTGTGAAAATGGCGCCGCGGAAACAGCAGACACCACGAGCGACCAAATTGCGAACAGGGCAGCCAGTGCTCCTAACAATGTCCGCACAATGGCTCGGCTATGAAGCATCTCGACCGGACTCCTCCTCCGTCGCGTCCTGAACCACGCCCGTGAAACGTTCATAATCAGCGGCGTGATATTTACGCATTTCCTCCTCACTCAGCCGGCCGGTAAAAATGCTCAAGTTCAACCGCTCGATATGCACGTGGTAAAAATGGTAGATAAAGATAAATATTGCGGTTACGATGGCTTCCGTGCTGTGGGTAAGTTTTGCAGCAGGGACAATGCCTCCCGGCAGAAAGTTTGTCACCTCCAGGGGAAACCAAATAATTAACCCAGTCACGCCCATCATACTTAAGATAAAGAAGATGAACCAGTAGGTAATCTTCTGCTCGACATTGAATTTTCTATCAGCCGGTTTTTCCTTCGTCAGGAAGAGCAGGTATTTTAACGTCTGCCACGCGCTGCACACGTCTTGCCAGTTGGGGAAAATATTCTCTGGCAAACGACGGCCAAACAGGAGATACAAATTGTGGAACAAATGGTAGATCACTTCGATGATCAGAACGATTGCAGCGATGTGGTGGATCTGGCGGATCAGGTCCAATCGCTCGGGAGTCGCAAGTATCTGCTGGCTCCAGGTTGCCGCCCGGTACTTCTGGGGCAGTCCAGTGAGCAGCAGCACACTGACGCTTAAAAATAGGAGCGCATGTTCCCAACGCTGACCCAGCGTGAAACGCTGGTAAGTCCTTTCAAGGCGCACTCCATTGCTTTCCAAACGCGGATCCTGGTTCACTTCAAGGCTCATGACAGGCTCCTTCTCAACCGGTCGACGATGGATCGAAAAGCCTGTAAAGCAACGTACCCTATCGACAGCCAGAGTATAAACCTGGTAAAACTGATGTAGAAGGCGTCGACGTAAAACAGAAACGGTGTACGCTCCAGGCTAATTTTATGGTGTCCTGTCCATGCGTTCGTCCAGTTTGGACCAGCGCCAGGATGGCACTCCTGGCAGGTCTTGAGCAGATTGTCAGGGTTCACCAGCGATTTTGGGTCGTCTGATGTGCGAATATTATGTACCCCATGACAATCCGTACACACTGCGCTCTCGTGCCAAATGGTCGGCCACATAGCCTTGTAGACGGTCACAGCAACACCATGCCAAGAGAGCTCATATAGATCATAAACTTCTGCGGACAAGCCGTATCTATCCATTAATTGCTTGTCAGCATGGCAGCTGGCGCACAGATCAGGGGACTCAGTACGGAACTGGGCAGTGCGAGGATCGTGAATATTGTGAACACCATGACAATCCGTGCACACCGGCACGTCCGGGTTATCTTCCTGGAATAAGGATCCACCGTGAATACTCTCCTGGTACTCATCGAAAATCTTGGTGTGGCAGCGACCGCAGGTTTTCGAAATCAGAGTGCGGGGTTCATCTGGCGGTCTCACAAAGTGCGCGCCGTGGCAGTCAGTACAGACGGGCGCATCTAGATTCCCTTCTTCGGCCACTTGTGCGTGCATGCTGTCCAATGTCTTCTCGTAGTTGGTTGAATGGCATTTCCAACAAGCCTGGTAGTAAGTCCGTGATAGTTCCCTTTTGCTGTTATATTCCTGTTCAGGATGCGGGTAAGTCTTGATTTCGGTGTGGCATGCCTCACACTCGATACCAGCTTGACTGTGGACGGAATGCTCCAGCTTTTGTTGGTCAAGGAACAGCGAAAGCGTCTCCCCGCTGGGCAATTTTGTGCTCAGGTCCACGTCGCTGTGACAACTGAGACAGTACTTCTCGGTTTCCTGATTGTATTTTTCCGCGTCAGCCGTGACGTAAAATAATATTGGTAGCACCAACCCCAATACCAAACCGGTGCCCAACAATATCCATACCCGCGCCAAGTAGCAGCGTTTCGCACTAGGAGGTGCCATGCGTCAAACCCCCTTCCTCGGTGTTTCCTTTATTGTACTCATCTCCCCCGTTCCGAAACTCATGTGGAGGAGAGGGTGACTCTTTGATGTAACCCAGGCGCTTTAATATATAAGAAATACCAAACATTATTAAAAGCGGAACCAGGCAACGAGCCATGAAAAACATACCGACGATTATCGATGTATTGCCTTCCTCCATCTACGCTCCCTCCTCAGTGCTGTGCCTATACAGCACTTCACAGCATGAATAAGAACCAGTTGACACTCGGGAGATCGCCGGTGATCGAATATATTTTTCCCGCTTGGGATTTGCCCCGCTGCGGATGAACATCATCTTGGTTTAAGTATAACGCAAATTACGATGGATGAACAAAACGAAAGCGGATAACCAGGCTTTACTGCGAAACCAGGTACCATATTTAATAAAAAATCTGACATTCTGACCAATCAAGAATGACTGCCTCCCTCCTTAAACAAGGGCAGATAGCGCGCGCCCAACGTGATCATCAAGAGGATATAGCCTATAAGGCCGATCGCCACACCCCATTCGATCAGGTTCGGGAAATAATTTCCAGGGTCGAGCGTGTAGAGAGTGCCAGGTGAGTATTCGAGAGGCACGAATAAGCCGGATACAGTCACGTTCCATCGGTTTACGATCAAACCTATAACCGCCAACCCCGCGCCCAGCACCAAGTTGGCCGAATTACGGTTGAAGCGCGGGGTCAAGAATAGAATCACAGGCACCACGATTCCGAGGAGCACTTCAACAACCCATACACTGAAAGTGTATGGCGTACGCTGATTCAGGAGCAATAACGACTTGGCTACAGCCTGCGTATTCCCATAATACGTGGTAGCCATAAAATCCCACAACTTAATATACCCGTACACTAAGAGACCAAACCCGCTGAAGCGCGCGATGGTTCGCAACACGTTATAAGGCACAGCTTTTTTACCTGTTACCCACTCTAAAACGATGGCGACAGCCATGGTCAGCGCAGGTCCAACCGCCACAGCGGATATGATGAACATAATGGGCATGCTGGGTTTGAACCAAATCGGACGAGACTTAACAATACCGTAGGTCGCTCCAAGCGAGGACTGGTGCAGCAGTGAAATTCCCAAGCCGAGCAGTGCAAAGGCGGGTGCAGCTTTATGCAATGTAGCAGCTGCACTGCGAATCCAAGGCCAGCGGTCGAAGAACTTCGCTTCCGTAACTATAGGCGCGAACTCCAGCACAAGGATGGTCAGGTATATCGTGATGCACCAGGTGATTTCCCACAAAACAGAGTGCACGTTCCAATAAATCCAAGGGTGATAGAAACGATCAGGACGTCCGATATCCAAAACCAGGGATAACAATGCTACTGTATAACCAATAAAACCTACGAACACCGCCAACCGCAAAATTGGCCGGAACTGCTCCAAGCCAAATATATACACAATTGCCGAGAGCATGAACGCTCCCGCTCCCAAGGCGATAGCCGATAAGTCAAGAGTGATCCACAAACCCCACGGTACGGAATCCGACATGTTGGTGACAACTAGACCTTTCCAAAAGACTTGCACAGCCGCTGCCAATCCTATGAGCAGAAATACACCCACAAGACCGAGCCAGGCTAAAAACCCTGGAGTAATTGAGGTAGGTTTTTTCGTGACTATCGTGGTAGCCATGATCACAAACCCTCCTTTGGTGGTATGTAGTAAACGCTGGGTTCGACGCCCAATTCCTCGCGCAAGCGTATGGTGGGATTATTAGCGATGCTTTTCGATACTTCGCTTTGCGGATCTTTCAGATTTCCAAAAGCGCGCGCCCCTACTGGACAAACGTTTATGCACGCAGGTGTGGCTTCCCAATCCACACCCGGCGTTAAACCTTCTTCCATTCCGGCGTCGATTCGTTGGATGCAGAAAGTGCATTTCTCGACTACGCCGCGCGGTCGCCGCTCCACTTCCGGAATTCCCCAGGTCGGCACGTACGGGTTCTCGTAAGTAGGCGTCTCCCAATTGAACCGTCTCGCGTCGTATGGACAAGCCACTTCACAATACCGACAACCGATGCAGCGGTCGTAATCCATTACAACCAGCCCGTCCTCACGATGGTAGGTCGCCCTTACCGGGCATACCTCCACACACGGGGCATTCTGGCAGTGTAAGCACGGTCTGCTGAAATAGAACGGCTGTCCGTCCGATGTTTCCTCCGGCACGACAATATTCCAGGGTTTATCTGGGTTGACATCATTCATGGCGCAGCAAGCCCGCAAGCAATACTCGCAGCCGATGCATCTATCCAGGTCGATCACCATACCCCAATGGTACTCACCGGGCGCATGTGCGCTCCGCTCAGGTGCTTCGCCTTCTAATGCCGTTTGTTTTAAATCTGCAAATGGCGAGAGCGGTCCGGTTGTTACCAAGGGGGCTACAATCGCCGAACCAGCAGCCACGGCGGCGACGGTAAGAACATCACGACGAGTGAGATCAACTTTAACTTTCTTCTTCTTGCCCATCTTCTTCATCCTCATCCTCAATGATTTGTATGCGCCGACTCACTACCCAGGCTGCCGCTCCACCTGTTGCCAGTCCTACGATCGCGCCCTGGATTAAGCCAGTGTACAAGCGTATGGCACTTTGGGCTTCCAGTTTGGTTATGATTTGCTCCTGTTCGATAATGGATTGTCCTAATTCTTCAACGTTTGGTTCGATTACTTCGGACACCTGACCAGACAGCTTTATGATCTCGTCTCTGGTATGAACGGTGTCTTGGTGGCATCCGATACAGGCATCTGACCCAACTGAGAATGTGTGCCCGGTTGGGACCAACCCCATTATCGGATCTCCCTCACGAGGTGGAGTGTACATATGACAATTGCTGCATTCCAATCCAGAATTGGCGTGTGTGCCGTGCGTGAAGGAGTCGCCTCGTTCCTTATGACAGTTGGCGCACAATCCAGTTACCGTATCGGATTTGCGGGTTTGCGAATGGGAGTTGTGGCACGCCTGGCACTGGATGCCCGTCTGGCTGTGTACACTCGCACGCCATTCGTCGGTGGTCGTCTTATGGCAGGTTTGACACAGATCCGCATCCGGCGTGACCGCCATGCTCTCAGCCGGGTGCTTGGGTTGGAATGGGCCGTGGCAAGCTTCACACGTCACACCCTCCTCAGCGTAACCTCCTGTGCTGGGATCGAAACCTGTGGTGTGGCACTGCAAGCAGCTCGATTGCTCGTTAAAATCTTCCCAGTCGCGCTGGAAGATCGGGGTGGAGAATGCCCGGGCATGGCGTGTGTCCACCCAGGAAGTGTGGATGTCTTCGTGGCACTGGGTACACGAAGAAGAGCCCGCATACGCTCCAGTCTGACCGAGTGGCTCCTTTAGAGAAGCCGCACTGGATGGACGAGTATTGGTTAAGCTCGCTCCCAATATCACACACAGGCTGAAAACAATCGTAAACACGGCTAAACTCCACTTCCTGCGCCTGAGACTCAATATCGACATATCATCACTCCATATATAGGTTATTCGCCCTAGGAAGAAATACCCAATTTTGACTGTACTATCGATACTATTTTATGCCGATAATCTCTTAAAAGATAGTAAGTAACATCATTTACCATCTTAGATGAATGTAATAAATATAGGAAATGCACGATTAACAAACACTGTTTTTAGCGTAAGAATTACTCTTCTACGAATGTACGCCCGATGATAACGATCTCAGGACGAAAATCAGGCCAGGAGACGTCAACCCGGCCTGATAGTCATCTTCATTCAACATTGGAGTTTCTTATTCTTCGACCTATGGAGGAGTAGTGACATGGTAATCAGTCGCCGCTGATATCAAATCCTCATCTGTCTTGGCGGAGTTAGTATCAGGAATGTGACAATGGCGGCAAGCGAAATCCAGACTGATCTGTGATAATGCTACCGAATTGTCTTCATTAAACTGACCCACTTGCTCGGGATCAATCGCCATAATATGGGTGCGGATATCGCCGGTGAATTTATCCGCATAACCCGCTGCGCTTTTGACCAAGAACGGCATGTGGCACTCGATACATGCAACACCAAACCCGACATGCTTTTCAATATTTTGATATTTATCTTCTTTATAGTGGCAGTTTTGACACTGGGTTCGTGTTGTTTGAACACCCTCCTTACGGAGTTGGATTACACCAGTGTGCGGGTCATGGCATGTTACACATTTAATAGTTATGTGCTTACTCTGGAAAAGCTCCTCATATTGTTCGTGGTGCCTGATAAAACCGCCCGACGCGTCGACCTGCTCCACATCTCCCCGCCGGTGGCAATCCCCGCATTCCTCTGCATCACGGTTAACCTTCATTGCAATACCACGCGGGTTGGATATGTGCAGACTACCAGGTCCGTGACACTCCTCACACTTGACTCCCGGTTCGGTCCACGTTCCAATCAAACCTGGTAGATCATCCTGGTTGCCCTCCGGGCTGTATCCTGTGGTATGACACGAACCGCAATCGTAAGGCTTTTCTGCCTCGCCAGAATGATATGTGGCCCAGCCAGCGTCATTACCAACATTTGGGTTGGCGAAATTGAACTGGTTAAGGTATTCTGCATCGCCAGTTTCACCCGGTTTATCCGTAATTATGTAGCCGTCTTTGCCTACAAAGCGAGCCTTCCAGTTATATCCGCCAATCACGTAAAGTATGTCATCCCATGTGTACCCTTCGGGAAGCTCGGTTAGCGATGTGAATGGGTATTCAGGCGGCTCCCCATTAACAACCGGGTTGAGCTTATAGGCATGACCGGATTTCATAAAGACATCATAAGTTTCCGCATGACATCCGGCACAGACCTCGGCGCCAACATATTCTGCTCCGCTGGGTCCCGGTTCCCCTTCTTCACCAGGAGATCCGACAGGACCTTCAGAACCGGCGGGTCCTTGTGGCCCTTCCGGGCCTGCCGGGCCTGCCGGTCCGGCTGACCCTTGAGGACCTTCAGTCCCTGTGCAGGCTGCGAGCAAAATTGCGACTAACAACATCGCGCCTAAAGCAAGCATTTTATTCTTGTTCATATAGCATTTTCCTCTACTAAATACCTAGCTGGAAAGCTCTTTAAGAAATGAAGTTAAATCGCTTTCTATATTGTTGGATTTGCACTACCTACCTTATCCCGGCATACAATCGACTGAATGGACATATTCTCTAAAACACATCAGCACCTATGAAAAACCAATATTAACCTAGAATAGGCGAAACCTAGAATAGACGGATACAGGGTATATACCCCATGTATTTTACCCCAATATTAGTGCTGTGTAAATAAGAAATTAGGGTAAAATGAGCATGTTATGCAAATAGATATCATTCTGGTATTTTTCGTTTACGGTCTGGCGTTCTTCACTATGGGCATTGTGATGCTGCTTGAATCCAGCCGCTCGCCCATACTAGCTGCAACTCGTGCACTCCTGCTGTTAGCAGCGTTTGGCATACTGCACGGGAGCCACGAATGGTTAGAGTTGATGCTGGTCTACAGCGGATGGTTCGCCGCGCCGCTTCCAATCTGGATGAACTCGATGCGCATCGCGCTGCTGACAATCTCATTTGCCTCACTGGGGATATTTGGGATACGTATGCTGCAGCCCCAAAGACGCTTATCCGCACGAGATATCTTTTTAGTGGGGGCATTACTGGTTATTTATTCAGTGTTTGTCATTCTGGTCGGATTATCCTTGCGGGGAAAACACGCAGATTGGATGAGACACTTAGACGGGTCTGTACGATACCTGCTCGCTGTACCGGCAGCCATCCTGGCCGGGATAACATTACACCTTCAGGCTTCCCAAGTACATTCTGCAAACCTCCACAAGCTGGGTAACAGTCTACGATGGGCAGCCTGGGGCTTCATTTTCTACGCGGCCACTCAAGTTGTAGTTCCACCAAGTGACACTTTTCCCGCAAATTTGTTAAACACGGCAGCATTTTTTACTTGGTTTGGTTTTCCAATCCAGGCAATTCGGGCTGTTTTAGCTGTTGTAATAACGATCAGCCTGCTGCGGGCTGTTTATTATGCAGAGGAGCAGCGTAAACGGCAGTTCATCGATATTCAAAAATCTCGATTGGAAGCTCTTGAACAGGTGCAAATGGAATTAATTGCACGCGAGAAAATGCGCCAACAATTGCTTCGACACACAGTCATCGCTCAAGAAGAGGAGCGCGCTCGCATTGCACGAGAACTGCACGACGAAACTGCCCAGGTTCTGACCGCCCTTACTCTTCATTTGGCTGAGCTCCAGAGTGCTGTTTCTGGAAATAAAAAAGCGAACGAGCAAGTGCAGCGTATGCAATCGTTGAGTAATCAAATGTCAGAAGAAATCTCTCGCCTTATACACGATCTGCGCCCAGTTCAATTGGACGATCTGGGGATCGTCGCTGCTCTGCAATACTTGGCCAGTGAATCAAATAAACGAACCGGGCTGGATGTGAGGGTTGAAGTAAAAGGAGAACGGGTACGTCTTGACTCGCAAGTGGAGACAGTTCTCTTTCGCATCACCCAGGAGGCGCTGACAAATATCACCCGCCATTCGGGAGTCAATCAAGCTGCGATAGGATTAATATTTGAGCCACAGCAAGTTTCTCTGCTTGTGTGTGACCACGGAGTAGGTTTTGAACCAAATGAAAACCATGTGGGTTTAGAAGGATGGGGACTCGCCGGAATGCGCGAACGCGCTGAAGCTGTCAATGGTCAGCTTATAATTCAATCCTCTCCCGGAGTCGGGACTACTGTCGAAGTATTGATCCCGTATAACAATTCCGTGAGATCAACATCATACAACGGTGTTGATCAGCGGTCCAGAAGTGACTAGCCCATACGCTATGAACACCACTCTATTTTAGATAATCTTCTGGGATGTTTAATTATAAAGGAGGCAATCTATGGATGAAATTCGATTGGTTTTAGTAGACGATCATGACGTTGTCCGCACGAGTCTGAAAACGTACTTAGAATCACATAAGGGCTTCCGAGTCGTCGGCGAAGCTAATAACGGGGAGGCGGCGCTTCAAGTGATTCTCGACAACCAGCCCGATGTTGTAGTCATGGATATCACGATGCCGGGTATGAGTGGTTTGGAGGCCACCAAGCGGATTAAAGTATCCAGCCCAAACTGCAAAGTACTAGCACTGACAGTCCACAACGATAAACAATATTTCTTCGAGATGCTCTCCGTCGGGGCAGTGGGATACCTTACCAAGCAGGCTGCGGCCGAAGAACTTATTGCCGCCATCCAAGCCGTCGCCGAAGGAGACGTTTATCTACAGCCAGCCCTGGCGCGCTGGCTTCTCGAAGATTATCAGCGCCTAGTCGCTGATTATAATTTGACTGCTGATAGAGAAAAGGATAGCAAGAGCCTGGAAGTGCTGAGCAAGCGCGAACTCCAGGTACTTGAACTGGTTGCTCAGGGATTGACTACACCGCAAATTGCAGAAACGTTGGGTATCAGCCCCAAAACGGTCGCCCGTCACCGTGAACGTATCATGAATAAACTCGACCTGCATTCCATTGCTGAATTGGTAAAATTCGCAATCCAAACTGGTCTAATTAAAATCTGATTTCTCGCGTTAGCTTCGTCGGCACCCTCTCCCCGTTGTAAGACTGCCGGGTGAGGGGGCTGGTTTTAATCCTCTCCCCGTGGGGAGAGGGCATGACAAGCTTCCCCTCACTCAGCTGCGGCGGCTCCCACGCCGCCGACAACAGTTCTTTTTCCCCCAGTCCCCACCTAGCTACGGCGGCTCCCACGCCGCCGACAACAGTTCTTTTTCCCCCAGTCCCCACCTAGCTACGGCGGCTCCCACGCCGCCGACAACAGTTCTTTTTCCCCCAGTCCCCACCTAGCTACGGCGGCTCCCGCGCCGCCGACAACAGTTCTTTTTCCCCCAGTCCCCACCTAGCTACGGCGGCTCCCGCGCCGCCGACAACAATTCTTTTTCCCCCAGAATTATGGGATAATAATAGAATATTCCTAAAATCATAATCCCTATCTATCAAATGCCACGAACCCTCCGACCAATCCTTCCCGAAACTTATTACTTCATTACCAGTTTAACCTTCCAACGCCTCCGCCTGTTTGATACTCCAGCATACGCCCAAATCGTAATCGACCAATGGAAGCATTATTCCAACATCTACGAATTCCAGCTAGACGCGTACTGTGTGTTGCCTGACCATTACCACGCTGTCTTGAACGTTGGCCAAAAAAAGAACATCGCGCAAATATTGCACGCCGTCAATTCTTATACGGCAACACTTATTAACCAGGCGAAGGATAATCGATCAAAGATCAAAATATGGCATGGAGATCCCTGGGATGTAGTCATCCGAGATGATGAAATGTATTGGCAAAAGGTCGCGTACACACTCTTGAATCCCTGGCGTGCCGGTTTGGTTCAAGATCCACTTGAGACATATGCCTTTTCAAATATCGGTGACTGGATTGCGAGGGAGGGGAAAGAGTTTGTATTAGATATATTTTCGCAATTCTCCCTAGGTTAGCTGCGGCGGCTCCCACGCCGCCGCCCTCACCCTTCATAGAGCCCCCGCCGGGCGTGGGAGCTCAGCCAGCGAAGATAGGACACGGACAGCCAGCTACAACATTCAGATACTTTTCCTCAAAACAAGCAGTCACCTCACCTCCCCCAGCAGCAACTCACTTCCCCTCCAGCTGCGGCGGCTCCCACGCCGCCGCCTTCACCCATCCCGAGCCCCGCCGAGCGAGGGAGCCCGGCCAGCTAAGATAGGACACGGACAGCCAGCTTCAACATTCAGATACTTTACATCAAAACAAAGCAATCACCTCACCTCCCCCACCAGGAACTCACTTCCCCTCCAGCTGCGGCGGCTCCCACGCCGCCGCCCTCAT
>SDBT01009495.1_pt1 | contig 15764 bp, 31 predicted proteins | sample 2277101 | NCBI WGS metagenome assembly SDBT01 (sample SAMN10404973, study PRJNA504765) | marine sediment metagenome | isolation source: marine sediment core GS10_PC15, 103 cmbsf | place: Arctic Ocean: Southern Knipovich Ridge | collected 2010 | reverse complement strand
ATTTCAGGGTCAAGGTCAAATAAGTCGTTAATTTCATCTGCGATTTTCTTTAAATCTTTTAGTTTCATGATTTAATTGTTTTTGATTAAACTTCGATTAATAATAAAAATATATAATTGTTTTAAAATAGATTTATACTCCTATTTTGTTATCCCACAAAACAATATGTTCGCGGGTGCAGTATCGTACATTGTTTTCAATAGCCAGGTTTACTACAAATTCCCGGTTTGCTTCAATTTCTTTTCTCGTGGCTCCTTCCGGCATGAGAATGATTTGACTTGAGTAGATCAAGTTAGTATCCAAGAAGTCCTTTTCTATTTCTTTCCAATCATCCGACTCATGTATTACAAACTTAAACCATGAACAACTATCCTGTAATTGCCCGATGTCTCGCATAGTTCTTAATATCGTAGGCTTATATCTCCAGGTTTTTATGTTTTGGGAATTATTGAGTTTAGGAGAATTGTTCCAAACATCAACCCATTCTACCATCGCATCCGATGGCATTATGGTGCACTCATTCTCCATTTCTATGAATGGGAAAAAATTATATTCAGCATAAAGTCGGCTAAAGAACTTTGCTAAAGTTTTTTGTTGTAATAAGGGACTACCTCCAGTGATTACTAAATGTTGTCCATCTTGTAATTTAGAAGGTAGATTAAATTGTCTCATCAATATGAACAATTCATCAAATGTATAATCACTTCCATGCTTCCATATTTCAGTGGTATCACAATATGAGCAGTTAAGAGTGCAACCAGTGAGTCTTAAAAAGGCGGCTGGAGTACCTGCTGTGATCCCTTCTCCTTGGATGGTATCACAAAAGAATTCTGATATTCGTAGGACATCTCCTTTTTTATGAATACCCGACTTGCTGTGTTTAATTATTTGTGTTGCCATGGTATTAAAATTATGGATCGTATCTTGCTATTGTTTTGGGTGTTTCTTTGACAATGACTGCAGATAGTTTAAATCTCATAGGAGGCTCAAAGAACTTCCTAAATGTATGGAGGAGATGCTCAGCCATTAGTTCAGCCGTAGGATTAAAGTCAAATACATCGTTCAAGTGTTTGTGATCGAGTTCTCCGTCTATGTAATCCTTAATGGGTTGTAAATCCCGGTAATCAATTATGAATCCAACCTTGTTCAAGTGACCGCCACAGAACTCAACAATAATGATGTAATTATGACCATGGAGACTTGAACATGGATGATCCTTAGGCAAGTGTTCTAGTGTGTGACTTGCCGCGAAATGAAATTCTTTGCTGATTGTGTACATGATTTTTAATGAATTTACTATATTATACAAAAAAATAATTCATTTATTAGGGAGATATATCTTCATTTGTGCATTCTATTAATTTTTTAGCTAAAATATACACCCCTTCCGGACCATATTCTTTTAATAAAAGTTCAGCTTTTTCCTTATATATTTTATCTAAACTCTCTGCTTCTTCATAGTTTATATCTTTATGCTCATTCATAATTATGCTCCTTTCTTATCATCCTAAAGAACAATTTGCCTCCAGGCACAGTATCATACATTTGATTAATGTGAATTTACTATATTATACAAAAAAGATTTAAATTCCTACCAATAACTCGAAATAAACGGTCTTCCGCGACTCAGACATTGGAGAACCGTAACTACATTATTACTACTAAAATCACCCTCCCTTACAACAATCTCATTAATTCGCATTATACCTATGTCTTTCTCCCTATCTTTTGAATCTTGGTTTAATCCATATATGGCTGTGACGTGTGCGTTCTTCCTACGATCCTCAGAGAAGTTACCTATTTTCAATAGAAACTGTTCATATCCCGCAGTATCTGTATGAGTAACTGTTACCATCAAAACGTGACGTTCTTGAGAAATCCTACGCAATCCTTTCCAAATATAGTCAATCTGGTGTCTGTGATCAGAGTTGGATTCCGGAACCAGCAAATCTGCGTAATCCACTACAATCATTCCTGGTATGAATCTATCTTCTCTTTCCCACAGATCCAATATAGAATCCATTTCTCTCAGGGTTAACGTACTGTTGGCATGGGATGATAACTTAAACCGCCTGGCGTTCTTTACAAAGAAGCTGTCAATGTTGGTTTGTGCTTCCCGCACGGTCAGAGGACGTCCGGTATCTATTTTAGTAATCCAAGGTGCTCCCCTGTGGTAAGATCTCCCACACATACGACAAGGAATGTAATCTGGATAATCTTTGTAGGCTTGTTTTAGCATATGTATTGTTACGCTCTGCTGTATTTCTTTTTCAGACAGATCTTTGAATACTCCAAAATCACACACCCGCTCTTCTTTATCACAACTATCCATTTGGTTTTTTAAACAATCTCTGACGGGGTACCAAACCACACCACTGTATTTTTCAAGGTTGGATCTTTGTGCTGCATACACACAAATTCGTTTCAATTGTTGATCTTCGGTCATATCCCCAGCCTGAAAGAAAGCAACCGGGGTTCCTTGCCCAGAAGCTCTAACGGCCATATCCAACAACCAGAAGCTCTTACCTCGTTTATCTCTGCCCAGTAAAGCTACGAATCCACCACGTACCAATTGGTGGTTCCAAAACTCTCCTAATGCCCCAGGATAACACACCACAGGTTGAGTAGTTTGTATGAATGCTTTTTCTATTCGTTTTAGGCTGGCTTTATCGCTTAGATCCAAGCTGTTTTCAAATTCACTAGGAGGGGGGGAATATTGGGTCGCTAATTTTTCGGCTTCTATGATTCTTTCCGTTTCTGAAAGTTCGTTATCTTCAAGAGTGCTTTGAATGCGTTCTGTATGACGAAGAAGGTGCTTTTGTTTAAAATGAGCTCGGGTTTGGTCCAGTAAGTAATTTAGATTAAATTGTTCTTTTGAATATTCATCACTCAACGAAGGCAATATATCCTCTTCAATTTCCTCGGCGATGTCCTTCGGCAGACCGGCTTCTAGTTTCTGGAAGTAAATCCCCTCTATATCTTTTCCGGGTGCGCGGTTGTATTTATCAAAGTATTCAAGACACCAATGCGCTAGTCGGCGAGCCATTTTGGATTCTAGCAGTTGTGAATCCCAGGCTGGTCTGATCTGCTGGGTGAATTCCGTAGACGTGATTAGTCCAATAATAATTTTTCGTTCCAGACTCATTGAGATTTATTAAATGTTATTCTAGTTTAATTAATTTTTCCTTTAGCTTTACATTTTTCAATATGACGAGAAAAATTAGCCCATGCAATGCCAGGAAAACTCTTCCTTCCAATATGGTTATGATTATCAAATAACCCAGATGAAACCATATAAGACATGGGAAACTTTTTATTACAAAAAAGACATTGGTATTCTCCTTTATTGAAATCTATGTTATAATTTGTACTCACGGTTATTCTGGTTTAATTAATTGCGTTTTCTACTTTATAATAAATCTGTAATGATAAATCTTCTATTAAATCATGACTTAATACATCGGGCTTAATATCGTGTTCATCCAAATAGGATTCAATAAGTTTACAAATATCTTGTTCTGAAAAATTAATTTAATTCTGATTTATTTGTCCCGAATATAGTTGACCATGTATTGTCTATTAATTCTATACCATAATCGTACCCATGTAATTCGAGGATCATTTCTACTTGAATTTTGTTCTCAGAGTGAAACACATAATTATTGAACACTTTTCCATTTTTTGCCCATTCCCATATTTGCCCACATTCAAAACCATGAACAAAAGATGCATTAGATTTAACAAAAGGCATTAATAAATCCATATTGACATAATTATTATTTATTCTGGTCTAATCCATTCGTTGTAACAATCCTCATAATCTTCAATTTCAAGATTAGGCACAAATGCCTTCATCGCTTCAATGGCGTGTTGCTTTAAAAGTTCATCAAGGTCGGTCTCAAAACTATCATGATTCATATAATACATAGTTTCCTTCCACTTTCTAATAAATGCTTCTCTTTGCATGGTTATTAATTATTTATATCTGTAATTTCCCTGTTAATACATTCAACCCCACCTCATTGTTTTGATGAGCTAGGTATTTTCGTTTGAATAGATTATTGGTAGGCAAATAAACCCCAGGTTCTACTTCACCCAACCACGTCTGCTTTTCTAACCACGATGTGTATTCCCAAATCATTTGATCAGGGCCTGGTATTCGCATATTACTTTTAGCCTCCTCGGTTTGATTTTCATCAACCCATGTATACAGTGTAATGATATTCTGTGCCAACTCCTGGGCATAACCATTACTTTGGTCAGTAAGTAACGCTTGGGCTTCTTCAAAGTAGGGGAAGAATCTTTTGGTTTTAGCTTCACCAAACGCTTCGTTGAATATTTCTTTTGGAGGGGTTGTTTTCTGAGGTTTGTCGGAGGAGGGTTGTTTAATAGATTCTGGAAAAACTCCAGTCCAACCATTTTCAACTGAGGCGACGAGAGCTTTTATGGATATTTTAATATCGTACTTTAATAATTTTTTTGCGGCCCGTTGGCAAGCTATTGGAGTAAGTTTGTTTCCTTTTTGATTACGATGGGTGATGTAATCCTTTAAAGATTTTTGGAGGAAGTTGTCATTCTTCCATTCTTTTGGGATGTGTTTATTAAAGATTTCCAATTCACTTTTTTTAGTATTTTTTTTCTTATTTATATTATTAGTACTTAAAGCATTTACCTTGGATTTCACCATGCCTGGTGTTTTACCACCCCTGGTAAAATCAATAAAGTGACTCGAAGTATTACTCCAAATAAAATTAACCTTAATATAATGTCCTGAAACTTTCCCTTTATCTCGTTCAATAACATCATCAATTAATCCAAGATTTTTTAATTGTTTTTTTGCAGCCCTGACTTTATCCACTCCCCATTTTATTCCTTTTGCTACATAATTAATAGTAGCTTTTGGTTGGTTGGTTCTTTGCCATTTAGCTGTGTAGTAATAAAAGCAATAAAGGGCTATTAAATTAGCTGGGTTAGGTTGATTAAGTAATTGATCTAATAATGGTTTTGATAGTACGATAGGTTCTTGATCTATTTGATAAGTTATCAAGTTTCTATCAATCTTTTTGGATTTTCTACGTTTCATGGGCGTAATAAAAATAAAAAAATTCGAAGGCTTCAGTGAACGGGACACTTAGACCTTCGAATTCCTCCTAACTAAACCAAAATATATTTTCTTATTCATAGTCCCGTTCAATGAATTAGATGCTATAAAGATAATAAAAAAACCAATACAAAATAAATTTATTTTATAATTCATTGTAAATCAGTTATAAAACTACCATATTATTGTTATAATTATAGCTAGAATGATGCATACAATTATACCAATCCAACGAATAATATGAATTCTTTCTGGTACATCGTTATGGTCATTCATCGTTTAATAGTTTTATAATTTCCTTAGATGTTTTTATTGCCACGCCCCAAGGATCTGGACTATTCCACATTCTTATATGAGGACTTATAGAATCCATATAAGCAATTTCCTGTTCTAACATTAAAATTATTATATCTTTAGGTATAGGTGGGGGAGTTGGATCAACGTACGCTTTCCACGTCCTGACTATCCGATAATAAACTTGTTGGGCTTTTGCTGAATCTGCATAAAACTGGAAGGTACGATTATCTCTAAATTCATATATAATAGTGAAACGCCAATCCCTATCTGGACCATATCTTAATTCATACCCATATTTAGGAAACCCATCCCATTTATTATATAAACCACCTATACCTACAATCTTACCCAAATCTATATAACAATCCAAAGTAGCTGAATGTAGTATTCGATCTACCTGAGCATTTGTCTGAATACTAATTGAAAGTAAAATAAGAAAGATAATTGTTTTCATAATTTATGATAATATCTGTTTTTAATTAAGTTAATTCCTCTTCGGTATGCATAGTGCCATTATCAAGGATGTAGAGAGGTTTGTCGTCAAAAGATTTACCTATCTTTTTTACCACACCTTTTAAGAGTGGGTGCTTTTTTGGGGTTACTGAGTCTCCCACTTTGAAGTTCATCGTTTCCAGTTTTTAGATTTACGGGCATTGGTAGCACGGGATTTGTTTTCTACATGCTTAGTTTGTTTACGTTTTGCCCGCTTGCCTTTCTTTTGCAAGTAAACAGATTCACCAGACTCCCTGAAGAAATCATCGTCTGTAGGTTTTGTGGTTGGGGTTTTCTTAAATAGTTTTTGAAAAGGTTTTTTAAACCCGGCAGTAAACTTCTGCCATGCTTTTGGTGTTCTCATGATTGTTTATTGGTTAATCCAGATCTTTATTTAATTCTTGTTAATCGCGCATGATGCTATTAACTCATTGAAAAGATATATGTATTCTTTCCCATTAAAAAAGAACGACACATTACAAACATGTTCCATTGAAAATTGTATAGCTTCTTTGCATGCTTCGCCTTCACACATTCCACCTGGAATTGTTAATTTGATTTCGTTTATTTTTGTTTTCATGATTATGATATTATTTGATTACGTTTAAAGAATTTCCAGAATTGATACCATTTACGGAGTCGGACTCTTTCAAGTTCTTGTTTTAGCAGAAAAATGGTATTGTTAGTTTCATTTAATTTTTTAGCAGTTCTTTCAAAGTCATTTTTCCAGGTTCTGGTCTGTTCTTTCTGCTTTTTTAGCAGTTCTTTGTACTGGTTTGCTTTGCTGTTACTCATGATTTTGTTTTCATGTAGTTATTATAAATTCGTTGGTTAATTTCAATCAGGGGTTTGAAGTATTTATCTTTATATCCTTTCACTGTGAAAGCTTCGTTAGGGAGTTTTTCTATTATTGGGAGGGCTTCTTGCCAGAACAGAAATCTGGGATGGGTTTTTCCAGGAGTAGGCATTTCTTCAATATCAACATCTGCCATTAATTTTCCATAAGTTAAGGAACCCAAACAATGATCTTCAAATACTTCGTTTGGGCAACCTTTACATTCACTTTTACCGTAGTTAAATATAAGGCATAAAGGACAGAGCATTGTCCCTTTTTCATTTAGATAATGTTCCATTAATTGCTTAATGGCACTAATAGTTTTTTCTTTGTTTTTCATTTTAGTATTTGTTTAATTAAATAATCTGCTTCACTTTGAGTCATTGCCCCCGGATCTCCTACAATAGGTATCCGAAAAGCACCAACCCCTCTAAACCTCAATTCCTCCACTAATTCATATGCTTGGGAAATTGCTTGTGGTTCGTCGTCAAATATTACAGCAATCTGTTTAAAAATACGACTCATCCACCTTAATTGTTTAGGCGTGTATTTGATACCAAATGTACCAAATGCTTTCTTACCAAATCGCCAAACATCTGTTGCCCCTTCTACACAGATACCAGTTTCTCCCCAAGCATTCTGATTCCCATAAAGAATATCCTTGTGGTGGATTGTTTCACGTGCTTTAGAACAGGCTAAGTATTTCTTACCAGATTTATCAGTTGCGTCTCTGCTCTGGAAAGAAACCACCTCATCATCCCAAGTGATTGGAATAATGATTCTGTGTTTGTAATTTGTCTCATCCAGTTTAGCAACAGGCCCGGTACTCATCAATCCCCATTCATGTTCCAATCGATCTGGATCAAATCCTCTACCAGAAAGGTATTGTTTATGAGCGTTTGTAAGGGGGGTTGTCCCATTGGGAAACTTGAAGGATTTACGGCGGATTGTAACCGTTGGACTAATTGTCCTAGAGCGGCCCCCATATTGGCGAATAAGTTTTTTAGCTTCATTTTTAGTTACATTAATGAGTTTAGCTATGGCTGAGGATTTAGGATGCCAACCGCAACGATAACAGGAGAAGTAATTATTATCTATAGAATACCCAAGATGCCATCCAGGATTCCCAGTACAGAAAGGACACTCTGTATTTACCCAACCTGGACTGGTGTGTTTATGCCCTTCTGTTGCGTGATTGACTGAATAGTCTTGATATAGACGGATTATATCCATTTACAGTTTAATGAGCGTAACAACCTGCAGGATAATAATTATTATAAGCATCGTGTAAACCCATACCTTTGTTTTTACTTTCTTTTTAGGTAATGGCGGAGGCTGTGGGATAGGTGGTTCGTAAGTACGGTAAAGGGAAAGGTTTTTTAAATTACTAATATTTTCCTTCCAACTAATTCCGGTCAAGTCACCTTCTAGACCTTCTAACGCGGCATAGTTTAGCCCTAGTTGAGTTAAGCGAATTGGCACCCATTTTTGTTCTGAAGTACTATAATAATTTAATGTTTGTCCTGCTCTTAGTTCATTAAAATTGATCGATTCCATTTTGTTTGGTTTATATTATTATACAAAAATTATTTGAAAGCAAGTTTTAAATCTTTCATCCCAATCCAAATCATCTGTAAAGAAATTCCTCTGCGTTGTAATATGCGAGTGACTCGATGTTTTGTTTGTTTAGGTGAAATAGAATCATATTTTCTAGGACGATTTAATATCACAGAAGCAATTAATAAAGCCTCACGACTGATTCTATCGTTGAAAGGATTGGTGGTTTTAGGAAGTTCAAATAAAGGAACCTCCTCGATGTTCGTCAATTGCTTAGAATGGTTAAGCTCTTGTCGTAGATAGTTTTTCAGATGGGAAGTGATAGACCACCACATATACGTTGAAATTGCTCCTCGTTTAGGATCATATGTTTTCATTGCTCGACAATAAGCCAGGGCGGCTTCCTGGAATAAATCATCCCAGTCTAGTCCCGTCGTCTTGTGGAATGACCAAGCAATTTTGCGTATTAGGTTAATGTTTTCCATAGTTATTAATCAACTTTTATTTCAAGATGGCTATTTTCAAAATAAGGACTTCCAATTGTAAATATTTCTGAAAACAAATCTATGATGTTCCAGAGTTGTTCCTTATATCCCCCATCTGTTGTGGTATTTATATCAAAACGGTTGGCGGCATCTATAATAGGGAGTTTGTACTGCTGTGCAAGAATTTCTATCATCTTAGCCTGCCCTTTTTCATTCGGGAAGATTTTTACTTTGTCATTTAAGGAAAATTGTACTTTCATGATTTTTGGTTTATTTGGTTAGTAAATTATTCATATTTATTCATTAATTCTGATAATAACGAAGTTTGCTCTGTTTCTACTCCATCCAAAATAGCATCCCGGATCTTTTGTTTCTTATCTAATAGCTGGGCTATTTCCTCTTCGATGGTATTGTTGGCTAAGAGGTAATAAATGGTGACAGAATACTTTTGTCCTATTCTATGAACGCGGTCGGAACTTTGTGTAAGTTCTGCAGGAGTCCAAGGCAATTCCAGCTGGGCCACATTACTCGCGGCGGTCAATGTGATACCCACCCCAGCGGCTTTTATATTTCCAATAAACAATCGGATCTTATCAACGGTTTGGAAATCATCTACAACTTGTTGCCGGGCATTTCCCGTCACACTCCCATCCAATTTAACGGCAACATCTTTGAAAGCTTCCATTAAAGCTGCAATAACAAATTTATGGACTGCAAATACAACCAGTTTCTCATCAGTTTGTAAGAAATCACGAATCCAATCAATCACTCGTTTCATTTTACCACGGACGGCTACTTGTTTCAAAACTTCAATTTGCACCAGTGTCTGTGCGTTCCTTGCTTTTTTAGCGGCTTTCTTTCCTTTCGTATCTTTAATGTACTTGATAAAATTCTGTTCAGCCTTATCGTACTCCGCCTGGTTGTCTAATTCAATAGGCACGAAGGAATGGATCTTGTCTGGTAAATCAGTGAGGACTTCACTTTTCTTTCGGCGAATCATCACATTCTTTAACTTCTCATGTAACTCTGCCATATTACTCGCCCCGCTGAAATCCCACCCAAATCCGTTATGCTTAGGATCACAATATCTGTGTTTGAATTCCCAAAAGGAAGGAACCACATTAAAATCAACCAATTTAAGGGCATTATAAAGCTCTGCAGGGCGATTTACCAACTGAGTGCCACTAAGGGGTATGATGTGGGGAATAACCCTTGCAAGACGTTTTACAGCCTTTGTACGCTTTGTTTTACTGCTCTTTATATAATGAGCTTCATCGAGTATAAGAACCTGGGGTTTAATTTCCATCAATGTTGGAATCCAATGTGGGAGTATATCGTAATTAATGATAATCGTTTCTCCTGTGATTTCTTTAGGAATGGTTCCCGACAGTATTTGAATCCGCGGACGAACCATCCAAGCATGCGCTTCCCTGGCCCAATTGATTTTTACAGCAGCGGGGACAACTACGACAACTGGGCGTTTTTCAGGATGAAGCTGCAGCCATGCTAATGCTTGTATTGTTTTTCCCAATCCCATATCATCTCCTACCAATACTTTTCCATCTTTGATGTCAATAAAATGAACCCCTCGGCTTTGGAAAGGATATAACTGACCCTTTAATCCCGGCACTTCAATTTCTTTAGCTGCATCCATCGTGGCTTTCCATTTCTTTACCAAGGCTTTCAATTCAGGAGTGATATAAAAACCCGCCTCTTTAAGTTTTTCAATAGCTTCCATAGAAGGAAAGGCCGTCCAGAATTTTTTACTATTGTTATATTGACGATCTGGTAAAGTCCTCACCAAATCTAAATCCGTGTAATCAAACGGAAATGAGATTTTCAGGATAGGCCGTCCTGTTCTCTGGATGTATGCTATTGTAACCTGGCGAGGATGTTTCATTTCTCTGGTTTACGACGCAATGCTTTGAATTGTTTTTGATATTTTCGTTTGTTTCTATACAAGACAGCATAGAAATCCATGTTCTCCTTTTTAAGGAATGGTCGATCTGCTATTGCAATACCTCCAGGGAAGAATGATTTGACTGATTCCTTTGAAAGTCTTACTTCCGTTTTGCCATTGACTTCATAGAATTTCACTTTGTTGTTTGTAAACCTAGCCTCCAGTTTAATAGAGGCTATGCTTGCGAGCCAACAATATCGTTTAGAAGGGTGGGCGGTTGCTAGGATTCTCATATTGAAAATATATCAAGCATTAATTTGAAAGTCCTTAGAAACTGCGGGATGTCACTCCCGGCAATGGTAGTTAGTTGAACAGATACACCAGGAATGACATTATCAAAAATAAATACTTTGGTATCCAGTAACTCTCCTTGACTCCAATCAGATTTCATTTCTAAGGAGACATGTTTAAAAGGATAAACTTTTGTGTGGGTGTTCATAATTAGTTCGTTTTAATTGGTTCTAATACAAAATATCTAACATTTTTATAAACATACTCAGGATATTTCCCTTTCTTATAGAAATGGATATCGCATGTAAGTAAATGTTTTTTGAGGATTTTATAAGTTCCGTCGGCATCAGGGTTTGTGCTTGATTTACACATCATCCCGACTTTGGCTTCTTGTTTAGTCATGATTTTTATTCGCTTATATATCGTAAATTAAATTTTTCAATGATTTTTTCTGTATTATCTTTGATAAATTGTTTAGTTTCCTCAATTGTTTTGGATTCTTTTTTTAAAGTAATCCATTTCCAAGTGCAATTAGGATTTCCGTCTTCATTGATATCTGCTTTAAAAATCATCAATCTGATTTTGAAAGGAGTTTCATTGATAATGTATCCAACTTCCTTTTTATTGATTTTGATTCGTATAGAATCTTTTTGAAAAGATTTCCATTGACCAGTTGGTTTGATTGTTTTGAAGGTTGCTTTCATGGTTAAAGCTATTTAGTGTGGCCTTGAGTGGATTCGAACCACTGAATGTCCATGACCATCATCCGGGCTATCATCCGGAGTGGCAAGGCCGTAAACGTCCCGGATTGCTCCGGGACATATAATCATCGTTTTTTCCATCCATACTTCCATCTGTTCCTTTCCTGCTTTTTTCTCAGATCCTTTTTTCTGGAAAACCAAAAACCAGTGGAAATTCTCCAGCAAACCCAGCAGCGTATAGCGGTAGGGTTGGACTTCAGGAGATTCTTTTTCAGCGGTCTGTTGCAGTCAATGCAGGTTTTTTTACTACTTACCTGCTTGTAGTCAAATGCTTTTTTCATGGCTTGGTTTAATTAATAAATTGCTTCCAATAAATCTCAAAGATGCCCTGAGTAGACACATCCCAATAAACATCAAGACCCTTTTCGTGTGCTATTCCCTTATGAAACGCTTTATTTGCCATTTGCTCAGTGTAGGTTTCGGCCAAACTTAATAATTCATTTAGTTGCTCTCTAAAAAGGGATTGCATAGTAGGATTTAATTCATAATACCATGCTTCGTGAAAGTCCTCAAATTCTTTTTGTAATTCTTCTGCTGTTTTCATGGCTTTGGTTTAATTATTGGATAAGATTTAACTTCATTTATATGGTTGCTTAATTCAGCATCAAATACTTTTAACATTTCTTGATCTTCATAAGGCAAATCATCAAATCCTTTTAGTGTTGTAATAGAATGACATTCTATTTCTCTCATTAATAAAATCCATCCTTTTATTGTTTTGGGGAGTTCCATAATTACTTCTTTATAATCTTTTTAAGATCATTTATTTCTTCCTCTGTCATGTTGTAAAAGAATCTACCTCCATCAGAATAAACAATTTCGCTATTATTTGACAAGATTTCATCTGGTTCCATAATGTCAAGAACGGCATTGGCTATTCTTTTGAGTTCGTATATTTCACTAAATGTTAATTTTGACATGATTTTATTTTAATAGGTTTATAACTTTTTGGTAAAATATCTTTTACTTCATTCCAATTTGAAATACTTATTGTTGGATACCAATTACCTGATTCAAACCCTTCAAACCTTACATCCTTGAAATATTTCTTTACAAAAGGTCTGAACTCATTCTTAATAAATATGTTTCTTCCATGGGTATATGTTAATCTGGTTTTCATGGCTTTGGTTTAAAATTCGGAAACAACTTATTGAAATTATTAGTCCTCGCCTTAATTGTTTTATGCTTAAAAGTCCATGCATCACTCCCAACTTCAGACATCCATTTTACTTGTAATTTCATGGCTCCTGGCATTAATTTTTGGATATTTCCTGTTTCTGTTGTCATGGCGTTTAAATTAATTAACGATTTTCAAATAACCATCAGGCAATTTATCATTGTCAAGTAGACTGCAGAGTATCGTTGCCATATCAGCAGCAAGATAGCTGGATAGATCACATTCGCGGAGTTCACAAGCCATTGCTTGATCCCATTCTATGATGCATTTACAGTTTGGATGGAGTAGACGTTTCATGGTTTAGATTGTTTTTACTTTAAAATTATATGATCTGCTATTTTCTGTCCTTTCACTGTAAGGCCAATTGTTTCTCCGTCAGAAAATACAATTTCTTTTTTTATTAAGGAGCTAACTACCCCGCTAAATTCTTTACCATCTAATTCAGCGTCTTCTGCTAAACCTTTAATCCAGATAGGATCACTAGGTTCTTCTAAGAATTCGGAATTTTTGATGGCTTGTATTACTTTTTGTTCTTTTTCTGTAACTATCATGATTTTATTATTAATTAGTTGATTATTAATTAGTTCCGTGTTTTTGGTGGTATTTTCCGTTTCAATCATGTAATAAAAATATATATAATATTTAACACTACCAAACTTTTTTAATAAAACTTTTAAACTTTTTCAAAAAGAATCTTAATAATCTATATAAAACCCTGAAACACAACACCTTACTACCCCATTAAAAAATAAATATTATACCTAATTAAAAACATATAGTAATAATTATTAATTTTATACCTATTCAAACCAATGGTACGCAAACGACATAAGAACGGTAAGCCAATGAGGCGTACCAAATTCAACGGTAAAAAGTATTCTCTACGCTACCTGGATATAGTAACTGATCCAGGTTCCAAACCAAGAAAATGGAATAAAAGAATGATGTTCTGGGCCGCCACTCTTGCCGCCCTAGGATACACGGAACGCCAAATAGCCGTAAGATTGAACGTACATGTAGAAACAATCAATTACTGGAAACAAACTAAACCAGAATTCCTTGCCGCCCTAGCTGAAGGAAAAGATTTTTATACAGATAGAGTAGAAACTGCACTAATCGAGAGAGCCACAGGTTACTCCCATCCAGACACCCACATCGCAGTAAGTGAAGGAAGGGTAATAAAAACAGATGTAATAAAACACTATCCACCCGATCCCACCTCGATGATCTTCTACTTAAAAAATAGAGCCCGTAACAGATGGATGGATGTACATAAGATAGAAGGGCACGTACAGCATAGACACGTACTGGATCTGACAAATAAAACAAATGAGGAATTACAGGTATTAAAAACAATTGGATTAGTAGAATTACCAGAACATGGAAGCAACGCTGATTGAACAATCACAAATATCTGAAGAGGAAATTCGACTCCAAGCCCAACGGGAAATAAACAACCGTAGCTTGTTTGAGTTTATGAAGTACTTTTGGCCCCAGGTAAGTAATGATGAGTTTAAATCCAATTGGCACATTGAGTACTTGTGTAAGGAATTAGAAAAAGTAGCAATAAGAGTAGCAAAAAACCTACCATGTAAATACGATCTGATAATAAACGTACCACCTGGAACAACAAAGACGATGACATGTAGTATAATGTTTCCTGTGTGGTGCTGGACGCAATGGTATTGGATGAGGTTTATTACAGCGTCGTATAGTTCACCATTATCATTAGAAAGTGCAGAGTATAGCAGGGACTTGATTTGGAGTGATGCCTTTCGTGAAGTATACCCTGAATTAGAGATAAAGGATGATAAGTCGGCGAAAGGTAATTTTAAGGTAGTTAAAAAGGAATACATACATGCTGGCCGTTTGCCAAGGTTGATTCCAGGGGGTAACCGCTTCAGTACATCGGTTGGAGCAACAGTAACAGGGTTCCACGGTCACATACTTATTTGGGACGATCTGTTGAACCCAGAAGAGGCAGTAAGTGAGGTAAAGCTGGAGGCGGCAAACCGTTGGAAAAACCAAACCCTGAGTATGCGGAAAACCGATAAGGATGTTTCTGCTACTATTGGAATAATGCAACGCTTACACCAAAACGATCCTACGGCGGATAGTATAAAAAAAGTAAAGGATTTACGGCATATATGTTTACCCGGTGAGATACGTAATTACCGTGAGCAATTAAACCCACCTGAGTTAGCAAAGTTTTATAAAAATGAGTTACTGGACCCAGTACGATTGTCTTGGAAAACTTTAGAGCGTATAGAAGGCATTTTAGGGCAATACGGGTATGCCGGACAGATAGGGCAGAACCCAACGCCGCCAGGCGGTGGGATGTTCAAGGTTGATCATTTTAATAAAATACTTACACTACCATCACGAGTAAACTTTACGATGTCCGTTAGGTATTGGGACAAGGCCGGTACAGCAGGAGGCGGAGCGTATACTGCGGGTGTACGTATGCATCAACTTACAAACAAGCGGTGGATAGTAGATGATGTAAAGCGTGGGCAATGGTCAACCGAGGATCGCGAACAAATCATACGTAAAACAGCTGAAGCTGATGGTGAAGGTGTGATAGTAGGTATTGAACAGGAACCTGGCTCAGGTGGAAAGGATAGTGCAGACGCTACTATACTAAATTTGGCTGGGTTTAGTAGCTTTAGGGAATCTCCAACAGGGGATAAGGCATTTCGTGCTGATCCATACAGTGTACAGGTTAACAATGGGAACGTAAGTTTGTTGGTAGGAGATTGGAACCATGAGTATATTGAGGAGCTACGGAATTTCCCATTTAGTACGTACAAAGATCAGGTGGATGCTAGTTCGGGTTGTTTTAAAAGGTTGGTAGGAAAACGTATTGCA
>SDBT01009494.1_pt1 | contig 15765 bp, 17 predicted proteins | sample 2277101 | NCBI WGS metagenome assembly SDBT01 (sample SAMN10404973, study PRJNA504765) | marine sediment metagenome | isolation source: marine sediment core GS10_PC15, 103 cmbsf | place: Arctic Ocean: Southern Knipovich Ridge | collected 2010 | reverse complement strand
GTAGAGCTATTGGTGAAGCCAGAGGAGTATTGTCACCGATAATTAATTGAACCCAATCATCAGCCAACTCTCTACCACCTTTCCAGAAAGTATCTTGGTCTTGATCAAGAATGAAATTAAAACCGTCTGCGTCGTGTGGAGCAGTCCATGTAAAGACCTCATCTCCTCCACCGCCTCCGCCAGATTGTTGGAAGACTCCAATCTCAAACAGATTGGCATGAGATGAGGCTGCGGTAATTGACGCCACATTATTAACTGTAAGTAATCTAACCTCTACATCGGTATCAACAGTCGGTGTGAAAATTGTAGAGACAACTGTCTGGTTGGCTGAATTTCCTCCTCCTGTCTGTGGCGTAACATCACTGGCGTTTCCTATTTGAACCCCTGCTGTCGTGCTCCAAGCATAAATCAAATTTCCAGCATTGGTTGAAAACGCAATCTTCAATGAGGCTTCCAAGTAGTATGACTTTCCAGCCAGTAGCTGAAAGACACCACTTGTCTGGTCAAAGGTTGGGAACTGACCTTCCAATACAATTCCACCGTCTTCCCCACCTGGCGGATCGTTAATGTTGAACTGTACGTGCTGTGAAGTTGAAGGAACCACTTGGTCTGCACTCATAACAGCCGACGTGTAAGTTCCACTGGAATTGATCTGACCTGGAGCGAGTGTTCCGATTCCGATGGTTTCAATTTTTGCTCCAGAGCCACCGAATATCCACTGTATTGTAGGACCACCTTGAAGTAAATTGATAGTAAATCTGATAAACACATCCTGAACACTTGCGTCAATAAGAACAGCAATTGCTGTCGCTTGAGTTGTAAAACCATCTCTGCCCTGATTGAACAAAGACAATACTTGCCCCTCCTCAGATAGTACGCCAGCCAGAACTGCTGTAAATGGACCGCCTTCGGCAAGTGAGACTTGCCATACTCCAAAAGCCTCTGTCCCTGATCCTGACGCATTTAGTTCAAGAGCACAAAGGGATTCTGCATTGTAGATGAACCCTGCTAGTAATTTGAAGACACCAACAGTCCCAGTCTCGGTAATTCTGGTAGTATCTCCAAAGAAAAAGTTGTCATCATACTCTATTACATCAAGTACGTTTCCAAGCAGTTGGTTTGCGTCCCTGCCAAGAACAGCGAAAGAGGCTCGTGGAAGACCTGGAACCGAAACGCTGGTAACTCTCCATGCTCCGTCAGCAGAAGCACTTGGAGTTTGGAAACCTGTCTTTAGTGTGTCATAGATAAACTCGAGTATTGCTCCGCCTTGAACGGTAAGATCCTCAATCCCCTGCTGGAATATATTACTTGTAGTGTTGTTTGGATTGTTTCTGTTGCAGATTACAAAGTTCTCAACTCCGTCGGGAATCTTGACCTTGAGAATCTGACCAGAGTAATCCCCACCGTCTATAATGTCAAGTATGTCACCAGAAACAGCATTAGCAATATCAGCAAAAGATGTCCATGCCTTGTCCACGTCAATCATTGCGACTTGAATAGTATTGTTAACAAGCTCAACCGCAGCTTGGGTTAGACTCATAGCTCCCGATACAATTGCATTAGTTGACGCCATGAAAGCTGCTCCAATGTCTGGAGCATTTCCAGACTCTTGGCCAGTTGCTACAACTCCACCGTCAGGAGAAACAGCGCTAAAGACCTTCATTCGTTGGATTAGCAGTTGTTCGGTGTCTAAGATAGATTCCGCACTTCGTTTGAGAATATCAGGACGGTCACGGGTTCCTGTTGAAAAGCTCATACTGGGTATAACCTCGTAGCCAAGTCAATCTGTCGTGTGAATCCCCCAGGACCATCTGGAGATTTAGATAAGGAATAAGTAATCCTAGTTGCAGTTGCCCTGACTGTGTTTGGGAAAGTTCCACTTGCGTCAGTCAATGTAGTAGAGATTGCTTCGGGATCAAAGTAGTTGACAGGATCTCCAAAGGCGATGTTTCCACGACCTGGAGTTTCAATTCCATATCTATCAATACGGAATCCCAATACCTGAGACTTTGCAAGAACCATGTTTTTGAGCTGAGCATACGACACGACTTTTTCCCACTGTAACTTTTGGGGTTCAATGTTTCTTATTGGTTTTGAATTAGGTTCCTCCACGTTGGTAGCTGTAAGTGGCTTTGTCATTCGGAAAGAATCCATTATCAGTTTGAGATTGGTAGAGTCCTTGAGCTTGTTGTCGTTTGAGTAACGATTCTGAGTATCGTATGATTCTCGGGTAAATATCCCCCCTCTGACGACACTTCTCTTGTCAAAGATGTCTGTTAATTCTACATTTTGTGCAGGAATGAGTGTTGAGAATCCAGGGACAGCACGATATGTCTTGGCTTGTCCAAGTGAGGCTGTCTTGCGTTCTACTTGACCGTTATGGAAGTGCATATAGTCCATTATGATTATGTTATCGCTTCTGTCCAGTACCCACAAGCCCATTGGATAGTCTCCTCTGAGTGCAAGTCCACCTACAATATTATAGACATTCTGATCTTGGAAGAACTTTTCCTCAAAGTTGAATCCTTGTATTGGGAAATATTCCTCAACGCCAGGACCAAACCATTCTCTTTTCCTGTCGTGTGTCAAGTGCATGTTCTCCAAGTCAAACTGTTCCAGCTCAATCTGTTCGCCAATCTTGACAGGTCCCCCAATGTTACTGATTCCAGAACGTGGCCAAGGGAAAGCAAAGTTCCACCCAAGGATTCTAGTTGGAATAATCAATCCTGGTGGTGGAAATGGATTTGGAGTAAATTCAATAAAGATTGCAGAGTTTCCGTCGAGGTCGTCATTGTTGATACGGTCTTGTGTCAGGGTATTTCCCATCTTAACTTGAGTAGTTCCAAAGGCTACATTGTGATGACATTCAAACTGAATCGCATTATTTTGATCTGTGGTTTCTGTGAATTTCCTTAGTCCTCCTGCGAGATAATATGCTCCTTGGATCCAAGTGCCTTCTGGAGCACTAAATCCGAAAGTGTCAAAAGGTCCGTTGATCCAAGACAGACCTTCAAAGTAATCATAAATTTCTTGCTCTCGTCCAAGTACGGAAGCTCCGTTAGGTCCAAGATTTGCGACAACCCATACACCATTTCCGTCGATTGTTATTGGCGAGCCAGGACCGTCTGGAGATCTATATTCTACAATATTTCCAGCATAAGGAACTCCATTTGGATCATTTCCAGCTCCCTTTCCAAAAGAGTCCGCAGCCCACAAACCCTCAGCAGCGTCAACTGCTGTGGTATCGTCAGTTACATTAACTGCAAGACATCGGAACGTATCAAACACCTTATCTCCATCCACCAGCAGAGATGAGGGAATAAACGCAGGATCCCTAGTAAATACATCAACCCATGTCCTTGGGTGGTTGGTATCTCTAACCACGACATCAGGTGTAATCATCGCAGTTCGCTTGTTATCCGTCTGTGCATGTTGGGCTCCTCCCATCGCGTTAACCCAATATTGAATTCCATTGACGGTGTCCTGACCTGTGGACAGTCCTTTGGTAAGTGGAGAATATTCCACGGTTGGAGCATAACCAATTCTTGTCCAAAACTCTGTGTCAGGTGGCTCGTTAGCACTTGACGATAAGTGAGTCTGTAAGGCTCTATATCCAATTCGGTTATGCAGAGTAAGATCGTTAATGTTAAAACCAATTCCAGTTTGCCAAGGAACAAGTGTCTCAATGTTGAAAAATCGTTGGAACCAAAAGGCGTTACCTCCTGGTGTCGGCTGGTTGATTGCGTCTGAGAGATTTTCCTGTATGCACTCGTATGTTTCAACAAATCCTCCAGGGTTACTATCAAATTTGACAAGATGGCCGACAAAGTAATTATTTCCTTCTTCCCATAGTCTAGCGGATCCAAAGAATTCTTTTTCGCCCTGATAGATAGAAAAGTCAGTAGGATAAGTTCCTGAGAATCTGTCGCCAATTGCTAACAGGTTGGTTCCAGCTTCTGTGTCCAAGTCAGAGTCCAAAACGAGAGTGTTGGCTCTTGTTCCTGACACTAGGGTTGGTTTGGTAAGTGTGATCTGTGCAACATTCTCAAAGTCTGATCCGTCCGATGTCATAAAGCCTTGCTCAAAGACTTGGAGCAGTACAGTGTCCAAGTCACCTTCATCACCTCCGTCATACTTTGATACAAATCTAAAATACATAAACTCAAAGGAACCGCCTCCACTGACTGCATTTCCTTCACGTTCTACTATCTCATCAGCAGCAGTCTGAGCCTTGACAGCGTCAAAGATGTAGTCATTGGCTGTAAGTGTAGATAATCTACTTCCATTCTTGGTAGTTACATTGAATGGGGTTTCAATGGTTACGCTGGGATCATTAGCTCCAAGGTTTGAGTTTATCTGATTAACCACATCAACCATAGACTCGTTTCCTGAGCTACGTCTGTTGGGTTTTGAAATAGTCTGCTTGATAATGTTTGAGGATTGATGTGGACAGAATAGTTTTAGTTGCAGACCTTTTCCTTTAGGTCGCATTTTTTCCATAGACTTGACATGCACAACAGAATTAATGGCAACGATTCCGTTCTGGTCAACTACGTTAATCCAAATCCTGTCCCATTTCTCTATGATGGTTCCAGTTGTAACGAATCTACCACGTGCTGCATTTAGTGTGATTACTGCTGATTGTGGATTGGTATCTTGAAACTCTACTACGACATATTTCTGAGATAGATCAACGTCAGCTCCGTGGTCTTTGAGAACTAACTGTGTAGTCCATAGACGCTCTGTACTGCTCATTGGTCATCGCCTTTGTCCACGATAAACTGAATTTCAAAAACAGAACGGAATGGTTTTTCGTCATATTCCATCTTCCATGTGATTCCTCTCCATAGCAGACCAATCTGATTGTCATTGGCTGGTGGTGTTGCGTCACTCCCAACTGGAATAACATCATAGACTTTGAGGTCGTCAATCTGGATTCCAAACCTACCGTGTTTGAAGTTGTCAGAGGTCTTGGTTCCTTCGTCCCATACTTTCATTCTGGCAATGATTGGATTCTCTCCTTGGGTTCCAATAGAGGACTGATCCCTCATCGTGATAAATCCACGGACGATATACATCTGCTCAACAGGTCCTAAATCTTGGTGATCACCCAAGTCCTGTTCTGCTGCTTGGTTGTTACCAATCCCTGTCGTGTTGGATATCTCATAATCATTGACAAACGCATTGATATCGTTGACATTAGTTGTATCGTTGAATAATTGAATGTCCTCCTCTGGACGGTTTCCAATGTTGTCCCCTGCCTCATCGACTCGGAAAATTGTAATGGTCATGTCAGAGCTATCCCGTACGGATCCCTGATAGACCAAAAGAGATCAGACTGTCTGTCTGCATTATTAACTTGAATGTAAGTATTGTATGCGTCCCTCTCATAAGGTGTTCCAGCCCTTGAGGTAAATATGACTTGGGTAAATCCAGATCGGATTGATTGCTGTTGTTCTAACGGCCTAAGCCTGTTAATCAGAGTGTTCATGTTTTTACGGAATGTCATGTCGAAATACCAACCTCTTGAAGTGACTAATTTGGTAATTCTCTTTGCAATTTCGGGAACTGCGAACGCAGCTATGATGAGTGGTCCGACGAGTGGCATGATTTTTGCCACGTCCTTGAACAGATTGGTAGCCATTTTGAAAAACGTTCCCGATGGATTTGAGAGGAATTCGAGTGCCTCTTTGACATAAGGCATACCTTTCTGATTTGCAGGATCGCTCTCTCGCATGAACTTTCCATAGGCTTTGACATGTGCGTCCTGATTCTTGGTATTGGTCTTGTCTCCTTCTACTGTTTGTTTGGTATTCTTAGCAGATTCAATGTCAATGGCTGCGATAAGTCCAGGATCTCCTTCGGTAGAATAGATATGATTTACCCAACCTTCACTAGCTGACGTAACCTGTGCTCGGAACATCATGTCTTCGACTAGAGCGCGTACTTTTTCACCTAGACTCATACTATATTTCCTGAATCGACTTCATCAGTGATTCTAAATCTCTGTCGTATCTTGACTCCACCATCAGCAAGTTTCTCTATATCCTGACTTGGTGTAACTGCAACTACCCTTATCTTGACATTGGTTCCAGATTTTCCAACCAATTGGATATCGTACTCGCTCTTTGCAAGTGCTCCTCCAGCGTCAAAAGCGTTGTTAGTGAGGTAAAATGAAATGTCAGCAGCAGTCAAAAGTATTGTAGCCTCAAAAGAGTTGTCGTGTTGGCTGTAAAAATAAACAGGTCCGAGTGCGACTGCTTCCCGAGTCTCGTTCCTCGTAAGTGGCATTGTGAGTTGTTGCAGAACAACATACTCGTTGTTAGCAGTCTGTGGACTCAAGAACAGTCGCACTTGGAGTGCATTGATTACATCAAGTATGGAGCCTGTCATGGAGCATTAGCCACCGTGGTAGTTGGATAATCAATTATTTGAGCAGATAGTGAAAATTTCATCATCTGCTGAACGTTGGCAATATAGAGAGCTGAGATTACCTTAACCTTGGTAGTTATGGTCACACGCTGAACTGGACTAGCGTCGTTTTCATAGAGTTGAATCAATGTGGCTTCCAATACCTCACTGTTTGTATTAATTGTTCCAATCTGATTAATTCCAAAGTCTTCTGTCGCACTAATGTCGTTTGGAGATACATACATGTCAGCTACCAAAGTTCCTTGAAGGACTCCAGTGAAAAACACGGGAGTGTTGGTATTTACTATATTTTCAGGAATCTGTGGATAGCCGAAACCACCTGTATTGATATTTTCAATCTCGGTATAGAGATGTCCGTTTATAGTTTCAAAGTGAAGCAGTCCGCCAAAGCCCTTGAACAAGGAACCATCAAAGGAAGTAATCTTGGATAGTCTCATTGTAAGTGTGCGTCGTAGTTCTGGTTGTGCTTGATCAAGCATGTCGTGTTTATACCAAGAACGGTCAACTTGCCAGAATGTTCCGTTGTCCATTGAAGGTGAAAAAGCCAACTCAAGTATTCTAAGTGTCTCAGTTCCCATCAGCTCAATATCTGAAAGTGCCTCTGAAAATGATACATCTTGGACATCAATGACACGGTAGTAAAGTGTAATCTCATAGACGTCTTGAATTTCAATAAAGTTTGGATATTCTACTTGGTTCTCTTTTCCCTCTGCATTTATTTTCCTAACGACAACAGCCTTGGTCTTCTCATTGCCCTCGACTTGCTGTCTGTCAAAGAAATAGACAATCTCTTTCATCTTGTCACTTGGATCTTTTGCTAATCGTCCAGTTAAAGCCCAATTGTCTTCAATCAGATCACGAATTATGGTTGCCTGTGATACCAAGATTACCTCGCAAAGCCTTTGGTAGTTCCAAATAAGTTTCCTCCACCGAGTCCACTGGGATTCAATTTACCGTAAGCTGCTAGGATGTGTTCTTGAATGGCTTTCTTCCATTCGTTGATTCCACTGAGGTTTCTGTCCTTCACTGGAGTTTGCCAATAGTTGTAAAATGCTGCTGCGAGAGAACTGGCCATTGAGATAATTTCAGGATCAGCGGGATCCAAAGGTGTTACCGCGTGGAGTGATACTTGGGTGTTAACGTGGTTATCTGCTTCTCTCATGTTGTCTGCAATCTTTTCATTTGGAGCTGTGACACTTCCTGATATGTTGAGTCTTCTCTTTGTTTCTTGCAAGTCTGCATAGCCTGATCCAGATTCACTACTCATACCTTCAAGCTCCTAATCACTCGTAGATTAATTATGAATGTTGAAACAGTTGAGGTAGTAACGATTTCAATTTGAGCCAAGTACATGTCCGCTGACTGTGGCATGAAATTACTTTGGACTACAAGACGAGCTACTCCTTCTTCTTCTGGAGGAACCACTTGCATGAGAGTTCCACCTACTGGAAAGTTAGTTCCATTGTCGTTGGGATCTGTCTGGTCAGTTGAAGTGATAAACATAGTTACACTTGCTCCATTCAGGTCCAGTGGCTCTCCAGTCTGTCTGTCAAGTATCTTAAAGTCCTGATCATATCCACCTTCATCAACGATATACACCCAGTCGCTCATATAATCGACCTCGGAATTGCTTGATTACCATGCCAAAATGTAGTGATAACATCTGTATGTCCAGGAACAAACACGGTTATCTCATTTGCTGCCACAGGTATTGTGAGTTCAGTATCAAATATTGCTGGATCAAAGATTGTAGTAACACTTTCTGGAGAGTCGCCATCAAATATTCCTCGTTGACTCATAGTTCTTGCCCTGCTCCTCCGTTCCAAAGTGCTACAACTTCACCATCCTCTAAAACCCTGTTAAAGATAGAAGTTTCATCAAAACTGGCATTGAATGGTATCGCTGTTCCTGTCGCTGTATTTGCAATAGTTAATGCTCCTGTCGCATTAGCGTTTGATTCTGCATTTTGCCTAGTAGCAAATACCTTATTCCCAGCGTCAACTCGGGCTGTAAATTGATTAGATCCAAGTGCGGAATTATAAGTCATGGTTAGCAAATGCCAGTTTGTATCATTTGGGAATAAATTTTCAAAGAATGTAGTAGGTATAACTTCACTACCTGAATTTCCATTGGCAATTTGTACTAACAAAGCGTGGTCGTGAACTTGAGCAGTTCTGTTATCATAATCAAATCTGATTCCAATATCCGTAGTAACTAATGAAGTTGAAATAATTTCGCCTCTCTCGTCGCCATCTGCTGTTGCGAGTTTATACCAAATATTGATAGTCCATACTGCGACTGTATTGTGTAAGAAATTCCACTGAGATAGTTGGTTTGTTCCAGTATCGGCTGTTGCTCTACCACCATCGAAAAGCCAAGAGTCACCAATAATTCCCCCAGTTGGTTCATAAACTGCTACTCCTGTAATGGCCAAGTCTGCGTTAGTTCCAAGAGAGGCACTTGCTGAGGAATCATTGGGAGCAGGAGTAACTGGATTATCCCATTTCCAATACGCCTTTAGTTCATCAGTATTAATTCCACCGACTGTTACCCACCTAGTTCCATCCCAAAGAAAACTCTGCAAAGTATCATTCTCGATAAATACCCAATTTGGATCTAGTCCGTTGACTGGAAATCCATCTCTGTCACTAGCAAGTCCGATTAATCTCTTTGAAGATAAATATTCAATAACCATCTATACCACTCTCACCTTAACGAATACGCCATCTATCTTAATTCTTGCGAAGATTCCATCATTATCTCCATCAACTGTTTCAACAAACAATACTCCCTGTCCAGTTGGAGGGTTTCCAACTCCGCTTGAATTGGAAAGTGTCATAGAGTTAAACGTTGGATCAGATCCTGCGCCTCCAGCGTCCGCCCATTTCATTCCTGTTCCTACTGCTGAATCTGCTGTTAAGACCTGATCGTTAGTTCCTATTGGGAGTTGAGTAAGTTGAGTATCAAAGGTCATAAGATCGCCCTTGACTGAAACAAGACTAACATATTTCAGACCAAGTGCTTCTAAAGATTGGGCTTGTAAGACTTGTCCATCAATACCAACAGGGAGTCTATCATCAACTGTACTGAATCCAAAGAGATCGCCCTTTGTAGTTAATGGACTAACTCCAGTTGAAGATATTGTAATATCATCTGAATTATCTGTAACTGTAATGTTATCCCCTCCAATGAGAGTCTTAAAGTTGAGAGTTACTCCAATCTTATCTCTGAATACAAGTCCCGTTCCTGCTCCAACGTTGGCTCCTGTATTGTCCTCTCCAGTTCCAGATACAAACTCAACCCAAGCAGTTCCGTCAAAGACAAACTTTCTAACTGTATCAACTGCGTCAAAGATTGCTCCGAACAGAGTTGAGTTGCCAATGGGAAGTGATACAATATCTGCGTCTAGGCCGTGAAAACGTAATGCTCCGATTTGTATTAGTGTCATGCTAACCTCAACTTTGTTACAACCCCTGCTACTTGAAGATTAACGAATAAACCTGTATTGGTTCCGTCTATTGATTCCGTATAGAATTGTCCATCTGTTCCACTTGGACCTGTTCCGATAGCAAAGGGAACATAAACCTGATTGTTAGTCCAACTGTTGACAGTTTCAAACTGAGGGACAAGTTTGTTAACGAATTGTCCAGCTCCATCATTTACTAGGGATTCATTGACTAATGGCGTATTGAGAGTTACATCTGATAAATCGTTTAGTTGTGTTGCTCCTCCAGATCCTCCCCCACCAGAACCTCCTGACGCTCCTGGAATCTGTCCTCTCAAGTCTTTAACAGATACAACCTCGAAAGTTGTAGCATTAGTAATATCAATTACAACTTCTGCAATCAATAGAGTGACTCCCCTTACATTCAATGGGACATTTTTTACAGCAAAATTACTAGAGTCTGCTATTGCGTCATCAACTCTTGAGCCTCCCACGTAAGCGTCAACAGGAACATTGATTCCATAGTTAGTAGTATTTGGCTCATTGTCATTGTGTATGGTATAGAGAACTACATTGATAGTCTGAGCAGGAGATCCATCTATTATTGTAGTTCCATTAGCACAAGTTAATCCAATCAAGCCTAATCCAATATCATTAACAGGTGTTACTTCTGTGGGCTGTTGTGTTCCCTCGTTTTCAACTAATGCGATTGCTCCTGTTGAAGTAATATCATAAGATTCAATATCCTCTCCGTGAAGTTCAACTGACTTTCCAGCAGTTGAGGTAAACGTAACATTTCCAGCAGTTCCGCCTCCTACAAGTGGAGCAGTCGTTAGAGCAATTCCTGATCTGTATAATGAATCCAATGATAGCAGTCTGTCGTTAATGTGAGCCAAGTGTCCCCTGAAAGCGTCATCAAATATTTCATAGTCAGGAGCGTTGATAGCGTAAGGGAATCCTGCTGCACTATCAGCAAATATAGAAACTCTTGATTGAAGTAGGAAAGTTCCAATTAAAACAAAGTCGCCAGTAGTTGGAAATTCTACCGTATTGGAAACAAGGGTTGGGACTCCTAGTTGTAATTCAAGAATAACAAAGTGTTTGACAGGAGCAGTATCTGTTCCCTCTGTAAGATCGATTGTATTGGCAGGAGTTACGGAAACATCTGGAGAGGGAATCGTAAATATCTCTCCGTCTAATACAGCACGGTAAGAACCTGTTGCCTCGTTAGATTCATTGAAAATCTGCACTCGAATATTTGGATTGTTATCTGATAATCTACTTCCTGTTTCGTCAATGAACATTCCGTTTGAAAAGTCCTTGAGGGCAAAGATAGTTTCACTTGTTGAGATTGGCTTTTTGACAATTACTCCACCTCTGTCAATCAATACGTTTAGGAGAGGATCTACTGAGCCAAAGTCTGAGCCGTCATCTAAGAACATACGAGTTTCATCAAGTGAAACTCCTGTTGGATCAGTAACCTGTTCAGACCATTCAATATATTTTGCGTCAGAGAGGAACCCATCTGCCAAGTTAAGATTCTGATCAACTGCCAGTTGAAGTCCAGCTAAAAAGATATTATTTTGAGTAAAGGTATTGACTTCATCCTCGTATGCTATCGAGGTAAGCAGTTGAGATTTAGTTAACAGTTGATTTACAAAATTTCCACTTCCGTTATTTACCAGGACCTGATTTACGAGAGGAGTGACTACCGTAACATCATCTAAAGAGTTTAGATCAGTCTTGATTCCAGCGTTTGAAATTTCCGTATCAACGTAATCCTTTGTTGCTGCGTCTTGAGGACTAGAGGGATTTTGTAAGCTGGTGATTGCCTGACCACTCATAAAAATAGGATTAGCAGAAGTTGTAAGGGATTGTTCGATATTAAATTTTAGGATATTATCAAGGACAGTTTCTACTCGGCCAACTCCCGTATCTATGACAGTTTCCGAAGAATTACCTTGTTGAATTAGAGATCCTGCTGGGACTGATATTGGTTGATTAACCCAGACAAGTCCGTTAAATTGTATTACATCATTGTTCTGCTCGTTGGTAAGTGTAACATCTGTTAATCCTCCTAGAGATTGAGCCCCCACATTATCATCAACATATTTCTTTGTTGCAGAGTCTTGAGGATCAACAGGATCTATGAGATTGATATTTTTGAAAGTGGAAATATAATCTACATTGGCTTGAGCAGGGAATGTACTCCAAAGATTCCCTCCATTAGTATCTACATAAATTTTAGTTGCTACATCTTGATCATCTACTGGATCTAATACATTTTTGAGAAGGACTGCTCCCCAATCTACCACTCCAGAGGGAATGAACATCTGTCTGTTAGCAGTTGCATTTAGCTGATCTGCTGAAATGTCAAAGGAGCCGTTCTGAGCCTGACTTGTACGCCAAGCGTTAGGAAGTTCCAGACCAATTACACTTGACATGACTATCCTTTAATTGTAAAACTAAAAGTGTTTTCGTCTAGTAGATTTCAAACTCATCGTCCCAGCCTTTGCCCTGACCGCTGACGTATGCTCTTGTTTTGAGGACATAAGTGCCTCTGGGAAGCGGTTTTGCTCGTCCCCAAGGATATCTTCCTTTGACGAGCTTTAGAGACACATTTTCGCCCATTTCAAAAAAGGCCAATACTGGCAAGTTATCTTTATAGACTCCACCTGAGATATGCTCGGCTTTCTTCACCTTGAGATTCAAAGTGGTCCCACGTTTTAGTCCGTTACCGTTTTGTCCTGCATACCAATTTACAGAGTATGGATTAGCCATTGGATTTCTTTCCACTCGCTCTGAAATAGAATTGAACCATGTCTGATACCATCTTAAAGAATACACCACCGATTCCTCCACCGATAGTTCCGATAACAAGAGCCTCACTTGTTGTCATGTGAGATACAGCCTCATTCACTAATTGGAGTCCAACCTCTCCATTTACTGTGACTACAACTGCGTATAGAAATATTGAGGTAAATGTAACGGCCATAAAGTTCCTAGTGGTAATCTTTTCAAGTATAAGATTCCAATTTCCCATAATCTGAGCTTCTAATTATTGCTTAAAGTTGTTTTTGCTTCCCACGTGCCTACAAGTCTATAAGACTTTTTACAATCGTGGCATATTATGGCTCCTGAAATCCCTTGGTCCAACCACTCACTTTCACAGTTAGGACAGTTTATTCTCACTTTCAATCTCCAAGGTAACTAAGATGTTCCTTATGGCGTCCTCGTACTTGTCAGCAATATGAAACGAGTCAGTCTTGGCGTCTTTGGTTAGCGATATGAAAATAGTCAACCTATGAACTTAAACCCCTCATATTCTTTGACTCTAAATTCCTGTGAATTTTCAATACACTTTGGTATCTCCCATTCCTCATATCCCATTAGATGATAGAACTCATGAGTCTGCACAGTACAACCTTTTGAGGCTTTCATGTTAATATCCATGATTACGATGGCCAATGCTCCGTCTTTGTAAATTAGACAACCATTGGCTTTGTTATGTTTGCAGTCAAAGGCTATGTTGTCAGATTCGTAAGTCGTGTATTGTGTATATCCCGTGTCAGCGTAGCCGAACCAGGAAGTGAAAATTGCTGTTAAGAAAAAAAGGGTTTGGATCATCTACAATGCTCCAACCATGTTGGTAATTCTATTGCGTCTGTCTGATTATACAACTGATAGTAATTGTCGCATTGAGTTAGCATTGCTACATCTAAGGCTAGTTGAAGTTCAACTGGCTGTGCTTTCAATTCTCTATACTCATTATACCAATCAGGCACTCGGCTGAAAGTTGGAACGTACTTATCTCCTGACATATAGTCAGAACATAATCCCTGTGCTTTACCTTGTAGTGAGCACTTGAACGCTTCTGCTTTCACAATCTCTGCTTCAATCATATTCTCTGTTACATCTAGTGTAAGTGGAGAATCCGAGTAGTCTGCTATTTCGACTTTATCATCTTCATCTAATCCTTTGTTTGCTTCCCATGCTCCGATGTATGGATATTTCTTGAGGGCTTCACAGACAACCCATTTCTTTTGGGCTTTCAGTTCTTCTCTGTCGTAGTGATCCTGATTCAACCATTGGTCAGGAATATCAAACTCTTGTAGGTTTGCTATTCTTTGCCATGCGTAGTATCGTTGATCACCTGTTTCGTCAGATTGAGCCTTGAATTCCTCAAGACATACTCTCAACTTTGAAAATTCAGAACTTGCTTTCTCTGCAAGTTCTTGTCTTTTCTCGTCTAGGATCTTTTGGATCTCTTCGTCAGTTATCACTCCTGCGAAATCAAGTTCTTTCTCCTCATCTGCTGGGAAATGTGCTAACTTGAAATCATCTTGCAGATAGACAAAGTGAGCTGTGCCATCTAGTTCATACCAAGTGAATTTTTCAGGTATCTCTATTGGGCGATTCACTTCGTACAGCAATGAAATCTGAACGATGTATGTCGAGTTCGTTGGATAGAATGTGTCGAGTTGGTAGTCAATTAATCCATCTGTCGTGAGTGTAGGGAATTTTACTACCTCTGCATATACAGATCCGTAGCTGATCATCAATGCTCCGATGACCATTAGTATTCCATAATGAATTCTAGTCAAGAGGAACCTTTCCTCCACAGTCAGGACATGTGGCGTTAACTTTGCGACTTCCGTTGTATGCCCAAGAATATTTACACTTGGGACACTTTAGTTTTGTCGTCATTGTTAGAGTTGTCGTTAGTAGTGGTATTAGTATCGGTGTTGTTCACTCTAACTGACTCAAGGTTGATCTTGGTATGACCTCTGCTGCGATCGCCCAGCGTGTCTTGTCAGTTTTATTTGGTGTAATTTTGTGGTTCAGCTTTGGTTCCATGATGTAGAGATCACCTTCTTTGGGTATAATTTCCCCCCCTTCATAGACAAAGTTTCCACAGTCTCCGTCAGGAACTTGTAGATAATACAGGAAAGTTTCAGCAGAATGTTTATGCCAAGGCCGTTCGCCATCTTTGTCCATAAAGTGTCCCCACACTCTTTGGAACCTTCTTGTTATTCCAAAGGCCTCTTGCATGACTGGGACAAAAATTTCTTCTAATTCTGTAACGTCTAAATAATATAATCCGATTCTAGTTTTCTCTTTCTGTGCTTCCAGCAACTTCAAGAGTTTCTGGCGTTGTTGCGGTGGTAGCTGAAACTGTGTCTTCTGCACTCTTTTCCCAGGGGACTTCGCCCTCATTAAGTTTCTTAGATTCCTTCTTTTTCTTGGTTTTCTTAGGTGCTGATCCCTTGATTACTGCTAGGGGACCTACTCCGTGACCACAGCCACGATCATGCTTGAAAGCGAAAGCGATAGGAGCTGTCAGGATTTCTCCATCTTCGGAAGCTCCGCAACGCGTACATGCTATTGGCATAACGATTTTTGTTGTGAGCTATGAATTAAAAGTGTTTTTGAATAAAAAAAAGAAAAAAAGGTGGTTAAAAGTCTGTGATTATGAAGGCTCCGACGTCTTGGTGGGCTTCTTTTGGATGGAATCTAATCAAGAGATCAGATTCATAAATTCCGCCTACACTTAGGTCAAAGTTTTCGATAGTCAAATCCTCTCTCAAACCGACTACTTCTGCAATGTCTCTCTTGGTGATCAGGACTTTGCCTTGTTCGATTTGTGGAGTTTCCCAAACATTTCTCAATCCGAGTGCTGCTGCTAATCCAGAGTTATTCACTACGTCAGTGTTGTCAGTAGGTCCTACAATGAATCTGCTCAAGAATGGCCATTCGCCATTGGTTCCAGCATTTCTAACAGCTTCCATAGCGTCAGTTGGGTGAATGAACATTGTATCAGCTCTATTCCTTTGTGTTCCTGGGAATATACCTCTGATGACATTGATCAAAGCCTCAAACTCTGCTTG
>SDBT01009493.1_pt1 | contig 15766 bp, 11 predicted proteins | sample 2277101 | NCBI WGS metagenome assembly SDBT01 (sample SAMN10404973, study PRJNA504765) | marine sediment metagenome | isolation source: marine sediment core GS10_PC15, 103 cmbsf | place: Arctic Ocean: Southern Knipovich Ridge | collected 2010 | reverse complement strand
AGATCGGGATATAGAAGAAGATATGGCTACGAAGGTGGTCAAATGAGACTTTATACTAAGTTGCCAATTAGAGGTTTTAGTAGAGGTAGATTTGTAAAGGAAAATTTTGCTATAAACTTACAAACAATTGAAAAATCATATAGTGATGGTGAAATTGTTAATTTTGAAACATTAATAAATAAAAGATTAGTTAATAAAGTATATCCTGGTGGCTTAAAAATATTAGGTGATGGCAATTTAACAAAAAAAGTTAAAATTGAAGCTAAAGGCTATTCTAAGTCAGCAATAAAAAAGTTAGAAGAAAACAAAATTGAGTTTAAAAAAATAAAATAAATGATTGCAGCAATTAAAAAAGTATTTTCAGTATCAGATTTAAAAACAAAGATAATTTATACTTTGTTATTATTACTCGTTTGTAGAATAGGTGCGTTTATACCTGTTCCGGGTATAAATGGAGAGCAGGCAATAAAAGTTTTTAAATATGCTCAAGGTGGTAGTGGAAATTTATTTCAATTGATGGACATTTTTTCAGGTGGAGCTTTTAAGCAATTAACAATAGTTGCTCTAGGAATAATGCCGTATATTTCTGCATCAATCATAATGCAGTTATTGGTTACCTTGATACCTTCTATTCAAAGGGAAGTTAAAGAAAATCCTGAAGGTGGCAAGAAAAAGATTACAAAATATACAAGATTATTCACATTATTTTTAGCCCTAATTCATTCTTATTTCATTGCTCGATATGCGCTGTCTATGAATAGTACTTATCCTGGAATAGTAGTGTCTGAAATGTTAAATATTACAATCTTTTCTAAACCTATTTTATTTTACATAAGTGTAATGTTAACTTTGAGTACGGGAACAGTTTTTTTGATGTGGATTGGAGAACAAATTACAGAAAAAGGCATAGGAAACGGAATTAGTTTAATAATTACCGTAGGGATTTTATCATCGCTGCCATCAACACTAGGATCGATAATTAAACAATTAAATTTAGAATCTCAAGAATCTGGGCAACTCACATTTTCATCATTAATTATTTTAATTTCAGTATTTGTGATCATAATTGCAGGAACAATTTTGGTTATTCAAGGCCAAAGAAGAATTCCTTTGCAATATGCTAGAAGATCTCATGGCGAAACTCAAGGAGCCACTTCATATATTCCATTAAAAGTTAATTATGCTGGTGTAATACCCGTGATATTTGCTTCTTCAATTTTAATGTTTCCTGCTTTTTTAGGACAAGCGGTTGGAAAAGCAAGTTTTATTGGAAAGCTTTCAAATATGTTAAATCCAGGAAATTGGCTTTATCTATTTGTGTATGTTTTTTTTATATTATTTTTCACTTATTTTTGGACTGCAACACAATTTCATCCCGAGCAAATAGCATCAGATATGAAAAAAAATGGAGCATTTATACCTGGTATTAGACAAGGAAAACCTACGCAAGAATATTTAGAATCAACAATGAATAAATTGACATTGATAGGTGGATTATTTTTAGCATTTATTGCAATATTGCCTGTCTTAGTAAGTAAATTACTAAGTGTTGATGCAAGAATAAGCAACTTTTTTGGTGGAACGTCACTTCTAATTATGGTTGGAGTGATATTGGATACAACAAAACAAATTGAATCTCATCTATTAATGAAACGTTATGATGGATTTATGAAAAAAGGCAAACTAAGAGGTAGATAATATGCCAAGAATTATGGGAGTAGATATTCCTGAAAATAAGAGACTAGTTATAAGCTTAACATATTTATTTGGTATCGGTAATAAAACTGCTGAACAAATAGTTAAAAAAATGAAATTAGATCCTAATATGAAAGCATCTAAATTAACTGAAGTAGAAATTGCTAAATTTAATTCTTTATTACAATCAGAATACACTCTAGAGGGTGATTTAAGAAGAGAAGTTCAAAATAATATAAAAAGATTAATATCTATTCATTCATATAGAGGTTTAAGACATAGGATTGGACTTCCAGTTAGAGGTCAGCGTACTAGATCAAATGCAAGAACTAGAAAAGGTAAGAAAAAAACAGTTGCTGGAAGAAAAAAAGCAGTTCAATAAATAAGAGGAATTAAATAATGGCAAAACAACAAGCAGATAAAAAAACAGGAAAAAAATCTAGAAAAAAAAGCGGTAGAAATATACCCCAAGGTATTGCTTTTGTAAAAGCAACTTTTAATAATACTTTAGTAACAATCACTGATCCTGCTGGAAATGTTGTTGCTTGGTCTAGTGCTGGAAAAGCTAATTTTTCAGGTTCTAAAAAATCATCAGCTTTTGCAGGAACAATAGCAGCTCAAAATGCTGGTAAAGAAGCCGTTTCTCTAGGAATGAAAGAATGTGAAGTTAATTTAAAAGGACCTGGTGCTGGTAGAGAATCTGCAGTTAGAGGACTACAAAGTGCAGGGCTTAATATTACAGTAATTAGAGATAGAACTCCTGTACCTCATAATGGATGCAGACCTAGAAAAAGAAGACGTGTATAAAAAAAATAATTTAAAGAGGAAATAATTATGTCAGTATTATATGGCAACTTTGAAATGCCTGAAAAAATAAAAAAAGAGCAAGAGGATACAAAAGAAAACTTTGCTCGTTTTACAGCAGAGCCTTTTGAAAGGGGATTTGGCCATACAATAGGTAATGCGCTTAGAAGAATTATGTTAATTTCAATGGAAGCTCCTGCAATTGTTTCTATTAAAATTGAAGATGTTCTTCAAGAGTATACAGCAATTGATGGTGTTATTGAAGATATGACACATATAATTTTAAATTTAAAAAGCGCTCTTTTAAGATTTTTACCATTAGATGAAGGTAATACACCAACGGGATTACAATTAATATCAAAAACACTAGAAGTTACTGATGAAATGATACGAAAATCAAATGGAAACTATAGTGTTAAGTTAAAAGATATTATGGGACCTTCTCATTTTGAATTAGTAAATCCGGATCTACATTTATTTTCTGTTACAAAACCACTTACCAAAAGAATTGATGTAAAAGTTGGAATTGGAAGAGGATATGTGCCTTCTGAAAGACATCAGTTTGAAAATACAATGGATGAAATAGTAATGGATTCCGCTTTTTCGCCAGTTAAACTTGTAAATTACTATGTAGAAAATACAAGAGTTGGACAAGATACTGATTTTGATAAACTTATTTTAGAAGTTACTACAGATGGAAGAGTAACACCTCAAGAAGCTCTAACTTTTGCAACACAAATAGGCGTTAAGCATTTCCAAATATTTGAAACATTAAAAACGCATGCACTTGCATTTGAGCAAAAAGAGATAGAAGAAAATAAAGATAAAGACGAATTGATAGCAAAGCTTGCTTTAAAAATTAATGAAATTGAACTTTCAGTTAGATCAACAAATTGTCTATCAGGTGCTAGTATCGATACTATAGGCGAACTTGTTGTAATGCCTGAATCAGATATGTTAAGATTTAGAAATTTTGGTAAGAAATCACTTACTGAAATAAAAGAAAAATTAGAAGAGATGGGACTTCATCTTGGAATGGATCTTACAAAATATGGAATCAATAAAGATAATATAAAAGAAATAATAGAAAAACATTTAGAAGAAAAAAAATCAGGTGAATTATGAGACATGCAAAACATACGTTTAAATTATCTAGAACAGGCTCTCACAGAAGATGCTTGATAGCTAATATGTTAAAATCATTAATAGATAATGAACGAATTGTTACAACAACAGCAAAAGCAAAAGAACTTAGAAGACATGCTGATAAAGTAATTACATATGCTAAAAAAGATACTTTAGCTGCAAAAAGAAAAGTAATTTCTAAATTAATGATTAGATATAATACTTTAACACCAAAAGAAAAAAGAGCTGCTAAAAATGGAAATACATCTTCTTACAATGTTGATAGAAAAGTGATTAATAAACTTTTCATTGATTTGAAAGATAGATTTAAAGATAGAAATGGTGGCTACACTCGAGTTTTAAAGCTTGAAGCTCCAAGAGTAGGTGATGGCGGCGAAAAATGTATTATTGAATATATTAAATAGTACATTTTAAACTTTTTTTATATCTTTTTAATATTCTTTATTTACTTTGTAAATCATCTAAATTATCATTAAAAATGATATAAATAATTTTTTTTGGGGGTTATTATGATAAGAGTAGCGATTAATGGTTTTGGAAGAATTGGTAGGCTAGTATTTAGACTAGCTCATAAACATCGCAATGTAGAAATTGTAGCTATTAATGATTTACTTTCTGTTGATAATTTAAAATATCTTTTGAAATATGATTCAATGCACAAAACATTTAACGCAGATATTGAAATTCAAGGGAATGATTTAATTGTTGATGGTAAAAAAATTAAAATTTGTGCAGAAAAGGATCCAACAAAACTTCCATGGAAAGATTTGAGAGTAGATTATGTTATTGAATCTACTGGTTTATTTACGAAAATAGAAGATGCTAAAAAGCATATAGAGGCTGGAGCTAAAAGAGTAATATTATCTGCTCCATCGAAAAGTGAAGGTGTGCCCACATTTGTTATGGGTGTAAATCATAAAAAGTATGATCCTAAAAAAGATGTAGTTGTATCTAATGCCTCATGTACAACTAACTGTTTAGCCCCAATAACCAAAGTGCTTTTAGATAACTTTGGTATTGCTGAAGGCTTAATGACAACTATTCACGCTGTTACTGCAACACAACCTACAGTAGATTCTCCTTCTAAAAAGGATTTTAGAGGTGGTAGATCTGCTATGTGTAATATTATACCAGCATCAACAGGTGCGGCTAAAGCGGTTGCACTTTGCATTCCTGAAGTTAAAGGAAAAATAACAGGGATGGCGTTTAGAGTTCCAACTGTAGACGTATCCGTTGTAGATTTAACTGTTAAACTTGAAAAATCAACTACGTATGAAGACATTTCAAAAGCTATGAAAGAAGCTTCAGAAAATGAAATGAAAAATGTATTAGGTTATACTGATGAGGATTTAGTTTCATCTGATTTCATATCCTCTACATTTTCTTCAATTTTTGATAAAAAAGCAGGTATTGCACTAACAGATAAATTTTATAAAATTGTTTCATGGTATGATAATGAAATGGGTTATTCAGCTAGAATAGTTGACTTAATAGAATATATGGCTTCCAAAGAATAAAAAATATTTTTTTTTATTTTAAACAATTTAAAAATGCGAGTTTACTGTGAATTATACAAGAGAACCAATTATTGAAACAGTAATCTCTCCCAAAGAAGGCTGCAAGTTAGCTGTTAGAAATACTAAAAATATGGGAGAAGAATATTTTGTAGATGCAATAGAAATTGTATCTTTTTCAAATGCTGTTTTTTATAGATCAAAAGAAAGACCTAAAGAGTTTTTAGTGCCAGTTTCAGACTTTGAAGTAATCGAAGTTAAAGAAACAAAAATGGTATTAAAAAATGTTTCTATAGATAGGTCAATTAAAATTGCCAGTTCTTCAGCTCCAACAAAAGAAGAAGAAACAAAGTCAAGAAGAAGAAAAATTATTAGAAAACCTAATAAAAACATTGAACCTCCAAAAAACCAAATAAAAGAAATGGTTAAAGGAGGTGAGCAAGATGAAGAGACTAAGGTTTCTTCATCCACGATCCGAAAAATCTTTCCACCACCCAAAACACTCATTAAAGAAAAGCTCAATCATTACAAAGGCAATGAACAAGTTGAAAAACATATTTCGCAAGAAATAGTATCTTCAAAAGAAGAAAAGAAAATAGAAAAAAAAGAAATTGAAGAAAATGTAATAGACTTGGAAAGGGAAAAAATTAAAAAGGAACTTATTGATAAAATTTCGGAAGAAATTAAATCTTCAGAGGAAGAAAAATAATAATTTTTCTTTTTAAAAAAGTACTGGCTAAATATAATATTTAGCATATCATTTACCGACCTGCTCAGATGGTGGAATTGGTAGACACAAGGGACTTAAAATCCCTTGGGAGCAATCCCGTGCGGGTTCGAGTCCCGCTCCGAGCATGCGTGCCAAACCGAAAAGAAGATTAAGTCCTTGAACAAGACTTACTTATTTTCTTTATTAAAAGAGCTTAAGTCTTTATTGGCTTTAGCTCTTTTATTTTCTTAAGTTTATATTCCAATTATTTTCCATGTTTCATAATTTGAAAACTCTTTGTTGATAAAAAGATGTAAAAGAAAAGATTTTTAAAATTAAACAATTTTATCCAAAGTTTTTTTTATTTTTTAGTTTAAACATCCAATTAATAAGCTTTGCAAGCCACCATGTAACAAAAATAATTCCTACTATTAAGCTCCATTCTATAAATCCTAAAGGAACAGTTTTAAATACTATTTGCAAAGGAGGCAAATAAACAACGATTAATAATAAAAAGAAGGAACTAGCTAACGCTACAAGTAGCCATGGATTCGAAAAAAAACTAATATTATAGTTAGATCTAACCATTTGAATTCTTACAAATTCTAACATTATAAGAGTGCTAAAAGTCATTGTTCTAGCTAAATTAGCGCTAGTGCGCAATCCAAAATGACATGCTACAATAGTTCCGATTGTTATAATAATAGCAATTGAAATTAGTTGAAGATTAAAATGTAAATTAAGTATAGGTTTGGAAGGGTCTCTAGGAGGACGGTTCATGGCTCTTGGGTCTATAGGATCCATTCCAAGTGCAATTGCCGGAAATCCATCGGTTACAAGATTAATCCATAGAAGTTGAATGGCTGTTAAAGAAACAAAAGGATTCCCTTCTGGATCTTTAAAACCAAGAGCCATTCCAGTAAAAATTACAAGGATTTCTGCTATATTAGAACAAAGAAGATAACTTACAAATTTAATAATATTATCATAAATTCCTCTTCCTTCTTCTATTGCATTTACAATTGATGCAAAATTATCATCCAAAATAATCATATCAGAAGCTTCTTTTGTAACATCGGTTCCGGTGATACCCATGGAAATACCGATGTCTGCTTCTTTAATTGCAGGAGCATCATTTACTCCATCTCCTGTCATGGCAACGATTTGTTTTTTAGCTTTAAAAGCTTTTATAATTCTTAATTTATGTTCTGCTGAAACTCTAGAATAAACAGATATTTTATCTATATTATTTATTAAAGTATTATCATCCATCTGCTCTAGTTCTTCGCTGTTTAAAGCTATAGATTGGTCATTCATCATATTTAATTCTTTAGCTATTGCAATCGCTGTTCCTTTATGATCTCCCGTTATCATAATGGGTCTAATGCCAGCATTTTTACATTTTTGAATTGCTTCTTTTACCTCTGCTCTTGGAGGATCTATCATTGCGATGAGTCCAACAAAAATTAAAGCTTCTTCAAAAGAGATATTAATTTCTTTTACTTGTTTTAAATTTCTATAAGCTATGGCTAATACTCTTTGTCCTTGATTTGTCAAGGAATTATTAGCATCTAATATTTTTTGTCTGATTTGATCTGTTAGTGGTTTTATTTCGCCGTTTAGAAGAATATTTGAGGATGATTTTAGAACATTATCTAAAGCTCCTTTTAAGAAAAGAATATTTTCTTCTTTAGTTTCTCTTAAAACACTCATTTTTTTTCTTTCAGAATCAAAAGGTATTTCATATAAAAGAGGATACTGTTTTTCTAGATCTGTTTTTATTAATCCAGCTTTTTGGGCTGCAACAAGCAGCGCACCTTCAGTTGGATCTCCAACAATTTCCCATTTATTATTAATGAAATTTAAATTTGCATTGTTACATAAAAGAGCTGTTTCAAGAAGTTTGAGTAATTCAAAAGATTCTTGAGGATCTATAATTTTTTGATCATATTTAAAATCACCTTTGGGTTCGTAGCCTGTGCCTGTTACATCAAGTAGTTTTTCATTTACCCAAATTTTTTTAACCTGCATTTTATTTTGGGTTAAAGTTCCTGTCTTATCAGTACAAATTACTGAAGTACATCCAAGTGTTTCTACAGAAGGAAGACGTCTTATTAAAGCTTTTCTTTTAGCCATTTTTCTAACGCCGATTGATAGAGCAACTGTAACAATTGCAGGTAGACCTTCCGGAATAGCAGCAACTGCTAGACTAAGTGAGGTAAGAAACATGTCAAATAAAGGATTTTTTCGTAAAATTCCAAGGAAAAAAACAATGATTACAATTCCAAGAAAAAGATATATGAGCTTTAAACCTAACTTGGCAAGTCTTAATTGCAAAGGTGTTTTTTCTTCTTTTTTCACATCTAGCATGCTAGCTATCTTTCCAAGCTCTGTTTTTAAGGCGGTTTGAGTTACGATCATATATCCTTTGCCACTTGTTATTACAGTTCCCATAAAAGCCATATTTTTTCTATCACCAATGGGAAGCTCTTTATTTGGTAATGGAGTTTTTATTTTATATATTGAAGAAGATTCACCTGTTAAAGCAGCTTCTTGAGTTGATATTTGATATGTTTGAATAATCCTGCCATCTGCAGGTATTCGATCTCCACTTTCAAGCAGTACAAGATCTCCTGGGACAAGATCGTCAGAATCGATAGTTTGTAATTTTCCATCTCTTACAACTTTTGAAGTTGGAGTTACAAGTTTTTTTAAGGCGGCTATTGAACTCTCAGCGCGATATTCTTGTATGAAACCTAGAATCGCATTAAAAATAACAATCACTGCAATTGCTAAACTATCTACTATTTCTCCTAACACTCCAGCTATTAATGCTGCAATAATAAGTATCCATATTATGATGCTGGAAAATTGATTTATAAAAATTTTAAAAGAGGAGATTCTTTTTTGCTCGGGAAGTTTGTTATGACCAGATATTTGCAATCTTTGTTTTGCATCATTTGATGTTAAACCATCATGAATATTTGTTTTTAATTCATGCGTAATTTCTTCAATGGATTTACTCCACCATTTTTCATTTGAATTCATTTAAAATTTTAATTGTTTTTTTATTATTAACTTATCTTTTTTTGTTTAATAAATGAAGAAAAATAATTAGTTAAAATACTATTAGGATTTCTTGTAATAAATAAATCCTTTTGTTATCTCTCAATTTAAGAGGAAGAATATCAAGTAAGACCAATGTTTAAATTATTACATATTTTATTTATTTTTATTTTTGTAATAATTATTCTAAATGCACCTGAGAATGATGTTCTAATTAATAAACTATATTTAAATGGTTTAATTGCTGAAAAAGAAACTATTCATAAACCAACTAAATTAAACAGTAATAAGATTGAAAAAAAACACGATTATTTAATTGCTGAGGATTTAATAAAAGATATCTCTTTAAACATAGATGAATTAAACAAATATGTATTTAAAACAAATCTGGATCTTGCGGCAATCAACACATATAATTTTTCAAGGATACCTAAAGAGTTCTTTCAATCTTTTTCATTACCTAAAAACTTTTTTTTACAAGAAAAAAATATATTGATTGAAAAAGTAGATTTAAAGGATTTAATCGTAAGAAATGAAACAATTAATAAAAGAAATTTACTTAGAGATGATAATGATATAATGTTTGAAAATGAAAATTCTTTTTTAAAAAAAACTTCTTTTAATTTAACTATTGAAAAAGATTTAAATAACTATTTAGAAATTAAAGAATTTGAAACAAATAATTATAAACCCCTCTTTAATAGTTTAAATTTTCAAACGCACTATGACTCTCAAACTTCTGATACGAGTTTAGAAAATTATGTTAAATCAAATAATACATTTTTTCCAAAAAGATCTTTTAAGATATCAGAGCGAGAGTTACTTGAAGAAAAAATGTCCATGCAAGAAAAAATTGTTAAAAATGAAAAGTGCTTAATCCAAGATGAAGAACTAATAGAAAAAAAAGAAGTGGATTCAAATACAATTAAAAATAAGAAAATGATTGAAACTTTACATTTAAAAGATTTAATTGCAAATAATTGTATTATAAATAAAACAAAAGCATTAAAAACTAGTAGTTGTGAAAATAATAAGAAAGAAAAAGTTCTTTCATATGCTGACTCATTGTTGAAGAAGCCTCCACTAGTTTTAAACGATCTTGTTGAAAAGGTATTAAAAAACAATCCAGATCTTGCTGCTACTAAAAGAAGGATTGAAGCAAATGCTCTTATCGTTCCACGTGTTCAAGTTCTTGAGGATCCTTTACTAACTGTAATGAGACATGATAGCCCGGTGCAATCAAATAGTCCTTTTTTTACTAAAATGCGCTATGAAGCAAGTCAATTACTTCCATTTCCTGGAAAACTACGACTTAAAGGACAAATTGCGCAGCAAATGCTTGAATTTGCACAAAATGAAGAGATAACAACTCTGCGTGAGCTTGTTTTGCAAACTAAAAGATTATATTATCAGCTTTATTTAAATTACGCTGCTTTGAGAATTAATAAACAAAATCAGGAAATAATTTCTCGCTTTATTGAAGATACTTTAACTTTATATAAAACTGGAGAAGAAAAATATGATGAAGTTTTAAAAGCTCAGGTTGAATTTCAATTACTAAAAAAAGAATTATTAAACCTCTTATCTGATCATGATTTCATTGTTTCTATGATTAATGCGATTTTAGATTATCCTCAAGAAAATCTTATTGGAAAGCCAACAGAATCTTTTACAAAAGACATTAATTATAGTTATGAATTATTAGAACAAATTGCATTGAATAATAGATCAGAATTGAAAGGAATAAAAGCTTTAGTTGCTAAGCAATGTTTCAAAGCTAAACTTGCTAAAAGAAATTACTTTCCTGATTTTAAAGTAATGGGTAGATATGAAGATAGATTAGGAAGAAACCAATCATCCTGGGGAGTTGGTGTAACTATTAATGTTCCGATTTGGATACCACAAAAACAAAGAAGAGAGAAGCGAGAGGCTATGAAAAATGCAAATGCTTTTCAAAAAGATCTAGAAGCTTTTGAAGCTAAAATTAGAGGGAAAATACGTGATATACTATCTAAGATAGAATCTACGGATGAAAAAATTGATTTATATGAGACCGGATTAGTCCCAAAAACTTCTGAAGCGCTGCTATCTGGCGAGGCTTTATATAAATCAGGTAAGGGTGATTTTTTAGTTTTACTTGATACTATCCGGCAATTTCAAGATTTTGAATTAGAATATGAAGCTGAAAGAGCTCAAAGAGAAATTCTTTTAGCAGAATTAGAAAGGGCTCTTGGAGTTCCATTGGAGGATCTGACATGTTTTATAAGCAATTAATATTAATTACTTTCTTATTTTTTACTTTTTTTGCTCATGCATTTGATAAAGTTCCGGGATATGCTCCTGTAGAGATAGATCCGGAGCGGTTACAATTATATGGAGTTACTTCACAAATAGTAGAAATTAGAAATTTAACTAAAACTATTCGAACTGTTGGAATTGTTACAGTAGATGAAAGACGAATATCAAATATTCAAACAAAATTTAATGGATGGATCGAAAAACTTTATGTAAATTTTACAAATGAATATGTAAAAAAAGGAGATCCTCTATTTCAGGTATATAGTCCTGAGTTATTCTCTACTCAAGAAGAATATTTATTAGCGCTAAAAGGAACTCAAAGGAAAATTGAAGGACGTTTTTCAGAAGAACTTCATAAATCAGATTTAGAACTTTTCATGGCAGCGCAAAAGCGTTTAGAATTGTGGGATGTACCAATAGATGAAATTAAACGTTTAGAAAATACGCAGGAAGCATCTAAAACACTTTTGATACGCTCTCCTGTTAACGGCGTTGTTACTCATCTAAATGCTTTTTTGGGAAAAGATGTTATGCCTGGAATGAACTTATATGTAATTGCAGATTTATCAAAAATTTGGATATTAGGAGATATCTATGAACAAGACATAGAACTAGTAGATTTAGGGCAAAAAGCAGTGCTTACACTAACTTCATTCCCATCAGAGCATGTAAAAAAAGAGATAACATTTATAGATTATATTCTTGATGAAAGTGCAAGAACTGTAAAAGTTAGATTTGAATCAGATAATTTTGATTTTAAACTAAAACCTGGAATGTATGGAACTGTTGAAATTAAAAAAAATATGGGAAGATCTTTAGCTATTCCTGAAGAAGCTGTAATTTTTACTGGAAAGAGAAAAATAGTTTTTGTTGACAAGGGCCATGGTTATTTTGAACCTAGAGATGTTGAGATAGGATTTAAAGCAGATCAATATTATCAAGTTATATCAGGATTATCTTCAGGTGAAAGAGTAATTACTAGTTCTCAATTTCTAATAGATTCAGAAAGTAGGCTTAAAGGAACGGAGAGTGAAAACGTTGAAATGTTAATAGAGGAGGAGAGTCAATGGTAGAAAAAATCATTGATTTTTGTGGAAGGAAACGTCTTGTTGTTTTTTTATGTTTCTTTCTAATATTAATATGGGCTTCTTTTACTATTCGGAAAACCCCTTTAGATGCTATTCCGGATCTTTCAGATAAACAAGTGATAATATTTACTGAATGGATGGGAAGAAGTCCTGATTTGATTGAAGATCAAATTACATATCCTATCGTAACAGCATTTTTATCTGCTCCTAAAGTTAAAGATGTACGTGGTTTTAGCATGTTTGGACTTTCTTTTGTTTATGTGATTTTTGAAGATGACACAGATATTTATTGGGCTAGAAGTAGAGCTGTTGAATATTTATCTAATGTTCAAGGACAATTGCCAGAAAAGGTAACTCCTCAAGTAGGGCCGGATGCTACAGGGGTTGGATGGGTATTTGAATATGCTTTAGTTGATGAGTCAGGAAGACATGATCTTCAAGAACTTAGAAGTTTTCAAGATTGGTATTTAAGATATTGGCTGTCTTCAGTACCAGGTGTTGCGGAAGTTGCAAGTGTTGGTGGATATCAAAAAGAGTACCAGGTAGAAATAGATCCTATTAAACTTCAAGCATATGATTTATCCGTTCTTCAAATTAAAAAAGCTATTCAAAGATCTAATAATGATGTTGGTGGAAGAGTAATTGAAATGACAGAGCGAGAATATATTATAAGAGGCCGTGGATATATTACCAATAAAGAGATGTTAGCAAAAGTTGTAGTTGGAACAGACAATAAGGGAACGCCTATCACTATTGGAGATTTTGCTAAAGTTCAAATAGGTGGAAATATTCGTAGAGGCTTAGTTGATTTAGATGGCAAAGGTGAAGTAGTTGGTGGCATTGTTGTGATGAGATATGAGGAAGATGCTCTCAAAGTCATAGGTAGAATTAAACAAAAATTAAAAGATATGCAACCTTCTTTTCCTAAAGGAGTTAAAGTAGTTACTACTTATGATCGTTCAACTTTAATAAAAGATTCAGTTAAAACTCTATCGGTAGCTGTTGTTGAAGAAGTATTAATGATTTTTATAATTATTTTTATTTTTCTTTTGCATGTAAGATCAACATTAGTATCTATTATCACTTTAATTGTTGCCATAGCTATAGCATTCATTCCTATGTATTATATGGGAATTACATCTAATATCATGTCTTTAGCAGGTATTATTATTGCAATTGGAGATGTAGTGGATGGAGCTATTGTCATGACTGAAAATGCTCATCTAAAACTACAAGAAAACCCGGAAAAGGATCGAAAAGAAGTAATTATTGATGCTGCGAGAGACATTGGCCCAAGTATCTTTTCTTCTTTACTTATTATTGTAGTAGCTTTTATTCCAATATTTTCCCTGCAAGCTCAAGAAGGTCTGCTTTTTTCTCCTTTAGCATATACTAAGACTTTTGCTGTTTTGTTTGGAGCTATTTTAAGTATAACTTTAGTTCCTGCTCTTATGGTTTTGTTTATTAGAGGAAAAATTAGACCTGCTGAAAAAAATCCTATAAATAGATTTGTGATAGGAATGTATAAGCCAATTCTAAGAGTTTGTGTGCGTTATCGCTATATTATCACATGTGCTTCTTTTGGATTAATTCTGATAACTATTCCAGCTTTTTTTAAGTTAGGTTCTGAATTTATGCCCCCCTTAGATGAAGGAACAATAATGCTTATGCCAGTTACTACTCCTGGAATTTCAATAGAAGCTGCTAAAAATCTTACACAAGTTCAAGATAAAATTTTATACTCATTCCCAGAAGTAAAATTAGTTTTTGGAAAAGCCGGAAGAGCTGAAACTTCTACAGACCCAGCACCACTTTCAATGATAGAAACCATTGTTAATCTACATCCAAAATCTATGTGGCGAAAAGGTATGACAAAAGATCTTTTAATAAAAGAAATGGATAAAGCTCTATCATTAGCTGGAGTTCAAAATGCATTTACTATGCCAATTAAAGCTAGAGTAGATATGTTAACAACAGGTATTAGAACTCCAATTGGTATTAAAGTATTGGGAGATAATCTTTTTATAATAAATGAAATTGGTAAAAAATTAGAGAAAATTATTAGAGATATTCCAGAAACCAGAAGTGTTTATGCTGAAAGAGAATTAGGAGGATATTTTATTGATTTTACACCAGATCGCCAGGCTATTGCTCGCTATGGTTTAGAAGTATTAGATGTTATGGATATTGTTGAAACATCTATTGGTGGACTTGATATAAGTACAACAATTGAAGGAAGAGAGCGTTATAAAATTAATATACGCTACCCAAGAGAACTAAGAAATGATGTAGAAAAATTAAAACAAGTTTTAGTTCCTATTAGAATAAATCCTAAAGAAATGCCACCTGGACGATTTAAACATGTTCCTTTGGGGCAATTAGGAGAAGTAAAGATAAAAATGGACGCTCCTATGATTAAAGATGAAATGGGGTCATTAAGTGGATGGATATATGTAGATCCAAAAACAAAGGATATTGGAGGTTATGTAAAAAAAACTAAAACAATTGTTAATTCCAAACTTACTTTGCCCAAAGGTTATTTCTTAAAATGGACAGGACAATATGAATATCTAGAACGAATGCAAAATTTGATGAAAACTGTAGTGCCTCTAACATTATTAATTATTTTGATTATTCTATATTTCAATTTCAAAGGACTTGCGCAAACTCTAATTGTAATGTTATCTGTTCCTTTTGCAGCTATTGGTGGAATATGGTTATTATTTTTCTTAAATTATAATACTTCAGTTGCAGTATGGGTTGGAATGATTGCGCTTCTTGGAATTGCCGCACAAACAGCTTCAATTATGGTAACATATTTAGATAAAGGATTTTTAGAATGGTCAAATAAAGGAAATATGAATTCTAAAGAAGACTTGATAAAAATGGTAGTTGAATATGGCAGTTTTAGAGTTAGACCTTTAATTATGGCAGTCGGATTAAATATAATGGGATTGATACCTATAATGCTATCCAAAGGAACAGGATCTGATATTGCAAAAAGAATTGCAGCTCCTTTATGGGGAGGATTGTTATCTTTGACTCTTCTTACTCTTTTTGTAATACCCGCCATTTATGTAATTTGGAGAAGTTTTCATTTGAAAAAGCAACTAAAAAAAGACTCTGAGGATATTAAGGAATAAACATAGATTTTTAGAGGTGGAATATAAAATTTGAATATTAATTTTAGATCAATAAAGAATGGGACAAAAATGAAAGATTCTTTTACCAAAAAAATCTAAAAGGGAGTAGAGACAACTAAAACATTTTTTGTTTAAATTCCTTCTTTTTTAATTATTTAAGTATAGGTTTTTATTATAAGCGGAAGACTTAAAATCCCATGCGTGCAATCCTGCGTAAGGGTCGAGTCTCGCTTCGAGTGTGGCAAATCGAAAAGAAGATAAGTCTTTTAACGAGGCTTAATTATCTTCTTTATTAAAAGAGCT
>SDBT01009492.1_pt1 | contig 15768 bp, 17 predicted proteins | sample 2277101 | NCBI WGS metagenome assembly SDBT01 (sample SAMN10404973, study PRJNA504765) | marine sediment metagenome | isolation source: marine sediment core GS10_PC15, 103 cmbsf | place: Arctic Ocean: Southern Knipovich Ridge | collected 2010 | reverse complement strand
GACTTGTGACCTCCATCATGGGCTATGATAAAAAGGGTCTATTGACTTTCGGTTGGTCGTGACGTAGGTTCATTGAGATTGCAACCCGTTGCAAAATCGAACAGTATCAATCGAAAGGTGAGACCATGGGAAAAATTGCGAAGGCTCTTGTGGCTGGTGTGGTCGCGGGTATCGCGGCTGGCATGACCGAGTATGGCGTTGACGGCGACACCGTAACGGGTGTCATCAAGGGTATCGTGGCTGCGCTCGGTTTGGGCGGCATCACGTGGGGCGTCCCCAACGCCAAGCAAAGCGACCCGTCCTAGGCGCGGTCGGAAGCTATCTTGGGGGGCGACGCGCCCCCCCGAACTGCTTGACAGGGGGGCGCGTCTTCGGATAGCTTGCACTAGGGTGGTGTAGACTTTCGCGGAGATTGGGCCATGACCTTGACGCCAACCGCTCGTGACATCAACACCGTCGTTGGCACGACGCCCTTTCGTATTGACTTGCCCGACCCGTTGGGCACTGGCAAGCGTATCACCACGGTGCGCGGTGGCGTCGGCACGCCGGACAACGACAGCGTCAACCCCAGCACGGATTTCAGCCAGGACCAGAAACCCTTCACGGACCAGGAGCGCCAGCTTGTCTTGTTCGCGGACGTTGGCGCCTGGCGCGTGCTGGTTGGCAGCATGGCACCGCAGACCTTCGCCGACAGCGATATAGCGTTGGCCACGGACCTCATCACTTTGGTGGGTCACGGCTTCGTTACGGGTGATGGGCCGCTTAGGTTCAACAGTAGCGACACGTTGCCAGATGTGATTATCGCTTTGAACGCCAGTGGCGTGTTGACCGCCACTGCCATCATCGACACTGACACGGTCACCATCGACAGCAAGGTCTACACCTTCCAAGACACGTTGACGGATGTGGATGGGAACGTGCACGTTGGCGCGGACGATGAAGCGAGCTTGTTGAATTTGCTGAACGCCATAAATTTGGGTCCGGGGCAGCCCGATGATTACGCCGACGCCATGACGATCCATCCGACCGTGAAAGCCACCCTATCAGACGCCACCACCTTGACGGTGGCGGCCAAAGATTTGGGGGGCACGGGTGGCACCTTGATCGCTACCACCGAGAGCGCGGGTGCGACATGGGCGGAGACCACGCTAGACGGTGGGCAAGAGCTGTTTGTGGTTCGCGTGGACGATGATACGTTTCAGGTAGCGTTGACCAGGGCGCTCGCCTTGGCGGGCACGGTGCTGGACTTTACCGACGATGGCACCGGGACGCACACGGTCACAGGCATGCACAACGTCGCGGCGGTGGACCCCACGGTCTCCGTACTGGATGGCTCTAGCGGGTTGAAAATTCCGGTTGGCCAGTCATTGACCATTCTTGCATCCAAGGTTGTCACCGTCGTGGCCTTCAACGCCACGGACGCCTTGACGTTCTTCTTCGCATAATGCGAGGAAATTTTCCAACAGCTTAATGAGGTGATGAGATGGTGAATATGGGACTTACGATCATCGGAAACGGTGTAATTCGTGACCAGGTTAGGTACGACGGCCTTCCCATGGCGGCGTATCACGCGATCGAGGCTGTGATCACCAATCCCGAGAGCTACGGCACCGGGACCGATGAAGTGCGCGTGGTGGGCTTTGCCGCGAACGCCGAAGGCCACTGGGTCGATATGACCAAGGTGGTCAGCGAGTGCAGCATGCACACGTTCCTCAGTGCGATGGATGCGTGTTGGGAGAAGCTTCGGGGCGCGCAGGGTCAGGCAAAGAAATAACGGCAGTTTTCTACGTTACTGCCTGCATCGGTCAAGGGGCTAAGTCGTTGTTTTATAGCGGCTTAGCCCCTACTCTTGACAAACAAACCGTCTAGTGGTATAGTGCCCCCTGAGCTGAACCAGATCGGGGGGTTATCCGATGAGCGTTTTGTTGACGTACCCACAGTGCCGGGTGGTTGCTGCGGACGAGATGTTGGACTTGCATGCTGAGGCCATCGCGGACGGCTTCATCAATCCCATGTGCAAGACCGAAGACGCCATAAGTGCGGCGCGCGACCTGGCCGCCCTCGGGCGGATCGCCTTCGCGGGCGACCTAGCTGACCTTGCCCGGCGCGCCTTCGCACAGTTCCCCCAGAGCGTGGCGGCGTGACCACCATGCCGGAGCTGCCCGCGTTTCTGGACCGCAAGGTGCAGATGGCCAGGGCCGAGCAGATGGCCGAGAAGCACGGGGGCGAGCCGGGCAAGTACATCTTCGCCGCCGTGCGGGAGCTGCACCGCGAACAGTTCGGGGGCACGCCCCCACCGAGAACCAGGACCCGCGATGTTCCGAAGATTTAGGGCTTGGCGTCGTCGCCGCAGGGAGAGGGTGGACCCGGTGGATGCCTTTCTAGGCACTCATATTCCGCCGCTTAATCCCGTTCCGCCAATTAACCCCGTTCCCGTGGTAACTGCTACGGCGCTGGTGGATCGGGTTCGCCGCACGGAAACTTATCGGCGCATGGAGCGGATCATGGCGGCCGACGCCAACCCCGACATCTCCATTCCCAATGTTCCCCCTGGTGCTGCGGAGGCCCATGATGCCGCGTATATCGGGGGGGTCAGGGATTGCTCTGTCATCATTAAGGTGGCAGACAGATACTTAGACCCTGTCTATGCAAAATGCGACGCCCTGGTCTTAACTGGTGCGGCCAGTGCCCGGTGCCTTCGCGTTGTGACAGAAGCAAACCAAGCCAGTCGTTGGGTGCCGTGTGACTTGCCCGGAAAGCTTGGCAGCATGACCGTGATGCACGGTGACACCCTGGTACTGGTACGCACGATGCACAGGCCAGGCATGGGCGAGGCGTGGGATGATATCGCTCAAACTGACGACCTTGACCAGCTAACGGATAAGACCAAGGCGTGGCTGGAGGCGTGCCCGGACGCCGATATGGATGAGGTGTTAGACTTGTGCGGCAAGTCGCGCGTCGGCGGGCGCTCCAAGACGCACACCTCCGAGATCAGGCGGAATATCAACCTGGACTGACTTGCAACTTGTTGCAAAAAATCCCTTGCTGCCCTGACGCCTGACTGCTACGCTCTCGGCCGGTTCATAATGAACTCGGCTGGAGTGAGGCATGACTACGGCAGTACGCCACCGCACCCGCGCGATGGACATCCCACCGCGAACGCGCACGCGCCCCCAAGGCACCCGCAAGATGCGTCGCTTGTTCAGGGCAGATGTGGACCCGCACATTCAGGCGATGAAGGCTGCCACGCAGTCTCAGCAATTGGACGACCCGTTTCGCGACCAGTACGGAGCCCAGGCATCCGCCCTGACGGGCGAGATGCAGATTATTGAGCCCCCGTTCAACTTCTCCAGTCTGCTTCGCCTGCCGCGCGAGAACAACATGTTGCGCCAGTGCATTGACGCCATGGATACAAACGTCGAGGGTCACGGCTGGCGCCTGGAGTACGTGGGGCCTGAGAACCAGGAGGAAAGCGCGGCGGCCAAGGCCGAGTTTGAAATTTTGGATGGGTTGCTCAAGTTCCCCAACGATGAGCACGGGTTGCAGGAGCTTCGTGAACACTGGCGCTGCGACCTTGAGACCCTGGGCAACGCGTTGTTGGAGATTGGTCGCGATCGGCAGGGGCGCGTGGTTTTCATATCCCACGTGCCGGCCCACACCGTGCGCCTGACGCAGAGGGACAGGGATGGTACGGAGGTGCGGGTGATGTTGCCCCGCCCTGGGCAGGCCGCCGAGCAGACTGTGACGAAGACGTTTCGCCGTTACGTGCAAATTGTGGGCACGCGCAAGGTATATTTTAAGGAGTTCGGGGACCCTCGCCCAATCAACCCGAAGACGGGTCGCGTGGATGAGACCCTGGGGCAAGGGCAGAGCGCTACGGAGCTGATCCACTCGCGCATCTACTCGCCCGGCACGCCCTACGGCATACCGCGCTGGATCAACCAGATGCCGGCGATCCTGGGCAGTCGCCAGGCCGAGTTGACCAACCTCGATTTTTTCAAAGAGAACGCTATCCCGGCCATGGCGTTGCTGGTGTCCGGTGGCATGGTCACCCAGTCCACCTTGGATGAGATAGAGGAGCAGTTCCTCGCAGCGCGCGGGCGCGAAAGCATGAACCGCATCTTGATCATCGAGGTTCACGGTGACGAGGAAGCTAGCAGCCGGGATGGGGTGGTCCCCACTCCCAGGCTTGAGTTGAAGTCCATGCAGAACGAACGGCAGAAGGACGCGCTGTTTCAGGAGTATGACAAGAACAACGCGATCAAGGTACGATCCAGTTTCAGAATACCGCCTGTGTTCGTGGGCTTGGCGCAGGACTACACGCACGCCACGGCCAAGACGAGTTTCGAGGTGGCGGAGAGCCAGGTGTTCGGGCCGGAGCGGGCGAAGTCCGATGACATGTGGAACCTGAAAATATTGGGCAGCTACAACCCGAAGTTCTGGCACTTCCGCAGCTTGCCCCCGCGCATCACCGACCCGGACGGGTTTATCGAGGCGCTGCGCGCGTTCGACGAGATCGGGGCCATGACGCCCAACACCGCGATCGGCTTGGCCAATGAGGTGTTCGACCTGGAGATACCCATCATCAAGGAGGAGTGGGGCAACTTCCCGTTCGAGATGGTTACAATGATGGCGCAACAGGGTATCACCGTAACCGGGTTCGAGAATTTGATACAGGCGCTGCCCGAGGGTGACGACGATTTCGCGGCGCTGCCGGATGACGATGCCGAGCGCGCCGTTGCGCTCAGGGATATCATCACGCGGAACATGACCAAATTGCGTGCCGTACTGGCCGAGGTTAGCGCCACGCCACAGACCAAGTCCCCCAGGCGCAGGACAAGGAAACGGGCTGATGCCAACGCTTAGAAAAAAGCAGGGCGACATCAGCGTTGATGACCTTGAGACGGGCGGGGGCAAGCTACTTCCACAGCAAAGTGCCTGCCCCCAGGGCCAGGTGTGGGACCCTGTGAGGGGCCGGTGCGTCAGCATGAGGGGCGTCGCCAAGCAGGACGAACTGCCTAGCCCCCTGGGCAACCGGCAAGAGCCTGGACACCAGGACGAGTTCTTGGAGGACGAGCTGGTGATTGCCACGGCCTTGGCCGCAGCGGCGCGCGCCAAGGCGGACGACGTGCAGCCCTTGATCGAGGAGACGTTGGAGGGGGATAATTTCGATGAGGGCGCGTTCAACGAGGCCGTGGGCGACGCGGAGCGCCGGTGGCAGGACACGTTCACGGATGTGACTGCCATCGCTGTGGCGGTGGCAGTAGCCGCGTCGCTGAACAAGGGTGAGGCCCAGGTAAGCCGGGGCATCATAGGCGAGGCGCCCAGCCGGCAGAGCGTGCTGGATGGCATGGTAAAGGCCAGCAAGTTCCACACCAACGAGTTTTTCAACACGCAGGTCATACCGGCCCTGCAACGCCAGGTATCGCAGATGCTCGACAACACGCCGGCCATGGGGCAGCCGGACATGAGCACCGTGCGCGCTGTGCTGGACAGGCGGTTGCGGTCTGTTCCGTACTGGCGCGTGGTGGCGAACGCGGCGGCCAGCCGCAGCTACCACTACGGGCTGCTCAAGGCCGGGCAGTTCCAGGGGTTTCGTACTTACCAGTTCATCGCCATCATCGACGGCGTGACCAGTCAGATTTGTCGGGACATGAACGGGCGAGAATGGCACATCGCCGATGCGGTTAACCTGGTTGAGCGCGCGGCCATATCTGAGGACATCGAGGACGTGAAGCGCTTGATGCCGTGGCAGCCGTCGCTGGACACCACCTTGCTGAGCAATGACGACCTGCGGGCGCGGGGCATACTGGTTCCGCCGCTGCATGGGAACTGCCGCAGCACCATCATCATGGTCTAAAAAAATTTGCAACCCGTTGCAGATTGGTGTTGACACGTTGTCCGGGTAACTGATAGACACAATCCATGAATGGTGTATTGCATCAAACCGTGGCGAGAGTTCGTCGCATCGACGAGGCCAAGCGCGTCGTCTACGGTGAAGTCTATCCCCCGATGGTCATGGACACTTACGGTGAGTTCATGCTGCCGGACGACGTGGAGACCATGTGCCACAGGTTCGCGCAGTTGACGCTCTCGGAAACCATCGACACGAACCACGACAACGAGCCCAACGGCAGCTTTCCCGTGGAGAGCTTCATCTGCCGGGCCGGGGACCCGGATTTTTTGGAGGGCACGTGGGTCATCGGCATCAAGGTGCCCGACGACCATATCTGGGCTCAGGTCATGCGCAACGAGCTGAACGGTTTCAGCTTCGAGGCCCTGGTCAAGCCGGTGGAGGTCGTGGCCAAGGTGGACGTGCTGCGAGACCACGTAGGGCAGACTGAGCCTGGGGGCGCAAACGAGCACACGCACATGTTCTTCCTACAGCTCAATGAGTTTGGTCGGGTGATGTTCGGCTCCACCAGCGTAGTAGATGCCCACGATCACTCAATCACTTCGGCCTCGCGCACCGGGCCGGGCGGAGACGACAGGCACACTCACAGGTTTTTCTTGTAAGGGAACTAAGGCCATGGCGTATCGCACGCCACGAAAGAAAGAGGTGAAGGGTCGGGCTCTTACCGACCCGCAGCCGGCTTTCGTGAGCATCGTCCAGGCGGGCGCTAACCAGGCGCCGTTCCGAATGGTCAAGATGGACCTGCACGCAACCGAAGGGGTTGGCGATATGCACGAGAGGATCAAGGCCATGAAAGCACAGGGTCACGAAGTCGCGAGCCTTCGGTTCCACGATGTGGAGAAGTTTCCGGACGTGGAGGCGGTCAAGGCGTGGCTGACGGAAGGGGGCTACTCGGAAGACGCCATCGGCGCCATCAAGGATGCGCAGGAGGGCGGGTTCGAGGTCCAGAACACCACGGACAGCTTCGTGGAGGGCAGCATCGTCCAGATCAAGGACGCCCACGACCTGGGCGTGACTGTCTGGGTCGGCAAGCTGGAGGTTTCCGAGGATGCCGCGAAGGACGAGGACGGTGGCCCCGCGACCGCGCGCGCCGTAGTGACGGACGTTGAGGTCATCGGCAAGAAAGAGGACGCCGAGACGGAGACGCGCACCGGCAAGGGTGATGAGCGCGCCGCGCCGGCTGCCGAGGAGGATGAGACCGAGAAGGGTGCACACCCCAAGAAGAAAAAGCCCAAGCGCAAGGTGACCAGTGCGCGTGAGATTTCGCGCTCTACCACGTTGGATACAGAATTCGACGCCGAGCAGGCGACCAAGGACGGCGCCGAGGCGGTGGAGAAGCAGGGCCAGGGCGACGGTACAAAGACGATTGTGCATAAGTTCGACATCACTGTCGAAAATGCCGAGGCGTTCAAGTCCGAGCTGATGGGCGTTGCAGGTCGGCGCCGTAAGTATCTGGATGAGGAGATCACCAAGAAGTTCGACGACTTCTTCGCGCACTTCTCCGAGGCGCTGACGATGGGCGGGGTCATGGCGGACGCCAACGACGGCCTGCCGATCGGTTTCGGCGAGACCATCCAGGCCACCGTCGTGGCCATGCGGAACAACATCGTCGAGGAGAACATGGACGGCGTGCGCGCCGTGGCCGAGGAGTTCGGCAACATGGTGGCGGCCCTGGCGGCCCTTTCCGTGGGCGACGAGGGCGAGGGCACGCAGCGCGCGCAGAAGACGATCGACCTGTTCGGCGAGGCCATCGCCAACTACGGGGTCGAGGAGAACGAGCCGGCGGAGGAAGATGCCGGCGAGGAGAACGCCGACGGCGGCGAGATCATCCTCAAGGCCATCAGTGATCTGGCGGAGACGGTCAAGGCCAACGCGGCCAAGACTGACGCCGCCATCGAGGAGTTCAGCGTGCGCGTCACTGCGGTCGAGAAGGCCGCCGCAGACGTGTCCGAGAAAATGAACGAAAGGGTCAAGTCTCTCGAAAGCGATTGGCAGACCCGAAAGAGCGCAGACGTGGACGGAGACGAAAGCGCGGCGCAGCGCGATACCGACCCTCTCAGTGACAGGGTCCTTCGCGGTTCGCTGGGCATCGCGTACACGGCACCACAAGCGGTCGGCCGGTAACGGCCACTGGCGTCAGCGTTTCCACCGCTCACCGGAAAAGGAACCAGACCATGAGCGAACTTGCAAGGAAGGCGGACCTCGCCTTGGCTGACCTGACTGCGGACGGCGGCCTGCTCAACCCCGAGCAACAGAACACATTCATCCGTAACCTGATCGACGCTCCCACCATTCTTAATCAGGTGCGCGTCGTGCCGATGAACGCGCCCACGATGAAGATCAACAAGATCGGCTTTGGCTCGCGTATCCTCAAGCCCGCTCCGCAGACTGGCGGCTCCGGCTTGGGCGACAGCGGCGCCGACCCGATCAATCCGAGGCACCTGGCGACGGTAGATCGCGCCAAGGTTGACCTGGGCCGTGTCCAGCTCGACACCAAGGAGATCATCGCGGAGGTGAACATCCCGGACGAGGTGCTCGAAGACAACATCGAGCGCGGGAACCTGGCCAACACGATCCTCGCACTCATGGCCGAGCGCGCCGCGCTCGACCTGGAGGAGCTGGTCATCCAGGGTGACACGGCGTCGGGTGACGCCTACCTCGCGCTCCTGGACGGCGTGCTCAAGCTCAGCACGTCCAATGTCGTGGACGCGGGCGGCGCGCCCATCGGCGTGGGCACCTTCAACGACATGAAAAAGGCGCTCCCCACCCGTTTCCGTCGCAACCTCGCATCCCTGCGGTTCTACAACAGCATGGACGTGGAGAGCGATTACCGGGTGCAGGTCGCCTCGCGCGGTACGGACCTCGGCGACGCGGTGCTCACGGGCAGCGCCCCGCTTCCGGTCCTGGGCGTCCCGCTGAACGGTGTGGCGCTGATGCCGAACGCGAACGGCCTGTTGCTGAACCCCCAGAACATCATCTGGGGCGTGCAGCGCAACGTCCGCATCGAACGCGACCGTGACATCCGGGCTCGCACCTGGATCATCGTGCTGACGGTGCGCATCGCCATCGCGATCGAGGAGATCGATGCGGTCGTGAAGTTGCAGGCTCTCGGTTAGAAATCGGCCCCGACGGGGTGACACCCGGAGGGGATTAATCGGAGAGCGGGGCGTGACAGCCCCGCGTCTCCCTCACCCTAAAAGGAGGGTAGAGCGATGTCGCACAGCTCCCAAGTCATCCAGGTCGATGCCGCAGGCCACGTGATCGGCGGCTTCGAGAAGAACACCAACGCCAACCTCGCCATCAAGCGCGTGCAGCAGGCCAACCGGGTACTGTCTCACGCCGTGACGGGTCGGCTCAGCTCCAGCGGCGGCACTGCACAGCTCAGCGATTTCTTGGCGGTCCCCCCGTTCGTGGATGTTGAGACTGCGGCGGGTTCTTTGGGGCCGACCATCGCCACACTGAACACCAGTCTGGACAACGTCACCGACGCCCTGACCGCCATGGCGGTGGATGCCAACCTGTTGGCCGTTGCTCTGGGCATCACGTCCATCACCTACGGCGGCGGCGGCGCTGCGGCTTCCCCCATTGCCGCCATCGGTGACAGCGGCACGGCGGCCGACATCCAGAACCTCGCGTCCGAGGCTAACCCGGCCCGGATCGCCATCAACACCAACATGCACACGATCGGTGCCTTGGCGAACAAGGTGCTCCGCGCCTTGGGACACGAGACCTTGGCCATCGCGACCACCCCGGACCTCCAGCCCCCGCCCGACACCTATGGCGCCGGTTCGACCGGCAAGAACCCTCCCGGTTCTCCGGCTGACCCGATCGTCAAGGGTGGCGGCAGCGGCCTGGCCTTCGGCGGTGAGAGCCCGTTCACGACCCCGACCCCCCTGATCGACGACAGCATGACGGACGGTGGTGCCGCCACCATCGGCGTGACGAAGGCGGCGTGGGACGCCGCGATCACCACGTGGAAGAACAACATCGAGACGATGGCCACGCGCCTGGCCATCGCCACCAACACCGTCATCGCGCTGACCGACAGCTCCACCGGCACGGCGGGTGCGGCCATCGTGGCCCTGACCGCTTTCCCGGCGGACAGTGCGGACAGCGGCACCTCGCTGGCTCAGAAGGCGAGCACCGATGCCGAGATGGTGGACATGCGGGCGGCCGTGGCCAGCTTGTTCTTCAAGGCCAATGCCTTGGCGGCCGGCTTGGGCATCCCTGAGCGCACTTACGACGGCGGCGGCACGGTAGCCGACACGCTGGCGGCCGTGGGCACCGTCACGCTGGCGGCCACGGGCGTGCTACAGACCGAGATGGAACTGTTTCGCGTCGATATGAATAAGGCGTTCGACGCGCTAGCCGAGCACGTCAACCGGATCGCCGAGGTGGTGGATGTTACGCAGATCGACCGCATCGTGATCAAGTCCAGCTTCATCTTCGACAACCCGGTGAACCCGGTGCAGGAGCGGTCCACGATGGAGAGCGGGACCAAGTTCTTGACGCAGGACTTGACCCCCGTTCCTGGCTCGACCATCCCGGTCAGCGGCGGCACGGCGGCCGATCCTGGTCAGCAAGGTACGGACGTGGACATCACGTTCACTGACATCATCGACAACATCGCGACGATCGCCTTGACGGTCAACGCCATCAGGACGGCGCTCGCCGGCCCCCTGGTCAAGATCATCTAGGGGGCGCGACACACAATCCAACCCAAATGGCAACACGCAAGGGAGTGAGTAGCCATGGCTAAGGTGCAGATGAAATACGCGAGGCTGGTTCGAGGCCAGTCATTCACAATGTCAAATCAGGATCGCCGCACTACCGGCAAGGTCTTCAAGCGGGGAGAGTGGGCGCAAGTCACCCCGGCCGAGGTGGAGTACCTGACAGCGAACGCGATCGACAATGTGACAGTATCCGGAGGAGGCGAGGTGGCGCCGACCATGGAGAACCGGCAGAAGTTCGAGTTCTCCTCCACCAAGCCGGGCGACGAGGCCGTGCGACAGCGCTCAAGATGATTTGGCGGCGCATTACGCCTCCGCCCCCCGAAGGCGGCGCCGCTGATCAGGTGGGGGGGACGGCCCCCAAAACCGCCCCCGTCCCCCCCTCCTACCCCTTTAATTGGAGGATGACGCGGTGCCCACTATAACCAAGCCCATCATCTCCCTGGATGACTTGAAGGTTCAACTTCCGATACGCCAGGGCAACGCGGAATTCGACGCGCGGTTGCTCAGCTTGATAGATGTTGCCACGGCGCAGATAGAGACTGCGACGCGGAGAAACTTCACCAAGCAAGCTTACGTCGAGCGTTTCAACACCAGCTTGAACACCAAGCGTGTGCTGGACTTGCTGGGCACTGACACATACAGCTCTCGCGGGTTTCATGATGCGGGGTCTATCAGGGTCAGCCGGGACCAGATCATCACGCTGACGGCGCCCGTGGTGGACTTGGCTGTGCCGGTAGTGGTCGAGTACGATCCAGTGCGCAAGTTCACCTTAGCCGAGAGCTTGTCATTCGTAGTAGTGGACGCCTTGAATTTCACGGTTGACGCAGACGAAGGGCGCATCTTCTTGCGCCACCCGACAGCCAGGGGTTTCCAATATTTGAGAGTGACGTACACGGGCGGGTTCGCCCTGCCGGTGCAGGGCGTGACGCCGACAACGCTAGACCCCAACAACAAAGACGCCTCCATTACCCTGTCCAATGGGAACCTGACGGCTGCGACCACGGGCGCGGGGGTGGGCTCGGCGTTCACCATCAGCAAGCTGGCCGCCGGCAAGTTCATGATCGAGTTCAAGATCGACGTGTCGTCGTCGAGCCCGACAGACCTGGTGGTGGGCTTCGCCAAGACCAGCGCCGGGACCGGCGTGGCCATAGGCGAGGGAGCCGACAGCTTCGGGTACAGGGGCGACGGCAACGCGCGCACTGGCGCGGCCGATGTGGCGGGGGTCACCGCCGACACATTCGCGGCCGGGGACACTATCACCTTGTTCCTGGACCTGGACAACGGGGCGGCGTGGTTCGCCAAGAACGGCGTGTTGCAGAACGGCGCGACGCAGGCGGAGATTGACGCCGGCACCACGACGAACGCGTTCTTCACCGCCCTGAGTGGCACGTTCATGCTGGGCGTGGGGGACGGGGACGGCGTGGAGAACGGGACGATCACGGTCAACTTCGGAGCGTCCTCATTTAGCGCGTCATTGCCCGCAGGCTTCGCCTCCGGCTTCGGAGAGCTGGATAACTCTAACCAGAACCTCAGCGCTTCGGCGCCCACCGACTTGAAACAGGCAGCGATCGTGCAGGCGATGTTCTTGTTCAAGAAATTTGATGCGGAGAATGTAGGTTCGCGGCGAGACAAGAAGCAAGGCGGTGCTGCGCTGTTATTTCCCAGCATTGGGGGTTTGACCCCCGAGGCGGCTAGCTTGGTGACGCGATACAAGAAGCTGATCAAGGGGAGCAGCTAGGTGACTATCAGTGTCATCATAGGTGGTAAGGAGTTCAAGGATGTCACCCAGGGCTTTCGCCACATAGAGCGCAGCTTCGAGGAGGCGCTGGACACGGCAACTCCGTTAGTTCGTCGCGCCTTGTTGAAAGCGTTGCAACGGGTTGCAGATAAGATGCGCAGCCTGCATAGCAGACCGTGGTCCCCAGGAGGCAGCGGCGCGGCTTTGTTTCGCAGGAGCGGGTCTGGTTTGGGAAGCATAGCGCGCAGTGTGAAGGTGACTTCTGGTAAAGATTTGGGCACGATCGTTGGGCGGATCGGGGCGTCGTTCCCCATGAGCGTGCATGAGAAAGGGGCCACCATACGCCCCAAGAGGGCGCAATATTTGGCTATACCGTTACCCGCCGCCCTGGATAACAGGGGCGTGCCCAAACGTAAGGGGCCGAGGGATTGGCAAGACACGTTCGTGGCGCGCAGCCGCCAGGGCAACTTGTTGATTTTTCAAAAGCGGGGAACTGGCATAGTGCCCTTGTACCTGCTTCGCAAAGAGGTCACCATCCCGCCCAGGCTCAAGTTGGGGGAGACTTTGCGCAAGGATGGCCTGCCGTTTTTCGAGCGCAGGGCATTCGAGGCGATAGATAAGGCGTTTAACAAGGCGTTCGCGTGATGGCAGACCCGGTACGGCTTCGCATACTTGACCACTTGAAGGCGCGCTTTCTGGCGATACAGGAGGGCGTGGACGATCACGTGCTGACCTGGAATGTGGTGGTGGTCGGCGTGCTTGATGACATAGATGAGACCATGGGCAACGCCCTGGCCATCATGGAGGGCAACGAGGTCAAGAACGAGGAGATCGGGTTCGTTCGATGCGATCTGCGCATCGCCACCGAGTTCTCTTTACGAACGGAGCTTGGGGAGAACAACAGCCAGGCGGCCAACTTGGTGATGGCGGACATCTACCGCACCATGCGCAGCGACGTGCACGCTACGGTGTCCACCAGCCCGTTGTGCGAGTTGACGATAGACATGCGGGAGGTCAGCAACGACCTGGACCTGGAAAATACTAGCGACAGGGGTTTTGTGTCGGGGGTGGTGGTGTGGAGCATATTGTACCGTCACCAGATCAACGACCCCACCAAATTGTTTGGTGAGTAGTCGTTGACAACGGTCGTCGCGGAGTGATAGCTTTCAACAGGATTTTCGGTGCGACGGGCGGTCGGCACTGGTAGTGAACGAGGAGATACGATATGGCGATCGCAGGCGGCTTGCTCACTCGCAAAGCTCTTTTGCTGGCCAAGGTGGAGACCACCCCAGGCCAGGACGCGCTTCCGACGCCCCCGTTGGACGCCATCTTGGTGGCGGACCCGGAGTTCAGCATCGACCCCAATATTCTGGAGCGGGACTTCGTGGCCGGGGACCTGAGCCCTTTCCCGCACATCGTCGGGCGCAAGCTGGCGTCCATCAGCTTCTCCACGGAGTTGAAGTCGAACGGCGGCGCCAACAGTGGTGACATCATCACGGATGAGCCCAAGCTGGGGCGGTTGATGCTGGGTTGCGGCTACAGGTTGTCCGGGCGCCCGGACCGCGCGACGGCGTTCACCACGGATTTCGCCACGAATGACGACTTGACCATGCCGGCGGCCATGGGCTTCGACCACGGCATGCAGACGGGCGACGGCTCGATCCACGTGTACGCCAACGGCGGCACCCTGCCCACGGGCCTGGTGGCGGCCACCGACTACTTCGTGATCCGCAAGTCCGGCACGGCCTTCGCCCTGGCTACCACGCGCGCGAACGCGCTGTTGGGTACGGAGATCACCCTGTCGGCCGACGCGGTTGGCAACGTGCAGATCGATATCCTTACCGTGGCGGCGATCAACACCGACGCGGGCAACAGCTCTGGCGGCGTGATCACGCGCTTCAACAGGGGCAAGGGCATCGCGGCGGCACAGACGCTCACCTTTACGGGCGTGGCGCTGGACACCGAGGTAGTGGTCATTGGTTCCAAGACCTACACTTTTCAGACCACGCTGACCGACGTTGACGGTAACGTTCTGATCGGCGCTGCGGCCACCGACGACATCGACAACCTCGTCGCAGCCATCACGCTCGGTGCCGGCGCCGGCACGCTGTACGCGGCGTCCATGACCGCGCATCCCGAGGCCACTGGGGTGCAGGGAGCGGGTGACACCTTCGTCGCAACCGCCCTGGCTACCGGCACGACCGGCGACGCCTTGACCTCCACCACCACCTTGACGAATGCCACGTGGGGTGCCGCCACCTTTGCCGGCGGCGCGGAACCGGCAGACAACGCCTTCACCTCGCCCGTGCTCTACACGATCGAGGTCACGACCGGCGGCGCATACGGGGTGGCGCAATTGCTGATCAGCAACAACAACACGGGCGAGGATGATGCCACGTCCAATGTTCCCTTCGTGGCAGCCACGAAGGCCCCATTCGAGCTGGCGGGCGCCACGGGCTCCGGCATCTCCGTAGTGTTCGACTACAATGAGGCCGACGGCACGGCGCCCAAGACGCTGGTGCTGGGTGACAAGTGGAAGGTCCTGGTGCACCCGGACGGCATCGTGGCCACCCTGATCAGCGATGACTTCAAGTGCTTGACGCTGTACCTCTACGAAGACGGGTTGCTGTACCGGACCTTCGCCAGCCAGGGCACGTTCACGGTTGACGCTACGGCGGGCAACTTCGGCACGATCGAGTTCACGTTCACGGGGCAGTTCAACCCGGTTATCGACAGCGCGCTCCCGACGGACGAGAAGTTCGAGACCACGCTGCCGCAACAGATCGAGTTGGGCTTGCTCACGTTCGGCTCCAACGTCAGCCTCAAGGTCGAGCAGTTCACTTTCGACCAGGCTAACAACGTCGTGCCCCGGCCGGACATCAACCAGACGGACGGCTTCACGGGCGTGCGCATCTCGGATCGCACCCCGGCCGGTGGGTTCAACCCGGAGGCGGAACTGGTCGCCACGGAAGACTTCTGGGGCGATTTCTCGACCGCGAAGGCCAAGGTGTTCACCATGCGCATGGGCACCAAGGTCGGCAACACCATGGTGTTCTATGCCCCGCAGGTGCAGACCAGCGAGATCACGTTTGGCGATCGCGACGGCATCAGGACGTTCGAGCAGAGCATGCTGTTCAAGCGCTTGGATGGGGATGACGAGACCGAGTGGCTGTTCGTATAACCGCGCGACGGGGGGCGCGCACGTCGGTGTATCATCATGGACCAGGAACAGGGCGAAAAGCGGCCCATGGCCGTGAAGGTCTACGTGGTGTTGCAGCACCGAAACATCCCTCTCGATGACGGCAGAAATAGCGAGATCATCGCGGCGCGGCTGACCAGATCGTCCGCACAGGAGATAGTTAACATGCACCCCGGCACGTGGA
>SDBT01009491.1_pt1 | contig 15769 bp, 11 predicted proteins | sample 2277101 | NCBI WGS metagenome assembly SDBT01 (sample SAMN10404973, study PRJNA504765) | marine sediment metagenome | isolation source: marine sediment core GS10_PC15, 103 cmbsf | place: Arctic Ocean: Southern Knipovich Ridge | collected 2010 | reverse complement strand
CCTCATCCTTAGCGTTAACATCCGCCCCTGCCTCTATTAGCAGTTTAACAACCTCTTTATCTCCATATTCCATTGCAACCATTAACGCTGTGACTTCATACATGTCCTTAGCGTTAACATCCGAACCTGCCTCTATAAGCAGCTTGGCAACCTCTGTATATCCATTTTCCAATGCGACCATTAACACTGTGAATTCATACTTGTTCTTAGCGTTGACATCTGCTCCTTCCTCTATAAACTTTTTTACCATAGTATAATCACCACTCATTGCAGCCTGAAGGAATGTATCTGTATCGGAAGCAATTGCAGAACTACCAATAATAATCAATACAGCTGAAACAAGAATTAAAGTTATTACAAATGTTCTTATCTTCATTTTAATACCTCCGTTGGATATATTATTTAATAATCTTATCCATGTGTCCACAATTTTAGGTAAAGGCCAAATTGGTTCGGTAACGGCTTGATTCTATCAGGACACTCCCATGGGCTAGGAAGTCAGATCATTTTTGCTTGAGCTCGAAACGATTTCTATTTGACCCATAGCTTGTAATCGCATAACAGTCTTTTCGAGTGCTAGTTGTGCTATTCGGACATCACTGGCTGGAACCGGACCCATATATTCCATATCTTCTTTTATCAGTTCTACAGCTCGTTCGGACATATTTTTAAATATCTTATCCTGTACTTTCCGAGAAACTCCTTTCAGTGCTTCGCTCAGATCCATTGAATCAGTTTCACGAAGCATTTTTTGTACCGAAAGATCATCCAACCGCACAAGGTCCTCGATAAAGAACAACTTCTCTTTCACCTTCTTGGCTAACTCCGGGTTGTCCTGTGTAAGGGAATCCAATATCTGATTCATTACAGAGGGATCGGCAAGTTTGAGAACTTCCGCGATGACCGCTTCAGGTAAAACCTCGTTTTTCGTAGATAATACAGATTCCATTGTTGTTAGTACCTCTTTAGAAAACAACTCATCCTGTTTTTGTATTACCTGTTGGATAACATGGCTAATTGTAAGGAATCGATCTGTTTGGTTTTCTCCTGAACTCATTACGTGCCTCCATACTTATTTTTAAATCTATACATAGCATACACCATTAATATGAATAATTGGAGGGGAAATGTTATTTATGTATTTCTGTGCGTTGCTGACAGAATCATCAATTTCCATCATTATAAACATTGCATGAAAGAAAAGTTCAATCTGAAAAAGTATATTTATCCCACCTTAACTGAGCATACCGTTTATCCCGATTCCACTTGAAGCAATATAATCAATCGAAGAAAAAAATAGGAGTTAATTGTTTTCTTGTGTCAATTATATTAGTAATTATTAAACAGATAAATCAAATTCTGATGGATATGAAGATCTTATATGTGTGGATACAATCCATTTAAAGAACTTGAACTTAAAAACATTATGCAAAAGAATATCCATAATAAACTTGAAGAACTGTACCAATCTGGAAATGACAGCGAATTGTATGAATATTTTTTAAAAGAAGGACGCTCTTGTGAATTATCAAATACCTGTATTGAATATAGATTAGCAAAAATTGCCTTATATAATAATCTCGAAATTAGTAGAGCATTATTTAAAAGTATTTTAAAAAAAGGCAATAAAGGACAAATTAATACTTTGTCTCAGAAACGTTTGGAATTGATTAATTGTAAACCCCAACCTACCAAACTTGAAAAGTATATAAATGAGCGTGTCCCGGAAGAGGCTTATAAGTATATGGAGATTTTTAATAAAAAAGAAAAGGAAGGAGTGTTTAAGCGGCCACTACAAACATCAGAATATAATACATATATTGATAATAAAATTTTTTCACTCACAGTATATGAATTCCGAGGAGACAGTCATCGTACTATAATGAGCAAGTTTATGTCTGAATATAAGGGAGGATCCCATTTAGAAATCGGAGAGTTCTTTGGGAAAATGTTAGCAGAAGAACTCTTAATCAATAAAAAAGAAGATTTATATGATATTGATTTCCTGATCCCTGTCCCTCCGGCTATTGAACGTCAACGAGAACGTGGGTATAGCCCTTCAAACGAAATCGCAAAATGGATGAGCCAAAAACTTAAAATACCGTATTATGATGATATTCTACGTAGAGAATATTCTACACACGCTCGATTCTCAACTGTTTACTTGACAAATCGGTCATACGACTTTGATGATAAAAAAATCGAAAGGTGTAAAGGACTAAATGTTGCTATTGTTGATGATGTATGTACTACAGGGAAGACACTTGATGCCTGTGCTCATTTATTTAAGAAGAATAATGCAAACAAAGTATATGGATATACATTTGCACAGGCAGAAACTTCTCGTCGCCGAGAAAATTTTTCACAGAAAACCGAAAGTAGTGTGAAGATACGCGAGTTTATTAAATATATGATGTTGAATGACATTAAAAATATGGGTCCAGTAAAAATTAAGACTCTCATCGAAGCATATGGTTCTATAGACGCTGTATTCATAACCAATAAAAAGGAAATGCTTTCAAGGAAAATTAAATTCATAAATGAGAAGATAGTAGAAGATGTTTTTACAAATAAGGAAAAGAAAATCGAGTACTTTGATAAATATTCCTCTCTGAAATGGGAATGTTTTGATATTGAAAATGCTCAAATTTTGATATACAGTGACAAGGATTATCCTCATATATTGAAGAAATCCAAATATGCTCCCCCGCTTCTTTATACACGAGGTACAAAGTTTGCTGAATTACCAGAGAAATGTATTGCTATCGTTGGATCGAGAAATCCTACCAAAGAAGGGATAGAAATTGCTGAAAGATTATCCAAAGATTTCGTTAATCATGGATATTTCATTGCAAGTGGCATGGCAAGAGGTATAGATACTGCTGGTCATAAATCTGCTATTAAGAATAAAGGATTAACAGTAGCCGTCTTAGGTTGTGGGGTTGACGAAATTTACCCTCCTGAGAATATCGGACTATATAATGAAATATTACAAAACGGTGGAGTGATTTCTGAATATACATTTGGTACAAAAATATCACCGTTGCGATTAAAAAAGCGCAATCGTATTATTTCGGGTCTTTCAATGGCGGTGATTATTGTCCAGAGTGCATACGACGGTGGAGCGATGAATGCATATAAAGGAGCGAAAGAAGAGAAAAAGAAAATCCTGACAGTTGATCCCGATTACTTGAAAATCAATTGTAGTGGAAACCAAAATATCATGCAAAATATAGATGTATATAAAATAAAAGCTAACTATAACATTAATGGACTTCTTTCTTTTATTGAGGAATGAATATATTGGTCAACTTTGTTATAAATCTTTTTATCATAAGTTCTTATTACTTTGATTCAGGAATTTCTCTCACAATTAGACGTGTTAGGTACAGAAGGGTATTATCTAAGTCCATCTTTAGCCTACTCTAAATATAAATAGATATTAGTACTTGACAAATAATTCATAATTGCTATATATTTATTGTCGAGGATGTACTTCCTCACCCTCATTTTTAATAATAAGAGAGTGCGCGAGCACTCTCTTTTTTATGTCCACATTTAAGGCCGATGGAAATTGATTCAGATTATCAATGGTAGTCAAGTAGTGTTGCGGATACCAATTGTTGCACATAAATCATCCATGCTGCTTTTAACTCTAGTGAAGTCTGGGTCTTGTTCGACCCCGGGATCAGCAATTTTTTACAAGGCAGAACTCTATTGAATGTCTATTGAGATGCTTTATATTTCCAAATAGTCATATCTTGGTCGTCTTCTCCCTTACTAATACCCGTTATAAGTATATCTCCATTTGAATCTATTATAATATCTTGACCTCCTTCTTTATCTGAATCTATTGATTCATCATATCTTACAATCCCATTAGTACCAAACGAACTATCTAAAATCCCATTTGCAGCATATCTCAATAGCACCATGTCGAATTGTGAGGTGTCCCAACTGGATCCTGTAATTAATATATTACCGTTATTATTATCAATCGTTATAGCGGTGTCACAACCAGCGCCCCCGGCTCCAATAACAGTATCGTAAGTAACTAATCCATCTGAACTAAAAGTATTATCTAGTGCTCCGTTTGAATTATATCTCCATATTGCCATATCGTTCATTGAATTTTCAATATAACCTGAAACCAGTATTTTACCATTTGAATCAACAAGAATATCTAATCCATAAGCGAAAGCATCACCTAATGGCTCGGGTCGGTAACTTACAATTCCATCTGAATCAAAAGTATTATCAAGAGTTCCGATTGGATTATATCTCCAGATTAACATCTCGCCCGAGATGGGTCCTTTTCCTACTACAAGAATTTTTCCGTTAGAATCCGTAGTGATTGCCAGCCCCTGAGCTGATTGAAAAAGCACAATACCGCCATTACCAAAATCTTCATCAGGCACCCCATTTAAATCAAAACTCCAAATTATCATATTGAAAAGCATATTACTCGGATCCCTGCCATATCCGGTAACAAAGATTTTACTGTTTGAGTCAATTGTAATCCCATAGGCGAAATCATCTTCAGTTCCTCCAGCATCTCCACTCAGAACAATTATGCCATTTGAGCCAAATGAATTGTCAAGATTTCCGTTTGAATCATATTTCCATATTACCGCATCGAAATAATTTGAACTATTTTCACTAAAACCAACAGCATAAATATTCCCACTTGAATCAGTTGTAATATCATAAATAACATCATGTCCATTTCCACCAGCAGCGCTATCATGAGTTACATATCCCATTAAACCGAAAGTATTGTCCAGTGTACCGTTTGAATTGTATCTCCAAATTGCCGCGTCATTATCTGTTACGCTTACGCTAAAACCACCGACAATAATTTTTCTGTTAGGGTCAGTTGTTATAGCAAGTCCAGAATCACCTCCATTTCCGCCGGCGGCATTATCATGCTGAACGATCCAATCCAAATTACCTTCTTTTTCAGTAGTAAAACCTACAATTTTCTCCTCGGGAAGATTCTTCCCTGATGTATCTTCAACATCAGTTGTTATTTTAAATTTGTATATTGTATTGAATGAGAGTCGGGATGAAGGCTTAATAGTAAATGTTTTATCTGAATTTGACGCAGAAGGACTTGCAGACATCTGAATACAAGTACTGAAATTATCAGAGGATAACTGAAGACTTTCTGAACAATTTTCATCTGAGGTATTTGTTGTAACACTAGAAGTATTCATTGATTTATTGAATGTTACAGAAATAGACCCATCGACATTTGTACTTGTTGCTCCATCTGAAGGACTGGTACTGACTATCCCAAGAGTAAATCCTACTGTGACTGTATAATCCTGAGTAGTTTCATCAGCTGCTGTCACAGTATAGGTAACAGTGTCGGTAAAATTGTTCTCTGTTACTCCGCTTATCTGAGTGGTATCACTTATTTTAGCAAAGACACCGGTTGTGCTGAAACTTGCCACCAAAGCTGTAACATCTGTTCCAAAGGGCACAGTTGCCGAAATGTCTAGGCCAGTAATCGTTGCGACCACATCCTCTGACAGCGCAACATTATCTGAAGCAAGGAAGGAAAAGGTAGTTATATCCTTTGAATCAGAAAGAATACCACCGGCAGCAGGTTCCTTCACCTTTTCAAACAATGTATAATCGCAACCCAAAACCAATAAAATCAGTGAAATAACTATTATCAACCTAACTAAAATGTAAGTATAATATGCCTTCTTAAACATTCTCTTAATCTTTTTGTCTTTCATTCTTCCTCCCATATCACTACCTCTCTTAAACCTCCAATCTCAGCTGACCGCTCTGCCTCCTCTCCCCTTAAATCTAAATATAAAAACTTCATAGCCAAATTCGGATCTATCGTTCTCAATTTGGTAAATGCTCTCTTAGCATAACCATAGTTTTCAAGCTCATGATGAACTCTTGATATACACAATAACACATGTGGATTATCTGGGGCCATCTCATATCCTCGCTCATAGTATAGTAGAGCCTTTTCCATGTCTTTCTTTAAATAATAAATATTCCCTATATTTACCAGGGCCGGTACATACTCTTTATCCCTCTCTATTATCTTCTTAAACTCATCCTCAGCCCTCTCGAATAATCCATACTTTGCATATGTTACTCCAAGCTTGTTTACCGTCTTCGAATTCCATTCACCCTCCGTTACCTCTCTCTGTAAATTTGCTATCTTAGGATATATTTCTTCGTCTATAAATGATGCAAGTTCCTCTTCGTATTTTTCCACTACTTTATCAAGTGGTGGCAGGTTTATTTCTGTTCCCTCCCCAGGTAATCCGACAGGCTCATATTCTTTCCAAGCCTCATGCATAGGGTAGAAGATAACCTGGTCTTTCTCTCTATTCTCCCTCCATTCTCTCGCACCTGTTTCCCATGCGTTTAAAAATCCTTCTTTTATTTCTGTAACCTCTACAGGTACCCATACCTTTCCATCTCTAAATACCAGCTTATCTGGATACGAAAAACTCTTCCTCGCCTCTTCAGGACTCATATCAATGGAAAATGCAATAAATATATGGCCAGGTATTGTTATAAATGCTGTTTCTATACCAACAGATTCAAGTAATGCACTATATAATATTGATAAATCATCGCAATCTCCTGCCCGGTACATTAATGTCTGTCTTGGAAATTGGAGAAAATCAACAGCAAACCTATTCTGTGAATACTCGGCATACGGTGTCTTGGGATCGATTGAATATCTCATCCCGTATAATCCTAACGCTTCATGCAGTGCAATGGCCATTCTGAGATTTTCATTGATAGATTGACTCCCTTTCTCCTTTATTATTCCTGTTATGTTCTTTGAAAAAGTAAGAACAACAGAATCTTTTGCTGTCACAAATACTGCTGCCCTCCTGTTGTCTTCCCATGTTATTGCATTCCTGTCATAGATCCTTATTGTTTCTACTTTTTCACTCTTATACCTCTCACCCTTTAAAGTATAATTTAGTGTTATCTTAACAGACACTTTTGTCCCTTCTGTTATCTCAAGCACCTTATCAGTGAATAAAGCATTAAGCTCTATCTCTTTCTCTTCCCCTCCTTTAAGCTCTACAGGAACCCTGCTTTCTTTTGGATTATCCATATACTGCTTCACATATAGATTAACTTTTATGTCTGTTATGGTTTCATCAGCTCTATTGTGCAAAAGAGCTCTTCCAACTGGATGGTCATCATAGTATTTAAATAATACGGGGAATATATTATAAAACTCAATGTCACTCATTTCGAGCTTTATCTCTGGCTCGATAACTTGCTCTTTCTTAAGTGGCTTTAATTTGGGGGAAAGTTTCTCTTCTTCTGTTTCAGGCTTCTTACCAACTCCAAAGAGGTAGGTAGCTCCAACAGATATCCCTATCCCATTATAATTAAGACCAAAGAAGTTTATATATGAAGCTCCGACACCTAGACTTAATGAAGGTGTTATAGAATAATAAATGCCTGTGTTCACTAATAGAAATGGGTTATAGACACTTGCAGCACTACTATCTGAATTAAAAAACCCATAATATACACCACCAATAACATTACCTCCTAAATTTAATTTAGGTATTATCTGATAACTTAACCCTCCTCCAACTCCAAATGAAATAAGAGAAAGAGAGGTTTCGGCCTTTAATGGAATGAAGTTGTAACCCAATTCCCCATTTAAATGAAAAATATACTTTGAAGGAAACTTGTATTCTCCAGATAAACTAATTCCTCCTCCAGTGTTGTAATATTGTTTACTATTATCTCCTATTGGTAAGTTTACTCGAGGGGCTAGTTTGATAGATAGATTTGAGGGTTTATTATTTTGAGGTTCGATACCATAGGAAATATTTTCATTGCTAGTAGCGAAAGCAAAAATAGTGTAGGTTATGAGTAATAAAAGGACACATTTGATCTTATTATTCACAAAGCTATCTTCCTCTCAATCTGTCTGACCGGAGAATGTTTCAATTTTTATTTTTGTTCTCTTCCTATAGCTTATTTATTGTATTTATATGTTATTTTTTAATAATTTTTATTATTTATATTGTATATACAATATTTTATGAATTATCCTACATCTCCCTATTTGCTCAACAACTTGCTTCCTAATTCCTAAATGATCTGTTATACTCAATTTCAATCGTGGTCGCATCGTATTGTTAATTATTTTAGCATTATTAAGATTTCTGTCAATAACTTTATTGCTAATTTCTATTCACTCCGTTAGGCTGCCTCATTTCTCACAAATATTATCATGATAATTTAAACATGTGTAATCTATACGATTTCCTTTTCCTAAACTAACTTGTTATAGGTAATCAGAAATTTTACCATTTTTTTGCTTATGTATACTCTATTTACAGCACGATTAATCAATCCCAATGAGTAGAATTCTAATTTCTACTCTAATTGATATACATCTCCCTTTACTTTACTTTTCTATTTTTACAGCTGTGGGCTATTCTATCAGCAAAGTTGAGGGTAAAATTTAATTCAAAATCCACCTTAACTCAACATGCCGTTTTGTCCGATTCCCGGTGAACCAATACACTCATGTTGTACAATCATTTTATTTAAGCAAAACAACTTTTCCTACCTTATGTCCTTATATTCTACTACTTTTGTTGGAAGAGAAATAAGCATTAATAAATTTATCAACAAAGTCTTTTACCCCATCCATAACAGCTTCTGTCTTGTTTTTTCCAATTATCCCTACATTCCATATTGACCATGTTGATGCTACTGTTGAATTTCTTAAATTTCTTATTTGTGCATTCTGTACTACCTCAATACGTAATCCAATACTATGAGCAAGACCTGTTTTACTTTCTATACTTATAACTTCAACATTAAGAATACCTATTTCATTGCTTGTGTACAGTTTGTCTTCACTTTTTTCATCTATTACTTTTATTCCTGCTTTCCTAAGTTGTGATTCAACTTCTTTATTAATTTTTTCTATTGTTATCCCATCTATTGCTCCTACCATTGATGTACGAACATAAAATGCCTTTAAACCCTCAAGTGTAGCGCGCATAGCTTTACTGTCATCCGAAAAAGTGAATGTTGTAATGAAGATAAATAAAGCAATTAGAAAAACCTTTTTCATAATTATACGCATCAATTGCTCCGGGCCTGACACTTTATTTTATTATCAACAACGGGAAATACCTTTCAACATTTGTATTATAGCATATAGGTCTAATTTGGCAACGAGGATTAATACTTCTACAAAATTTATTTCCTTTATCACAGGCGTGCCCTTTTATGTATTAATATTTCCTAGGCAATTCAATGAGCGGCATATTCTTCATCAGGAATAGATCACGTTCCAAATTCAATAGTTTTTCTTTGCATTGTATGCAGGTCAACAGATGGTCAGTAAAGGCATGTTCTTTCGGAAGTACATCGTCATAATACATGGCGATAAGGGAGGGATCATCGTAATTGCATTTATCCATACTTTGTTTAAACACGTTGGTAGGGAGAAAAATTTCAGCTTGAAAGAAAAACATTATTCTGGTTTTATTCTGATTCTTTTATCTTTAGATGGGTCTATATTATACTTATAATTAGACTGTATATCTTTGATTCCTTTTTTCGTATTCACTACTGGTAAGTAATTCGTTAAATATCCTCACAACTTATGCATCCACCCTTCATTTTCTTAAAATGATTATTATGTTACAGTTACTTCAACTGGTATGTTAATACCTACTTGGATCGCCACTGGCGTATAAATATCAATGTCCTCTATTGGGGTTTGGATGGAAACTATCAATGAGTAACGGCAACTTTTGTTCCATCTTTCAAGATGATGTCGCTCTCTCCACCAACCAACTGCAGGGTATATAACAATGCGGTTTGATTGCGACAACTCGGCAGCGGTACCCAACCATATGTCGGAGTGAATTGACCCGACATCCCGCGCACTGCCAATCGTCCACTTATCACCTGGGCCTTGCGTCCCCGGGTGCTCACCATTATCACGAGCTTGGCGGTTCACCCGTCTAATAAATTCTTCTTCGGATTCACCAGGGCCATTCACTGAAAATCGAAGTATATGGGATGGATAGCGGTACCTATCCTGCCAACCAATCTCCCCTGGACCTGGTTCAATAAAATATGAAAGCGTAATTCGCATTTCCACCGGTGTTTCACCTAGTTCTAAGAGTGTTTCTGATGGCCATGGTAAGCTGTAAATATGCATATCTCGGGATACGTAACGCCCATTATGCTTGTCATATGGTTGAAGTTCAGCTTGTGAGATCAAGGTAAGCGAATTTGTAGCGCAATACAAGGCACGTTCCAAATTTGGTACACCATATCCGCATACACGGAGAAGCCATGAGTAAGATGCCTTAGTTTGATCTTGGAGAAACTGACTCTTCATGGTTTCAGTCCATAGTGCGGTGTGGACGATCAAGGCACGGAGCGTTTCTGGCCATGCCTCAGGATATAAAGCCTGAATTTTGGCAGCCATCCAAGACGCTTGGGCAGCGGCAGCACTTGTTGCATAAAATGGAGCGAATTGGGCAATAGTCGTATTGTAATATGTTGAAAGCAATTTTAGGTCCTCTGTATCAAATACGGAATCGTTTGGCCCTTTTGCTACATTTCCACCTTCGAACAACACCTCAGGCTTGATTGGCCACTTACGATTGGGCCATGTAACTGATGTAGTACTATATGGCGACAGCCCTCCAGGAGGAGCTATTGCTAAGTAATCTGTTAGTGAGTTATCACGGATAGTTACTTTTTCGGTGTAAGCACCAACCGTCAGAGCATTCCAAGCCTGCCCTGGATCATGCACTTCATTAGTCAAGTTGTCGTCGAAATATCTACGCCAACTATCCGGGTTCTCGATATTACCAGCACAGACGATAATTAATCGCTTAAGGTTGTCCTCATATCCCGATGTTAATTCGTCTAATTTCCCAGACCATGATGAAGGCCTCCCTCGATCACGAAAATCGGTTGAAGTAACTGCCAGGCATCCGATACGTTTGCGGCTTGGTCCCTGTATCTCGGCCAAGTATAGTCCTTGAGCAGTCAAATAGCCCCATAATCGCTGTGGATTCCGCGTAGGCGGTGGTGGAAGGATCTTAGCAGATTCCAGAAGATGAGTAATCAGAATCTTCCCGTCTGTTGTCAATGCGTCAAGCAGATTGCCATAGGCTACCATCCCCGCCATTAGAGTACCGTGTCCTCCATGGTCGTTGATACCCCAGGCTGAATTAACAGTATGAAGATCATCATCATTTAAAACTGGTTGAATGAGCAAATGGCCATTATTTACACCTGAATCTAGTATACACACAACCACATCTGTATTCACATCGATCTCAGTCCTATTGAGGAGTTCGCGAGCCTTTTCAAGCTGCTCCTGGTTTTCCAATTCAATGAAAAATGAAGCTATTTCCTTGGATTTTCGAAACTCGGCAATATCATCTGTATATTCGATGAGCTGTCCCAACTGAGTGCGATTCGAAAAGATCATCTGTACAGCACGCTCAGGAAACTTAATAACACCCTCGGCTTTTTCAATCTGAAGTTGTTGCAAGAGCGCATTAAAGCGCTCAATGATCTCATCTTTATCACTACTCAGCCAGACTTCTACCCAAGTGGGGGTATCCTTAGGTATGAGATCCCTGTCATCTTGCCAAAATGATTCTAGAACAGAGCGACGAATGTCAGATATACTGTTAATAAGTTTTTCATTCTTTGGCTTCCCGGAATTCGTTTCCTCACAGGAATATGCGTTTATCTTTCTTAAAAAATGCCCCCGTTTGCAATTTGGTACGTATACGGTAGCAAACGTTTGTTCCTGATCTTCTTCACCCTGACGACGGACGTTTAGGAGGCGGATACCAGATCGCCATGCCTCCAAACTCTTTATAATAAGATCGGCGTTTAGCTCACCAACAAAATCAATATACGTACCCTCACGTTCGACATGTGAGACGGTTTGTCGTTGCTGATCCACTTGTGACCACGCAGCCTCAAGGCGGCGACGTAAATAATCGCTATGACAATTGCGATCACGGCTAGGTATCCGGGGACTCGAACCACCTTGTCGCGGGTTCGTGAATCCTTGAGTTTGCCTGTGACCTTCTAAGAAAATATGTCTATATCGCTCCCCTGGCATAAGTGATTATCCCCTTCCATTGAGATTGGCGTCCTTCCGTTCATTTATCATCTGCTGTAGCAGGTTAAGGTTTACAGCCTTCTTTTCCGTAAGGATAGTATGTTTAATTGCATCCCGACAAGCAGTATCAATTTCCGCATGGCTTAACTCAGCGCTTTCATCCACTACCAACTTCCAGTTAAACTTTGGAGCAATAAACGAACCTAGGCAGTTCTGTATTAATCGCCTTCGTTCATCTTCTTCTGGTTTCTCGTAGTAAAGTACGTCATCAAAACGGCGGTATAGAGCTCGGTCGAGAAGTTTTGGACTGTTTGTGGCAGCCACGATCAAGCTGTCTGATAAATCCTGTTCAATGAACTGGAGAAATGCATTTAGGACTCGGCGCATTTCCCCAACGTCGTTTTCTAGCATACGTTCACCGCCGATGGCATCAAACTCGTCAAAAAAGTAAACACCGGTCTCCTGCTGAATCAATTCAAAAATCTGTCGCAGTTTAGCACTAGTTTCGCCCATAAACTTAGTCACTAGCTTATCTACCTGTATAGTATTTAAGGGTAACCTTACTTCATATGCCAACACTTTAGCGGACATTGTTTTTCCTGTGCCCGGGGGTCCAATTAGTAGGATTTTTCGACGATGGGATAGCCCATGACTCTTCAATTTGTGCTGCTGACGATATTCATGGATTATTCGTTTGATTCGGTTCCTCAGTTTCGTCGACAGCACTAGAGACGACATCAGCAGAGAAGGTTCCTCCGCCAAAACTAGACCCCTAAGATCTAGCGGAAACTTGAGAATCTTTGGGCCGCTCTCTCTTCGAGACTTATCAACGATTTGGCGTATATCATGCGCTAATGCACCATGTCCTAGATGAGCCTCGTAAGCAGCAACCTGGAGCACAATTGTGTAAAAACGTTCTGGATCGTCATTAAAATGTGACCGAATCAAAGATTTAATTTGTTCCGCTGTAGCCATTCATGCTTCTCTTCTATTTAATTAGTTTCAAACATCACTGCTACAATTATCTCAAACATTAATTATCATCAACGTCTAGCCTGACTTACAATGGTCTGGGGGCTACCCCCCAATACTTAAAAACGCAGCCTGATAATAAAGGGTACGAGAGAAGTAGACAATCAAGTATCAGTGATTATACTTCTTCCCACCATCCACAGTACAAGCATTCAGATTTCCATACGACGAATAATTTATATAGATATTTTAAAAGGCTATTCTTCTTCTTTCGCATTAACCTCTCATTGAGGATTGACTCTTTTTTCTTCATCTCGTGTTAATCTTAATGAGATACTGGATTCATATCTAACTTCAAAAAAAAATAAGTATACCCATGTCTATGACATGACTTATGTCCTTCATTATTTGAAAGTAGAGTGCTACACATCAATAAACCAGTATATAAGCAAATTATTCTATTTATCATGTATATTATCTCATTTACTTATAAATACAAGGTAAATCACAAATGGTGATGTAGTGTTATCTTCTTGTAAAAAGACCTATGAAAATGGCGCAGCCAGGTTAAAATATATCTGTCGTATCATAAATACTTTAACAAAAGGGGGTACACCATATGAAAAATGTACTACAATCAGTAAAATTACGCAATGAAATTGATGAAATCCTTCCAGGGCATTTACGGAAAAATGAAGATTTATTTAGGATTATGATTGAAAGATCTTTGAAAATGACCTCCTTGACGCACGATAGCTCATAACCAAAATGCCTTTTGTAGCTCCTATTTATAATACAGTTGTACCATTTATCAACGATGGAATATTCATTATCAGATATTAATTTAAAATCCTAGCTAATGATATCATTTACCATTTTTCCTTGTCTCTTTTTATTTTACAAACACACGCAATTTCGCGACAAATAATTCTGATTCTTTAAACTTATCCGTCTTTTTATGCTTTTTTCATTTACTTCTTTAGCCGTTAACTGATATGCCACCCACTCAGACTGTTCAAAATGCTCATTGTATTTTAATGCGTATCCGATATGTTGAATGATTTCTGAATCGTTTTTGTAGTGAGGGAGTTCAAGATTTTGGGGAAAAAGAGGAGTGGTTGCAATAAGGAAAATGAAGAGAATTGTTTTTTTCATATTATTATGGTGTAATATTTCGCCGGTACACTTACATCAACTATCAAATCCCCTAACTTTCTCATAATCTCACTTGTACTTCATTCCGCTGTCCTCACGATACGGAAACCGAGGTAGGGGTTCTCACGCGATGGGAGGCTGGCGAAGCGATAGAAAAGGTCGAAGATAGAACCGCCGAACCAGCTGTCGCCCCGCATCACCCGGTTGGGGCCCACCTTCGGTCCAACCGGGTCAGATGAAGGAGATATATCATAGTAGCCCCAATCGAATCTGTCCCAGCACCACTCCCAAACATTCCCACTCATGTCATACAATCCAAGCTCATTAGCCTTCTTCAGTCCCACTCTATGCGTTTTTTTCCCTGAGTTTTCCCAATTCCAAGCAACATCACCTACCCTGTTGCTTCCCGAATATTTAAAACCACGGCTCTTGTTACCTCCCCTAGCAGCATACTCCCATTCAGCTTCAGTTGGCAGACGATATCCACCCGCATAAAAATCACATTTAATATTATCACCAAAACCTGCATAACATGGGGTCAATCCTTCCATCCTGCTCAACGCGTTGCAGTACTCAACTGCATCATACCAGCTTACCTGCTCCACAGGCAGATCGTCACCCATAAAATGCGACGGGTTTGTACCCATAACCTCACGCCACTGTTTTTGTGTCACTTCATACTTGCTCATGTAGAAGGGTTTGTTTATCGTCACACTATGAACAGGCACCGTATTGCTTTTTCCACCTGTAGAACCCATGCTGAAAGTATCTGCTTCCACCAACACAAAGCCTCCAGGTGCTGGAAGTTTCTCAGTGGGGCTTACAGCCATAATACCTTCTGGTTCTGTGAAACCAAATAACTCTTTGATACAGTCGTTTACCGATTGCTCTATCCCTTCATAATCTGCAGCACCGCGCCTTGCACTGCCTTCCACTTCAGTTGTGTTCACATTTACTATCTGCACTACTACAAAAAACTTACTTCCAAACTTAGTGAATGAGCCGACAATCATGTAATCCGCAGATAAGTATTCTCCCGCCCGAAGTGTATTATCCATTTCATTAGACAAATCTGAAAAAGTGAACTTGTGTTCCTCCAGTAGTTCGTCCCTTTTGTCTCTGGCGATGATTTTATACTTCTCTCGGCCGAATTTGTATACAGCATCGAAGACAAAATCCGTCAAAACGGAAGCATCCGCCTCGGAAACCCCCTCCTTCGCCACTAAATCCAATATTCCAAGAGTTTTTTCATCCACCGATTGTGCATATAAGCTCATTGGCAGAAGAACGAACACGATAAGGATAAATAAATTACATTTTTTCATCTCCATCCTCTTTGTCATCATACCCCCTGCTTTTCCATGAAATTAACCTTTAGTATCTTAAGAGTTATTTCTTTGTTTTTTGGGCAAAGAAATTTTCATGAATTTATATATCTATTTATATAAAAAGATTTACAGAGACAATTTTTCAAATGAACTTTTTATAACCTTTTTG
>SDBT01009490.1_pt1 | contig 15769 bp, 17 predicted proteins | sample 2277101 | NCBI WGS metagenome assembly SDBT01 (sample SAMN10404973, study PRJNA504765) | marine sediment metagenome | isolation source: marine sediment core GS10_PC15, 103 cmbsf | place: Arctic Ocean: Southern Knipovich Ridge | collected 2010 | reverse complement strand
CTATTTTTAAGGTTTTCTCTAAATTTTCCTTATCATGCTTTTTAGTTATATAAGTATCCCTAAGTTCTTTCAACCTGCCTGTCAATCTTTTCAGTTTAGCTTCACTCATATTTATTTATCCTCATTCCTGCTTATAGTTTCCGAGATTATGTCCGCTACCTCATTACTTATCCTATTTTTCCTTATGGCTTTTCTTATGTTATCCAGCAAGTCAACCGTGACCACATTAGTATTCGTAATCTGTTCCGTAAATTCCAAAAGCATATCATTTACTTCTTCCTTCCTTTCCAGATGATCTACACTTATCACCTCTTCTGCCGGTTTATGCGGTATCTCTACCCATTTCACACTTCTATCCTCGGTATCAAAAACAGCAAAACAGGGTTCATGCTCATACTCGGTTGCCGTTTTCCTTAATAATGGTCCGGTATTTACGATAGTTCTGAGTTTACCAAAAGAATCGGTATTTAAAAATTGCTTATGTATATCACCACACAAAATTAAATCATAATCCTTATTCTCTCTTAGAAAATCAGAAGAATCTATCTCGTGTTCCCAACTACTTTTATCAGTAATAGGAGCATGAATAACTAAAATATTAAAATCTGCAACTTCTTCTATCTTTGGTATATCCTCCCCAAAACTTACCCCATAAATAGATATCTGATCTTCTTGATTCTCATTAAAAATTACCGGATATTTTTCTAATATAGTAACCAAACCAGCTTTCTCCAATATGCCTAAGTTGGTAGCTTCCCTTGTCTCATCACTATAAAGATAGGTATCATGTCTCTTTCCGCCAAATACCGCATATATATCCACCTCCTCATACTCTCTCAACAAATCTATAACTTTAGGGAGGAAAATAAATGAACGAGGAGCTTCAAAAAAATCACCAGCTTGTAGCAACATCAAACTATTTTCCCTACAATATTCCAAGACAAATCTAAACTTATCAAATTGAGTTAAAGTTAAATCGTCTAACCTACATACAGGATTATTCCATAGCAAATGTAAATCAGATATTAATGACAGTTTCATTTTATATCTCCTTCATCTTCTAATTTATAAATAATAACCCTATACATATTCCCATCTACCATTTTCTTATGCTCAATATTATATGTCCAAATCTCAAATCCTTCTTTAGACAATTTAGCATCAGAAGCACCTGACCCTATAGCTTTAACAACTTTATCAAATATCTTCTCCACACTATATCTCCTTCAATATTCTTTCAATACATTTAGCATCTATCACCCCAAAACACAAAGGGCACTTCCCCATCTCATTTAACAATACCGACAGTTCTTTTTTCCCTTCCTCTCTCTTACAAAATAAATCCTCGACCTCTTCATAAACAGTATAATAATCAGAAATCAAATCCCTTTCGTCACTTAATACTTCTATTCTCTCATCAAAACCATCTGCTTTCTCATACCAGTTTTTTATCTTCTCTACGTCTTCTTTCAATTCCTTGCCATCAGATTCTATATCGGCATATTCATCACAAACAAATAAATATTCCTTTATTATATCCTCTTCATTTTCAAGCGATTCTATTTTCTCCTCTATAACCACGGCCTTTTCCAAATACTTGTCGGCTTCTAAAACTTTCTCAAGTATATCAATCTCATCATCCAGAACACCCAACTGACCAACTATCCTTGTTATCCCCTCCACTTCCTTTTCTTTCTTGTCTATCTTTAATTCCAATCTTCCTGCCCTATCTATATAATTACCAATCTTATCTATATTCTCATACTTAAATAACTCTATCTCTATTTCTTTTATCTTACCAATTATATCTTTATCGGGATCACCAATTAACACGGTTATTTCTTTATTACAAACGCCAATCCTGGTATTCAGATCTTTTATCCATTCATCAGCCCTATCTAACTTAGTTATCCTATTGATGGTTCTGGCAACTTCTCCCGGTGTTTCCGTAATGAGAAAAGACTTATCATTCTGATCCTGTATGTTAAGCTCCCCCAGGTTAAGTATATCGACTATCTCATCAGGAACATTTACACCCACACCAGCAAAAGGTTTCTTCCTTCTATCATGCGTATATTCAGTAGATAATAATTTCTTTACTTTCTTGCCACTTTCCTTGTCCCTTTTTACCTCCACACTTTTTACTACAGATACGGTTCTGCCCTCATAGGTTTCTATCTCAACTATGGTGCTTCCCTTATCAGGAGCAAAATTAGAATAGAAAGAAGCAGAGGAGGGCCTGTTGTCCTTAACCAATCGCACAAGCCGGAAAGTACAGTTAGTCTTCCCATCCTGACTTCCTCCCCATATAACATTTATGCCCTTAGAAAAAGTCAGCTCTACGTCTCTCCAGCTTCTAAAATTTTTTGCGCTAAATCGTTTCAGCATCTACTCATCTTCCAAATTAAAATTCTTTACCAACAAAATTTTTAAAATCAAGCAGTCCTAATTTATCAAACTTATCCTGCCAAATTTCTTCCTTGGTATGCCTTGTAGAATTAGACAGTTTCTTTGCCCACTTAATTTTCTTATTCGGCATTAACTCATTAGCCATTGATACCTTATCGTCAACTATCTCTTCACTGTAAACGAAAATACTCCTGTTCTTCTTAGTCACCAATCTATAGTACTTCTTCATTTTCATTCCTCCTTTTTAATCTCTTTGCCAGCTCTTAAATCGAGCAGTTCATAATACAAATCCAAAAAATACTGGGCATCCATTACCACTATCTCTTCATGATGATTCTTCTTGCAAAACAATAACCAGTCTGTTCCTTCTCGCAGGTTCTCCTTGGCCTGTCTAATCCAGGCCAATACAGACCAGTTCTGTTGGTTCTTACATTCGATTGACCACGGAAAGACCTCTCGTGCCTCACCTCTCAAAATCACATCCGTCCCAGCCTGTCCCATAGGTCTTGATTCTATATCCCCGTCCTTCTGTACTTCTATACCAGACATGTTGGATAGCTTACCTACAATCCATTTCTGAAGATTTCTTCCCTTGGCCTTTCTTGACGATATTGATATACTTTTCTTTTTCATATTCTTATTATATACTATTCCACTTATTTTTTAAACTGTTAAATCCTTACCTTAACTTATCCTATCTCACCTTATCTCAACAAATCTTATCTCATCGTAACTTACCTGATCTAATCTAATTTAAGCAAACATATCCTTACCAATAAAATCATTAATCTGTTTTCTTCTCTTTTCCGTATCCTTTCTGTATTGTCTTAAATTCTGATTCTCTTTTTCTAAATCATCACACAACTTTTGTAACATAAGATTTGTTTTTTCTAATTTCTCATACTTCTTTTTCCAATCCAAATTTTTCTCTCTAATTTTAGTAGTCTTAGATTTTTTCTTTTTGGGGAACAAATCTCTACTAATATCACTGAATCTTACAGTAGCCACTCTCCCCTGAACTTCTTGCAAAATCTTATTAATCTCTTCTTCCGTGTGATTTAACAAAGTAGAACAACTATCGAATCCATAACGCACAAAACCTTCTTTGCCAAACCTATTCACTATTTTTTCCATTCTGTTGTATCTATAAATACTCAGCCCAAAAGCCTCTCTAATAAAATTACCAAACGTCTGAAGTGAATAGTATAAATAAGCTCGTTGATCATCACCATAAAATTTCCGCGTCGTCCATAACTTTTCTTTACTTATCTTAGCTAGTACATTATAAACTTTAACCCAACCTTCATTTGATTTAAGTAATAAATTCCTCACTTTTTCTTTTGTCTGATTAAATTTAGATATATTCATCTTTACTATTCTCCTTTTTATTATTTAATTTATTACATGACTTCAATCATATCTGTTATACTGGCAAATGTTACCTCCTTTCCTTGTAGTAATTCCTTATTTTCAAAATTATCCATCTCTCCCAAAAAAATCTCAGTTTCCTCCCTGAATATATTTTCTTCCAATTTTTTAAGTTCCTTCAAACCTATAGAATTGGTATTAACTATAAATTTAATTCCCACTGTACCATTCAATACATAAATAGGAAATCCGTTATCATTTATATTACTTTTACTTTTACTAAGATTAGTAGAGGTTGATATTTTTTCTTCGTAACTATCATCTAAATATTTAGAATCTCTCTTATTTAATAACCCTTTTCTTAAAATATATTTTCGTCTAAAATTCTGCACGCCTTGATTATTCCAATGCAAACCATTTGGAGTTCTAATTCTTAATTCATTCAATTTTGATGCTATAAAATAATCAGTTTCATTTATATTATTTTTTATAAAATTTAGAACTTTTTCATTATAGGTTCTATACTCTTTCCCACTTACTACTTTTGCCTTACCTCTTCTCATATTATTTTTTAAAATTTTTTCTTGAATAATTTCCACGTCGTCACCTTGATCAATTTTAATTCCTAATTTATTTTCTTTTATATAACTCCTCAATTCTTTTTTAGTGTCCGGAAAATTATAGCTGGTCTCATTATTTATATCATAGTATCTTATATAAGCACTTATAGATAAATAATTCCATAACAAGCCAGTACTAGTTCTATATCCTAAATTATTTAATTTTTCTACAAGAGCCACACGAGGTAAATACAAATTTTCTTTTATAAAATTTATATTTTCATATTTCCCAACTCCACAGGCATTAATAATGACTGTTGCCTTCTTATCTCCTTTGTTCTTATTCTCACTTTGTAATTCTTCAGCTTCAGTATACATTTTGCACTCATCTATATCTCTTTTAATATATTTATAAACATAACAAAATCCTCTATAATTAGCATTATTTTCTATATCTCTTCTTCCCACTCTAACTATATTACTTCCTTCTTTTTTCGATTCACTACTAACTACTGAAGATATTGATGATTTTTTCACTCCATATTCCAATGCTATAGCTTCTTTAATATCACTAACTATAAATTCTTCCGTAATATCATTTTTATCAAGATAGTCATAAAGTTTATCAATATTCGTCATTAAATTATTACCTTTTTTCATTTTATTTTCCTTTCTTTAGGTTAATCCAAAATATTCTTGCCAATCATTCAACTTCTTCAAAAAGCTGACAAATTCCAAATCCTCAAAAACCTGTATAAATTTTTTCCTTTTAAACACCTCCTTTTTCTCTATCCTTAAATCTAACTCTTTTCTACCTCGAAATGGCAAGGCAACCAGCTTAAAATTCCTATCCTGTATTCTCTTACCTTCTTTACTTTCTATTGCCTGATATGCCTTACTGGTTCTTTTTAATTCACCTTTCAGAAATTTAAAAGCAGTCTTCTCTCCAACACCTTTTATACCAGCAACATTATCAGTAACACAACCGGATAGAACCTTCATCCGCATCCACCACCAAGGATCTAAATCAAAATAATTCTCCGCAAACCAGTCCCGATCCAGTAATTCCTTTTTACCTAAATCATAAAAATAAACATCGTAACCTAAAAGCTGATATAAGTCCTTATCCGAACTAATCATAACAGCAGGAGATATTTTTTTCTCATTCACATTCAACGCCAAATGAGCAATTAAGTCGTCACTCTCATAGCCTACCTTTATAAATATATTCCTGAATCCCAAAGCTGGTAACAGTTCCATCCTCAATTCATTCACCTGCCTATAAAATACCCTCTTTTCTCTCTTCTCCTGTTCTGTCTGCTCTATATTTTTTCTATTAGCCTTATATTGAGGATAAATCATCTCCCGATAACTCTTCCTGCTATCAAAACAGAACACAAACTTATTGGTATTAAACAGTTTAGCCAATTGCAGTATCTGACTCAAGAACCCAAAAGTGACACCGGTCTTGCTGTTACCAGAACTTAGACCTCCTAAACGAAAAAAAGCCCTATAGCAAATGGACGAAACATCCACAAGCATACAGGGCTTTCTATTATCAGGGTTGGACAGCTTTTTAATTAACTTCTGAGTCATCTGGGATCTAACTCACTTTCTTTTAAAACAGTATAATTTCTTTATCCTCTCTAATTAAGTATATACTATTTTAACCGTTTTTTAAACCTTTATTTTTCATCAGACATAATTTCTTTTAGTTCATCTTTTAATTTCTTCTTTGCAAAATCTAAACGTGTTACATCATCCTCTCGTGATTCCTTAAGTCTTTCTAGTTTACGTTCAGTAATACCTATCTCCTTATCTGTCTTATCTAATTCTTTTTTGCGAAATACATATCTAATATAAAGAGTTTCCATTATTTTTTCTTCTCCCTTTCTTTTTTAATTTTCTTCACAATCTCAAACCATTTACGCACAAAATTATTAAGCTTCTCTTTGTAGACATCAACCAACACTGTAAAACTCAAATCATCACATTGAAAATCACACATCATTGTCCTTTCAGATTCTGGACCGAATTGTAGACCATCATCATAAGGCAAAGACAATCCAAAATCAGATAAATGTTTCTTATAAAAATCATCCTTAAAATTAAGAGAGGAAAATACATAAGAAAATAATCTTATATCACAAAGATCAAATATCCGTCCACTATGTTCTTCAATACCTTTACCAGTTTTAGTTACCAAATACCCATCATCAACTTTTGTTATTTCTATTTTCACTTATTACCTCCTATCTTATTTTTTAATTAATTTTCCACAATGCCCACAATGAGTATATTCTAATGATTCTATTTCCCGATTACAATAAACACATTTAAGTTTATACAAATCACCCAACACAAATTCTCCTTCTTTCCCTTCTACCAATTCTTCTATTTTTTCCTTAGTATCTATCAATATACCTTTTACATGACATAAAGAGTAATCTGCAAAATTAATCCGAATAAATGATAATAATTTGTTTGTATCATTACAATATCTTAAAGTTCTCATTGTATCCTCCTATAATATTTTATCTTATTTTTTTCTTTCTCGGGACATCAAATACTTTTTCCAACTCTTCCCAAGTATCAATAATTATGTTCTTCAACTTTCTTTGTAATTTATTTTCCTCCACATGCTTTATCGCATCGTCCATACTTCTGAATTTTCCATCGAACATCGTACCGTAACTCTTCTCTGACATCACGTCCTTATACCATTGCAAATTGGCACGGACATCATCAATCCCATAATTCCATAAGATGAAAATAGGAGCCGTACGGAAAGGATCATCTATAGAACTGTCCTTGACCTCCAACTTAGCCCGGATACCAATGACCTTCTCCACATCCTTACCCTTAAATTTTTTCTTTCTCACAACTTTTGATATAGGAAAGACAGGAGTCAACCTCAAATGTAAAGACGCATAATAAGGTATGGCCCTTCCCCCAGGATTTATACTCCCCCTATCTCCATCCCTCTCCTGATTACTACAAGCTATCAACCATCCGCTGTCAGCTATAATCCTACAGGTCTTCCTTAGCTCCGTACTAAAATCCTTCGCTCTTGCTTGACCTCTCTTGTCCTCACCCTCACCATCATCACCCCACTCCATCTCACTACAGAGAGCAGCCAAACTATCCCCTACTATGATATTCGGTTTTCCTTCAAACTCTTCCCGATTATCACGCATCTCTTTCCTGATTTCTCTAAATAACTTGGTAACAGTATCGGGCATAGAATAATTGAGTTTAGATAAATCTATCCCATAAACCTCAGCATAATTCTTATCCAACCTACCCTCTGGATCTTTGTAACTATTAAACCCCTCCTGCTTTTGGACCGAAGAAGTCATCTCCTCCAATACAGCCGTCTTTCCAATCTTCTTCGGTCCACTCACTACCATCAAGATTCCACAAGGAACACCCCCGCCCCTAATCCTATTACCAGAAATAGCCAAATCAGCTAAAGTAGAACCCGTACTAACAACTCCATATTTAAACACAGCCTTGTTCTTCTCTGACTTATTAGCAATGGGATTCTTAACATCTTCCGCTATCTCTTTGGCAGTAGATTTAGTAGTCCTGATCCTTGTTATCTTCTGCTTTATCTTACTCATTTTCCTCAGCATCCTTTGCTACACAAGCATCCCATGTTTTCTTAGGGCACTCTTCACAAAAACTCAATTCATCTAAATCATCACCGAAAGTACCCCCGCCAGGACAATCCTCTTCTCCACCACCTTCTTCTTTCTCTTCTTTCTCTTCCCCTTCAACTTCCTCCATTATAGCATCGACAATATCATCCATTTCCATTCCCTGCTTTATCTTAACATCCAGCTTGTTATCTTTTATGTACTTGCGTAATTCCTTCTTGTCCATCTCATCCAATTCATCACGCAAATCAGTTTCCTCAACCACTTCTTCTTCGGTTTCCTCTACTACTTCTTCTTCCGTACCAGTATCATCATTTTCTGGTTCTTCCCCTTCCTCAACATCCTCACCAAGAAGAATTGCCTTAGCCTCATCATAGGTAGGAATATGCACTAATTCATCAAGACAATGGGCAGCATCCTCCAAATCCTTACCGATCTTATAGCCTCTCTCCTTAAACTGATGCCCCAAGTATTCTGTATCCTTCTCCCCCTTACCTTTCCTCTTAAAATATATCTTCTTCCCTTCTTCCGGATCAAAGTAGAAAGTCCGATTCACTACGATAGGATCACCACCACTCTCATCTATCTCAACTTCCTCAGCCAAATCCAACAAATGCTGCTCCATAGTGAAATGAGAAAAATGCGCCACCTGCACTCCTTCTTTCTCGGTCTTGGCATTATCCCTCACCACCACATTATAGATACTTCTCGGGTTCTTCTGGACCTTGTAATCTATATCATTCCAATCAATACCCTCATCTAGCAATTCGGATACCCTTTCACAAATAGGGCAAGGCTTATCATATGTCTTTTTTAAACATATAACATCCATTTTCTCCGGCCCCACCTTGCGATGTATAAAAGGCTCGAATACATAAGTCCGCTCGCCCTTATCACAATCAGGATCATTACTACCTGCCTTATACATAATAATATCAAAAAAATGAGGGCCTTCTTTTGCCCACCAATAATTAACATCGTCCATATCTGATAAAAAAATAGAGGTGTTCTTATATTGAGGCTGTTCCTTTTCCCGCCCCCTTTTCATTCTTCTCTCATACGCTTCCCTTGCCTTTTGTCTCGCTTTGCTCATCTTTGCTGCCATGATTACTTATTCTCCTTAGACTTTTTAACTAATCGTTTTCGTTTACCCTTATCCCTATCCAATTGCTTATCGCCAAACTCCTTCGGTATGGCCGGATCTGCATAATAACCAGATAAGAATAAAGCCCTCTCCTCTGCTAATGCTGACCTCCTATCGTTTATAGTATCCTTTCCTATATCCATCAAATCCTCTTCCTGACAAGCATCTAAATATTTCTCATAGGCTTCATTATATTCCTTTGATAATGTCACTGCTGTCTTGATAGTTGGCTCTGTGGGTGTCTTAAAATTACCCTTACTATCAGTAGCCAGTTCAATTCCATAACTCTCGGGATCAATTCTAACCTTCTTTTCCATTTCAGCATAGACTACTTTCATGTTCTTATCTGCCGCTTTTTTCTGTCTTCTGGCTATTGCCCATAATCTTCCATACTTCTCTACTAAGGAAGGATTAATCTGATTCTCCTTATGAAGATTATAAATATCAAGTTTCTTATCTTCGCTAATACTCGTCTCTTCTATCTTCTCATAAATATTCATCTTATATATCCTTATTATATACTAAATCATTAATATTTTAAACCTTTATTTTATATTTATTTTTATCATAATACCACTTATCCCAATCCTCATCAATCAATTTTATTTTTGTTTTATTTCTATCACTTTTCATCCAAGTTTCAAAATTTTTATCACCTGTATTATAACCATATGTTTGTCCCCACAATTTAAATGCCCTTAAAAGATTTCTTGTCCAGTATTTACCAATAACTATTTCTCCTTTCTGTAATTGATTTAGTGCTCTGTACTGCATCAAATAAGGATGTGATTTATATTTCCAAGCAGTAGAAGCCCTATAAAAAGCATCTTGTGGAGTATCATTAAAACCAAAAAGAATATAACTCATACTCCTATCTTTAAATTTATTATCAGGCATATATTTTAATAAAAGTTCTACACCTTTTCTATAATCCTCTTCTTCTTTAATCCTATCAAAACCCAATCTCAATCCTGGTCTTCCTTGCCCAGTATAGTCTATTTTTGATAATAACTTCGCCTTTTCCTTATTTATTAATTTAACTTCCAATCCATTATTAAATAATATCTTTTTTTTATTTTTAATGACTACTCTAACAAATTTATCTAAATGTTTTAATGGGACGGAAAGTATATTATTATCAGAAACCAAAATAACTTCCCTATCTATATTAAATTGTTTTTCCCAATTATCAACTACATAAAACTTAGGTTCCATTCTCCAAACCATACAATAGCCACACTTATTAGGACACCCACGAGTAGTAAAAATAGTACCTGCATCTTTAAAAAAACCTTTTACCTGCCAATCTCTGTTATAATCAGGAATATAGGAATCTAATATATTACTACATCCAACAAAAGATCTTATACCAGTTTTCTCATATATATATTTAGGCATAAGGGAAGCAAAAATACCACCTATAATAATCGGTGTATTTCTCAATAGTAAACTTTGTTTGCACCGACTAATCTCACGTAAAACAATCTGGCTATCAGTAGTAAACAAAGTAGTCATACAAATTAAATCAACTTTTCTACCACAAGTACCACGAGAAAAATATACGGTTTTTCCTTTTAATTTTAAATAGGAAGCAATCTTAGCCAAACCCAAAGGAATATAAGACCTATTATAAGGCGGTTCATACAAAAGAACAGTCTCAGCCTTATCTAACAAAATAAAAACTTCCTTTTCACTCAATGTATATTTATCTTTATTCATTTTATTTCTTAGTAAATCTTTTAATACTGTTTTTTTCAGCCTGTTCCAAATTACCAATACTACTTAAAAAATATTCCTTCTTTAATTCAACTCCCTTATATTTTCTATTTAATTCAATAGCCACAATCCCACCAGAACCAACCCCATTAAAAGGTTCCAATATAGTTTCCCCTGGATTAGAATACATCTTATATAATCTTCTATACACTTCTAATTGCAATGGACAGATATGCTTGACATCCTCTTTAATCTTCCCTGTTCGTTTCCTTTTTATAACATCAGATTCACGAATATCAACTACCTCTTCCTTTACCATCCAACAACCAGAAGCATAAGTTATCCAATCATCCCTTGTCATCTCCCCTCTTTTCACAGATATTACCGGTATCTTGTTTTCTCCAGGCTTAGTAAAAATTAAAATATAATCATTAAAACAGGGCATACATTTAGCCCCATCTGATTCTACTAAATGCATAGCCAAACCAGGAGCATGTTTTACTATACTTTGCATTTGTTGATTCTTTTTAATAGCTATTTCTGCATGTAAAGGAACAATTACTTTTTCACTTCCATTTTTATCAGTATCAACTATAACCAATTCTGTAGTATTCCAAAATCCTACCTCGGCCATAGCTTCATAAATCAAACCTCTAAAATCCTTCATGCCAGAATAACCAGTAACACTTTTCAATATGGGTAACTGGGAAACATGAACACAAACTTTTCTTCCTGGTTTCATAACTCTCAACAATCTCTCAGCAAAAAACTTATAATTCAAAATAAATTCTGCATCACTACCCGAATTTCCCTGATCAGCTATATCAGAACTATAAGTAAAAAGAGAAGCAAAAGGAGGGGAAAAAACAGATAGATCAACCGAATCTTCATCCATATTTTCAAGCTCCTCAATATTATCATTTCTTATCAAAGTCCAATTCCTACCTTTCCTAACTATTCTTTTTCTCTTTTTCTTTTTAACAGTCATAATATTCTCCTTGTTAGCATATTCCTTAAGTTCATCTATCAAGTTATCCCTATACAGTCTCTCCTGTATCTCACCATCCTTCACAAATCTATCCCGCTTATTCAAAACATTAGTAAGAAACACCTCCTCATAAAGCGTGACAGGAATAAATACCTTTAATTGTTTGGTACTTCCATATCTTGCTGCCCTCTTTATGCCGTGGTGAAACTTAACATAGGAATTACCCGAAACAATAACCTTTCCATTACGTCTAACAACTACAATACCATTACTAACTCTAACACAACCTACCTTACCAGAATAATTAATTAAATCAGGTTTATTATAAATATAGGGTCTTTGTTTTTTAAAAGATATACCTAAATAATGACTCTTTCTTTTCACATAAGTTTTTATTCCTATCTTTATTCCTATTTCCTGTAAATCATCTAAAAGCTTATCGGAAAAACTAACATAACCATTAAATACTTTTCTGTGCTTATCCCAACAACCATCTCCTTTTAAAATTGTACCAAAAAATAATTTAAGATATTTTTTATCTAATTCCTTAAACCATCTCGGAATAAACTTTTCTTTCGATCCTCTTCCGAAATTTTCCCTTAAAAAATAACCAAATTCTTTATTTGAAAAATTTATATCTTTTGTTTTATCATTATAAACAACCCCAAAAGATTTAATCAATGATATTATCTCTTTTCTATTTTCTTTATTTTTAAAACTCTGAGAAATAGTAATTTTACCATTAAATGGATCACTTCTATTAGTATAATCTATTCTACCATTATAATCGTAAGTCAAACAACCCTCTGATAAATACCAACCTATAAACTTAACAAAAGTTTCTATAGGTATTTTTCCAATAGATATAACTCGATCTCCATATCTCATATCTGTACTTACAGGTATTTCTATAAATTCAGGAGTGATTCCTTTCCAATCAAAAGCACAAGTCAACATCCTAAATTTCATTCTTTTTATTTTATTCAAAAAATCTTCTGAATATTCAAAATTCCATTCTCCATCTGATTCTTTATATCTTTCAGGACATTGTTGAGTATACAATCTATGAGTAGGAGTAATCATCAAATCAAAACAACTACCATTATAATGATGTAATAATCCATTATGTTGTTTATTTATTATTTTAGTCGGCTTTTCCCATTCAAATTTATTACCATCTGGATTTATTGTTCCAACTATATCCTTATTAGTTAAATTATTAAAATACTTCCATCCATCATAAGTTAATATTTCAGTCTGATCATCATAACAGTCATCTAAACCACTAAAAATCATCACCGTACAAATCTGAAAGTTCATACCCTTCGCAAATATATTAGAATTAGAAATAAGCACATCTATCTTTCCGGCCTTAAAATCTATTTCAGCTTTCTGTCTTATCTCATGTTTCATCTTACCAGTTACCTTGACAGTTTTTCTATGAGGAGATATCATATCCTCAAGTATATCCGCTTCCTCATCATAATTAGTCCATATTATAATCTTCTCCTTCGGATATTTATTTACTATATCCAATATCTCTTTCGGTTTATTTGACTCTATTTTTCTAACGTTTCTTCTGTCGCCATTTTCATATATAAATCCTTTTGATATTTGACTATATTTCGTCCTGCTCTGTATGCCTTTTATGTTAGGAGCAAACCCAAAACCGAATCTTCCACCAGAACCGGACAATTTCTTAGACTCCTTTATTTGTTCTTGAGTTAATGGAATGACAACCTTCTTTATTACAGGAATAGGCACATTCTTTAAATTATCCTCGAATCCATAAGACTTCGGATCTCTGATAAAAATAGAGAAGGAAGCCAAAAACTTATAAAATGATTCTCTTGCATGAGGTTTCAAAATCCACTTGTTATCCTTAATAAAAAAATACTTATGAAAAAATTCCTGATAGTTTCTTATATAATCCAATATCAAGGCGTGGTTAGCATACTCCTCCCTGTCATTAGGAGCAGGAGTAGCAGTAAGACATAACTTATAATCTATACCCTTACAGGCATTAATCAGATTGGTCTTGATAACTCCTGATTCAGATTTAAGTATATCAGTCTCATCCCCAACAAAACAACCTATCCTATTCTTAAAGTCAATCGGATTCCTAAACTTATCATAATTAATTATTCCTACTCTGTTCCTTTTACTTCTTAACCAATCATCGAAATCCTCTCTATGTAAATTAATCATATTACACTTATTATAAAACTTAACTTGCTCCTGTCTTGTTTGCTCTATAATATTAAGAGGAGAAACCCATAATATCTTCTTATCTCTTGGTATTACTTTCTTTACTTTTTCCAGGTATTCTAATGCAATTATCGTTTTTCCAAGACCACATTCGGCAAACACAGCAAACTTTCTTTTCAGGAAAGCAAGCTTGACCACAAACCGCTCATAGTCAAATAACCTATCATTAAAATCCCAAGTTATCTTCTTATTTTTAATCTTCTGCTTATTATCAATCAACTTTAGATATTCAGTATTAATCCTAAAAACGTTATCCTCAAACTCATAACAAGGAAGCTGCTTTATCTTCAAAAAATTATAATACTCGCCTAAAGATAAATCATCGAGCCTGACTTCCGATATATACTTTCCTTTTTCTATTTGCATATCATTCTTTCTTTATTTTTTAGTCAACATATAACAGCTATGAGTCAATCCAGCCTTACCCACATCATAATAGTTATCCCAAAATGCCTCTATTATCTCATCAGCCCTATCATTTCTACTATTAATCAATACAGCTCCCATATAACCTAATACAGCCCTTCTGATGCTTTCTGGTTCTTCATTTACTTCCTTCAATAAAACTGAAATCTTCGACCAAGTAAAACTTTTTAATAAAGCCTGACATAAATCTTTTACTTCTGCTGAATTCTCATTAATCACAAAGTTTTTTACTACCTCTATCTGATCCTTTTTATCCTCCATATCAATAATAGCATCCAACATAATCAAAGCTACTCTCGGACAGCCATCAGATTGATTTACTATTTCAAATACAACCTCCTTTGATACCCTTTTTTTCTCACTCCTATAAACCTTTTTTAGTAAATCTTTTATCTCTTCCTGCAATAAAAGATTAACCTTAAACCTATGATCTCTTGTAATAATAGTACCAATCAGTTTTTGTGGTTCAGTACTGCAAAGAATAAAAAAAGTATTTCTTGGTGGATGTTCTAAAATTTTCAATAATGACTCCCAAAAATCACGGGTTGCTCTATGGCACTCATCTAATATAAATACTTTGCATTTACCTCCTAAAGATTTATGCCTAACATTATCTATTATAGCTCTCGCAGCCTCTATACCTCTCGTATTACCTATATTCAATTCCTTCGTATCTATATCTCTCGCCCCTAAATCCTGAGCAACTATTCTTGCTAAAGTGGTCTTTCCACAACCACTCGGACCAAAAAAAAGTATAGTAAAACAATCTAAACCCTTTTTTATTAAGGACTGAAGAGACTTTATAGTCGACTGGTTACTACTGCCCACAAAATCTTCAAATATTCCAGGTCTAAATTTCTTATCTAATGGTAGGTTATTACTCATATTTCAATTTCCTTTTTATAATACCAGGATTGATCAACCTCCGTCATTTCCACTTCAACTTCCATCGGTACAATCAACCATTCAAATTTCTGTATATCCTTGGTCATAACCTGTATAGTGGTTTCTACAACCTCTTCCTGCTCTCTCGGAAACAAATCCTTTATTATCTCATCGTGTATCTGTCCTATCAGTTTGGTAGCCCATTTTCTTTTCTCTCCTATCCTCATCAACCTGTTATAAGACCATAGCAGACAATGAAAGGCAGCTGATTGTATAGGAGTATTCAAAACCTTGTTAGTATTAAGATAACCACCACGCCTAAATCCAAATAAAGACTCCACATACC
>SDBT01009489.1_pt1 | contig 15770 bp, 12 predicted proteins | sample 2277101 | NCBI WGS metagenome assembly SDBT01 (sample SAMN10404973, study PRJNA504765) | marine sediment metagenome | isolation source: marine sediment core GS10_PC15, 103 cmbsf | place: Arctic Ocean: Southern Knipovich Ridge | collected 2010 | reverse complement strand
AGCGTGGGGGGGGGGGGGGGGGGGGCGAGGAAGGAAGTGTTTAGAGGGATCCGCCGCTCATCTTGACCAAGATGTCAAAGTCACGCCCGGGGTCGGCGGTGGTCATGGCCCGACCGACGATGCGGCTGCTAAAGTAGTGCTCGAAGAACGACACGCCGCCGTACAGGTCGGAGAGGGCGCGGAGTTGGATGATGTTGGCCGTCTTGCGGGTGCCCACGGTACCGCGCTGACTTCCGGCAGCCAACGGAGAGGGCGAGGGCCTGAACGCACTCAGGGGCGTGGGCTCCTTGGCTTTTGTGTGACGCATGACCACCTCCACGTCGGACAGTGTGGGCTCGTTGGTGGGGAAGATGAATCCGCTTGTGGGCGACACGATCGCGCTGACCAGTGATTTGGAAAAGTCATCGTTGGCGTTGTTGAAGGCGAGGGTGGCGATGAGTGCCGCAACGGCGTCGTCCGAATCGAGCGTGAAGTTGCCAAGTGCACCTTGGTTCGCCAGCAGCTTGATCGCCGTGAGGACGACACCCTTGAGACCGTTGAGAAGCGACACGCCGCCACTGGCAAAGCTGCTGGAGGAAACCAGGTCGGCGCCGCTGCCGCTCGACTGGGTGGCACCAAGCAGCGCCCGCTTGATGAGCGGCAGCCCACTGTGTTCGCTGTGGTTGTAGGGATGCAAGAGGAGGGGCGCAAGACCGGGCTCCATGCTGTCGAGGACGGTGGCCCCAAAGGGCCCCTTGAGCTTGTACTTGCCGTCGTCCTCCTCGCGGCGGAGTTCTGGCAGAATCCACATGACCTGCTCGCCAGCGTGGACGCGCACGTAGCCCACGTTGGGCACCGTGATCTTTCCAGAGGCGATAATGTTGTTGTTCTTTGGTGCGCCTGCGGGCGCACCAATGTGTGCCAAGATGTCCTCCTCCACGAATCCGAGGACAGCGATGCGCTCCTCGATACGCCACAGATCTTTGTGGTCTTCGGGCTTGAAGCGACCGTTCACATTGTCCACATAGATGACCGTGTCGTGTTCCGGGTCCCACATGGGCTGCGCTTCCGCATACTGGCCGGTGCCTGCATCCTGCGGCATCATCTTGAATGCCAGCAATCCCTTGTGGGCGGCTTGGTGGTGGATGTCAGCGGGGTTGAGGTGAGGAAAGAGCGGGTTGTCATTGCTTGCGGCTTCTTCAAGTCCCACAAAGTCGGGCCGCGCGTTGAAGGTGATGCTGAAGTTTCCTCCCGTGTCGTTTCCTCCGCTGGGCACACCGCCACCACCTCCCATTTCGCCCATACCGTTCCAATCGCCAAAGGTGTCCGTCGAGTTCATTTGTATGGAACGCGTGCGCGCAAAGTGGCTTCGAGACAGCTGGCGGTCGACGCGCCACAATACTCGAGCGGTAGGCAAAATCTCCTCAAAACCTACACCACCACTACGCAACGCGACGTACAAAAACGCTCTATTCACTTGTACACTACAATGTCAATGAGGCCCTGTTGGTGCACAAACTCAACGTTGGTGGCGGCGGCGCGTGGGTTGTACTCAATGGCCGTCTCGCTGCGCTTCATGACGGCACCAAAGGCGACGCAGGGGGCGTCACATTCCCTACCAAGAGCGTCGCGGTAGAGACAGACGCTGCGGGGTGGTTGGGGCGTAGAGTACGCGCACGGTTGGAGCTGGAAGGGGTTGGGATCCAGTCCCTCGGCCTCCTTCGTCGTAATGTCAATGATCACTGGGCGGCCCCGGTGGTACGAGGACGTCACGTAGGTGTCAATTCCATCGGACGTCCGATTCAGCACGAAGAAGAGGTTGGTGAGGGGAGGCAGGTTGGGCCCCCAGATGGGAAAGGTCTGCTCGCGGCCCGAGATGGTGATGCCTGCTTTGCTCGATTCCGCGCCTGAGCGCGTGCGGTTGCTGGAGAGGCGTGCCTGGGAGGCGTGGTTGGAGGTGGTGGAAGAGTCGTTGACAACGCCGTAAACGTAGAAGTTGTCCATGATGGACTGCGGATTGTGCCACTGGATGCCGTCCTCATCATCCGCCTGCACCAGCAGGGCCTCCACATCGCTGAGCGTTGTGTCCTGGGGAATGCGCTTCTGCTTCATGCGGAGCATGTGGTTGAAGGCGGGAACGGTCCACGCACGACGGGGCGTTTCGTCCACGACCATTCCGGAGGCCGTCGGCACAAACGTCTGCGGCCTGCCTGCCATTGATTTCTGGAGGATGACCACGTCTTGCACGTTGGGGAGCTCGTAGCGGCCGTCGGACGACTCGAGAACGGTCATGTTGCCGGGCACGGTCTGGTTAGAGAGGAAGCCAAGGGAGTTGACGGGTTCGACCGGCGGCCGTCCGTACTGTACGACGCTCTCGTGACCGCCGGCAGCGCCCGCGCGGGCACGCTTCGCCGGGCGCAGCACCTGGGAGAGACGGTTGGCGCTAAGGAGACCGGGAGCCATGGAGATTGAGCGCTCGCCGGAAATCGCGAACCCCGTGCCACCCTGGGGAAAGGTGGGCACGCCGTAGAAATCCTGTCCCCGCGGACGCTTCAGGGGGTTGAAGCCGAGACCGCCAGTTGTACCCCCGGATTGTAGTGCCGTGCTCATGTGATGGTGTGGGGGGTGGCAGGGAACGAGAGGAGTGGTCCGTGTGGGAGGCGCCATGGGTGAGCCGTTCTGTATTTTTGCGTCAGTCAAAAAGCCACGCCGGATGTCACTAGCGCTTGTGCAGGTTGACCTTCTGCAGGGGGAGCTCATGGTCAATGTGCGAGCCCTTTTCGCGGCGTGTGAGTTTGCGCTCGTAGATGCGATCCAAAAAGGTGACCCAGCCAAGCTTGGTACGCGACAGCTTCGTCGCCTGATCCACCCGCTTCAGGTCGCACATGAGGCCTCCAGTGGGGCCGCTCTTGTACGCCGTGCCCCACAGAATCTCCGCGTTCTTGGTCAATCGTCGACACTCGCGCACCCCCTCAAACTCGGGCGTCCACCGGTGTGGGCGCGTTAAATGGTCGCTCGCCATGACCACCGTCAGAGGCAAAATACGCTTGTGGCGACGGCGCATCGGTTCGTACACCAGCGCATTCCACAGCAGGGATAGCAAGATGGCATGTGTGTTGTCGTCGATGCGCCAGATGCCGGGCTCGCCAAAGCTCTGCACCATGTCAAAGTCGCGCGCGTCGATGGCGTCCTGTGTGTTGTTGGAGAATCCGCAGAGGGGACACATGCGCGAAAAGAACTGGTTGGGTTCGACGCGCGCGGTGGCCAGCTGCTCCTGCCACTTGTCCATTAGGTAGTCCATGTGACCGTCCGCAAGCGTTGCGCCATCGGACAGTATTGGGCCAGTGGCGGCGCCGCCGCCGCCGCCGTCTCTATCGCCACACGAGTCGCGCCTCTCCGCGTTTGCCCCACACTGGTCGGCAATCACGCCGAAGCGCTCCTGGAGACGGGAGAGTGCCGACGAGGTGGCGTTGCGCACGCGCGCGTCGCGCACGCTTGAGCCGGTGGGCTGTTCCGGATAGACGTCAATCTCGGCCAGGGCCGACCGCAGAAAGCGGCGCACATCGTCCTCAAACATGGTCACGGGGCGCTCGCGACTGGTCACCGCATCGTGGTAAGCCTGGTCGAGCGTATACCTTTCCGGGGCCACGTATGCGCCAATGGGCTCGCCCTGCTCGTTGGCAACCTGGAGATTCTCAACGCGCAGGTCGGGTATGGTATCGCCGGAGGGTGGCGGGGGCGACGGTGATGCGGACGGATACATGTACGCCCCGGTCCCCCCCGGACGCACCGTGGTAGCCATGGGTGTTTCGTCGTCGAGCAGGTTGCGGCGCGTGGCCTGGTCGAACGCACGCTCGAACGGCGAGCTGTAGTCCGCCAATCCCGCAGCAAGACTTCCGTCCTGCAACCGTCGCATCTCTTCATCGTCGTCGTCGTCGTCGCCACCGTCATGGCTGCTGGCGTAGCGTGCACGTTTGGTGTGGGGATAGCCCTCGGTCACCACGGCGTTGGGGTCCTCCTCTTCGCGGCATCGAATCATGAATGCTTTTGTATCCTGCGCGAGTGCATGTGAGAGCATACATATCGTGCAACGGAGAAGGACATCCAAGTCGCCATGCGCGGGTAAAACTGTGCGTATCTAAGGTATGACGAGCAGTGCTGGACTATTTTACGAGCGCGCACCATTCAGCGTGGTCACCCTGGGTGGCAACAGCGGGGGTGGCGAGGACGCCCTGAATCGGTGCACGGCAACGCTGAGACGATTGATCCGTGACGAGGATGATGGCGAACATCCAGCAGGCGACTTTTGTCTCCTGCTCATCATGCAGGCCGAGTTCTGGCTGGCCATCGCCGAGAAGATTCGCGTGGCAGAGCGTGGCGCACTCGACCCGTACCGCACCGCCACCGCCATGTTCGAGCCAGAGGAACCCATCACACGCGAGGGCCTCGTCGATATCTTTGGTTCGTTGGAAGGTCTTCAGGGCGCCACCGGCGGCCTCTTGTATGACGCCTGGCACTACGAACGCCTGCGCCAGCTCTCGGCCATCGTCACGGCATGCGAGGCCCTCTGTGTCCTGGACTTTCGCGACGCCCTGAACGCCTTCCCCATGGCCACCAGCAGCATCGAGGAGCGCGAGCTGTGCCAGTTCCTGGCGCAGGTTTTCTATCGCGATATTGCACCGTTGGCCTTTGCCAGCATGTGGATTTGGAAATCGCATGTGCGCGCGCGTCGCCAGTACCAGGAAGACCACGACGAAATGGTGACCGTGTGGCGCGTCGGTCTGCAGCTCCACGCCATAGCACATGCACCGAGCGCAAACGACCGCCAGCTGCGCCCCATTGACTTTCCGTGCGTGTTTGCGCGCGATGTGTCCGCAACCAAAACCATGATCGTGGACTGTCCCGTGGTGGACATGACGCTCTACGAGTTCTGGGTGACGTGCGCGGCGCTGATCCAACGCTCTCCGGCGCTCGTGATTGGCACGGACTACCACCAACTGGTGCGGTTACTCATGTGGCGGTTGGCCGTCCTGGCGAGCGTGGGCGCCGATCGCAGCACCATGGACCTGACCCGGCACGTGCACATCCCTGACGCCAGTCTTGCCTTTGGTGACGGGCAGCAGCAACAAGAGGAGTATCTCTCGGTAAACGACGAGTTCATGCTCGATACGGAGCGTATCTTCTTCTACGTGCTCGAGGCGGGATGGGCTGTGCGTTATCTGGCGAGCCACCTGCCGGTCGACGTGCTGCCTACCGGCGTTGTCTTTGGGGCGCGTGACCAGGCGGTCTGGGACATGGCCACGGAGAACACGATCAGCAGCGACGTATCGGCGTTTGTGCGCACGCGCATCGAGTCCGTGGGCTGGTGGCGCTACGTGTATTGGGACGAGCTCGAGTGCTACATGGTGCGCACCAAGGCACCCAGAGTGGTGCCACGCCAGGCGCTCGGCGAGTTTCGCTCAAACGACTGCGACGTGGTATTGCAGACGCTCAGCGGCCGCACCACCATTAGCACGCTGTGGCGAGCCGCACAGGACACCGCACTCAAGGAGTACGCCGCGCACGATGCAATGGTTGCCAGTGGCGTGGGAGAGGCGGCGTACGCGCGAGGGTGGTGCTGGCGCATGGTGTGGGACATACGTCGTGAGATGAAGCTATCGCAGCGCGCCCAAGGGTCACGCCACGACACGCCAATCATGCATGGCGTGCGCATTGAGGTCGATCCAATGAGCGGCGACACGACCTACTTGGATGCACGGACACTGCGCAAGATTCGCGGACGTGCCCTCGAGGCCCTCGAGATGGTGAACAGTGTCACAACGGCCGCGGCGTCTGTGGTGGAGCGCAACATCATCCAGGAGGTGGCAGCACATATTACCGTCAAGCGCATGAAGGATCATGATCACGACTGCGATGCCTTTGAGTTGGTGTCCACGTACGTCCAAAAGGTGGTGCGTGACGACCCGCGCACCAACGAACACCTCACCCTCACCCATCTGCTGCGCGCCAACCCCGAACAGCACCATCTTTTCAGCGCCGCCACTCCGGAGCGACCTGCCATTCTCTGCTACCTCAACCGCTACTATGTGCACGATGGGGCGCGCGCTCATGTCGTTACCATCCATCTGTCCGAGGCGGTCTTTGTGTGGTGTTACATGGTCGAGCGTCAGGTGCGCGCGCGCCTGAATGTGCTCGCCTTGGACCTGCAGAGAGACCCCCACACTACCGCACAGACGACACTCGAGAGTGCACGCACGCATGTCTCCCGTATCCCGGCCACCCTGCGCGCACTCTTTGCTCTTCGGCGAGACCGCGACACCTGCCAGGCCGATCGCAGCGGCGGCAATGGTGGCCAGGAGTACTATCGGTGGCCTGACGACGATGACGACGAGACCGCGTGTGCCTGGGATCGCCCCGTATGTCTCAGCACGCTTATTCGCGAGGCACCCTTTTTGCTGCCACTGCGAGTCACCGCAGCGGAGGCGGTGGTGGTGGGAGCCGACGAAGCGACCACCATTCTGCCATACTAGTTCTGCACCATGCCCTTTTGAGCCTCGATGAAGCATGGTGTCGGGGCGGGCACGTGTGCGACCCTCCTTGGACATGCTCCTTCTCCACGCACACATGGCAGGAGTCGCACTTTGCACCGCATCATCGGCTCCAGAGCCGACGCTTCGCCGGTCCCTAGTGCGCTCCTCCCGCCGCACCCAGGTGGTCCGTGGTGAGACCAACACCGCGTGGGCGCTCATGAAGCTCGACATTCTCATGGACACGGGTTGCCGCATCATCGCGCACGACCTGACGCGTGAGGGGCTCGTTTCCCAGGGCAATCCACCAGGAGCGTTCCTCGACCATGAGCATCGCAGTGACTTTTGGCGCATCATGAAGGGCGTGTGTGCCATGCACGAGACGCTGTTTGGCAACGAAAGTGTCGTGCTGCGCGTGGGCATCGAGGATGGCATCTTCTATCCCGTCACGGTACCCATCAATGCCTTTTTGCATCCGACCCAGCACCACACCGTCTGCGCCATGGAGACGCAGCAGTTTCTCGACAGCTCGTGGGTAATGTCCAAGGACGACTATGGGCCCATCCTCGAGGGCATTGGACGGTACGAGGGTCGTGCTGCCGCATCGCACGGTAGGGTCAAACTCTCTGCGGACGTTCTCCTGTACGAGCTGGTTTGCTGCGCCTATCCGGCGGCCAAGACCTTCTGCTTTGCCCTCTCCAACATCAATGCCGGCGGTCGCAAGAAGGTCAAGTCACCCCGCGATACGCTCTTTGCCTCGCCACGGAGCGCGCTCTTCACCGCCGCAACCTCGGTCCTCTACCAGATCATTGTTACCTTCTCGCTGTTTGACCTCTCTGCAGCCGTGTCTGTTCTGATGTGTCTGATCACGTGCACCGATACCTTCAAGGATCACATTGCACGTCCGGTTCTGAGCGCGTTGATGCGTGCCGATCCGGTCTTCGTTGGCATCATCGCGGTCGTCTGTTGCGTCAGGGACTGCGCGGTCGATCTCGAGTGGCTCATCCGGTTCAACTTTGGCGACCTCGATGCCTCGCAGCAGACCCGCGAGCGCGACATTATAACTACCGTGGGCATAGAGGCCTGGACGGCCATTGTGGCCACCTCGCTGGCCGTATGTGCAGCAAAACACGCAAGCGACTGTGCCGATTATCTTCGAGGCATGACGCGTGCTACTCTACGTATTACGTTTAACACCGTGCGCTTCGATCGCGCCATGGAAAGTTCAACATAAACCATGTGGTATTTTGTTTGTAGGGCGTGCTTTTTTCGGCGGAGGGTGTGGGCAGGTGGGTGAAAGAACAGTCCTTCATTCATCGCGTTTACGATGCATTCTCGCCGCCGCCACGTCCGCGACTTGCTCTTGGGGTGTTCGAGCACCGACAGTCCAGAGGCAGCGAACCCCACGGCACTTGACACGCTGGGTATTGCCAACGACGAAAAGGCCACGTGGCGCACTATCCACAGCGCGACCGAACTCCTGGATGCGGACGGCGACGGGGAGATGTTCGACATGCTCGCGGGATGTGCCCACCCTGCCGTTACGACATGCACGGTCTGCTCCGGAAATGTGAAGGCCACGTGCGACCCCTTTGTGGATCACGCGCGCTACTGTCGGGAGTTGGAAGTGCTGCAGCGAACGTCCTTCCAGACGCTGCAGGAAGCCGAAGAATGCTACACGTTCTTCAACGACCGCTGGGACTGGAAGCACCGCATCGGCGTACACGCATTTTTCTTTGAGCACTATCCCATACTGAGAAACGCGCAGGCCACCATCAACTCGGGCTTTGACGTTTATGTGGCGTGTCGCGCAATGGATAACGGCGGACCGTCGGGCAGCCGCATGGACGATGTGAATTTGGATGATGACGACGGTCGCACCGACTACGACGAGAGCGACTCTTCCAGGGAGTTCCGGCGCAACTACCGACAGTACTGCGCATGGCTCTACATGCCCGACGATGTGGACGCCGACAAGAACTATGCACTGCACTACGTGGACACGCGCCTGCCGCCGCCCACGCAACCCGTCACCTTTATGAGCCAGATCCTGGACCCCCCGCGCGACTTTGTGCAGCGACTCCTCGAGGCGAACAGTGTGAGCGCATCGACGCCGCTGAGAGTACGCCGCAGCACTGGGAAGGCAACGTCGGCGTCGGGAACGAGGGGACGACGGGGACACGTGCGCTGCATCTCCACGGGGTCCCTTTCGACGAGTCGTCCGGCGGTCCTGCGTCGCATGGCGTCCACCTCGCACGCGCTGCAGCGCCGACCCGTGTCCCAGCCAGAGGCAGCAATAGCGACGGCCGATACCGAGACGGACGTGCGCACACTGCGCCATCAACGGGCGAGCAAAATCCCAACGCTCGTCGAGACGTTTGACCGCGGCTTCCCGTGGATAATATTCGTGTGCGATAATCCCGTGCTCGAGCGTCGGACGGACTACATCATCCGGCCCAGCAAGCGCTACTGCAACGTCTTTCGGGTCGACACGCCGGGGGACGATACCGACGACGACGACGGCGTGCGGTGGTGAGGCGCAACGGCGGGATTTTTACTTCCTGGCATACCATTGGGCTGATTGCGATTCACGAAGGGAAGAGACTCACTACCCACGCCACTACGTTTGTGAGGATAATACCAGCTTTCACATCCTCCCCCCCCCCATGACACATCGACGATCCCGGGACAAGGTGAACGTGGCCCCATTGGCCGTTGTGGCGTCGTCGGAACACCTCGAGGCCGCGCGCGATCAGGCCATTGCCATCATGGACGCCCACGGCGCAAACGCGCACCGTATCGTCCTCGCGCCCAATGCGCTGCCCGGGAAGGGATTTCGTCCGCTCACCGGGTACACGATCAAGCTCTCCTTGGACGCCGATTTTGTGCCCGCCCACTACGACCTGCAGAACCTCTTTCGTGGACGGTGCGTGCTTGCGCTCACGCGCGGCGCCGACAACCTCATTGAACCCGCGGGCGGCGATCAGTTTGCCAATGCACAGCTCCTCTCGGCGTTTGAGGATGCCCAGGAGGCCGCGCTCGCCTCCGTTAACACCGATGTTGGCTCCTTCTCGCTGCGCGCCTCCGATGGCTGGCCGCCCATGTGTTGCCTCTACTACGACACACGCGCGGACATCTACTTTATCGTCTGTGACGCCCACATGCTGCCAGCCGAGGAGGCCGTCCCGGATGGTCTGCCCCTGGCCACGTTCCTGCAACGCGAGGTCGAGGCACGGAAGGTGTCGGTCTCGGAAGCCTTCTTTGGCAGCGGCAACGTGGGCCGTCTGATGAAGGCCTACTTCCTCGCGCAAAAGACGTACCGCGAGCGTCTTTGTCTGGAGGTGCGCAAGCGCATGTTGCAAACCATTGTCGTGGGTCCGGGAAACTGGGAGGACTTTGTGCTGTCCACCAGCGAGCCCGCGCACACCATCACCAACACGGCCGACATGAATCTGCATGGCACACGCTTCCTCTTCTACGCCAACACAGCCGATGCGACCATGAAGGGGGGTGCCTTTGTGGGTGCCGGGCCCTTCCGCAGTGGGCTATGGGTCAACTTTGACAAGGATGCCTCACATGTCTCACAGGCCATTGTGGCCGCCAAGACGCTTCACATGGTTCCCTACCACATGCCCATTGCCACGGGACCCGCCATGGCACTCATCCGCATCGCCGGGCACCGTTCCCGAGACGACGACGACGACGATGATGACGACCTTGCCGACGCCGACTTTGCCGATGCCGACGTGGACTACGATCGCGGCTACACGCATCTGTCGTCGGTTGTCAAGGAACCGCTGGGAAAGCAGGATCGCATGCGCGGTCCCATGGGCATCCCGATTGACACATCCGAAGTGGTGGGTGACCTCGTGTGGCGCCACTACAGACGACCGGACGACATCTTCCTGGAAACCTACTCACCCCATGAGTACCTCCCCTTCCTGCAGGGCATCGAGACCGGGGGGGTCCGTCGGGCCTTCGAGATCCTCGGCGTCGATCTTGACGGCCGCGACGCCTCCTTCCACAGGCCCATGCCGCCCACCTACTGTGCCGCCGGACCCGCACCGCCGAGCGCCTCGCTCATCCTCATGATGGCAACCCACGACTCCATGGCTTGAAGAGCGTAGTAAAAAACACATATTATTTTTGATAGTGTTGCAGGTGTGGCGGCGGGTGGGGTGTCGGTCTCTCGTACGTGCACACTCTCACCCCCCCCTTCAAATGACCGACCTGGGGACCATGGGTGGTCGCTATACTGATCTAACAAGCCCAGACCATCCCTCATGGCTCATGTGGGCGGCGACCGGACTGGACGCGTGGCTGGCTTGGATGGGTGTGATGATCGGGCTCAAGTTCTTTGCGTTTCTCATGCTTCTCGTGGGCGTCGTCGCGCTCGCCGTTGGCATCTACACGGTATCGCGTGGCTTCTTCCTGTACCGCGAAAACAAGAACTTCAAGTACAGTGTGAAGCGGTTTATTCACCTCGGCCATAAGCAACGCACCAAGCCCGGCCCTCGCCCCGTTTCCCGACTCACCTAAAAAAAGAATACAATCGCATGTTGGTTCTCTCTTTCCCCCCCCCTCCAGCCTACGTCTCAAATTCGTCGAGGATTTGCTTGAGCGCCTCGTCGGCGGCAATGCGCTTCAAGCGGTTGCCGTGGCCGACAACGTTTAGCGTGCTGTTACTCAGGGCAACGAGTGCCACAGTCACGTAGGTGGCCATCAGGGCGGCCAGCGCGCCCGCGTTGAGTGGATTGAGGAGGTCGCCGACGGTCTTGGGGATGATGAAGATGAGACCCACAATGGTGAGGAGGGTGTAGCCGAGGAAGCTGTTCCAGGCGAGCGAGGCCTCGTAGTACAGGGGTGACGCCACGGTGCGTCCGCGGGCATACTTCCGTGACATCCGGTTGCTGCCAAAGATGACGATGATGAAAAAGTAGAACCAGAGAACACCCCCGTAGACAATGACGATCCAGGTCCAGTCCTCGGGGGCAACGAACCGCAGCATGACCGTCACGGCAAGGATGGCCATCACCAAGTTGCCTACCGCCCCCACGATCCCCCAGATCGTGCTGGGCGGCATGATGGTGAGCAGTTTGCCGTAGCGCGCCTTGAACGTTGACATGGCCGTTCACGTACACAAGGCTGGGTGGGGGACAGTGCAACGAACGCTCTCCCCAACGGGACCATGTGCCCACCAAACACAAAAACGGTATACAGGTGCTTCGATGTTTGCTACGTGCGCTCAAAAAATCCGGACACGTCTTCGTCTTCCTCTTCTTCCTCTTCGTCTTCCGCCGTTTCAAACTCCTTAATGCGCGCGCGATATCCTCCAATGACAGTCTTGAACATCTCAAATGAACACGGAACATTGACATAGATGCCTGCCGCGACTATGCGACGCTCTTCGAGAGTCTCCGGCAGTTGCTTGGGCAGATAATGCGGTGCCTTGGCATAGATCCAAAGTGCATGTAGCAGGGCATTTCCCGTGCCTGTACCGAGAAGCGCGATGGCCAAAAATCCTGTGCTTCGGTAATCCAACGCACTCCAGAATAGTGCACGATTTGCTTTCTGCTCGCGCGTCGAGCCAAAGTGCTTAAAATTGCGCTTGGCCACTGGTACCCAGTCTTGAGTCGCATGCACAATCACGTTATCCACAAGTCCCGCCGCAAATGCAGTGGGCGCCACACTACCAACAATGTCTTTGCTGGCCACTTTTGGGTTGACAGATATCACCGTGCAGACCAAGAATGGCGACACCAGCAACACGTAGTTGGCCATGGCGGCAGCGCAGATCGAGGCCTGCACCGCATCCCGGCGCAAGCCGCTGGTCAAAAACGCCCTGACAGTTGCAGGAAGCAGACGCTTCACCGTCTCCTCGGCAATGGGTTTGGCAAACGGACACTCATTGTTCAAGACATAGTTGCGCGCCTCCTCCTTCGCAAAGAATGTTGCAGGATAGGTGAGGGTCGGGGACGCCGGTAGTGAGCGCGTGAGATACACTTCAACGGCGGGCGAGACAGCCCGACCAATGGGAAAGGCCAGAAACCAGTTGACCAAGGCGCGTGTGCTGGCAGCGGCCAAGAATTTCCCCACATCATGATGGAAGCCCGCGTACACTTTGCCACGCCCGTACACCAGCATGTCGGGCATCATGCGCTCAAAGAGGATGGCGCCGTCGTTGGCCATGATGGTTACCAGGGCTGCAGTGTCGTCGTCGCTGTCGACACCATGTGATACCAGAATGGCCACAAGCTCCCCCAATAGTTGCTTGAGACACGCGCGGTAGGCGTCTAGTCGCTCCTGGTGCGTGGAAGCGCTCGCGACAGACATCTTTTCCTTCGTTCTAACCTCTAAGACTGAGCGTCGCTGTTTATGGACACACTGGACGCGTCATCCAACCCACGACACTAAAAGGACAAACAAGGTGACGTTTCTCACAGGAGCAGATCCTTGAGCGTCGCGTAGAAGAACGCCGCGGAGCCCACGGCAGCATCAGCCGGGGCAGGCGGCGTCTCGGTGGCTACCACGGGACCAAAAAAATCGTTGGGTGTCGCAAAGGCTTCAATGTCCTCAATCGCGGTTTCGCGCTCGAATGCCTCCGTGTCAAGGTCAATGTCGTCGGCTTCGGCCTCCTGTTCAATGGCGCGCATGCGGATGGCGCGGTCCTCCTCAATGTCGGTGAGTTCGCGTTCGTAATCCAACTCCTGCTGTCGCAGGTCACTGTCTCGTTGTACGTCAATGTCGGCGGATTGGCGTTGCACATCGAGGTCGGCCAGATTGGCGCGCAGTTCTTGCTCACGCTCGCGCTTCATCTCCTTGGCGTCGCGACGACGCTCCTTGAGATCATCCTTGCGCTGGCGTTTGGCTTCTTTGCGCTCAGCCTTGCGCTCGCGCTCGCGCTCCTTTTGTTCGGTGCGACGGTCACGGCCGGTGTCCTTGTCTAGCGTGCGGCGCGGTTTGGGCTCCGCCTTCTCCTTTTTGACCTTTTCCTTCTTTTCCTTTTCTGGCTTCTCTTTCTTTGCCTTTTCCTTCTTTTCCTTCTCTGGTTTCTCTTTCTTTGCCTTTTCATTCTCTGGTTTCTCTTTCTTTTCTTTCTCTGGCGTCTCCTTTTCTTTCTTCTCCTTCTTGTCCTTGTCCGTGTCCTTTTTCTTGTCTGTGTCCTTATCCTTATCTTTCTTCTTGTCGGTATCCTTATCCTTCTTCTTGCCATCATCTTTATCCTTCTTCTTGTCGGTATCCTTCTTCTTGTCGGTATCCTTCTTCTTGTCGGTATCCGTATCCTTCTTTTTGTCGGTATCCTTATCTTTCTTCTTGCCATCATCTTTATCCTTCTTCTTGCCGGTATCCTTATCCTTCTTCTTGCCATCATCCTTATCCTTGTCCTTCTTTTTGTCCGTGCCCTTCTCCTTCTTGTCCTTTTTCTTGCCCGTGTCCTTTTTCTTGTCCTTCTCCTTTGTATCTTTCTTCTTATCCGTGTCCTTCTTGGTCTTCTTCTTCTTCTTCTTGCCCGTGTCCTTTTTCTTGTCCTTCTCCTTTGTATCTTTCTTCTTATCCGTGTCCTTCTTGGTCTTCTTCTTCTTCTTCTTCTTCGTCTTCTTCTTGGGTTGCTTCTTCTTGCCCTTCTCTGGTTTCTCTTTTTTCTTGGTGGTATCTGCCTTCTTCTTCTTCTTTTTCTTCTTCGTCGGCTTCTTCTTCTTTTTGGGTGCGCCACGCGCCTTACTCCTTTTCTTCCTTTTCCTCCGTTTACGGCGACGACGCTTCTCGCTCATCACATGCTCTCGCTGTGCTGCCGCAGCAAGCGCTCCGGCATACAGTACTTCCAAGTCCTCCTCGTCGGTGGTATGACGCGTGGCGGCGTTGGACAGTATGTGGTGAGCCGAGGCGAGGCTTGTCGTGCGGACGTGACACTGCCAAGAAACACTTGGGTAGTCGCTCAGGGAGCGTCGCGCCGAAGAGACAACGTCTGTGAGCAATGCACGATTGGTTAGACTGGAGGCACTGGACTTGGTGTACAACCACTCACTGGCAATGTCCGCCTCCTCTTCTTCTTCTTCCTCCTCCTCCTCCTCTTCTTCCTCCTCTTCTTCTTCCTCTTCCTCCTCCTCTTCTTCTTCCTCTTCTTCTTCCTCTTCCTCCTCCTCTTCTTCTTCCTCTTCCTCCTCCTCTTCTTCCTCCTCCTCCTCTTCTTCCTCCTCCTCTTCTTCTTCCTCTTCCTCCTCCTCCTCTTCTTCTTCCTCTTCCTCCTCCTCTTCCTCCTCTTCTTCTTCCTCTTCCTCCTCCTCTTCCTCCTCTTCTTCTTCCTCTTCGTCTTCCTCCTCCTCGTCGTACAGAGCAAAGAAGAGATCGTCCTCGCCAATGTCGTCTGGTCCTTGATCTACGTCGTCTTCAACGCCAAGTTCCTCAAAGTCAATATCGTCATCGGTATCGGAGAGGTCGTCAAGGTCGCCAAGATCATCATCGCCAAACGGATCGTCTTCAAACTCAAATGCCCTGTCGTCCTCGAACTCGATTTCAACGAGACTCTCCTCGGTGGGCTCGCGAAACTGCTCAATGGAGAGCGGGCGCGTCGCCATGGCGAGAGCGGAGTGGGTGGACCCATGCACAGTGTGTGCCTGTATGCCCTTTTTGGCAGCGTCCTAACTAAAAAGATCCCCGAGGACCCGTCCCCAGGGACGTACATATGCGCACCTCGTCATGGGGCACGCAACAACCACGCGGCATTGGCGTCTGGCGTTCGCTGTGGGATGGGCCGTGCCAGTGATCGCCCTCTTGCTCTTTACGGGCTACGCCATCATCCAACGCTGGCGAGTCGTGTTTGGAGAGCTGGCCCTGGCTGTCCCGGCGCTCTTCTCGCTGGGCTTCAACTTTCCCATAACCCTCAACGTGGCCTTCAAACGCGACATTCACTACGTGGGTCTCGCCGCCCTCCTCTCCTTTTTCGCGGCGCTGGCCGCGGGCGTCTCCGTGGTTCACCTGGGCGTCCTACTGGGCGAGTGCAGCAGTGGCGCTCCCGAAACCGCCGCCACCACCATGGGCAGCAATCTGCTGTACGCCATTGCATGTAACGACGAGGTCGCCGACGCGGTCTTTCTGTTGGCCGTGCAGGCCGTAGTGCTGGTGGGCGAGGTGGCGCAACTGCTCGCCTATCCCAACATTAGCCCACCGTCCCGCCGCCGGCCACGGCACCTCTAGCCCCACTCGGCTTTTTGCCATGCCACACCCCAAAGGGGTGTGCTTCTCTCCTCTCTCTCCCTTCCCATC
>SDBT01009488.1_pt1 | contig 15773 bp, 18 predicted proteins | sample 2277101 | NCBI WGS metagenome assembly SDBT01 (sample SAMN10404973, study PRJNA504765) | marine sediment metagenome | isolation source: marine sediment core GS10_PC15, 103 cmbsf | place: Arctic Ocean: Southern Knipovich Ridge | collected 2010 | reverse complement strand
TCAGGGCCTTCCCATGGTGATCTATCCACAGTGACCTAGTTTCTGACGGGCATAATTTTAATTCATGCCAAGATATTTACCGTTGCGTGGGCAGCGCTGGATTTGCACCAGCTTCCTTATCTACCGAGTAGAGAAGAATAGATTAAAATGATTTTACGATCAAGTAATAATATTAGAAATTGTCAATTTATAATGATCGTGCTTTAATGGATTAAATAGTTGAGGTAAATTTATGAAAGTTGTTGTCGATAACATTGGTTGCATTTTAATTCCCAAAAAAATCCGCGATCATTTGGGCATTAAGCCAGGAACAGAATTGAGTATTCAAGAAGCTCAAAATGGTGTTGTAAGACTAGAATTAGTTGATATTAATAGCCTGCTTGTGAATAAAGGTGGGGTTTTAGTATATCAAGGCCATAAAACAGTGGGTTTAGAAAATCAACTGGCTGATTTAAGAAAAGATAGGCAAGTTAAGATTGAGTCCCAACCAAATTAATCGTTTGAATATGGTTCTGATGTAAAAACGCAATCAGCTGAATCACTTTCTGATATTGCACATTTTTATCGGCGGCAATTGAAACCTGATTTAATTTGCCCCGCGAAATTGTTTTTGAAATATCATCAAACGAAACAAAATTATTTTTAGTAAAAAAATAGTGTCCACTAGCATCAACATAAATCGTTTTTTGTTTTGTGACATGATGAGTCGCGCCGGCATTTGTTTTCGCGAGATTAACTGACATTTGATTTAACAAAAGAAAAGGAATGCTAATCATAAATACAACAAGCAAGACTAAAAAAATGTCGATCAATGGAATCATATTCATCATCGAAATGGGTTTTAAAGTCTTGTTGTAAGAGATTTTATTCTTCATCGCACAACCGATCTTTCCAAATGACTAAATGGTTATAAGCAATAATCGCAGGAATTGCGGTGACTAAACCGAGCGCAGTTGTGATAAGCGCTTCGCCGATGCCTGGCATTAATGTTGAAATTTGCGCGGCGTTTCCAGATAAAGCCAATAATGCTGAAATGATACCGCATACCGTGCCAAATAAGCCAATATATGGCGACACGGAACCGATGGTTGCCAGCAAAACTAAATTTTTCTCCATATGATTCATTGCGGGTCGAGCGGGTAGTTTGTCGACACGCCAAAAATAAAAACACCGTTCAAAAATAATTGCCCAAACGATGATGGAGCCTAAAAGTAAAATCAGGATGTCTAGTTTGACAACCCAATTTGCCGAGATAAAAAAGTTGATTAGCATAATGATTCCTCGAATTTGGTATTTGATATTAAAATCGTTGTGAGGTCAAGCTATAAAAATTCTGAAAAATTAATTAATTGAAAGAAATATTCGCTGTTTTCAAGCTCTTTTGTGACGTCGTTTACGTGTATTAATACCGGAAGACAAACAAAATTTTTGGGCACAACTAAATTTTTAATTTTTTCTTTTACCTCTTGAATGACGTTAGTTGATAGTGGGTTTTGAGAAAACTTAATTTCACAAATGAATAAGGTGTTAACGCGAGTTTGTATCAGATAGTCGATTTGACAGCCTTTAATGTTTTTTGTTTTCCTTTGATAATAAATATCATTTGCCACTACATCTATCGGCGAAAGATTTAGACTCTTCTGTATTAAGTCTCGATTATTTAAAACAAGCGATTCAAATTGAAAACCCATGATGCCATTCCAGTTTGGTAAAGAGGTAATGTTGATGTCTTTATATTGATTGTTTTTAATGATATTTAATTTAGGATTGATGTATTTATAATAAAAACGTAAATAATTGTCTGACAATCGATAGAGACTAATTTTCCTTTCTTTTTTTAATCTAAAATCCCATGCGAAGCTTCTCGTGATATAACCTGCTTCAATCAAGTCATCAAGATATTCGCTTAATAGCCCGCTGCTCGTATAATTAATTCCGTTTGCGATATTGGCATATTCTACTGCGCCTTTCGCTAAATATGCTGTAATCTTTTCATATATTTTGCTTCGTTTTCCAAAGAGGTCATGAAAAATATATTTATGTTCATCAACTAAAATGCCGTTAGCATTAAAACACAATGCTTGGATGTTTTGTGCTGCGGAGTAAGTTGGATTAATCAGTTCGATGTACCAGGGAATGCCGCCAGTTACAGAAAGCAGTTGAAATTTCTCGTGTGCAGAACGCTTAAATCCAATCGCTTTTAAAAGCTTGTTGCAGTCGTTGATTGGCAATTCTTTTAATGTGATTTTTTTAGAAATGCGTCCAAAATATCCGGTGCTGCTTAAAATATTTTTTTCTATCCAAGATGAGACAGAGCCACATAGTATAAGAATTAGTTCGGGATTTTTTTGATAGACTAATTCCCAGGCATTTTTTAATTTGCTCAAAAAAGTTGGATCATCATGTGCCATCCAACTGATTTCATCGAAAAGCACAATATGTCGACCTGTTTTTATTTTATCAGCAAGCAGATTAAAAAGCTTTGCCCAGTTATCTACATTCAGTTCAGGCAAGCCTGTTTGCGTGGATAATAAACGTGAGAATTCATCCCGCTGGTCTTGTGCTGTTACGCCATCAACAGGCGCGAGCCCCATAAACCGAAGAAATTGTTTGTTTTTGGCAAATTCTTCAATGAGTCGTGTCTTGCCTATGCGTCGACGACCCTTTATGACGGCCAAGCTTGCAGTTTTTTTATCTAAAAGCTCCTCAAGTGATTGTATTTCTTGGTCACGGCCAATAAATTTAACGTTTCTCATGATAATACGCAGTTCCTATTTTTAGCAATCTTGCGTATATTATATTGCTATTTTTAGAATACGCAAGATTAAAATTCTATAATTTTGCGTATTTATTAAGGCGGCTGCCAAGTTTTGTCTTCACAGCCACAAAAACCGCCTTGTTTTTGGCAAATTTTCGACTAGAATCTCGGTATGAACAATAATAACAAGGAAATGCCATGAAATTGCGTCAATGTATTCTCATCTTATCAATCGTTTTTCTTGCCAGTTTCGCTCAGCTTGCGACTGCGGCAAAGGGTCCAGAAGTCACGTTAGTTAATCAACTTGGCAATCAAAGTTATCTTGTGATGAATTTTGATGTCATCGAAACAGAAGGTGATATTAAAGATGTTCATGAAATGTTTGGCCCCCTGATTTCCTATGCAGAAAAGAAAAGCTTTAGTGATTTTCAACGCATGGATAATTTTAGTTTTGCAAAAACAGTAAGCAGTTATCCCAGCATCAGTGGTAATTATATTTATGCGGGATTGAGATCAACGATATTAAAGCCAGACGCAAGTTGTCAGAATCTTGCATCACGATTTAATCCAGTGGCAAAAAACATCACGATCACTGTCAGAAAAAGTTCGATATCGCCCGATGAGATTAGCTGTGTTATGATGTGAGCTTCGATCAAAGGGAGATAATTCTATGGAAAATCTAATACAAGCTTTTGCGGCGGAGTGGCAGTCTGTTGTGACTATTATTGCGCTTGTGAGTGCTGTTGTGCATATTATCTTTGCCGGCGCTGTCGCACGAGACGCAGGAAAAATCACAAAAGCCGGTGTTACGACGCAATTAGTTTCGCCGATGACTTGGGCGTTTGCGACCTTGGTTGGTGGCGTAGCCGTTGCAGCGATTTATTGGTTTATTCACCATGTGAATTTCGCTAGACACTTTTATCCCGAAAACAAAAACAAATGAAGAGGGACAGGCTTCGGGTTCGAGGGACTGGGCTATACACATGTCGCTCCTTCGGAGCTAAACCGGATGCGTATATCACAGTTCTTTAAATGCTTTGATGACAGTTGTTATTTCTAATAACAACTTTTTATAAAGTACGCCAATATTTTTTTTCTTATTGCCAATTGCTTCTTCGAGTTTTTTTGCTGCGGTTTTTAATGTTGGTGTGCCACAATAACAAGCGCTACCATGTAATTTATGGATCGTTTTTCTTAAGGCATCGTTATCACGTGCTTGAAATGAATTTTCGATTTGTTGTCGATATTCGGGTAAGGCAGAAACCAGCATTCGCAGCAGTTTTTTAGCTTCTTCTAGCTTGCCGCCTGCTAACTGAGTGCCTAGTTCCAAATCAAGTATTTTGGTGTCTGTTGATTTTGGATGAGGATAAGGCGATGTTTTGCTAAGCCATCGCTGAAATACACCATTAACCTTATCCGCGCTAAGCGGTTTGGTTAAATAATCTTGTAAGCCATTTTTTTTGCAGGCAGCTTTTGTTGCTTTGTTGTTATGTGCTGTAATCGCAATAATTGGAATCTTTGCAGCTTCTCGAGAGAGCATATGAATTTTTTGTGCAAAGTCATAGCCTTTTCCATCTGGCAACCCAACGTCCATAAAAATCAAATCATACAAAGGTTTTGATTTCATCGCTTGATTAATGGCATCTTGGCCAGTCATTGCAATATCAAGCTGAGTTTTAAATTCATCCTTTAGTAATGATTTTCCAACCAATCTAGCGACTTCATCATCCTCAACTAATAGAACGTGAATTTTTTTCTGTTTGCTTTGATTTACAGAAGGGGAGAGTTGAGATAATTGTCTGAGATGCTCATGGCTTTTTGCAATTTCTTTTTGTGTTAAAAGTCTAAAGGGAATTGAGCAAAGAAATGTTGTTCCTTTATTTGCATTGCTTTTCACATCGATAGAGCCTTGCATTTCGTCAACGAATTGTTTTACCATGTCTAGCCCTAGTCCCATGCCAGAAAAAACGCCTTTGCTCGACCCATCGAGTTGTGTAAATCGCTGGAAAACTACCTTTTGTTTATCTTTAGGTATGCCTATGCCCGTATCTTTAACAATAATTTGGATAACGATATTTTGTTTATCAATCTGTTTTAAAAGCTTTCCGGAAATTTCAACGTGACCTTTGTCTGTAAATTTAATTGCGTTCGTTAAAAGATTGATGAGCACACGCTGCGTTCTAAATGGATCACCTACCATTAAAAGTGGGATTTTTTTATCAACACAAGATCTCAATTCAATGTGTTTTAATTCTGCTGTCGGTGCTTCAAGCGCAATCACGTCATCAATAATATCTCGCAAACTAAATCTTTCAGAGAGCAATGGAAAAGTGCCGTGTTCAATGCTGTCAAATTCAAGCATGGCATTAAGCACGTTAAGCAGTGTTCGGCTTGAATGAGCAATTTGATTTAATATTTTCTTTTTATCATCATCGCCTTCATCTTTTGCTAAAATTTCTAGCATTTTTGCAACGCCGCTTGCAGGGGTACGCAAATCATGTTGCATATTCATCATAAATTGGCTTTTTAATTTGCTTGATTCTTCAGCCTTTTCTTTTGCTTTTTTTAATGCGGCTTCCATTTGTTTTCGTTCGGTGATATCGAAGGAAATGCCTACCAGTCCTACAACATTATTTTCATCATCGTGCAAAGGAACTTTTTTAGATAAATAAGTTGCCTTGGTTTTGTTAGATAAAACAACAAATTCTTCTATTGTTTGTTGTTTGTTTGTTTCCATGACTTTAATATCAATGTTGTCTGTAATGGCTGCTTGTTTTCTTCTTGCACCTTCAGGCTGGTTTGGGGCAATAATATCATATGCAGATTTTCCAATGATGTCATCGTGCGATTTTAACCCAGCATCTTTGGCTTGTTGATCATTACAACCTTGTAAAATACAATCGCGATTTTTCCAATAAACATGTCCAGGCATTGCGGCAATAATTTCGTCAAGAATAGATTTGTTTAATTCAATTGCTTTTTTATATTGTGTGGCTTGAACAGAGGTGCCTAAAATACCAATAATTTCACCTTGTTCATTAAATAAGGGGACTTTAGTTGAAAGGTAGCTTTTTTCTTCGATGGTGATGGGAGCTCCAATTTGCATTACTTTGATATCATTTTCCCTAATGCTTTTTGCGAGTTTTTTCCACGGCATATCAAAATCAGTTTTTCCAATAATTTCACTTGGCGAAGATAGTCCGGCATCTTTTGCTTGTTGGTTATTACAGCCCAGGAATACGCCATCTTTATCTTTCCAATATAAATGACCAGGCAAGTTTTCGATGATAGATTCAAAACTAATTTCGGGACGAGATTTTTTAACAACCATATCCTTTGCCTATTTAAAATGCATATTGTCCTATCGATGCTGTGTCAACTAGCAAATCATAATCAGAAGACTTGAGCCCAAATACTTTTTGTTCTTTCAAGATGACATTTCTTATCGTATCACAACAAAAATGATTTACCATTAACAAGGATGATTTTTCTCTGCAGCAGCCAGATTTCTCAGACAGCACAAGCATTTGATGCAATTCCGCCCCCATATTTTTTGTTGTTACATCTTGCTTTTTTAGTGCAAGAAAGGGGTTTTGTTGATAGTGCAGCAATGTTGATCCGCTGTATTGAGGATGTGCTGCCATATTAGTTAATATGACAGTTTCTAAGCCGAGCTTGTTGAGCCGATTGATATAGTGTTTTTCTTTTTCGATCAATTTAAAATTAGACTGTGCGGTTTCTCCATAAATAACTAAACAAGCCTGGCTATATGTTTCTTTGCTGATTTTAAGAATAGGAGTGACTTTGTTTGATAATGCAGGGTTGAATAATAAAATGGTTTTTTTGTTCTGAAAAATATTATGTCGATTAATCACGATTAAAATAGGCATTTGCTTGCGTATAAGATGTAGCAGCATTATCTTCGTGAAAAAATTGCAAGGCAAGACAGGCCGAGCATCGTCGTCATATAGCTGAAGGTTTTTTAGCACATCAAGTTCATTTGTTGGATAAGCGGCTTCGGCTGCCCATGAAAAGATGGTTTTACAAGAAGCTAGCGCTAACGTTTGTTGAAAGTGGCGGACTATTTTCTTAGATAGTTTTCTGGTTATTTTTAAGCTCTCAGAGACGGCGTTATGATTAATATAAGTTATGCCCTGCTTGTCTGTATTTTTAAATTCCGTGAGAAAATAAGAAGCCACTAAAAATAATTCGGTTTCACTGATTTCAAAAAAACAATCATTTTGCTTAAAGAGTGAATCAGTTGTTATTTGGCAGTTATGACCGCATTGATTTTTTTTATTTAATGTTTTGATATGCTCGTGAATTTTCATTAACTGTTCAAGTCTGCGAATTAAGTTAGCTGATTTATAAGGCGTTCTGCTCAAGCGTAAATTTTCATAGGCTCGAATTTGACATGATGTTTCGCCAACATGTGGATCATATTGATAATATTGGCGTTCAAGATAAAAATTTCTCAGTGCGATGATAAGATAATGTGTCATGTAAAATAGCGAATTGATTAGCTGTATCCGCATGTTGTTGTTGCGAACTAACGTTTCTGATGATTGTGGTAATAAGTCAATGCATGAATATTTCATTTATACGCTTTACCTATGACTTAGCCGTTTGGGCGCGAAAGTAAATTATTAAGCTGGTGACGGCGCCACAGGTAATAAGCGCTAAGCTAAATCCAAACATTAAAATATAGTCGTGATGAATATAGCCATATAAAATGGCAGCAAGTTGTGTTAAGCAGAATCCCATAAACGTCGTGAGCGACAAACTGGCGGCTGTTTTTTCTTTATAAATTCTGATGGCTTGAGGAATAAATAACATCGCGTTGATGAATAAGCCAGAAGCGAAGACGATATCAATAAACCACTTGAACCACATTTTGAACCCCCCGTATTCCTTACGGATAAATATTTGTGATAGACATTTATTGTTAATTTTTTAGCCCATGCTGACGGCCTGGAATTCTACTAAAAAGAATGGAGAAAAGCCAGAAGAAGAAATGCCCCATGAGTATCAATTATTGGCCGGAGCTCAATGCCTAAATTATGAGTTAATGAAAAGTCACCTCTGCATCTGGTTAGACAGATTTTCAAAATATAAGCGTTTAAGGTTTGGCAAATAGCATGAAGTTATTTTGAGTAGGCCCCCTAGCCTTTGATAGCATCCCCATGTTTTACATCAAGAATACAAGAAATATCTGCACAAATAAGATTCTGTGGAACGTAATTTAGGTAGCCATTCGCTAACGCATATTCAATAATATCAGAGCGATTATCACAACCTAGTTTGTTTTTGATGTTTTGTATGTGTGTTTCCACTGTTCGAAAAGAAATATCCATGCTTTTCGATGTTTCTTTAGCTGTTTTTCCTCGCAGTAAATAAAACACACAATCTTTTTCTCTTTTGGAAAGTGTTTTTTCGCCCAATATAGTTCCAAAAATGTAACTGCGATCTGTGCCCTTTTTTTTATGATAGTACTGTTTGTCTGACGTTATCAATGTGGAACAAAGCTGGGAAAGCGTTTTAGAATGTATTTCTGTGGCATAGTAAGTCGTGCCGACAATCTCACCATTTTTTATATAAGGTATCTTGTTTGTCAAAAGCTGTTTATGCATATCATGAGCGTATGTATGAATGTCTAAGATTGTGAGCCCAGCCCCTGTGGCAATTACTTGGCGATCTTGGTTGATAAAAGTATCTGCAAATTTAACAGCCGGGCAACGCATTTGAGGCGCACCTATTCCAATAAGTTGAGATTTCTTCTGATAGCCAAAGATTTTTGCAGAATAATCATTGCTGCAGTTAATCCGAGAGTTTAAATCTAGAAGAGCGACGGGAACAGGCAATTGTTGTATAAGATCCTCAAAGTTGGCTAGATTGTTATTCTCCTCGTGCATGAATTTCTCCGGAAGTTTGCTGTGTAGTCGAGGCTAGGATATCATTTTTCCTCGCAAATTTCTACCGCACATTTTCTGACCATCATATTCTCCAGTCGTACTATTTCTCGGGCTAAGTATTTAATACGGATGTTTTTTTCTGAGATATTGTTAAATTTGTCCGGTGGAGCAGTGATGATGAAGCTTAGGGGGACAAATGCGACAAATCAGGCAAAAAAACTACAGTAAAACTGATCATATGGTAAGAATGCTAGGTGTTTCACATTCAAACCGATTGACAGATGTTTATAGCAAGCTACTTAGAAGATATCCGCGGATTGTTCAAGACTTGCTGGAAGATTTATTACAAATTGATGGATATTCTGAAATTGAAATAGCATTTGGCGCAATGATACCTTTGGATGTCGTGCGAAAGTTATCTATCAGCAGTACAGAGTATGTTAGCAGAGAATACTTTCTATCGATTCTGGAATTATATGCTCGAGTATTTTGTCAATCGTAAACCTGTTTATTTTTTAACAAACACTAGCAACAATAGGAGTGCATCTCATGCTAATTTTAACTAGACAAATCGGCCAAACCATCGTTATTGGTGAAGAGGGCGAAATAAAAATTTCGATTCTTGGAAAACAAGGAAACAAAGTACGTATTGGTGTGGATGCGCCTATAGAGATCGCAGTGAATCGTGAAGAGATTTTTAAAGCGAAACAACAAGTTCAGAAAGCCACGCCAGAAGAGTTGCAATATCAATACAATGACGTACAATAAAAAATTCCTTACCGATCCAAAATCAATTTTCATTTTCTATTTTCTTGGCGCGATCTTTTTTTTCATTAATCACTTATTCAAGAAATCCGCAGTTCATTGCGGGCAAGTATTTCACAATTAACAAAAGGAGAAAATTATTATGGCAATTTATATGAAAGCAAAAGGTATTTATGGTAATGTGAGCGCCCAAGGATATGATAAATGGATCGAGCTTGATTCTGTCTGTTTGGGTGTTAAGCGAAGCATTACTACAAAAGTCGGACGAGCGTCAGATCGTGAGCGTGGCGTGCCGGATTTTTCGGAAGCAGAGATTATAAAGAAGCTTGATAATGCTTCAAATGATCTATTTCAATCGGTTTGTACAGGCAATGCAATACCTACGGTTGAAATCCATGTGTGTTCGACGGGTAAAGAAATTCAGCCTTATATCAAATATTTACTGGAAAATGTGATCGTTTCTGGTCATCATAACTACATGTCGGGTGTTGTTGTGCCACTTGAGAGTCTAACACTGAATTATACTAAAATTCAGAAAACGTATATTGGTCGCGATAGCTCGAACAAGCAATTGTCACCAAATACAACCGGATATGATTTGGAGAAAGCAGGGCAGGTGTAATCTTCGCATCTTGAAGCACAATGGGTATAAGTTATGAAAAAATTTATTAAATTTCTTTTGTGGTGTGTTGTTATTGTTTTGGCTGTTTTTGCTTTATGGAAAGTTTATCATTTCGTGAAATATACACCTTGGAAGAAATCACATCCGGAACATTACTTAACACTAAAAGGCAATATTGATCCGAAGATTGCAAAAGATTTTAAGTTTTACATGGACTATGCGACGAGCAAACGAAGCTGTGATCGAGTGAATTATATTGCTGGTGTGAGAGGCGTGCGAGTCAAGACATTTCCAGTTAATTTAAATCCAGACAAATCTGGGAATTATGAAATTAAAATACCGTTAGATAAGTTTCACAAGGGTTTTTGTGGTTGGGGTGCTTATGGGTTTGATTTCAAATTCAAACGAATTATGTTTGATATGGTATTGTTTTCTAAGGATGTAAAAAAGACAATTCCAGAGCAGATTAAGTTAGGTTGTGGGATGGATAGTCATAATGAAGAAATCTGTTATTTAAATTTACAAGAAGCAGAGATCGGACCTTTATATAATTATGACTCGTGCAGTGATTGCAATATGAAAGTTCATATGAATATCAAATCAAGGAAATAATATGGCTAAAGTATTAGAATATGCATTGTTTTCACAGGAGGCATATGGATTTAAGCAGGATGAAGTTGAAAGCAGAAACTTTTTTAAGTCTTTTTTAGAAAATAAGTGGTCGGGACGTAATCAATATTTACCGCACCCGCCAATAAAAGGCGCCGATTTTTACGCCGAACTTTGGGTAAAGAAAGATAAATCAGAAGCCGTCATCGCCATTCGAGGCACGGCTAATTTCGACAACATCTGGACCGATATAAAATCTTGGTATCCTGATGTTGTTTTTAACGATCATGAAGATAATAAGCCGCAGCATTACTATCGTCTTGCCACAGTTTATTATCATAAATGTTTAGATTATCTTAGAAAAAATTTTCCCAAAGCAAAATTAACTTTTACGGGGCATTCATTAGGCGGCGCGCTTGCACAAATCGTTGTTGCTTCAAATCTACGACCACACACTGTTGTCGCATTTAATTCTCCAGGCATAGGCCATATGGTGCCTCAAGCAAAAAATATTGCGTCTTTAATTCATAACATCAATTCACGATATGGCTTTTTTAATAAAATTGGCGAAACGATCGGCAGTATTGATTACGTCGACATTCCAGAGAAAGAAGATATTGCAAAACTATTTTACGAGGCTAATGCCGATGAGAAACAAGAAGAAAACATTTTAAGTGCAGTTGATGGCAAGTCAAGTTTCGAAGCACAAGCAGTGATGACTGAAATCAACGCCGATGAAAAAGAAAAAGCCGCAAGTGTCGTATTGGCTGCTTATCCACAACACAAAATCAGTAACCTGGTCAGCGAATTAAAAACAGATAAATATAAAGCGCTTGCTTACACACCATATGTCAGTATGAGAACATAAGTAGGGGCGTGTATTACGAATATTGTTCAGTTTTTAGTCTGTTATTTGAAGTTTTTTAAATTTCGCCCTTGACTCTGAGAATTTCGTCCATATATTACTACTCGTCACAAATGGGTATTGAGCCTACTTTTTTCATAGATTATAAACAGGAGAATAGCGTTATGAAATTTCGTCCATTACATGATCGTGTGCTAGTTGAGCGCATCGAAGAGGAGATTACCTCCGGTGGTATTGTCATTCCTGACAATGCAAAAGAAAAACCAAGTCGAGGCAAGATACTTGCTGTAGGCGAAGGCAAATGTCATCCAGATGGCAAAATAACACCCTTGAGTGTTAAAAAAGGCGACATCGTGTTGTTTGGCAAATATGCCGGCACCGAAGTTAAAGTTGAAGGCCAAGATGTAGTCGTGATGCGTGAAGAAGACATCATGGGAATTATAGAATAAATAGGAGCAAATAAATTATGTCAGCAAAACAAATTATTTTTGATGATGATGTTCGTAGATGTCTAATTGAGGGTATCGATATACTTGCGGACGCAGTAGGAGTCACAATGGGGCCCAAAGGCCGCGTTGTTATGTTAGATCAATCTTTCGGTGAACCACGTGTGACTAAAGACGGTGTTTCGGTTGCGAAAGAAATTGAGCTTGAAGAAAAATTCCCAAATATGGGCGCACAAATGATCAAAGCAGTGGCATCGCAGACGTCTGACGACGCAGGTGATGGTACAACGACAGCAACTGTGTTGGCGCGTGGCATTGTGACAGAAGGCATGAAAGCCGTTGTTGCAGGCATGAATCCAATGGACCTCAAGCGCGGTATTGATAAAGCAGTAACTGCGGTTGTGGCAAAGTTGAAAAAATTATCAAAGCCTTGCCAAGATCAAAAGTCAATCGCGCAAGTCGGTACAATTTCTGCTAATTCAGATGAGCCTATCGGTGAAATTATTGCGAAAGCGATGGATAAGGTCGGCAAAGAAGGCGTCATTACAGTCGAAGAAGGCTCAGGTTTGGAGAATGAACTTGATGTCGTTGAAGGTATGCAATTTGACCGAGGTTATTTGTCACCTTACTTTATTAATAACCAACAAAACATGTCAACCGAATTGGAAACTCCTTATATCTTGTTAGTTGATAAGAAAGTTTCCAACATTCGTGAAATGTTGCCAGTGTTAGAAATGGTTGCAAAATCAAGCCATGCTTTATTATTAATTGCTGAAGATGTTGAAGGCGAAGCGTTAGCGACATTAGTAGTCAATAATATGCGCGGTGTTGTCAAAGTATGTGCTGTTAAAGCACCAGGCTTTGGTGATCGTCGTAAAGCGATGTTAGAAGATATTGCGATTTTAGTTAAAGGCCAAGTGATTGCAGAAGAAATTGGTTTATCGTTAGAAAAAGCAACATTGGATAATTTAGGTCAAGCTAAGCGCGTTGTTGTGACTAAAGATGATACGACAATTATCGGCGGTGCTGGTGATGAAGGCGCGATTAAAGCACGCATTGATCAAATTCGAGCACAAATCGAAGAATCAAGTTCAAGCTACGACAAAGAAAAATTGCAAGAACGTATGGCAAAATTAGCCGGTGGTGTTGCAGTGATTAAAGTTGGCGCAGCCACTGAAATTGAAATGAAAGAAAAGAAAGCGCGTGTTGAAGATGCGCTTCATGCAACTCGTGCGGCAGTTGAAGAAGGCGTTGTGCCTGGTGGTGGTGTTGCGTTTGTTCGTGCATTGGATGCGATTAAGACACTTAAAGGCGACAATCACGATCAAGATATGGGTATCAGCATTATTCGTCGCGCACTTGAGGAACCATTGCGTACAATTATTGATAATGCTGGTGAAGAATCCTCCGTTGTCTTATCAAAAATACTTGAGGGTAAAGATAACTTTGGTTTCAACGCAGCAACTGGTGAGTACGGTGACATGATTGGGATGGGTATTATCGATCCAACCAAAGTGACTCGTACGGCGCTTCAAAATGCAGCTTCTGTTGCGGGTATGATGCTCATTACAGAATGCATGATTGCTGATACGCCTAAGAAAGATGAGCCTGCAATGCCAGCCGGTGGTGGCATGGGTGGAATGGGCGGCATGGGTGGCATGATGTAGCCCGCGCACCTTTTATCGATGCATTGTTTAAAAGTCCCGCATTTGTTTTTGAATGCGGGATTTTTTTTAACATTTTTTTAACCAATGTTTACAATTTATGTTCAATAAAAGCTAAAAAATTTATCTAAAAATAATTGTAAAAAAGTTTTGCCAAGCATGAAAAAATAATGAATAATTAACTTAACGATTTTTCTTTTTGAGATGTTGAGGAATTTATGGGAGACTAAGGAGTGGTTTCCCTTCCGCCCTTCACTTCGCATCCATAAAAAGGTGTCAGACATTATCGAAGTTGTCTTTCTCGAGTCCAGTCATTTTTCTTAACTGAAATAGCAATACTCGAGAAAGACAACTTCGATAATGTCTGACACCTTTTATTATTTTGGACAGGATATGTGTGCAAAAATATAACCCAAGAAAGCGTTTCGGGCAAAATTTTTTACGAGATCAGGCTATAATCGAACAAATTGTAGATGCGATTGCGCCCAAGAAAGATGACCATGTTGTCGAAATTGGTCCTGGGCAGGGTGCACTCACGATTGGCCTGCTTTCGCGTGTTAATCAACTTGATATTATTGAACTTGATCGAGATTTAATTCCAAAACTAACCAGATTAACCACAAAAGCTGGACATCTAACGGTTCATCATGCGGATGCATTGCGGTTTAATTTTGCCCATTTAATAAAAAATGAAGCAAAATGCCGGATTGTTGGAAATTTGCCTTATAATATTTCAACGCCGTTATTGTTTCATTTGTTTTCGCAAAACAATGTCATACAAGATATGCATTTTATGCTCCAAAGAGAAGTGGCTGAGCGATTAGTTGCACCGATTGGCGCCAAGGCTTATGGGCGTTTAGGAATTATGACACAGTATTTTTGCAAAACTGAAATATTATTTGACGTTCCGCCTGAGGCGTTTTATCCAATGCCGAAAGTGAATTCATCTTTTGTTTGTTTAACGCCGCATGAAGTTTCGTCATATGAAACATGTGATACAGAAAAATTATCGAAGATTATTGCCAAAGCATTTATGCAGCGACGAAAAACGCTACGTAATGCATTGAAAGATATTATTGAGCCAGCTCAATTAGAAGCGCTCGAAATCGATTCAAGTTTACGGCCAGAACAGATATCGCTGGAACAATTTATTAAAATTACTAACTCACTTTTGTAGGAATTTTATGTCAACTTATGCAATTGGTGATGTTCAAGGTTGTTATGATGCGTTGATGCGATTATTAGACCTTATTCAGTTTGACGAAACCAAAGACCAATTATGGTTTGTTGGTGATTTAGTTAATCGAGGGGCGGGCTCGCTTAAAGTTTTACGTTTTCTTAAGCAGCATGAGAATAATCATATTATTGTACTTGGCAATCACGATTTACATTTACTGGCGGTAGCAAAAGGATATCAATCATTGCGTCCGCTTGATACATTTCAAGAAGTACTTGTAGCAAATGATTTAGATGAGTTAGTCGATTGGTTAAGGCATTTGCCGTTATTGCATTATGATGCTGATTTAAATTTTGTGATGGCGCACGCAGGGATTTATCCGGCATGGAATTTGGCGCAAGCAAAATCGTTAGCAAATGAAGTCGAAACAATTTTGCGTGGCGATGAGTTCGATCCTTTTTTAAAAGTGATGTATGGCAATGAGCCGGATTGTTGGAGCGAGGATTTGAAGGGTTTTGATCGCACACGTTTTGTTGTTAATGCATTAACGCGAATGCGTTATTGTGACAATGAATGTCATTTAAATTTAACAGAAAAAGGAATGTTGACAGATAAGCCAAAGGGGTTTTCGCCTTGGTTTGAGATAAAGCGTGCAGAACCCATTGATGCCAATATTGTGTTTGGTCATTGGGCGGCGCTTAATGGCAAAACGAATATACCAAATATTTTTGCGACAGATACAGGCTGCGCGTGGGGTTACGATTTGACAGCATTACGACTTGAGGACCAGAAAGCTTTCCAAGTGTCGTGTGAGAAGCCGCTGTAAATAGCTGTAGATACTCTGTTTAAAATCAAGAGAAACTTCGTAAAAAATTTAACTTAACCTTGCTTGCCTGTATGGCGATCAAGGTCTCATGGCTGTCTGAAAATTTCGAGGTTCGCTTCGCTTTTCCCT
>SDBT01009487.1_pt1 | contig 15776 bp, 22 predicted proteins | sample 2277101 | NCBI WGS metagenome assembly SDBT01 (sample SAMN10404973, study PRJNA504765) | marine sediment metagenome | isolation source: marine sediment core GS10_PC15, 103 cmbsf | place: Arctic Ocean: Southern Knipovich Ridge | collected 2010 | reverse complement strand
TTCGCTCGCTACTTCTCTTCTTTCATGCGAATCAACTTCGCGATAAGCTAACCATAACCATCCATGATCATTTTGAATCTCGCATCCATGCTCGACTATTAACTACTCTCTCTAAAAAACCCCAGCTTTACAGGGGTAATTAGGAACAATAAAATTAATTCTTGAATCGTAATTCCTTTGTAGACAAGGAGTTAAGATTTTTTATTTTTTATTTGCTTTATTTATTCGTTATAATCGCTAATTACCTATAGTAGTTACGGGATAATATGGAGGGGAGAGTACCTCCTTGTTAACTGAAATGAGACGGAAATGAGACAGAAACTATGCAGTAGTTGTGAAGAGCAGAAGCCTTTGAGTGAGTTCGCGGAGCGAGAAGATTCATGGGGAACGTATGCTTGGTGTAATGATTGTCGGAAATTATTTGATAGAGACAAGCTAACAAAGAAGCAGACCGTCAATATCGAGAAGACTCAGTTATTCCATGTGGAGAAATAATGAGTACAACCAGCAACGCAATTAGACGGAAACTGAAAAAGGGTGCGAAGTTCGATTATGAGTTTGTTATGATCGCTGCTCGTCTGGTAGCTGCTGGATTGACCGAAAGTGATCTCGGTTATGTACTGGGTGTTAAGCCGACAACAATAAACAAATGGAAACAAAGATATGAAGAGTTCCGACTTGCTACGGCTAGTGGCTCCTCGGCTAAAGAAGTGGCAAAGTCGCACTTAATTGCTACAGGTATTCGAGCAGCGATGGGCTATGACTATGAGGAAATGGACATTGTAGAGGAGAGAACTATAAATCCTGACTACAATCCAGACGACCCTGATTCTCCAGAAACAATAATGATTGAAAAGAAACGAACAACAAAGTGCCGTCACCGTCAACCCGATAAAGACTTACTGTTATTTTTCCTGATCAACATGGGTCGGCAAACTGGTGACAATGATTGGAAGAATGTCAAATCTATCGAAGTTGAACAGAAGAAAACGGTTACTAATATAAGTCTTACCGGGCACATTGAATCAGATGCCATCCGTAAACTTGCGGGTGCTGCACTGAACGAGGCAGACAATCAGGACAGAAAAACTAAACAGATCAAATCTGAGGTGATTGATGCTGAAAAGGTGTAGCCACTGTAAAGAAGAAAAAGACCTCAAGGATTTTGGGGTAGATAACCGAAATAAAACCGGATACCTTAGTGAGTGTAAGGAGTGTCGAAACAAGAGACTGAGGGAGAGCAGAGACGAGAAGACTCTCAGAAAAAGAAAAGAGATTCAAGATAAGTACAGGAGGTCTTCAAAGTTCTCAGATACTTCTTTGAAGAGAATATACGGTATCTCTCTGAAAGAGTGGCAGAAAATGTTCGATGAACAGGACGGCTGCTGTGCATCCTGTGGAGAACACCAAGCAGACTTATCAAGGACATTATGTGTAGACCACGATCACGACACGGGGAAAGTAAGGGGATTAGTTTGCCGTCAATGTAACTTAGCACTGGGACTACTGAAAGATGACCCAGAGGTGGTTGCTAAACTTTTGGAGTATATCTGTGAGTATAAACAATAACCTAGACACACCGGATTCTTTTTTCGAGAGCATCCCACAAATACCTGCGGAGAATCTCGCATGGAGAATAAACTTCCATGAGAAAGTGGCTAAAGATGCAGGGATGCAAAAAGTATACAAAGAGTTGTGCTTTGCAAATATGAAGATTTTATTCAACTCTGCCTTTTTTGTGTATGACGCGGAAGCTCCTACGGGATTCCGAAACAGGCCTTTTATACTGTGGGAACATCAAGAACCTGCCGTCGATTCGATACAAGATGCTATCAATAATCAACATGATATGGTCATTGACAAGTCGAGGAAAGAGGGAGCGACTGAGATCATATGTAAGACCTTTGCCGGATATTTCTTGCTTGACCCAGAGAGCCAGTTTCTTGTAGGGTCCAGAAAAGCTGAGTACGTTGACAAAGGCGTGGAGATAATAGACGGTCGACTAATAGGGCTCCATAAGTCTTTAATGCATAAGCTGGCTTACGCATTGACGACACTTCCAAAGTGGATGCAACCAAATCTATTGAAGACCTATATGCTGCTACAGAATTTGGACAACTCCTCAGTTATTAGTGGTGAGGCAACCAATGAAAACTTTGGTGCTGGTGATCGACAGAAAGCAATACTCGTTGATGAATATGGTCGTATAGATCATAATATGGCATTGAACATAAATGACTCTATCCATGATACTTCGGCGTGTTGTATAATAAATAGTACTCATTTTTGGGGGGTCGAGCATCCTTATAACCAACTTATCAATCAGAAGTTTGGGACGGTAAAAGTAGTAGTTATGCCGTGGCACAAAAACCCCACGAAGAACAAAGGACTGTATCTTTCTCCTGAGTATGATGTAGTCGAAATAAAAGACATAGACTACTATCGGAAAGAACTTCCAGAAGTTTTTGACGACATAGAGCCGATGACCTCTTTCAAGGTTTCTGACCTTAGACGGAAACATCACGATAACAAGAAACTTGATAAGATTGAATTTGTCGCTGATGGTGGCGACAGCAACGAGGGCGGTTGGCGTTCCTTGTGGTATGACCACGTTAGACGAACAAGACGTGATCGCGATGTGGCTTGTAATATTGATAGACGACCAAGAGGTTCGGGTGCATCTGTCTTTACCCCTGCGACATTACACAGAATAGAACAAAAATGCGTGTACCCTCCGACTTTCAAGGGAGACATCATAGTAGGACGTGACAGAGAATACAGAGTCCGTAGTGGTAAAGTCGTTCAGGGCGGTGTAGGACGGTTACGTTGGTGGAAAGAGTTGGTTAATGGTAAGCCTCGTCAAGATCATAACTACATCGTTGGCTGTGATATTGGTTTAGGTCGTGGTGCTTCCAACAGTGTTGCTTCTATCGTTGATGTTAACACTTGTGAGGAGGTGGGCAAATGGATATGTCCCAACACAGCACCAGAGGCATTCGCAGATACAGTCGTCGCATTGTGTAAATGGATTGGTGGTAAGACTAAAGAACCATATCTAATCTGGGAATCAAATGGTCCCGGTGGTGTCTTTGAGGGTCGTATCATTGAGAACCAGTATAACTTCATATATGTACGGCGTGATGAAAAAGCAAAACGAAAATCGAAACAGAACAAGCTGGGTTGGAATAGCTCCAAAGGACCAGAGGGTACAAAGTTCTTACTAATGTTGGGGCTGGACGTAGCACTACGAGAGGGGCTTGAAGAAACTCCTCATCGGAAGTTCATCAAGATGTTTGATGTGAACAACATTCGGGAAATGGAAACGTATCTCTTTAATGGGGCAGGAACACCTCACCCTGCTAAGACAGTAGCAGATGAGGACACCGAGGCTACAGCAGCTCATGGTGATAGAGTCATCGCTTTAGCGTTATGTGTTCTAGCTTTGCAGTATCAGCCAAGAGCAGCAATTGAAAGAAGTATTGCACAGAAGAGAGATACACTTGGAAATCGAATGAGACGACGTAAGGTTGAGGCCCGTAAAAATAAGGGGTCTCGTTTTAACTATTAAGGGTTTTTATGGCTTCTATACTAAAAGACAAAGATGTGAAAAAGTCATTCCCAGAAAGACTGATGCACGGAACGAAAGCTTGGAATAAGATGATCGAACCGTCATTGAGGAACCGACAGATAATGCTGAGAGCATTGGAGTCTGGTTACTTCCAAGCGGAGGGCAGAGATTCAAAGTCACATCCGATCAATCTGATTGAACGTGGTTTGAGTATTTTGATTCCTTATCTGGTTATGAACAACCCACACATTCTTATAACAACTAAGAAGAATGAATACAAGCCTTTTGCTCAGACGACTGAGCTGGCATTCAATCACCTGATGAGCGAAATAAAATTTGCATCTTTATCCCTGCGTCCAGTAATCCGTGATGCTATGTTTGGCTTGGGGATTATGAAAACAGGGTTGATGAAAGCCGAGCAAGTAGAAATCTTTGGGCATCTACATGAAATTGGGCAGGTATACTCCGACCCCGTAGACATGGCAGATTACATTGGAGACCCTAATGCTAATTCTTTTGAGGGTTTTGAGTTTGAGGGTAACTTCTATAATATGGAGCTGGGAGCAGCCAAAGAAATGTACCCCAGACACGCTGATAACATCCATCCGTCGTCCACTCTACATGGGGACAACACTAAGTATGGTGCTGAGAGGATTACTAAAAGTTCCTCAACTATGGGACAGTTTGATTCCCTAAGAGAATTTGTAAGACTAGCTGATGTATGGATACCTGATGAGAATATCATCTTGACTATCGACCCAAAAAGTAATAGAATACTCAAGACGACAGAATCAGATTCGCCAGAGGGCGGTCCTTATGATAAGTTGTACTTCTCGGACTTCCCCGGAACTTCGATGCCTATTCCTCCGGTCTGGTACTGGTTGGACATGGACACGGCAATGAATACAATTGTCAATAAGATGAGAAAGCAGGCGGAGAGTCAGAAGACAGTTTTGGCTTATGAGGGTGCTGCTGTAGATGATGCAGAACGTATCGCTGGTGCAGGTGATCGGTCAACTATTAAGGTATCTGATGTAAAGGGTATCACAAATTTGGAATGGCCGGGAATTGATGAACAGCATTACAACTGGATAACTTACTTGGAGGGACAGTTCTCAAGTCAGGCGAACAACCTGAATACATTGGGAGGCCGTAACGCATCGGCTGACACACTGGGTCAAGAGCAGATGATGATGGCTAACGCCTCGCGTTCTGTAGACGATATGACAAATTCCGTCTATGACTTTGCCAAGTCTGTTTCCAAGAAAATCGTATTCCAATTTTGGAGTGACCCACTGATCTCAGTTCCCGGCATTAAGAGGATTGAGGGGTTCGGTGACATTCCGGTTATCTTTGATAGAGCAGCGAGAGACGGTGAGTTTTGGGATTATGAGTTTAATATCGAACCTTATTCAATGCAGCGACTCTCTCCGACAGTGGAGTTCCAGAGGACACTGAGCTTGCTCACACAGTGGATTATCCCGACTATGCAGATTGCAGTAGGTCAGGGGGCACAGGTTAACGTACCAAAGGCTACGGCTCATCTGGCTAAGATGGCTGGTCTTCGCGGTTTCGATTCTTGGTATGAGACTGCAATTCCTAAAATCGCAGAGGGGTTGAATCCTTATACGCCAACACAGGGAAAACCAAAGAACAAAGATGTTCAGGATGGCAGAACAGGCGTGAATCCAAATTCAAATGCAGCTAACTCAAGACAGAAACTTGAGAAAAATGGGAGTTCAATATAATGAAGAAATTTCTAATGAGTTTAGTATTACTGGTCGGCCTAACGGTCGGAGGTTGTGCGATACTCGATCAGGCGTTTATTCCAGAAGAGGGTCAGATCAAGAGTAAGACGGTAGCAGTAGTTGATGCTGTTACCACAGGTTTGATTACGACAGGCAATCCTTATGCCGTCCCAGCCCTTGCAGTTTCCACAATACTGTCAATAGTCGCGGGTGCATATACTAACATGCGAAAGAAACAGGCTTTGGCGGATGCTGATGATAAAGCAGCACAGGCTAAGATTGTTACCGAGTCCGTTGTTATGGCTATCGAGGAAGTATCAGGAGTTGCAATTCTTGGTGGTGAAAAGAATCTTGGTGATCTGGTAAAGGAAAAGGTTGAGAAGAATCTCAGAGATAATGATGCTTACCTGATTGGAAAAGCTATTATAGAAGCATTGAAAGAGAGTGCATAATGCCAAAGGGTATCGGATATGGTGAGGCTGGTAAGGCTTCTAAAGTAGGTTTCTTCGGAAAAGAAGAAAGAGCAGCTCGGAAGAAAAAAAAAGAAGTGAAGAAAATAGCAAAACGCGATGAGAAGCGTAAGAACTCCCGTAGAGGAAAACAGAGAGCAGCCCTAAGAGACGCTAAGGTGGATGAAAAGAAAATTGACCAACTATTGCCGTGGGGTGACTAATGGCAGCATCAGGAAGTGTTAAAATTATCATGCAGTTACTAGGTCTGAGTCAGGAGCAATCCTTTTCAGACCGCTTCACTCTTGCTGATGTTCCCACCTCTAAGGTGATGGACTACAGACAACAGGCTGTAGCGGATACTGAGGAAACTCTTGACATTGGAAGTGTAACTACAATAGACGCAATAGTAATAAAAGCAATCACTAACGATATGACTGTTGACCCCTCCTTTAGCTCAACGTACAGAGCAGGGCTGGACATCAAAGCTGGTGAATTTGCCGTCTTCAAACCAAGTGGTACGGTGAAAATTAAAAATGCTGACTCAGCGGAAAAAGTAACCTATGAATACTTTATTATAGGTAGATAATATGGCCTTACCAAAAGTAGTTGTAATACACGAGACCGGGGAAGTCTTTCCAAATCTTATGGATGCTTCCAAGAGTCTCAGAGTTAACCATGCCACACTAGGTCAGCATATTAGTGGCAGGAAGCTATTGAAGTGTCTTAAGGGCCTAACAATATACACGGTAAAAGAGCATCATTGTGGTAGATGTGGGGACCGACTAGAGGATAGTAATTGGACAAAACATGGGCGGAAAAACGGAGACCAGCTTTGTAGGGGGTGTAAAAACCTAGCAGGGTATGAGAGCAAGGACAGAGACCCCGCAAGGAAGCGAGCAGGTAAGGGTATTGGGATAAAGACCGTGAGAATGTTGATGGAGAAACACGACTCCTGTAATCTTTGTGGAGAACTGTTTGAGGGACTTGATTTTGAGATTGACCATTCGGTCCCAAAAAGCCGTGGAGGTTCCAATCATCCTGAAAATCTACAATTACTTTGTCATAAATGTAATAAAGGAAAAGACGCACTGACTACAGAAGAGTATGTCGCTCACTGTAAGAAAGTGGCTATGAATAACTAGGAGACAGGATGAACAAGGAGACAGACGGAAACGAAGTAACTGGGAAAAAAGACCTAAAGTTTATTGATGCTCAATATGAAAAGGAGATTTATAAAGAGCTGCTTGAGGTGTCCCAGATGTTACATTCAGGAACCAGAGGTCGGAACGTGGTCATTAGAGAGATCCCAAGCAAGAGTCCTTTCATGGTTCGCAAAGCAATTAAAGAGAACTTGGATTTCATCAGACTGACAGCGAAGTACGTGTTGTTGGACATTGAAGCAACCAGACGTGAGCGTGATGGATTATCTGGGGAGAAAAGTAATGCCGATCTTTAATTTTATCTGCGAAGACTGTGACCATATAACACAAGAACTGTTTTTCGCAAAAGAAAAGAAGATTGCCCCACCTTGTGAAAAATGCAAGGGTAAGACTGAATGGACACTAGCAGCAAAGCATGATCAAGTGAATGGCGACAAAGAGAGGACATCTTCTGCACTTGGAGTACATCCATCACAGATTGCCGACGGGTCAGCATTCAAGCTACACCCGGGGGCACGGTTCAACAGTCGTGGTGACATGATACTCAAGAACAGGACGGAACACAAGAAACGCCTAGCTGAACGCGGTTGGGTAAATAGAGACGACTATAATTAACGGAGACAGAAATGGCAAACATTAAAGGACAGTATCTAAGTAAAGACCTCGGCGACGGAACTTCCGTTTCCATTATCAATGCGAAAAGACCTGATGACAATACCTTTGCTTTGGCTTTTAGGTTAAGGGCAGGTAAGAAGTCGGTGACATGTTTCCTTGAGGATATAGATGCGGTAAGTTACGTTCCTGAGCTAATTGAGGCTCTTCAAAACTATCAAGAAGATCGGCAAGCAGTAGAAGATGAGGAAAATGAGAGACGAGCAACGGAACATGCCAGCCTCAAAGCAGCCAAAGAAACTAAAGAAACAGTAACGAAGTAGGAGACAGAATATGTTAGATGCAGACGGTAATGAGATTATTGACGATACCAATGTTGACGATTCAACAACGGAAATTGACACAAGCACAGAGAAGCCTGTACTGGCCGACAGTGGTATTCCACAGAACGTATCCGATGTTATCAGTGGTATCCGTGACGATCTTAAAGAAGACACAGACATAGAAGAAAACACCGACGGCGACGCTGTTGGTGACGATGATTCCGTTGAGACGGATGATGATACAGAGGTAACTGACGATGATGCAGATTACTTCGCAGTTCTCGGCTATGATGCTGAGAAAATTCAAAAGCTCAGGGAAGTTGACCCTGACATTCTCAAGGATATTAAAGGCTTAATATCCGCGTCTGAGATCGATGATGAAACTTCCGAGGAAGTAGTCGATGACGACAAAAAACTGGACTCGACCGAACAGGTTGCTGATGGTGGTCTTACAGAGGAACAACTCGCTGCAATAGCGAAAGATAATCCTCAGATGGCTGAGGTCATCAAGACACTGAATGCACAGGTAGGTCTCCTGACAAACTCTCTTAACACTGTAGCGGAAGCAGATAAGACGAGGGCACAGGAATCAGCCCAACGGCAGCAAGTTACTAATTTTCGTTCCGCAAATAAGAAGTTGGACGCGATTTCTGAGGATTTTCCGATTCTTGGTACGTATGACAAACTCCCACAGAGGGACAACAAACCGGATATGAGAAACCCTGCTGTAAAGCAGAGAGCTGATATTTGGGACTATGCTACTAAGCTATATGATGGTGGTGTGTCTGCTACGTTTGATGATGCATTGGATGATGCTATATCGTTGTACCGAGCCAAGAATGCCGACAATCTAGCCATGCGTAAAGTGTCTAGTGAGTTGCGTGGAAGAGCCAAGAAGATCACTAACCGTCCTACTTCTAAGAAAACCAAGAAGAAAGAACATACTCCGGGCACTGAGTCTTACAAGATTAACATAGTAAAGGAGGCTTTCAAAGAGGCCGGAGTAAAAACTTAAAGGAAGTAACGAATGAGTGACCTTACAATTGAACAAGCCCGCGATGTTGGACATGCAACTCTTGCCTCTAGGCGTAAAGAGGCTTTGGAAATGACATTCAATGACATCACGCATGAGCTATATAATATGTGGTTCAAGGCTGCTGACCGTGATAGTGGTGATGCAATCAAAGATTATATCACACTTAAAGATACGGGTAATGCAAAGATGATCTCGCTGTGGGAAGAGGATACTCACAACACTGTCAATACAGATGAAGAGATCAAAGTAGACTGGGTTCATGCCTCTACCAATATGGATTACAACCGTATTGAGTTGGCAATGAACATGGGTAATGAAGTAAGAATCTATAATTACCTTACAGGCAAACAGAAAAACATGTATCGTGAGTTTGGGGAGCTTCTGCAAAAGAAACTTATCCTTTCTCCTCTTAGTGCTTCTGACAAGAAGAATCCTCATGGTTTGGCTAGTTGGCTGAGTCTTGGTACTGATGGTAGTACTGGTGGTTACACTGGTTACAGTGGTCGTTACAATGATGGCAGTGGTACAACCTATGACGTTGGTACAATCAGTTCCAGTTCGTCTGATAAGCCTCGTTGGGCCTCGTACTACGCAGACCATGATGGTCAGTTTGGTGATAAACTTCTGGACTTGCTTGCAAGGGCAACCCGTAAGACTCACTTTATGCCGACTATGATTCCAGTCGCAGTAGCAAAAGAAACTGTTGCTAATCCGTTCCGTTACTACAGTAATGATAATGTGATCGGCAATCTTGAGGCACTGGCTAGGAAGATGGACGACAATGTTGGTCCCGATCTTGCGAAGTACTTCGGTAATGTACTGTACAAGGGTATCCCCTTTGTATACATTGATATGCTTGATGACAGTGCAGATTTCAGCACTATCATGGGTACTGACCCCATCTATGGTGTAAACCATGATTACTTCAAGGTAACAGTCTTGAGGGAAAATGACTTTTCAGAGGGTAAACCTACTCCAAGAGATAACAGTCATAACATCTTGACAGTTCCTTTGGATGTATCTTTTGCCGTCCGTTCAACAAACCGTCAGCGTTGTGGTTTCTTGATTTCACAACAGTAATCAAAAATTCTCTGGGGGCTTGTAAACCCCCAGAGTTTCACCTTGATCGACAGATAGTAGAATAAAAAATTTTATAGGAGTTCACAATGAGTGAAAGTCAGTTTGGTACAAATTCAATCCGTAAACGTAAAAGAGTATTGTACGAGGGTACTGATGTTATTCGTGAGGGTATGCCTGTTGCATACAATTATGATACCACAAGCAATATTCTCGGTATTAACACAGGAGTAACCCCACAGGTCAAGAGTATCACCACGACTGAGGGTGGAAGTAATGAGGGCAAATTCCAGAGAGTAGAACTCTGTACAGTAGCTAACGCTGCGTTCTTCGCTGGTGTGGTTGCTGGCACGTCTTTCGATGGCCTCACAGGTACTGGGAACACATGGCTTGATATTTATGAAGCCAATGGTTCTATCGTCCCTGTCCGTACTGATAAGAGTATTACGCAGAAAGATAAACTTTATCTTGAAGCTGGTCAGCAGACTGTTGTAAATGACAGTTCCGCGATGCCTTGTATTGGTGTAGCAGTTGAAACTATCGACCGTTCAAGTGTTAATGGTACTATTCTCGCAAAGGTAAATGCGGTAGTGGCTTGTGATGTAATCGACTCAGTAACAGCGACAAGCCGTACAGCCGTCCAGCTTCCTACCGATGCTATCTGGAAGAACTTCAACTTGAAAGAGTTGAGGGACAATCCTTTCTCTGGTGCTTTGGTAGAGGCAGACTTCCGCAGGGGTTCAGATTTCCCGGCCAACATATTTGAGGCTGCTGCTTCTATTATCACCATGAACACGGAAGAGGCTGGTGCATTGTCGCTGCTTGGTTCCGTTGATAATGAGTCATGTGAGATTCAGTATCCTTGTCCTATCGTCTCGTCTGCTGGTAAGAAGTGGGCGTTTGAGGGTCGGATGAAAGTGAACACCGTAACGGGTGACGATCTTGGATTCTTCTTCGGCCTGATGGCAGCGTCTGCCAATCTTAGTGGTGCACTGATTGACGATAATGGTGCAGCTACGGCTGATGTCGACAACGTAGGGTTCCAGAGTTTCCATGCTGATACCACTGGTGTAGATGCAGTCTATACCAACTCTGGTGATACTCCGATTGTCCATGATGCTGATGTTAAAGCCATGACAATCAATACATACTTTACAGTTGGTATGTACTTCGATGGCACAGACATTCAGATTTATGTTGATGGTGTCAACACTGCCGATCCAATCTTGGCTGCTGACATCATAGCAGGTGGGGATGACTTCCCACAGGCATCGGTTTTGGTTCCCACTCTTGCAACCCTTAATGGGGCTGCTGAGGATGATACTCTCATCGTTGACTGGTTCATATTTGCATCGGAGGGTTAATCAAGCCTTTAATGGGAGGGAGATCGTTTTCTTCCTCCCCAATTTTTTTGGAGACAGACAGATATGAAAAAATACACACTTGACTTAACAGATTACAAAGTTGGTGAACAGGATTTCTCAATGAAGTTGGAACTGTCTGGGTTGCTTAGGCTCCCCGGCATTTACAAGGATGGTATCGAAACATGTGATGGCGTTATGCTTGCACGTAGTATTATAGTAGCAGATGAGAGCATTGAGATTACTGATTCAGACTTGGCATTGGTCAAGAAAGTTATGAACATCCTTATCTCCAGAGAACACAAACCACTTCAAGGACAAGTATCTCTTGGTGGTGTGCGTTACGAGGAATTGATTATGAGGGTGTTTACACTGGACAAAGAATAGAACTGTCTCTGATGGTGGACAGCCACGGAGGGCTTCCATCGTCTTATTTGAGGATTTAGATATGGCATTAATGCGTTGGAACTTTCAAAATGTGTACTCTAAGGTGTCTTCCTACTTAGGTACAGGTACAACACCGACGGGCGACGACTTAACATCTGCGAAAGACATAGTGTACAGAGGCTACATGAAATTTCTGCTTCCTGTTAATCCCAGAGACTCAGAAATTTATATTTGGAGCTACCTCAAACAACCATGGAAACTTCAACTGGAAACAGACAAATGGGAATATGAGCTTCCAGAAAATTTTGAACGCTTTGAAAGAAACCTTGAGTATGAAGCAGAAGAGAGATCAGCCAATCTGATAAAAACATCAGAACGGTCTATTCTGTCCAGTAGAAATCTGCTTGAGTTCAGGAGCTATCCCGAAGTGTACGCAATACGAACAGGGAAGTTTGATTCAAAAGTTGGTTCATCTAAGGAATTGCTTGTATACCCAACACCAACTAATAGATCAGTTCTCAACAGCACTTTTGTAATGGCCCCTCCGAAACCGGAGAATGATTCAGACTTCTTTATCGGTGGGATGCTTGAGTCGGAAGCGATACTACAGTGTTGTCTGGCAGTTGCCGAAAATGAGCAAGATGAAATTATTGGTGTACAGACACAAAAGGCTGTGGATATGATTCAGTCTTTGATTCGTAAGGATATGGGCATTGCCCCTGACACAGTAGGTGAAGTGGTAGACTCTAATATCCGTCGAGTGGATATTTTTGCGTATCGTAAGTTATGGATTCCACAGGGAACCTACACGGTATATGGACAAGAAATTTAAGAAAGGTAACAAATGTCAATTCAGAATGTAACAGAACAGATGGAACTTAATGACACTGGTATGGGTATCAGAAAAGTTTCTCAGATAGTAAACGTAGCTGATTTTACTGATGGTGGAGGTGCTGCTGGTACTCTAGTATTGGACAAGGCTATCCCTGCTGGTTCTTTAGTCATGTGTTCTAAGGTAACAGTAAAGGATGGTTTTATTGGTGATACAACTGCCATCATGGACGTTGGTGATGGTAGTGATGCTGATCTCTTTTCGCAGACGACACACAATGTATTTACTGCTGCAAGAAACTTGATGGAAGCTTGTGACATTGCTTCTTCTGGTGCTGGTAGAGGAACCGTAGCAATCAGTACAGATACAAACGTGACACTAACAGTCACAGGCGGTTCGGACTTCGGTGCTATTACTGCGGGAAAATTGCTGATAGAGCTTTTCTATCTAAGCACAAACGTAGAACTCACAGATGGTCCTGTTAACGAAATCAGACTGTAAGGAATAGATCATGGCCCCAAAAAACTATAGAAACAATGCAACACCCGCAGGAATAGTCTCTGGTGCTTTTGATGTTGAGGTGATTACCCTAGACTCAGATGGCTTGGGTCAGGGTGCTGATCAGGAATGTCGTGAAGTAATATTCTGGGTCGAAGAGGCCAAAGATGTGAGGATTGGTGGCTCTGCTGCTAGTGCAGTTGCAGGTCCTTTACTTCCAGATGGTGTAACGAATCAACCCATCATACTCCCTATCAGTAACACGAACATGTTATACTTCGACGGAACAACAGGAGACTTAGTAAATTTGATTTGGAGATCATAACAATGGCTGAGATTCTGCCACATTTACATCTATGGGTATCCAATGTAGTCCCCAGCCAAAGGCGGAAGAACCTATTAGGGAACCGAGTAGGAGACCTGATGGTTATTTTTGATTGTGGTGTTAACAAAAGTGGGAAAAATACCATGTGGTTGTGTTCTTGTAAGTGTGGCAATCTCTCCTTACAGAGAACTTCCGATCTTTCTCTTAGTAAGGTAAAAAGTTGTGGGTGCAGTAAAAGATCTATGCCTCAAGGGAAAGCTAGATTTAATCATACGCTTTCTCGTTATAAAAGACAAGCAAATCAAAGAGGGTTTAGTTTTGAGCTGACAGAAGATCAGGCATGGGATATAATGGCCCAAAATTGTCACTACTGTGGAACACCTCCAAGCAACGTATGCGAGAGGAAAACAGCTTATGGTGGTTTTGTATACTCAGGGATAGACAGAGTAGACAATAGAATAGGGTATACCTTTGATAATAGTGTCCCTTGTTGCCACCTTTGTAATTGGATGAAAAAGGACCTAACATCCGAAGATTTTTTAGACCACGTAGAAATGATACACAGAAGAAAGAGAGAGAAATTGTATGGAAATATTACCGCCAATCCGGGGACTCTACCGCGGCAGTCTTATGGGACATGCCCCCGATCTCACCTCTGAACAGCTCAACAATGTACGTCCAGTAGATCAGCAAGAGAAGCGTATACGTATTGGACAACGACCGGGGCTGGACAAGTGGGGGAATGGTACGCAGATTGGAGCAGCCGAACAACCAGTGGTTGCAATGTGTTTTGTTAATTCGGTGATCTAATGGCAGTCACAAAACAAAATAGTAATGAACCCTCAACACCTTTAGCCAACGTTCTATACCATGAGGTCGGAGTATCAAATGTTCAACGTGCAAACACCTTTATCCCAACAGAAGATTATAGTTTAGAATATATAGTTGCGAAAGTTTCTGAATTTTTTCAAGATACCTGTGTAAATATAATTGCCGAGATTTTTTCTGTGGACGGTTCAAGGAAACCAACTGGTTCTGCTCTGGCAAGCGTTACAGTTTTGCAGGAGCTAATACCTACATCTGCCACAGAGGTGACATTCACATTTGCTTCTCCGTTGGCAGTGACAAATGGAGTAGAGTACTGCTTGTTACTTCGGAGTGATGCAGACGTGACTACTACAGCAAGATGGTGGTACGGTTTTAGTAACACAGGTATTAGTTGGGCCACATCGGATGGTGGTTCTGTTTGGTCTGGTGGTTCTGCTATACCGGGATTCTGGTTTCAAATATGGGGAGGGCCTGTCTTTAACCCGCCAGCAACTAATCTAACAACATTAAAACGGCTGGTAGCAGTGGCAAATGACAAAGTTTTTTATGAGACTTAAAAATGGCTGTAACAATAGATCAACAAATAAATCAAAAGCACTTGGTAGCAAGTGGGAATAATTTAGTATTTGCGGAGGGCAGCGTGGCTGGGACACTTACACAAGTAGTGGGGATAACAGTAGATACTTCTGACAACCTCAACATGTTCTCTGGTCTTCAAAAGGCTTTCATTGTTAACGGAACTAATTTTAAGATCGTAGACTTCTCTAATACTAAACTAACAGTGACGGCACTAACGACTGCACCAACAAGAGGTTCCATACTGACCCAAGCAACTTCCAATGCAACAATGTTAGTTGATTTTGTAAACACTGCGAAAACAGAAATATATGGATTTACGACTTCGGGTACTTTTGTAACTACAGGTGATTATACTCTATCTGGTGGAGGCATGGACCCGGAGACTGAAGTACCCTCGGCTGTAGCAGAAGCGAGTACAGCACCACATGGTTATGATTGGACAGTGTACCCCGGTGGAAGCTCTGGCTCTCTACCTGAGAAAGCTTATTTAGGTGCATGGTACAGAGGACGTGCTGTGTTAGCTGGTAATCCTAATGACCCTCATCAGTGGTATATGAGTAGGCAGTTGGACCCATTTGATTTTGCTTATGTAGCTAATGATGCTCAGACTCCCGTAGCTGGTACAAATGCCGACGCAGGAAAGGTTGGCGATATTGTCCGGGCTTTGATTCCATTCCATGACGACTATATGTTCTTCGGTTGTGCATCAAGTATGCATTATCTACAAGGAGACCCTGCTGTGGGTGGTGAGCTTCATTCACTGGATGACTTCACAGGAATCTTTGGGGCACAATCTTGGTGCTTCGATGATTTGGGTGATCTATATATGTTTGGAACTGACGGTATAAGTAGAATCAAAAGAGGGGCAATTTTTATTGAGAATATATCCAGTTTTAGTATTCCTAAGTTATTGGAAGATGAAAATGCTGACCCAACGACACACAGGATTGTATTAGGTTACGATAAACGTAGAGACGGTATCATCATAGC
>SDBT01009486.1_pt1 | contig 15777 bp, 12 predicted proteins | sample 2277101 | NCBI WGS metagenome assembly SDBT01 (sample SAMN10404973, study PRJNA504765) | marine sediment metagenome | isolation source: marine sediment core GS10_PC15, 103 cmbsf | place: Arctic Ocean: Southern Knipovich Ridge | collected 2010 | reverse complement strand
GGCAAGATTTATGTACTAAAGTAAAATCCGGAAATTATAGCAAACAAAGCAGACTTCTCATCCATTCGGAGAATGGAATTAGGAATAATGCTTAAAATTAAAAAAAAATCCCCTACAAAAATGATTTTTAAAAGATAACTATTTTGTAAACAATCAAAAAGCAGAATAGAAATTGTTTCCGAAAATATGAATAATATAACAATAGCAACAGTTGAACTGCACATAAGAAAATAGAACGAAGTGCTGATGACTAACTTTCTGTTTGCATTTTTTTTATAAATGACGTTTCTGAATATCGCTGAACCAATCCCAAATTGCAGTGACAAAAGAATTACAGTTGAAGTGATCAATAAAATTTCTAATATTCCATATTCGACTTTCGTTAAATAACTTGTATATAAGGGCAATAAAACAATACTTACAGCCCTGTTTAATACGGTTCCAAATGCATAAGCAGTTGAATGTTTTAAGATTCGTTTAACAAGTTGAAACAATAGTATTCCCTATTTAATTATTTAACTGTCGTTCCGGCAAACGCCAGTTTTTTTTCGATCGCTGCCAGCACTTCTTCCACAGTAATAGAATTTAGACAAATTCTGTTTTGGCAAGATTTTACGGCTTCATAATCACCCATTATAAAACAGGGGCTGCAATGGACGTTCTTGCGTATAATCGTGTGTTGAATTCCCAGGGGTGCAGTTCTTCTAAAATCGGTCGGGCCGTAAATGGCCACCATTGGTGTGTCGACGGCCACAGCCACATGCATTAGTCCACTATCATTGCAAACCAGCAGGTTTAATTTTTCGATAACTGCAGCCGTTTGTTTCAAAGTTAAGTCCCCGGCAGTAATAATAGGTTTAACCTGTAATTGTTGAAAAGTGCTTTTTATCAGTTCTTTTTCTTTTGGTGACCCTACCGCTATGACTGTAAAACCAAAATCACCCATCAATTTTGATGTTAATTCAGCGTATTTTTCCATATCCCACTGTTTCCAGCTCATCTCCGGAGACGTACCTATTTGAACTCCGATTAATATTTTTTTTTCAGTGATATTAAAGGACTGCAAATAATTTGAGGCATATTTTCTATGGTTATCTTCCAGAAAAAAATAGGGCTTATCTATTACAATTTCAGCACCGATAGCTTCCGCCAGTTTAATGTTGCTTTCTATTTCAGGCTGAGCATCTCCTAATTTAATTTTAAAATTAGAGATACAATCATAATTGTTCTTCCAGTCACGATTTGAGACATGTCCGATTCTGAAAGGGGCATTACTAAAAAAAACCAGCATCGCTAATAAGTGGCGCGCCCCGTTAAAATTACTGAGAATCAGATCATACTTATTCTTCCTGATTCTAAAAAAAAACAATCCCTTTTGGAAAAAATTCAAGTCTTCGATATTGCATTTAATTATTTCATCAACTAAAGAACTACCTTCGATAACCTGTTCCGCCCCGCTATTATTAACCAACAAGGAAATTTTGGCATTTTCAAAGTGATTCTTATATGCAAAAAGAACCGGAACAAATAGAATCATATTACCAATCCCCATCTGCCCTAAGATTAAAATGTTTCTAATTTTTTCAGGCTCTATATCTCTTTTTTGGGGGGTCAATAAAAGAGGAGTGAATACAGATAGAAAAAAATGATACAAGAAGAGAATTGATTTTTTAATAATTATACTTAAATGAAAACCTGGCATGGATTTATTTATTTCACTTCGTTTAGCTGCTTCATAATTTCCATTGACTCATTAAACACCCTTATTCCATCATAAACGGTCAAATCTAATTCTTTTTCCCCTTTTAGACAAGACAAGAAATTTTTCCACTGATTATAATGGCCTTTATCTATTCTTTTTTTTCGAAAACCTGTGGATTGGAAACCGCTTAAAATCAGTTCTCTGAAATCTTCGATGACAATAACTTTACCGCCTGAAAAAATCTCCACCCTCTCTTTTGAAAAAGACTGATCACCAATTGAACTATAAATTAACGTCCCGGTAGAACCGTCCGAGTATTTAATCAAACAGGAAAAATTGTCATTATCAGTTATTTCAGTAGAATCTGATTGAATTTTAACTGCGGAAATAGAAGTTGATTCCGCCTCAATGAACCAATACAGCAGATCCAAAAAGTGACAGGCTTCACCAAGAAGCCTTCCTCCACCCTCATCCGGGTCATTTAACCAATGATTTTTTGGCAAAACCCCGGCATTAACACGATAACTAAGCATTTTGGGCTCATCAATTTTTGTCATAAGCTGTTTAGCTTTTTCTGAAAAAGGCGAATATCTGCGATTAAAACCGATTGTAAAAAGAACATTCGAGCTTTCAACAGCATCCTTAATCTCTAGACAATCCTTTTTTGTTAAAGCCAGAGGTTTTTCCAAAAAAACATTCTTTCCGGCTTTGACAGCATCTACTGAAATCTGTTTATGAAGATTATGACGAGTAGAGATTACAACCAAATCAATTTTTTCGTCCTTTAAGATTTCGGAATAATCGGTAGTGCAATAATTCATTTTATAACGGTTTGCAATCGTTTTACCGTTAGCGCCGGTTTGAGTGGCAATTGCCCTTAATTCAAAATCTTTCAATTTATTAATATTAGGCAGGTGATATTGTTTAGCAAACGCGCCACCCCCTATAATCCCAACTTTAATTTTACTGTCAATTTTTGCTGAAATAACATTTACTTCGATTTTTTTTGACGTTTTAATATTGTAATTTTTATCGCCCGGTCCATAATCGATCAAAACACCTAAATTTTGCCCAATATTTTGGTATGCGGTAAGAGCATCATTAATTTTGTATCTCTTTGAAATTAATGACTCTATATTTAATTTTTTTTCAGATAAAAGCTGAACAAATTCCTGCATGTTTCTATTTTCCGTCCATCGTACATAGCTAACCGGATAGTCTATTCCTTGCTCTTCATAACCCTGATCATATCTTCCCGGACCGTATGAACGTGAAATCAAAAAATCCTGCTCTTTGTGATAAAACGTGTCTCTCTCAAGATCCATCCCTACGGCACCTAAAATAATTATTTTACCTTTTTCACGTGCAATTTTGAACGCCAAATTCACCGGATCACTGCTTGAAGTGCCGGCACATAATATTACAGCATCCGCCCCTATACCTGATGTAAAATAATTTACATCTCTGCTTATATCATTTTCTAACCAGATTTTACCTTTATCCAGACCATTTCGCAATGCCAAATCTATTTTATCTTGAACAAGATCCACCCCAAGGACCCGGCAGCCGGCGACTTTTAACATCTGGCAAACCAATTGCCCGATCAGACCCAATCCGATCACAACTACAGTTTCTCCCAATGAGACATTTGCTCTGCGCAAACCCTGCATGCCAATGCTCCCTATTGTTGTGAAAGCCGCTTCTTCCAAATTCACATTGTCAGGAACTTTCACCAACAAATTTTTCGGCACAAAATTAATTTCAGAATGTGCAGCATAACCACCGCCGCCACATGCTACCCTATCACCAACTTTAATATCAGTGACATTAGCAGCAACCTCAATTACAATCCCGGAACAACAATACCCTAAAGGCCGCAGTTCATTTACCCGGTCTTTTACAAGATTTATTGTTTTATCCAGGCCTTGAGTCTGAACACTCTTGATCACAGTTTTTACTAATTCCGGCTTCTGTTTGACTTTTTTTAATAAACTACCGCCACCCGATATAGCCATGGATTCCGTGCCGGAACTTATCAGAGAATAAGCTGTTTCCACTAAAACGCCATTTTTTTTGACTGATGGCGGCGGTACTTCTTCCAAAAACAGATTCCCTTTAGCGTCTGAACAAATTTGTTTCATGATTTACAATAGAACCTTTTAAAAATTTACTGTTTCTTATTAATTTTATGATTACAAACTCCGGAATCTATGATTATCACTATAATTTATTATCTCCCTGTTTTTTCTCCAACAATTAATATAGAACTTCCGATATATTTAATCACAGGAAAAACAGATAAGATTTTTGTTAAAAAAGAATTTAACTTATAGGCAATTTTCAGATTGGGAAATAATCTAGCTAATAGCCTAACAATCCCATCGATAAGATGATAGTTATATGTTAATACATCTCTAACTTCTAAGCCACTTTTATGAAGAATTTCCTTTAATTCGACTGGTGTAAAATCTCTGTGAAAAATATAGGAATTGTTTTCTATAACAAGCCTTTCATCAACATTATGATTACTCGCACCGTGATCACTAACCAAAACACGATTTCCCAAAATCTTAGGGACAAACTGTGCGACCAATTTTTCAATATATTCAAACGGATTTAAGGTGGCCTCGGTTGCTACGGCACAATCCGTTGTTATTAGAATTCTACCATTAGGTTTTAAAACTCTTTGTGCTTCTTTTACACAGCTTGACGTGTCCGGAGTATGTTCTATTACATCTAAAAAAATAATTCGATCAAAAGCCTCAGATTTAAAAGGAAGTTTAGTTATGTCTGCCTGACAGCCATTAAAACACGTTTCATTTTGAAGAAATCTTTTTTTAGCTAAATATAAATAATTTTTACTAATATCAATACCATACGAAAATGCGGCATTTTCCACAAAATGTAATAAAATTTTCCCATCCTGACAGCCCATATCCAATAAGGTGTGATCTTTTTTTAGCTTTAGATAATCATTTACCAGGGAGATCCGGTTTTCCGCTATAAGATTATAGTGAGGTGGACATATTTCTTTTCTAATATCTTCAATAAATTTAAAATCAAAATTCTCAGATAATTTTTCTTCATGTTTTTTTATCTTCTCCGTAGTTAAATTTTTGGCAATATTGATATGATTTTTCAGTCTCCTTTGTTTTTTATTTCTTCTTATAAGAAAAATAATAAAGAATATTACTGTCAAACTTAAAATATTAAAAAACAATATTGACTTAACTGGTTGAAGATCAAGGATCAAAGAAAAACAGATAAATAAAAAGAAAAACAGATAAATAAAAAAATCTGTAACTATTTTTTTCATAAAAACAACTCTGGTTTATTTTTTGCCACCTGATCAGTGGCAAACGTCAGTCCAATTATGATCCACAAAAAATTATTTTCCAATCCGGTTGGACTAAATAAGAAAAAAATAAATAGAGCAAATGTTGCAGCAACAAAACCGATTTGAAGTGCTTTTAATAAATTATTGTTAATTTCGTTAATTGATTTAAATCCAAATTTAAAGTAACCAAAAAATATCAGACAAAATAATAATAATCCTAATAATCCCAGTTCTGCCATTATTTGCATTGGCAGTGTATGTGATTCTATAACTGCATATAATTGTTGCGATGGAGGCCGGTAAAACTGCTCATAATGAACAGGGAAACCTCGGTATCCGACACCCAGGAAATAAGAACTTGTGAACATTTGCCAGCCGCCGGAAAATAGATATATTCTTGCAACATTAGAGGGATCTCCGGTAGCATCCGTAACAGATTTAATCCGCATTATAAGACTCTGGACAAAAAAAGATTGCCAGAGGATAAGTATAACCAACAAAACAATCCCTACCCCCCCGATTAAAATCATTTTTCTATATTTTGAAAAATAAGAGACCATTAGAATTCCGGGAACCATAGCTAACCAGGCTGCTCTGGTAAAGGTTCCAACAAACGCCATTGTTATAATACTGAGTGCAATCAAAATAGCTGTACGAAAAATTATCGATAATTTACAATTTATGACCAGAGATAATCCTAAAAGAATGGTAATCATTAAAAATATTGCAAAATAATTTGCATTTTCAAAAGTTACACCAAACCCTCCGAACAGTTTTAAATAACTCATCGCAGATTGTATCACCGATGCAGAAGTCCCCATCAAAGACTTCAGCGAAATCAGCGATAATATTAATGCGATGGAGATAAAAGCCAACACACTTAAATATATCCCATAGGGTTTATCAACCACATTAATTACCATATACATAACAATTATCAGGACTATTAAACGAGCGAAATGTAACAATCCATCCAGTTTATTGGGAGAATATAAAAGTGATACAGCAATTAATACCAGAAAAAGCCATAATGAAATATCAAAAGATGTGGATTTTATACTAAATCTTTTATGGTAAAATATGTTTATAATCATGGACAACGTGGTTAACAATACACCAATATGAAAAACCGTAATCGGGCTGCCGCCAATTCTGCCAAGGGCATCTAAAGAAGTGCCGATTACCATAATTAGAATGCAAATGGTTGGGTATCTTATAAGCCAGTAACCGCCAAATAAAGCCAAAATCAGGCATGATAAAACAATTGAAGATACGATAAAGTCAAAATTTAAAGCTATTAAATAATAGATAACAAAAATAACAACAGACAGAAGTAAAAAAACTTGAGGATTTGTTCTATATTTAGCTTGCAAAAGTATTGTCATAAATCATAAAGATTAAAAAAACAATTATACAATATTCAGTTATTATCCAAATTTTCAAAATAATTTTCTACTTAGACTTTTTAAAAAAACGCAGGTCCTTTTTCAATTCGTTCTCAATCCAAATGAATCTTTTACCCGTTTCTCCACCTTCATTTTTTGTTTTATTTATATATTCTAAGAAGAAAGTCAACACCACACTGACAAATAAAGCAAATACAATTGAAACTAAAATGATAATAGCACGTTTCGGGCGACTTTTCCATTGGGGTGGTGTTGCATATTGTAAAACTTGAATTGTCGGAGTATCTTCCTGCTCTTTTATAATAAATTGTTCATATTGTTGAGTTATAAGTTCAAATATCATTTCCTGGATTTTCAACTCTCTCATCAGCCGAACTGTTTGTAAACTGAGATCCGGGACTTTTCCCAATGGCACATACACATCACCGCTTAAATAGTTATCAGATTTATTACTTTCACTGACCGGACCATTTACAATTTCCTGGATCGCTTTCTCAATTTCGTTAATTTGATAATTTAATTCAATCATTTTCACATGAGATAGATCAAGAGTTTGGCTCATAACTCCTTTTTGAATTTTTAATGATAATAAGTTTGTCACCAATTCCGAAGCTCCTTTAATTGTGGCTTCAGTTTGATATTCTATCGCTATAGTCTTATTTTTCTCCTGGAACGATTTAAAAGCATCTTCAGCAGCCATTAGATTATTTTTTGCCTCAGCCAATCTCTTCTCCAAAAATATTCTGGTGTTTTTTGCCTTTTTCTGGCTCAGCTCCATATTAATTTTGTCCAGTTGATTTATGGCACTATTTGTTACCCGTGCTGCTAATTCAGGATCTTCTTTAGCTTCAAAAGAGATAAATAATGATCCGTCGCTGCCAATAACAACCTTAAAATGTGAATTAAACATCTTTCGGGCTATATACATATTTTTTTTATCATATATTTCAAGTAGATTATTTTCATTTATTAGAATTTCTGCCATCCTTTTGCTTTCCAATATTGTCGAAAATACATCCGACCTGGTAGCCAGCATAGGCAGTTCATATCCGGATGGACCTAAAAAAGAACCGGCTATTTCACCTATTGCACCAACACCAAATGAAATTCCTTTGGTTTCAGGCGGTAAAATAATTGCTTCTCCTTTGTACCATTTGGGCAGTAATAAACTTATGATTAAAGAAATAATAGCAACAGTTACTACATTTATATAAATTAATTTTCTCCATTTTACTAAAGTAGTGACAAAGTCGATGAAATTAATCTCTTTTTTACTCATTTAATTTCCTCTTACAAGCTATGAAGCTGTAATATATAAAAAAATACAAAACGTTGAAAATTTCACTAATTTTTAACAACCGCAAAATAGGCAATGATTAGTGTTGCTATTTGACCGCCAATTTGTAAATATTCTGAAATTCGCATACTATTTCGAATCGGAACTTCAATTATATCTCCCTGATAAACCTCTGCATTACCGCCTTTTTCTATTTTTCCTGTTGAAGTATGATAAACACGGATTTTATTTATCCCACCTGCCATATCAGTAACTCCGGCCTGGCCGACATAATCTTTGGCTTTGAGATTTGACACAAAAGTGATACTACCGGGTCGCTGCACCGCACCCATAATGTAGACTACACGTATATCCATGGGAAGTATTAAAACATCACCATTTTTAAGGGCAACTAGTTGATCTCCTGTCAAATCGACGAGTATCGAATTATTCTCATCACGTTGGATAATTATATGAGTTAGTTTTTGTAATGGACTAAAAAGCTTGTGCCGGGACATAAAACGAAACAAAGTTTCATCCGGTTTGATAGGATAAAAACCCGGCTTTTCAGTATGGCCCTCGATTTTTACTACCGGTCCGGAATAATCAATAGGCGGGACAATAATAATATCACCACCTTTTACATAAGGATTCTGGTCCAAATCGCCATTTTCCTGGAAAGCAGAAAAATCAACTATTGTTTCCTTATCATCCATATGCTTAATTTTAATTCCCTGAAGAAAGGCAAATGTTGTCAAACCACCGGCACGGGATATTAAATCCGAAACTCTATCTATCGGAGTAGAAACGTAGGAGTCCGCATTTAATACTTCACCGGTAACATGCACACGAATTCTACGTATCCCTGTTAATATTGCAGTTATCGTAGTATTCTTATACATTTCCCGGGCTTTTTGCTCAATGGAAAGTTTTGTTTCTTTTAAAGATAAACCAGCCACCTCCAACATGCCGATTGTAGGGATATAAAGTATCCCCTCAGGAGAAACAATCTCATCAAACCTTGGATTTTCCAAAATATCTATTCCTAGCTGAAAACCACCCCATATAATCACAGAAAAATAATCTCCGGGTCCGATAATATAAGTTTCCGGATCGATCGCTTGTTCAAACGCCTCTTCAAGCAATTTGGTCTCCAACGCCTTGTTGCGAAGAACCTGTTGCTGTAATCGAAGTTGTTCCAACTTTTGTTCCTCTTTTACTGTTTTTTTCTGGGCGTATAAAGGACTAATTAAAGAAAAAATAAAAATTGCAATTATCAGGCAGAATTTATTTTTATCCAACAAGGACCTCCAACTATTTTTGGGCTGTTTAATGAACAGATCCACCGCCTAGTCGAACAATCTTATTGCGACCATGGGTGACATTTTTTGTTGCATTGCGGGTATCGATCACCAGGTTTGCATTTTCCACGATGAAGTTGTAGTCATATTGAGAATGAGCGGTAGCGATCAAGACACAATCGACAAGTTTCAGTAATTCAGGAGTTAATTCCTGTGAACGAAAAGTAATTCCGTTCACTTTTAATTCGGGAACATAGGGATCATTATATGTTAAATTTTTTGTGCCTCTGCCCATTAGAATTTTCATAACTTTGATTGCCGGAGAATTTCTGGTATCATCCACATCTTTTTTGAAAGCAGCGCCTAAAAACAGAACTTTTGCATTGGTAAGGGGTACTCCCCGTTCGCTTAAAGCTCTCACCATCATGCTGAAGACATAATAAGGCATACTTTCATTTGTTTCCGCTGCCAATTCAATAAAATTTGTATGGAAATCGTACTCACGGGCTTTCCAGGCAAGATAATACGGATCAACCAGAATACAATGTCCCCCTATCCCGGGACCGGGATAAAAGGGCATAAATCCGAACGGTTTGGTAGCGGCAGCCTCAATGACCTCCCAGATATCGATATTCCCCATACGGTCGCTTAAAGTTGCCAGCTCGTTTAACAGGGCGATATTTACACTTCTAAATATATTTTCCAGGAGTTTGGTCATCTCTGCAGCTTCGGGTGTAGATACTACATGAACATTGTCAATTATCTGTTCAATAATTAACTTTGCTCTATGAGTACATTCCTCAGTCACACCACCGAGAACGACAGGGGTATTTGCGGTAGTGAAATCTTTCCGGCCCGGATCAATCCGTTCAGGAGAAAAAGCCAGGAAACAATTCTCTCCGACTTTTTTGCCGGTTTTTTCAAGAATCGGTTTTACAATACCATTGGTAGTTTCAGGAAACGTTGTGCTTTTGACAATAATCACCTGGCCCTCTTGTAAATTTTGCGCAACCGCTTCTGATGCAGCAACAATATAAGAAATATCGGGATCTTTGTTGGGAGAGAAGGGTGTGGGTACACATATGAAAATAACATCGACTTCACTTAGTTGGGAAAAATCGGTGGTTGCGGTCAATTTTTTATTCTCTACGGCATTTTGTAATTCGGCGTCTGTAACATCATCAATATAATTTTGACCTTTTTGTAGTTTTTCTATTTTTTCCCGGTCAACATCAAACCCGATCACGGCAAAATTATTTTTCGCAAATTCTACTCCCAATGGCAAGCCAACGTAACCAAGTCCGAGAATTCCGATTTTGGCCGTCTTGTTTTGCACTTTTTCTTCAAATGTCATCGTTTAAATGCTCCCTTCATAGAATAGTAAACCTTAAAATTATTACTTTATAAAGGTATTAATTATTCTGATTAATCACTCAAATTATAATGTGTTTTATAATATTCCAGATATTCCCCGCTTTTAATCTTCTCCCACCATTGACGGTTATTCTGATACCAACTGATGGTTGTCTGCATTGCATTTTCAAAAGAAAATTCAAGCTGCCAGCCTAACTTTTTAATTTTTTCCGAGTCTATGGAATATCTTCGGTCATGGCCCAACCGATCGGGAACATATGTTTTCAGATCTTGAGGCTTGTTCAAATCCTTCAATATCAAATTGGTAATATCCAAATTTGTTTTTTCATTTCCGGCACCTATGTTATAAACTTCACCATGTTTTCCCTTTTTTGAGACAACATCGATAGCACTACAATGATCGTCAACAAAAATCCAGTCCCGAACATTTTTTCCATCACCATAAATGGGCAGCTTTTTATTATCCAGGGCATTGGTAACAAAAAGAGGAATCAGTTTTTCAGGGTACTGGTACGGCCCAAAATTGTTAGAACACCGGGTGATCAGAACCGGCATTTTATAGGTAACAAAATATGAATATGCCAATCTGTCCGCACCAGCCTTTGAAGCCGAATAGGGACTTGACGGCATAAGCGGATCGGTCTCTTTAAAAGAGTCATCTAATGTACTACCGTATACCTCATCGGTACTGATCTGGATGAATTTATCAATGCCATATTTTCTCGCGGCCTCTAATAGCACAAAAGTTCCAAAAATATCAGTTTTAATAAAATCATCCGGTTTACCTATAGAACGATCAACATGGCTTTCGGCAGCAAAATTAATTATCACATCAGCATCACGAATCAAAGGATCCACTATTTCCGGGTCACAGATATCCCCCTTAACAAAACGATATCCGGAGTGATTCTCTACTGATTTTAAATTATCAAGATTACCGGCATAGGTTAATTTATCCAAATTAATAATATTAACTTCCTCATCTTTCTGCAACATATATTGAATAAAATTACTGCCAATAAACCCGGCACCTCCGGTAATAAGGTAGGTTTTCATCAAATCCTCCCTGTTCTCTTCCCCGCAAATCACACAAATTATTTGAGTATGTGTTTAATACTATTCAGTAATCGTGTCCATTCCCGTGATTAGCGGGCTGTTTTCACAAAACTTTTAATAATCTCACAGACACTCACAACTAGTTTTTCCAGGCGCAAATGAACTATTTAAACTATATAATATAAAAAACTTTTTTCCCAAATGAAACTTATTTTTGCTGTTCTAACAAAATATGCAGATTACCGTAAAACGGAAATAGAAAGCGATCAGCTTTCAGCGGTCAGCATTCAGTAAACCAAGAGACATCTCACCCGGCGATGTTTCTAGCGGTCGTGTCCGCTCGTTTGTTGACGGGCCTGCCTGTCATTTGCTGACAGGGAATCATCCATTTTTTCCTTACTCTAAATTCACTCTTTAATCTTTCTTCTCTGCTTCACCGACCCTGACGATTCAGCGAATCGTCCTACATCCTCACCATCACTCCGTTAAGGGCGAAGCATTCTTATTAACTGCTTCCGGGATAACTTTTACTTCTAGCGAAGAATGCTTCGCTCCTACTTCCACAATTTTTCCATCACTCCATTACTCCAACATTCCTATATTCCATAATTCCATTCTTCCAATACTCCATTTCTCCATAATTCCAACCATCCATTCTATTTGTAGAGGCATAGTAGTTACCAAATTATTTCAATCCCGGCAACCAGCGATCTCCCAAAACAGCAGGGTAAAGTGATTTTTTATCAACCATAACCGGATATCCTTTTATGAATATTGTTTTTATTTTTATCCGGCCGGTTGAATCCCTGGCAAACAAAATCAAATCCGCAATTTGCCCAATTCGTATTTTTCCTCGTTTTGATAATTTCCAACGATTAGCCTGAAATGCTGTAAGCCTGGATATCTCGCCGGCATTTAAAGAATCAGGGGTGTAATTTTCTTCGATTTCATTCCAGATAACAGAAGGTTTGTTAAACCAGCGGGTGATAACGGAAGTTGATTTTTGTTTTTTTTCAATAATCCCCATAAATCCTGATCCAACTGCCTTGACCAGGGTCAGGGTGTCGGTTAAAATCGCAGGATTATTATCAACTCTTAATAAACCACCCACGTTTCCGGGAAATTTTTCAAAATCAATTTTCGATCTTAATAATTTTGATTGGCTGGTTTGGTCATAATAAAAAGGGACCAGAACAGTTGTAAAGCCCGAAAGTAAAAGATCCGATATTTGATCGAACATTTTGTCGATAGTTTTATGAGGTTGTTTGAGAACCGTGATAAATCCGGGTGTTAGCCAAAAATTTTGGCCGTTGATAGTATCTTTTGCGGCAAAAAAGTTCATATCTCCGATATCAGCAATAATCCCTCTTTTCTCCGAAACACTTGCTGTTTTATTTACCGTTTCAAAATTAATTGCCAAATCGGTTAGAAATGGCGGCCCACCGGTGCCGTCTAGCAGCATAACATCATTTATAAACAGGTCATATATATTTTTGTCATTTTGTTGTAACTGTTCATATATGGCAGGATTTGCTCCCTGGTATTCTCCGGTGGCAATAGCACGAAATGCTGAAATTATGGCGATAAAATTCATCTTCCGTAAAAATGAATAACGGTTTTCGAACCAGCCTCCGGACTCAATTAAAATTGTGCTCACTCCCCAATTCTGCATTGAGTCACCAAAAGCGCGGGGCATATATTCAGCATCATATTTTGCTATATGGCCGTATAAATAAGGGCCTAGGGCGTTGTGAATCACCGAAATCACCTTTTTTGCCCTTATCCGGACCGGATTATCGTTATCCCCTAAATCAAACGGCGGGGCCATTAAGGCAATAGCCACTAATTTGTTAGATTTACCGACGGTGCGCCGGGCATTTTGATCATGGAGATTAAAGCCAAAATCAGGCTTATATTTTTTTTGTAAATCAAACAATATTCTGCCTTCGGGCGATTGCAAATCCCGGGCATCCCTGTTGACATCCAAACCCTGGGCATTTCGCCGGGTGAATTTCTCCGCGCCATCCGGATTAAGCATCGGCACTGCGAGAATAGTCAGACTATCCAGGAGGGTTTTGACAAATTTATCCTCTTTGCTGTTCATTAAATAATTAAAAATGTCCAGTAAAGCGGCGGTGGCTGTCGGTTCATTGCCATGCATCTGGCTCCAGAGTAAAACCTTAATCTTGCCAGTACCCAGGCGAACTAAATATATCGGGCGATTTTCTACTGATTTACCTGTTTGGGTAAAATGAAAAGATCTTGGGAATTGTGATTTTAGAATATGCAACAGGCTATCCACTTGTTTAAAACGCAAGTTTTGAAGAGGAGTATCTCCAAATCGAAATTCCTCAGATCTTTGTTCTAATCCGGGCCAATGAAAATTTATACTTTGCGCTGCACTTGAACAGAAAAAGGCCGATATGAAAAAAATCACAATAATTAATTCTGTGAATACCTTAAAGAATTTCATAAATTCCACTCCTTTAAAAAAAACTATAAATGAATCCAATTCCCAAAAACTGTTTAATCTGGTTTTTTTTCGAAATGTCCGAATCGTATAAAATATAAACCCTAAAACTAACTGAAAAATACCTGGCAAGTTTTGCCTGGAAATTACTGTCCCAGCGAAAATCAACATCCTTAAAAGCTTTTAAGTCGGAAAACAGAATAAGTTTTGATGTAACTTTAATATCATCATTAATCGGATAAGATAAATCCGTACGGGAAGTTATTCCCGGTTCTACTTTCAACCACTCCTTTTTGTCCGCCGTATTCGGGTTATCGCTATATTGTCGGAAATCCCTGGTAAAAGTCTCTTTAACGGCAAATCCCATTTTTGTCTGTATTTTGGGATTCATTATTATCCCGGTGCCGATACTTTGAACCAGGTATGCCGGATCAAAAAAATTCGATTTTGCTTCCGGTGGTTCCTTTTTATAGTCAAATCCTTTGGCAAATTGTGTGTTAAAAGTAAGAGAAAGATAAGGATTTAGTAGTTTTTTCTTTTTAAATATAATAAAAGCATCTATATCTATTTTATCCAGAGTGTTTCGTGTTTCTTGTACACCCTGTTTTGTTTGACCAAATATAAAATCCCCATGTAATAACCAATTATACCCGGGATGATCTTGGCTCAGACCGGCATCTATGGCTGTGTTGTAAGTAATCGTATTATCTCCACCTTTTGCCCAGTTGGTAAATGAGACCTGAGAAACAGCGATTTTGGCATTTAATTCTTTTTTTACAGCAGTTTCTGATCCGGTTTGAGTTGAGTCCTGTGCTTTTGTCGATCTGCTTACCGTTAAGATCAACCAAAAAGCAGGCAAAATATATACTATCCGTTTTTTAAATTTCATCATATATCTCCATAACATTTATTATCGGTCTCATCAAACTTTTGAATCTACCAAATCTTCCGCGAATTACAGGAATTTTTGTTGTTCCATCGTTTTTTCCTTCTGTGTAGCGGCGAAGGGCTCTTCGCCCCTTCGAGGCTAATTAATTACAAAAAGATAAATAAAAAAAATCTTTTTTCAAATAAAAAATCTAATCAAGGTGGCAAAACCAGCATTCTGTGAGTTAATCTAATAAACCTCCCTGGTTTTCAAAAAAGGGCAGGTTTCAGAGTTGTTTATTCCGTTTCAAGATGCTGCTGAACCTCCCGGATAACCTGAAATAGTTTTGGGTTGTTACGAAGAAAATGGTAGTGAGGTTTTAGATAATCAATATATAAATAACGCAGTGCTTGTTTATCCCAATAACGGAATAAAGGGGGTTGTTCCCCGAATCTTGGATAGACTTCCTTGGCTAAAAATTTCCTGAAATCGATATATTCCTGACTATCCATAATTCCCGCTTCTCATTTTGCCTAAAAAATTAAGTTTTCTGCTCTAGTTTCGGAATTTTTTAAATAAATCTTAAACATTGACAATCTTTTTCCGATTGTCTATATTGTTCGCAATGGAGGTCGAATAAAAATTTATGGCTGGAGAATTAACATTTGCCCAGATTGACCGGATATTAATTTACGCATATTTTGTCACTATTGTCGGCCTGGGAATATTTTTCAATAAGAGCCAATCTGAAAAGGAAGATTTTTTAATTGCCGGCCGCAGGTTAAGTCTCGGCGCATTTATAGCCACACTGGTTTCCACCTTTTACGGCGGGATTTTAGGCGTCGGAGAATTTACTTACAAATTCGGACTGGTCAGCTGGATTACCCAGGGATTATTCTACTATATTTTTGCAGCCTTTTACGCATATAAACTGGCACCAAAGATCCGCAGAAATTCACAATATACATTACCCGATCAATTATACGC
>SDBT01009485.1_pt1 | contig 15778 bp, 34 predicted proteins | sample 2277101 | NCBI WGS metagenome assembly SDBT01 (sample SAMN10404973, study PRJNA504765) | marine sediment metagenome | isolation source: marine sediment core GS10_PC15, 103 cmbsf | place: Arctic Ocean: Southern Knipovich Ridge | collected 2010 | reverse complement strand
ACCCAGGTATCACCGTTCTTTTGCTTAAAAGGTAAAAGGTATATTTGTTTCTGAAAAGGTGATAAGCTCTTTTCTTTGCAGATAGTAGCGAAGATTTGCACCTGTGGCGGTGGTGTCCCCTTTGGAATAATATTTGCTAATTCTAATTGCTCTAAATCAGATTCGGATAGTTGCCCGATTTGAATTTTGGCAACGGCTTTTGTTTTTTCGTTTTCCATGATTTTAGTTTTTAAGGTTATTAATTGTTTTTAATACCTCGTGAAAGGCGGTGTCAAAGTCCTCTTTGGTGCAGGGGGTGACCCGTTTATCTTTAACGTATTCGATTATATGATGCTCTCTGAGTAAATAAGCATCGTAACAAATACTGGATTCAAATTTACTCAGATTGGTTACCGTAATCGCACGGAGTTTATCTATCACCTTATAATGATGGCAGTCGTCTTTGTAGTATTTCATGATTGTAGTTTTATAATCTTTTGAGTTAATCTGTAAATTTTAATTAGTAATGCGAAGTTATGAGCGTTAATCGGTATTTTAATAGTCTTTTCGATCTCTTTGTACAGTTGGGTGAAGGTCATTTTTGTAACTGATTATTTTTCAAACTTTTTGATAAAGTCCCGCATCCTTCTTTCGTTAATTTCTTTATATTCAACGGTGTTGAATTCTAATGCATTATCCATTATAAGTAACTCATCAATTAAGGATGATTGCGCTTTTACCAAAAGATCTATTGCTTCCCATTTGTCTTTCTGAATAAAACTTATAAATTCATGAACTTCTTTGCGCAATTTTAATTCTGCTTTTTTTTCAATCATTTTTTGTAAATCCTTCATAGTTTTAATTTTTAGTTTATAAATCCGATTCGTCCCGTTCTAAACTCTTTACCATTTTATATTCGTACTCACTAATTACACCTTTGCCATCGCAGTAAATACACTCATAATTATCTCTATCCACCCCTTCATCGCATTCAGGGCAGGAAATTTCGTCGTCATTATAGGGAGCATCTATTAAGTTACTTGCTCCTGGGGGTGTGTTGTCAGTCATTTTGAGTTGTTTTTGATTGCTTCATTAATCATTTCTAAATTGTTCAGCTCTCTTTGTAAGAATTTCCCTCCCCTTGCCTTACGTTGTGCTGCCGTCCATGATAAATCTTCCAAAACTGCTAATAATTCGTTTCTTTGAGCATCTACCTTTAACCTGGCTGCATAAGATTCGCCATAGCGTTCTTCGAGCTTATCATATTCATCTTTTAAAGCATCGTAGAGTTTGCCCTTTTTAACTAAGTCATAAGGGAGGTCGATGTGCTTTTTTGATATGCGTTTCAATTCATCATCTTCGACATGCCAAGATACCTTTCCTTTTTTAGCTTCATAATCTTGATCTTCTTCATTTACAGCTATTATCGTAACTTTATCCTTTAATTTAAATTCATGTCCGTGTTTACGGGCTTTTATTATCGCTTTGTCACCTTTTTTAAAATTCATGCTTTCCAAGTTTAGTTTGATTTAATCGTTGGTTTAATTTTTTAGCAACCTTTTTTTCTCTTTTGGTTTCACATTTTTTATGTATCCACCATTCAGTACCATTATATTTCATGGGTTTTCCGCATACTCCACATTTTGTTTTCATGGTTTTTAGTTTTTACTTCCTTATACGTGTTTAGTAACAAAAGGTTACAAATTGTAATATGTATTTAGAAAAAAATTTACGTCCAAACTCCCTTCTCGCCCTCTCTGTATCCCCTTTTTGTTAGTTCGTATGACATTAACCTATCTGTAATACCACCGTTCTTTACCCTGTATCGCCAAACGGCTTTTAACCCACTTTCTATGGGCTTTGTATTTAGCATATCTTCAAATGCTTCTTTGAGTGTAAAAATTTTCATGCGACAATATTACAAACAGTAATTTTAAAAACCTAATTATTTCGCATTTATTTTTAAACAATAGAACGGAAAGTGTTGATATTAAAGGATTGTAATATCAGAATAAATAGAAGATTTTGAGGGAATCAATGAAAAAACTCACCCTAAAAGTAGCTTAACCAATCCTATTATCTGCTCTAATACGGTAACTTCAATGCCTTTGCCGACAAGATACCACATTACTACCATTGTAATAAGGTATGCACCCATCTTGAAAAGTCGCTTGTAATTATTCTGTTCCTTTATGGCTTTTATAGTGCCTGATATTTCATCCACTATGCCTGATCCGGGCAAAGGTTTTATTGCTCCTGTCTGTAATATTTTCCTTGTAAAGATGTTCAATAATAGCTTTTTCATGATTATAGTTTTTAAGGTTAAGATTTGATTATATCTAATATTCTATTTGTCCAGCCACCGATAAACTTTACTTGACTGTTGTTTCTGCGAATGATTTTATTGTAATACACCAATCGGTAAATAGCATACTTGTATAAATTCGTTTTGTCTGCATTAGAGAGCGTTTGATTGCCTATTATACCGTCTACTGCAATACTGCCTATACTCTCTTGGAGTAGCTTTGCAGCCCTATTTAACCCCATATTGATAGCTGTGTCGAAATGTATGTATCTTACATCTATTGGGAGTTTATCGGCATAGCTCTTTAACCAGTAATCCTGATAATATATTTTCTTAGCATCTTCTTTTGTGAGGTTCTTAATATCAAGGTCAGGGTAGGCACGTTTAGATATGCCATAGTTTGTTTCACCACCAGCATCGTCTTTATCCCAAACATATCCTCCTTCGTGCTTTAAAACCTTTTCTATGGCTTCATTAAATGTAGTTACCATTTGAATTTCTTTTTGAGATAGTTATATAATAATTTAGCACACAAACCACCTAAAGCACCGATAAACCCTAAGATAAATGCTATGCCAATATCCCCAATCCACCCGAAAGTAACGGCTGTAAAAACATATCCTAATAATGAAAATTTAAGATGTTCCATGATTAAATTATTTTACCTTTTGGAAACCAATCTTTTGTTAATTGAATCTTTTGGTTTTTTTCAATGCTTGTCAAACAAGGCAAGATCCTATCTTCAACAACAAATGATATTTCTTTTGTACCTGGATGAATAACAGGATAACACCACCTTTTCATTATTCCACCATTTGCAAGGCAGTAGCTTAACGCTTTTGCGTTTAGAGCATCGAATTTAGCTTGATCTTTTATGCATTTTATTGCTTTCATTAAATTGTAATATTATATCTTGCTGATAAATAAGTCCTTATCCGCAACCTGTCAGCAGCGCTTGCAAGGGCATCGTAAATTGTTATTTCAGCCACTTTTCCTGTCAGGGACAATGCTCCCGCTGAGTTTTGACCTATTCTTAATGAACCTAATGAATTTGCTCCTGCATTTCCCGCAACATCAGACGTGCCGTCAAGTATCAACTCTGAACCACCTCCATTAAATATACATTCAAATATATGTACATTGGTATTATTTGCTGATCCTGCTAAAGTTGCTCCTGCGTTTATAGAAAAATTAGCACTTGTAAAAACCACGTTACGATTTGCCCCTCCCGTAGCATCTAAAAACGCCTCATTTATCCCCCCGAAATTACCTACAATAAAAATAGTTGTTGGCTGTGCTATGACAGAAGAAAACGCAATTCCATCTAAAAAGTCATTACCGTCAAAACTTACTACTGATTGTCCATTATAATTGACATCACTAATTACATGGGTGGGTTGGTTAGCGCCTGTTGACTGTGCTACATTTGAAACCCCTCTGAAAGTACCGTTTTCAAAGTCCCATTGTGAAATCATATCGGAGAAACCTTTTGTTATACCCTTATCAGCCCTTAACCATACAGCAAGATTATCGACATTATCGGGAAGAAAGTCCTGAAACCTTCTCCTATGTGTTCCTATGCCTATTCCTATCATGTGAAATATACCCTTATACTACCCGCACTTAGCTGGATAGCTGTGAATCGCTGTTGGTTAATAATACCCGTTATAAACTCACCCTTATTATGAGAAGTGCCAAAGCTGGGGGCTGTTGCTGTTCCGGCTATCTGCGCGCTTGCTGCCCATGCTAAAGTACTGGTGTTCTTTGTTTGCATATTTACGGTGGTAAATCCCGTTCCGTCCTCTAATATCTCTATCTGTCCGATAGGCTTATTAGGGAAATTGTGTAACGCCGTGTCATTGATCCTCTGCGAACCCTGACCGCCTTCTTGAATTAATGTACTCATAGTTTAAGTTTTTTATAGTAATTGCCTTGCTGTTATACTCCCTTGAATATCCTCATTTCCTCCTAATGGTCTTACGCACAAAACTATCTCGTCAGGTGTGCCGTCAATCAAAGACCCTAATTTTAAAAAGTTGGTAATATCCCCCAATATATCAGAAGCGTTTATAGAGAAACCCCCTCCTATGGGAGTGCCACCTGTTACCGTATTAGCTGTTACCCCCCTTGCTACCTGAAGGGCTGAATTGGCAAAATTAGTATAAGTAAAAACCCCTGCAACAGTAGGATTAAACATTAAAATCCATTCATAATCATCATTGGTTTCTGAAATCATAGAAGCCGTTACTATCTCTATATTTACTGCTAAATGAGTTGATCTTAACCTTATCCCTACTACCGCATAGACAGTATTGGCTACATCTGCATCTACATGAGTTCCGTTAGTAGATAAATAATGATTAGCACCTGTCTTTTGTTGTCCGCCCTCAGAGATAACAGTTGCGCAAATATCTTCAAAAGTAGACGCTGCCCCTGACCCATCATTAGAAATCTCTGCCCTAATAGGCAGGTTCGGAGTAGACATATAAACAACATCTAAAGTATTGGCATTATTTATTTCATGGCATACAATCGGACGACCATTAATAAAAACCCCATATCTTGCCCTTCCTGTTCCAAGCCATTCAAAATCCATAAAGAATATTTGATTTTTTGTTAAATCTAAAGCAACGCCTGAAGGATTACCACTGCCTCCTGACCCATCAAGTTTGTCCTTGTTCCAGTTTGCTTGTGTTACCTCTACCTCGACAGTTGCGCCTGAAGCAAATGACCTCCTGGCTACTGACAAAGTGCTGCCTGACAGAAGAAAAAACAAACCATTATTTTCATCAAATAAACCTTTCCTTCGTGTTATCCCTGAAGCACTTGCTCCAAAAATAGCAGTAAATATCACCAGTTGGCTTTTGCCTGTTTGATAATTAAATCTTGATCTTGTTTGCCTGACCCTTGTACCCGCTGTCGTGGCACTTACGGAGAGAGTAGTGCTTGCACGGTCTATGTTAAAAGCTGTTGCCGTGCCTGCCCCTGAAGTTTCCTGATTATCAAAAAATAAAGGAAAGTTCTCTGAAGTGTTTGCTATGTCTGAATCATCAAAAACCTGTTTAGAATCAAACAAAGTTACGGGGCTGGAAATTCTTAAACGTGAAAAAGCATCTATTGCCGTTGAATCAGCAAAAGAAATTCCATGCTCGGGAACGTGTGTACCACCCTGATCTTCAGTTTTAATAGTGCGGTTTACTCCGTTACCGTCTTTTATTGTTAAATTATCAGCCATTATAGTATTAAATATTGTGAGTTACATGATAAACTAAAATCTAATAAATTGGGACAGAATAGCGCAATCTCACCTCCTGCTGTAGCTACTATGCAATCAAATGATGTCGATCCTATTACAAATGGTACTAAATTTTCCCTTGAGGCATCGGTAAATATCTGAATCTCTATTGCCCCGAAAAACTCAGTCCACGTCTGGGTGATAGTAAAATCACCCGAACTGTCTGTCGTTACTATGAGTTGCGTAATGATGTCAAACTTATCTATCAGGTTCAAAAAAAATACGGTGTTGGGTGTTAGCCCTAAAGAAAAAGTTAGAACATCATTACACTTCCCATAACTAAATTCAAAACAGGTATCACACGTAGGAGTTATGTTGTTACAAAACCCCATTAATTGATACCGATACACTCGTCAAACACACCGGTCGGTTGATCCGATGGACATGGTATGTCCTCCTGTGTGAATTTGACTATTGCCGTCCATATAACGCTTTGCTTCTTATCGTCTACAATAGGCGCTTTAGGAATTATCGTAGCGATACTGTCCGATAAATGGACTTGTGTCTCTGTCCTGTACCCAAACTTCCATTCTTTACTTCTTTTGATGTCGTTCCAAAAGTTACAATTAGCTTGGTAGTTTGGCTCAGAGATATTAGCCACAATCTCATATCCATCTAAGGTTTCAAGTGTATCACCGAAACCCGGTTGGACATTCTCGTTAAATTCTAAAGAACCCCTGCCAAAAGGAAGGACAAAAATGTCCTTTGCGTTAAGCCCAACTGTCCATTCTGCCGTGTCTGATATATCGGTGAAGGTAAACGAGTTCCTTACAAAGAAAAAACTCCTTATATCACCTAACTCTTTAGTAGGACAGTCAGTACAAATAGGGTCTGCCTGTGACGTAGTACATCCTGGGTAATAAACTGACATAATTTTTATTTTTAAAGTTGACTATTCGCAAATCTCAATACAGGTCGTCCATGTCCTTGTAAGGATGGAGTAGTTTAAAGAAAAGAATATGTCTGCCGGCTTTATCATTACTTCCGTATTGAACTCCGATGTCCATACATCTTCTTTGTTGAGATTAAACTCCCCCTGTATGATGTTTACGCTTACTAATGAATTAGTTGTGAGAAATGCCTGTCCAAGCTCCTCTGGCATCCCTAAACTAATTCCGGTTATAATATCTTCTTTGTTAAGTTTTAACCTTTCCCTGTCCCCCATAATCACTAACAACATGCTTGCTGTCTCCTCCCTTACCTGCCTGTCGCCAAAATCATCATCTACCTCTGTCATAGTGCTCGACAAGTGCCTGTGGTATAGTTGAAAAGGGAACCTGTCATCTATTGTCAATTTCGTTGTGTCACCATTGTTATCAACTATTACAGGTATAGTCTGCCTCTGGTCGTTATCTACGCTCACTATCAACTCTGCAATGCCTGACACCCTTCCTTTCTGAAACCTTTTACTGCTAAACTGCCCTTGCGTTAGATTAGTATTGATCTGTGTTACTATCTGATGTAATTTCGCCATATATTATTTTTTCACCTTCCATTATTCCCACTGTAAATCCTTCAAACATATCCAGTAACTCAAAATGTGTCTCTCCCAAGTCCTTCAGTATATAAAACCAATGTGTTAATCTAACTCCCAAGTTGCTCTCTAAGTTTTATTATCATTTCGTCAGGCATTGGTGTATAATATCCTTCACATTTGCCTCTACCTTTAGGATAATGTATTACCCCCCATCCTTTTTCAACTATAATTTCCTGAACTTTTTCTTCATTTATTATATGAGTTAAACAAATAGGTGAGGAATAATATATTAATTCTAAATTGTCATTCTCAAAATATTTCATTTTAATTTTTTGTTTATCTCTTTGGTTACTATCCTGTTAATAGCTTGTTTGTCGCTTGCACTGATACCCCATATATCCCCAAATCTTTTAGTCAATATATCAAAGAGGTTACTACCATAAGGGCTGATAAATCCCGCTCCCCATCCACCTGTTATCTCTGCTGCCTGAAACTCGGTGCTTAACTTGCGGGTAAAGCTCAATATTATATCGCTGCCGGTACGATTAGCAGGGTTGATCTTTTTGCTTCTTTTTCTTATTGCCAATGTCACCGAGGTATAAGTGCCTATCTTATTCCCTGCAACATTCTTGCCTTCGTTATGTATTCTGTCAACATTAGAAGTAGCCAAACTCACAGCAACACTTCTAAGCAGAGGTTCCTGATTCTTTAACCCTTTTAGCTTGACGTTTAACTTGTCAACTACTACTCCCATATTTGATTTATAGCTCATATTTTTGCCTCCTCATATCTTACCGGCTCGTTACACTGCAAACAATAATCGTTTAAGTTAAGGTTAATACCCTCTATCGCCATGAGTAACTCCCCTTCGTGGGTTATCTCGTCTATTGTGCCACCCCTATACTTTACCTCATACATATTTCTTAACTCCTTTGCCTTGTTACGGCCAAAGGCTGTAAACTCGTTTAGCCGTGAGCTGTAAAGGCGCTCATTCATCAACTCTATACCTAACAGATACCATAAGGAAGTTGTAAAAGGGTCTTTGTTGTTACATACTAAAGAATCAAACGAACATACAACAGACCATACACCACTTAACCCGAAAAGGTCATCACCAAATGTAATATCGCTCTCAGTGATAGTAGTTGCGATGGTCGCCTGTCCTGCTCTCAATTCAGCATTCCTATTAGACCCGCCACAGCTAAAACAGACAACCGAACATCCGTCCTGGCTCCTGTTGATACCATTTCTTAAATCCGTTACGTCAAAATTCACTCCTGCCAAAAGGGTGGCATCATAAGCTATAAATATCCTTCTCTGAGAAAATGTCTGGTATACATCAATAACAGTCCATCCAATAGAGGCAGGAGCAGCGACGCTTTGAGTATAAAGCTCTGTCCCTGTTACGATGTCGAAGATTTTTATAGTAGTGGCGTTGGTAGAGGTGAAGTATAATGATAAGGTCTGTATGTGTATAGTTTCTAAGTTAGACCATGCAAAGTTGTCATCAGTCCTGTCAAGCTCCAAAGTAAAGCCCCTGTAAAACACCCCGGCTGCTGTTGTCGAAGTAGTGTCTACCTCTCTTTCAAGGTCAATACTCTGAGTAATATTTTTTATCTTATATCGTTTTTTAAATTCAGCATTTACATCGGTGCTTAGTCTCCTTACAGCCCTTTCCTCTATGTCATCATAGACTCCATTAAAGTCTACTTGTTGCTCATCAGCCAGCTTGTCAATCATCTCAAGCTCAACACCCGGTAACTGGTTAACGAATATACCACTGTTGGGGGTTGTCGTAGTGCAACCCTGTACCCCAATATGTGATTTTAAGCAGTTTAAACTCATCTTTTTATAAAAAGCCCCTTACCCCTTATGTAGAGGCAAGGGGACTTTATATGTTAGTTAAATTTAGGTGTTTGTAAAGTTGTACCTGTAAGTACCCCTGTTACCTGTCAACCTATCCGTAGCTCGGTACGCTTGATCTGTAAGGTGCAATCCAAGCTCCTTAGATATAATCAACGTCCAGCCCTTGCTTACTGTGGTGGTAGTACCATAATAAGCATCTGTCTCAGTAGTAGGACATGGTCGATAAATCAACTGAGCGTCAAACTCTACCATCCTCACCCTATCACTAAGCTGCATAGGTAAGAAGAAGGTAAAGAAGAAGTCAGAACCTTTCTGACCGCCTTTGAAACCCTTGTAATTCATATACTCTACGATCTGAGCAGCTTCCGGCTCTAATACAAGTGCCTGATTTGCTCCCAACGACACCGCTACACGGGGGTCTTGAAAAAACTCAAACCCGTTAGCCAAAATAGATGTGTTGATACCTGACTGGTCAGGGCTTTTAGCTCGTTGCTGAAGCATGTGATTGTGAATCAGTCCCGTACCTACCATTTTAGGTGTGCCAGTAGATTCATTCAAATCATAATCCGTCAATACTTGAGTCAAACCCTGATTCAAAGGATTGTTAGTGGTATTAAGGACGAGGTTAATCGCTTGTGCAGCGTTGTTACCTGATCTTTGGTTTACACCAATACCTGCTGCCTGAATTGTCCACAAGTCCTGATTAATACCTGAGAGTAAAGCATCTGCGCTTTCTTTAATAGCGAGTAAAAACTCATTCATTAAAGAAGTTGACGGAATGCCTACACCTGCTGCTGCTGATGCCTCTACCGGATAAAGTGCGATAGTCTCATCTTCAATATGAAGTCCTATCTGTCTGTAAATTCCCAAACCTACTGTACGTTCTGCATAAATAGGTACGTTAGTTTGGTCGCAACTTCTTGCAGTGTCGGTGTGAGCGACATTAAAGCGTTGCCTTTGTTTGATAATTACTGTACGTCTATGTCCTTCGTTAGCAGGGTCGTTTAATCTTACGACCTTTGCGTTTTGATTGGACAATAACATATTGAGATACCCTTGCCAGTTAAGTTTAAATTGCGGGGTATTCTCTCCTGTGATTTTTGCGATATGCTTAGTTAAGCTATCAGCAAAACCTAATCCTCCTCCCATGATTTTATGATTTTATGCGGGTGTTGCTTCACCCAGCGTTTTTAACGACTCAACATGTGCATTGGCAATCGCAACCGCGCTTGGATCAGCTCCATTACCGTTTGTAGTTCCTATAACTACCGGGGTAGTTGTGGAAGTAACTACCGGAGTAGTATCACCATTCACTTTGAGTAACTTATGCTCCGCTAATACCGCGTCAGCCAAATCTTTTGGAGTAACCTCTTTGTTTTCTTTGTTGAAATATTTAGTATATCCACCATCTTCAAGTTTGGTTTTCAGTACCAAATTGTCATTTTCATTGACAAGCTCTACTCCCAGTCTTGTTAGTTCACTATTAAATAGTGCTGCTGCTGTTAATACATTTACATCTTTAGAAACATCCAAAGCGTAATTATAATTTGAAAATAAACTCTTTTTATGAAAGTCAAGTATCACATCTTCGTAGCCGTCAATCATTTCCTGATGATCTTTAGAGGTGACGGTGCTTTCTTTTATTCCTGCAAGCTCACCATTGAGTTTGTCAATTTCACCTTGAAGTTCTGACTTTACTTTAGGGTCACTTGTCCCGCCTTTGGTTTCTTCAAGTACCTTAATAGCTGTTTGATGTGCTTTTAAAACACTATTTGCAAACAAATCCATCCTGTTATAAGTGCCTTTGGTGTTCTTTAATGTCTCAATGAAAGTGTCATCCATATTAAAGATGTCTTTTGCCAAAGTGTTCAACTTGTCATCCACCGGGTTAAGGGCTTCGGCTTTTAACTTGTTCAAAATGTCTGGATTGCTTAAAGCTGCATCCATTGTCATTAATGAACTTTTAATCTTACTGCCGAGATCGTCAGCTACTTCGGCTGTTGCCACTTCTTTAATAGCCATTAGTTTAATAAGATTCTCGTCTTTCTCGTCAATTCCTGACGTCTTCGCTAATGAGGTAATTAAATCTCCTAATAACATAATATATGGGTTTGTTGGTTACTTTTTTGCAAGCCGTTGAAGCCTGCCTTTGTTAAACTTCTTTTTCTTTAATCTTGTATTCGTTCCTGACTTACCCTTAAAAGGATTACCACGTTTACGTCTTTCTGATAGAATGTGTGATGGCATTATAATAGTTCGTTAATCTTCTCTGATGCTGCTGCTTTTACCGTTTTACGGGTCTCTCCCTTCATTACTATGCCAATATCTTCAATGGATTTTGCCTTGTTTTCAATCCATTCAATAAGTTCACCAGCAGTTATCTTATTGTCTTTTAATAATTTTCCGAGTAACGATGCTTTGGTTTTAGCCGGAGTAGCTTTTGGAGCTTCAACTGTTTTTACCGCTTCAGGTTGCTTGGGATGCTCTACCCTTGCAATTAGATGCTCTATTTGTCGCATCGTATCATCTAACGCTAAACGTGGAATTACGTATGGGAGTCCCTGTTTAAGGTATATTCTAACTTCGAGTGGTGATAAAGGTGTGTCCATAGGAATAGTTTTTTGGTTATTTACGTCAAAAATATATTTAATGTTTGGTTATTTAAAACTTTGTACTACCTTTGGCGTTATATAATATAACGATGCCAATACCCAAAAAAGCAGACGATGAGTGCTCCACAGTGCAAGTAAAGATATGTGGTGAGAGTAAAAAAAAAGTACTCAATAAACAAAAAGAACTTGATAAAAAGGGTTTTCCGAGAGTCGGGAAAGCCCTTGCGATACTTAAATTAATACTTGGGAAATGAAAAATGAAAAAATGATATTATTCTCTGACTATGTAGAGGATAAAAAAGAACTTGAAAACAATATTAGCAGCTTGATAATTAAGTTCTTTAGTACATACCCTGTCGTATTACAGGAAGTATCTGTAATCACTGCTCCGGGGTTTGATGACTTTGAACAAATTATTGACGGTGTTGAAATTATTGTAAAATGAATTTAAAGATGAAGAAAGACTTACTTCATACTCGAATACCTATAATGATAAATAGGTCTGTCAATAAGCTCCTCCGTAACAAGTAATCCTGAATTTCTAATCTGTAAAGCCCAGTCGGTATCTTCTCCATGGTTTGTTTCGGGAAATTTAAACTTTTTGGCTATACTTGACCGCATAGGATTGAGGTGGTTAGGAGGTCGGTAAAAGATGTTGGTCTGTTCAAAATAGTCCCAATGTCTCAGAGAGTGTTCAAACCTTTTCTTGTTGAATCCGTCTGTGTTCATTATGCCTATCATCTGTACGACATCAGGTTGTCTTTCGAGGGCTTTTAAGATTATACTTATATATTCTTTGTCGATCCAGTCATCATCGTCAATAAAGCAAAGATACTCACCTTTGGCGTGGTCTAAAAGCCAGTTACGCTTCTTCCCTATACTCATCCGTCCCCCGTCACACTTTGATAATACCTGTACTTGCTTGCCCTGGCTTTGAATATCCAGCTCTGCCTTTAATATATCAAATAGTGTCTTTCGCTTCTCTATCGTACATATCAAAATTGAGATTTTAATCATTTCGCCTCTGTTCCTTTAGAATCAAATATATAAGTATGCAGTATCTTGTCTATTTTATATTGTGTTCTTGCCTTTATCCATAACCATTTCAACCATCCGGCATCTTCGCTATACATTAAATCAGGAAAGTTATATGGCTTTCCAAGTGATGACCTCCAGGCACAACAAGTAAATGGCTTTCTCTTTGTAACTTTGTTAGGTCTGAACTGTTCGTTTTCATTATTAAGATCAAAATCAATTATGCCTTCCAGCTTGTCTATAAATACCTTTTGTTGGAATGTCACCACATCCGGCTTGTCTTTTATTCCTTTCAATATCTCTTTTACAAAGTCATCGCTGACATCATCATCATCATCTACGTAAAGCATATACTCTCCTTTTGCAAGGTCTTTTAAACCGCCTCTTTTCCTTCCTATGCTACGCTTTTTATTGTCGATGAATCCAAGTACCTCTACTTCATCAGTGGCTTGACTATTTAACTTGTTGTAAATCTTTTGAAACTTCTCCCAGCGTGAGGGTATGGCAGGGATTAATATAGATAGTTTTAACGACATAAGATTATGTTTTCAGCGTTATTATAAATCTCTTTCCATCCGCTCATATAGCTTTTAACTTCTTTTCGGTACCGATAACTACACTCTAAACATATCATCCCAACACTATAAAGGTCTATTTGTTTAAGGATGTCTATACCCAGCCGGTCATTTTCTACATCAATACTCACGAAGTTAAACTGTTTGTACTTTGACTTTTCTAACAAATCTTTTAAAGTGTAGAACTGAGTAGGTACTTTAGTAAATGTCACATCGTAGTTTTCTGTCCATTTCTTTACATGATCAGGGTCGGTAGAACTGAGGGCATCGCCACCTGAATCGTCAAGATCAAATATACCTGTCTCCTTCCCAATAGCACAATTATACACCTCTACCTCTGTGTCTTTGTAGAACTCCGCTAAGGCAGGATAACATCCCTTTGACGGCTCTATACATACTCCTTTCCATCCCCTTTCATACAAAGCCCTTACGTTAGAAAATAACTCAGGATTATAAGCTCCTATGTCTAAAAACACTCCGCTATCGCCGAAGTATTTAAGTATGTGATCCTGTTCCGAATGTTGGCTATAATTTTTCATATATCATTAAATTTTTAATCACATAATCAGGTGCGCTTTCCCAGCTTTTTAATGTAATATCTTTTAGTCTAAAGCCTTGTTTCTTAAATATAGAAATCCAATACTCTTTGTCTTTGCAGTTGATATGTCCTGTCCCTTCCTGCCCCGGAGGAGCAGCCGAAAATACAATATAATCAGAACTCCTGCATAAGATGTCCACTAACCTACGTGAGCTGAAAGGGTCTATATGCTCCGCAACCTCTATACATATACATACATCATGCCTCTGAGGGTCAATAGCTAAAAAATCCTTATACTCAATGAAGGGTTGTATCTCTTTTGAGGTATACATCCGTGCATCTTTGCTTATCTCATATCCTTTTATCTTTGCTCCATGCTCATAAGCGCCTTGTAGATAAGAACCTATCCCACAACCGTAGTCGACAATAGATTTGAACTTATGGCTTAACACAAATTCTGCTCCCACCTTTATGCTTTGCTCATGTACGTAGTCGAAATGCCACTTAAAGAAGTCGTTATCGTATAGGTTTAAGTTCATGTATTTTTTTTATTAAATCGGTAATGGTTTGAAACCCAGCGCTGTTCTTATTCGCCCAAATGCCAAAATCTATCAAATATATGATTCCGTCTTTGACATGGATGTTTTTATGATGAGGGTAAATATTGTCTTTGCCTATTAAGTCCTGATGAAATATTTTACATTGATGTAGTGTTTTTTCAATCTCTGTACATTGAGGTAGCCAGTTCTTTGGTAGGTTCTTTTTTGTAAGCGGCTCTCCACAATATGTCATCCATATCACACGGTTGCCAAACGTTATTACTTGAGGGAAATGCTTTTTGCCCTTTAACAGTTTTAGTGCCTTGACTTCATTTTCCCAATGTGATTTTATGTTCCTGTGTTGATACTTTCCTTCGTCCGGCAGGTAAACCTTTTTTATTATGCCATTCTCTAAGTACACATTAGACACCATTCCGTTCATGTTGCTCTTTTGAATATTACTACAATGGGATTATTACGCCACCAATATTTTCTAAATGTAGCACAAACTTCCCATCCACCATTTCTGTGATAATCACATCCTCCTTGCGCATTTAATATCCTTTCAAATAGACCTTCATATTCTTTATAGTCCATTGTATCTGTTTTATATTCAAACTTTTTCATTTCTGATAATGCATAAACGGTCTTAGAAGCTCCCTGTCTTTGACCTTTTTGGTAGATATAACAATTAACTCTTTAAATAAAGTGCTTGTCAAGGGGTTCCAGTACCCTTCATGTTCGTTTAGCGTGGAGTTAGGAAGGTGATAACCCTTGGGGTGTCCTTCTAAAAACAGGTGTCCGTTAGGATTTAACATATTGATTAAGTGCTTTGCGAAATCCACCATGTTCACCCCCGTATAGATATGAAACGCAAGACAAAGAATAATGTCATATTTGCCTGTCATCTTTAAAGAGTAGTTTGTATTAGAGTAGTTGACGTTTGTTATTCCTTTACGTAGACATTCATTTATACCATGCTGTAATTGGTTTTTATCTGAATCAATGCCGACATAATGTGAGACGTGAGGTGATAGATGTATCCCGAAATATCCCCTGTTGCATCCCAAATCAAGTACTGATGAATCCTTATTGACATAATTCAATATACCATATTCCTGTACCCTGTCAGGGATAGACCTGTTAGCTTTGGCTGGTTCGCCCTTAGTGTTTTTTTCTAAGGACTGATAGTCTGAAAACATATTGTAACTCATATTCCTTGTGCTAGCATGACCGATGTTTCGGGTGGGTCGTTATATTGGTCACCAACATACGCCATTAGGGTGTGTTCGGGATATGCAGTCATCTTTAATTGATTAGCTATAATACTTCCACAAACCATATCATGTCGATGACCCTTACAACGTGGATCTGTGGATTCACAGTTGTTATCATTATTCCATGACCCCTTAAATATACCGTCTAACATTGACTGTCGCCAGCGAAGAAAAAACTGTTGTGCTATATCCGTGTCAAAATCAAGGGCAAAGAATCCACCGTTTGCGTGCATTTCCATTTCCATTGCCTCATCCCTCGTTATTCCAAAGTACTCTAAAC
>SDBT01009484.1_pt1 | contig 15778 bp, 10 predicted proteins | sample 2277101 | NCBI WGS metagenome assembly SDBT01 (sample SAMN10404973, study PRJNA504765) | marine sediment metagenome | isolation source: marine sediment core GS10_PC15, 103 cmbsf | place: Arctic Ocean: Southern Knipovich Ridge | collected 2010 | reverse complement strand
CTTGGTAATCGCAGACGTCAGGGTGGTCTTGCCATGATCAATATGACCCACCGTGCCAACATTCAGGTGCGGCTTAACTCGCTCAAACTTCTTCTTTGCCATCTTCTCTCCCTCCCTGTGCTGAAAAGACAATCTTTGTCAGGAATGGCAAAACTCTAGTTCTGCCTGCCCCTGATGGCCTCTGCCACTGATTGCGGAACAGGTTCATATCGAAAAAACTGCATAGTAAAGGTTGCCCGCCCCTGTGTAATAGATCTCAGTCGGGTGGCATAGCCAAAAGTTTCTGCCAGGGGAACCTGAACACTGACTGTCCGAACGCCATTTCGGCTGTCGAGCCCACGAATCTTGGCTCTTCGGCCGTTCAGATCAGAAATGACATCCCCGATGGTATTGTCGGGGGCCACAACCTCCAGATCCATAAGGGGTTCCAGGAAGACAGGCCGTGCCTTTGCTGCAGCAGACTTAAACCCCATGGACCCTGCGATGATGAAAGCCCTTTCCGAAGAGTCAACCTCGTGAAAGGATCCGTCAAGAAGACTGACGTTGATGTCCACTATTGGAAAACCTGCCAACACGCCGGCCTCAGCTGCCTCCCGCACCCCCTTCTCAACAGAGGATATGAATTCCTTTGGTACAGCCCCGCCCTTGATAGCGCTTTCAAATGTAACTCCTTCTCCTGGCTTGCCAGGATCAAGCCGAAGCTTCACATGACCGTACTGGCCACGACCACCCGATTGCCGTATATATTTGCCTTCTGCCTCTGAGGTGCGAGTTATGGTCTCTTTGTAGGCTACCTGGGGTTTGCCCACCTTGGCTCCTACGCTAAATTCCCTGAGAAGCCGATCCACAATAATTTCCAAATGCAGCTCCCCCATACCCGAGATTAGGGTCTGACCGGTTTGCTCTTGAACACAAATCTGAAACGATGGATCTTCCCTGGCGATCCTGGCCAAAGCAGTGCTGAGTTTGGCCAAATCGCTGTCACTCTGTGGCTCGATAGCGACCGACATGACAGGACGGGGAAGAGTCATCGCCTCCAGCAAGATCGGAGCGCTCGGGTCACACAGCGTGTCACCAGTGCCCGTGTTCCGCAGGCCTGTGGCTGCCACGATATCCCCGGCAAAGGCCTCCTTGATTTCTTCTCGTTTGTTGGCATGCATCGCCACGAGCCTTCCGACCTTTTCCTTGGTTCCCTTTGCAGAGTTGTAGATAGTGGTACCGCATCTCAGTCGGCCGGAATACATGCGCAAAAAGGTCAAATGACCCACATAGGGATCAGTCATTAGCTTAAAGGAAAGGGCTGAAAATGGTGCGTCATCATCTGCTGTGCGAACCGTCTCTTCACCTTCCAGGTCTACGCCCGAGACAGACGCAACATCTGCAGGAGACGGCAGGTACCTGATCACCGCGTCCAGCAGTGGTTGAACTGCCCTGTTCTTGAAGGCCGATCCACACAACACTGGTACACACTTCAGAGAAAGTGTCGCTCTGCGGACAGCCTCTGTCATCTGGCCGGATGAAATAGGTTTGCCCTCAATATAGCGTTCCATCACCGACTCATCAACGTCTGCCAGTGATTCCAAAAGCTCCGATCGCCGGGCTTCTGCCTGTTTCACCAGTGATTCCGGAATGTCTGTCTCTTCAAAATCCTGGCCCAGGCTTGAGTCGTCATAGAAGATCGCTTTCATGGAAATCAGGTCCACTACACCAGCAAATCCCTCTTCACGCCCCACGGGCATCTGGAGCACAACGGGTGCAGCGTTTAACCTGGTGCGCATCATTTTCACACACCTATCCATGTCGGATCCCACTCTGTCCATTTTGTTCACAAAAGCAATACGGGGCACCCTGTAACGATCGGCTTGCCGCCACACAGTTTCGGACTGCGGCTCCACCCCGCCAACCCCACAGAAAACTGCGATGACGCCATCTAAAACCCTCAGACATCTTTCCACTTCCACGGTAAAATCCACGTGTCCGGGGGTGTCAATGATATTGATCCGATGGCCATCCCAAAAACAGGTGGTGGCAGCAGAGGTAATGGTGATACCTCTTTCTTGTTCCTGCTCCATCCAGTCCATAATGGCAGAACCCTTATCCACGTCACCCATCTTGTGGGACACACCCGCATAATACAGGATTCTTTCGGTAGTTGTTGTCTTTCCTGCGTCAATGTGGGCCATGATACCGATATTTCTTGCCCTATGTAGTGGAACTGACCGCGACATGGTTTGTCTTTACCATCTATAATGAGCAAAGGCCTTGTTGGCCTCGGCCATTCTGTGAGTATCTTCCCGCTTTTTCATGGTCCCGCCCCGACGATTTGCAGCATCCATCAGCTCGCCGGCCAACCTTTCAGCCATAGTCTTTTCTGAACGCTTTCGGGCGAAGCCAATAAGCCACCTGATGCCCAGGGCTGCCTGGCGGGTCCGACGAACCTCGATCGGAATCTGGTAGGTCGAACCACCCACGCGACGCGACTTGACCTCAATGAGGGGCTTGACATTGGACATCGCCTTTTCAAATACTTTCAGGGGCGGCTCCTTTGCCTTCTTCTCAATAATGTCAAAGGCATTGTACATGATGGACTCGGACACACTCTTTTTGCCGCCCTCCATCATACAGTTGACGAATTTGGAAACCAGTTTGCTCTTATGTTTTGGGTCAGGCAAAATAGCCCTTTTTGGTACTTCGCCTTTTCTTGGCATATGCGACTCCTCAAGATTGCCAAACGTTACTTCGGCCTTTTCGTCCCGTATTTTGATCGGCCTTGCTTTCGGTCCTCAACGCCTATAGCATCCAAGGTCCCCCGTACTACGTGGTATCTGACACCTGGCAAATCCTTGACGCGGCCACCCCGAACCAGAACAACAGAATGCTCCTGAAGGTTGTGCCCCATGCCTGGAATGTACGTGGTGACTTCCATGCCATTGGTTAGCCGGATCCTGGCCACCTTTCTTAATGCCGAGTTGGGTTTCTTTGGTGTTGTCGTGTACACACGCGTACAGACCCCTCGCCTTTGAGGGCACCGTTGAAGGGCCGGCGTATTTGATTTCTTCTTGGCGCGTTGTCTGCCTTTTCTTACCAATTGATTGACTGTGGGCATAGAGTCTCCTCACATCACAAGGCGCGCTATCCAAAAAGGTTTGTGCGCGCTGAAATCGCAAAAGAGCTATTATCTGTGCTGCGACCCCTCTTTGTCAAGAGTTTTTTCTTTTTTCTCACGCTTCGGCGGCCTCTGCCTCTCCACCACCTGAACCTGCCGCGTCTATTTCCGATTCGTCTGCCAAATCTTCCACCTTCAACACCACCGGGGCTTGTCGATACCGACGCATTCCCGTGCCGCCCGGTATGATCCGCCCCATTATCACGTTCTCCTTAAGTCCCTTCAGGTGATCCACCTTGCCTGAGATGCTGGCCTCGGACAACACCTTGGTGGTTTCTTGAAAGGACGCTGCGGAAATAAAACTGTCAGTGCTCAGTGATGCCTTGGTAATTCCCAAAAGCTGTGGCGTGCCCACGGCCGGTTTGCCGCCATTGGCCACGCACTCACGGTTGGCGTCTTCAAAACGAGGCTTTGAGACGAACTCCTCCAAAACAAAGCTCGTGTCCCCGGCATCGGCAATCTTGACTCGCCCTAACATCTGGCGCACGATGACCTCAATGTGTTTGTCGTTAATCCTGACTCCTTGCAGGCGGTACACCTCCTGTATCTGATCGACAAGATAATGGGCCAAGCGAAGTTCACCCAGAATGTTCAAGATGTCGTGTGGATTAGCCGACCCCCCCATCAAGGCATCACCCGCCCTGAGGAAATCCCCTTCCAGCACATTGATATGCTTGCCTCTGGGAATCAGATATTCTTTCTTCTCGCCGACCTCGCCCGGCGTAACCGTGACCTTCTGCTTGCCCTTGGCCCCCTTGGAAATACTGACATAGCCGTCAATCTCAGTAAGCACTGCCGCCTCCTTGGGCTTTCTACACTCGAACAGCTCGGCCACACGGGGAAGACCGCCTGTAATATCTTTGGTCTTGGTCGTCTCTCTGGGAATCTTGGCGATAACATCTCCAGGATTTACGGTATCGCCCTCCATTACCATCATAATAGCTCCTACCGGCAGGAAGTATCGAGCCCTACCGCCCCCGGGCAGCTTGGCGGTTTTGCCTGTCTCATCCTTTACGGAAATCCGGGGGCGAACGTCGGTGTCCTTGTGTTCCACAGTGACTTGACTTGCCTTGCCTGTTACAGGGTCAACCTTTTCCTTCATGGTGACTCCCGGCAGCACGTCTCCGAACTTCACGGTGCCGCCCACCTCTGTGAGAATCGGGGTGGTGTACGGATCCCACGTCACAAGCAGATCACCCGGCTGTACTTTGGCACCGTCTTTCACTCCGAACCGGGCACCGTAGATGACAGGATATCGTTCTCGCTCTCGGTCCTGGTTGTCCACGATTGCGAAGTCCCCACCCTGACGGTTCATAACCACATATTCACCTTCTTGGTTCATAACGGTCTTAAGGTCGATGAACTTCACGCCACCCGCACTGACCGCCCTGAAGTCGGCCTGCTCTGCCGCCCCACGGGCCGTTCCGCCAATGTGGAAGGTTCGCATGGTAAGCTGCGTTCCGGGTTCTCCTATGGATTGGGCCGCCAAGATCCCAACGGGCGTGCCAATCTCCACGGGCGTGCCATAGGCCAAATCACGGCCGTAGCACCTTCGGCACACACCGTCGCGGCACCGACACGTGAGGACCGAGCGGATCTTCACCTTGGTCAGGCCTGCGTTGTCGATCTTGGCCACCTTGTCTTCATCGATCTCCTCGTTGCCCTTGACGATAATCTCGTCCGTGTAAGGATCTCGAATATCCTCCGAGGCCACTCGTCCTAGTACGCGTTCGCCCACTTTTTGGATAATCTCGCCCCCCTCAACCAGGACCTCCACCTCAATGCCCATGAGGGTGCTGCAATCGTCTTCTGAAATGACACAATCCTGGGCAACATCCACGAGACGGCGGGTGAGGTATCCTGAATTGGCTGTCTTCAGTGCGGTATCGGCCAAACCCTTGCGGGCCCCATGCGTAGAGCTAAAGTACTGCAGCACAGTGAGCCCTTCGCGAAAATTGGCCGTAATAGGGGTCTCAATAATCTCGCCAGAGGGTTTTGCCATCAACCCTCGCATGCCTGCCAACTGACGCATCTGGTCTTTGCTCCCCCTGGAACCTGAATCGGCCATCATATAGATAGGATTAAAGCTCTCCCCCTTGGATGCCCCGGTCTCGCCCCCCGGCGCCACCACATCCTTATCAACAACCTGGACATGCTTCATCTCGTCCATCATTTCATTGGCTACATCAGTGGTTGCTTTTGCCCATATGTCAACCACCTTGTTATATTTCTCGCCCCGCGTTATGAGACCTTCTGTGTATTGCTCATTGATTTCGGCCACCTGCTGTTCTGCTTTTCCGATAATATCCCACTTGCGTGACGGAATGACCATGTCATCCAAACATATGGAGATACCCGCCCGCGTGGCGTACTTAAATCCAATGTCTTTCAAACGATCCGACAGTATGACCGTGGCCTTGCCTCCCAGGGTTCGATAGCAATAATTGATCAGCTGGCTCATGGACTTCTTGTTCAAGGGTTTGTTGATGAGTTCAAAAGGGATGCCCTCGCCCTTGCCCACGACCTTGAACACGTGATAGCTTCCGTTGCTCTTAATAATGTCACTGACCTCACCTTTGTCGAGGTCAAAGACAGCTTCGGCATCCGACGGACTTAGACCGCAAGTCGTTTCAAGTACATCCTTCTGAACAAAACCCATGTCGCCGTGTTGGCGGCGATCCAGGCTCTTTGAAACCCTTTGTGCCATCTGCCCAAAATCTTCACCGTCTTTGAGATCAGCAAGGATTGCCACTGCCTCGGGCTCTGAGGAGACCATGATGTGAGTCAGGCGCACAACCGATTCCTCAGGCATAATCTCCCTGAGAAGGGTGCGCCCGGCCGTAGTCTCCACCCGCTGCCCGTTCATGCGGACAATGATCTTGGCATGGAGGTCAACTTCGTCGGCATCATAAGCACAGCGTACCTCTCCTGGATTGGCAAATATCTTTCCTGTTCCCTTGACACCAGCATCTGCACGAGTCATGTAATAGATGCCCAACACAATATCCTGGGTCGGCACAATAATAGGATCCCCATGGGCCGGAGAAAGGATGTTGTTAGAAGACAACATCAGCACCCTGCACTCAATTTGGGCCTCTATGGAAAGGGGGACATGGACGGCCATTTGGTCACCATCAAAGTCAGCATTGAAGGCAGTGCAGACCAGTGGATGGAGTTGAACGGCCTTGCCCTCGATGAGTGTCGGCTCAAAGGCCTGCATCCCAAGACGATGCAACGTCGGCGCACGGTTCAGGATTACCGGATATTCTTTCACCACCTCATCTAAGGTGTCCCAAACTTCCGGGGTTTCTCGTTCAACAAGCTTCTTGGCGCTTTTGACCGTGGTCACCAGACCCTTTTCTTCAAGTCTGTAGAACACAAAAGGCTTGAAAAGCTCCAAGGCCATCTTCTTTGGCAGTCCACACTGGTGGAGGCGCAAGTCCGGGCCAATTACGATGACTGTACGGCCCGAATAGTCAACTCGTTTCCCCAACAGGTTTTGACGGAAGCGCCCTTGCTTTCCCCTCAGTGCGTCACTCAAGGACTTAAGGGGCCGCCTGTTCTGTCCGGTCACAACTCTGCCGTGGCGACCATTATCAAACAACACGTCCGTGGACTCTTGCAGCATCCTTCTCTCATTGCGGATAATAATCTCTGGGGCCCGCAGTTCCTGGAGTCGCTTCAAACGGTTGTTCCGATTTATTACTCTCCGATACAGATCATTTAGGTCAGATGTCGCAAATCGGCCACCTTCCAGGGGGACCAGGGGCCGCAAATCAGGAGGGAGCACTGGGATTGCATCCATTATCATCCATTCAGGTTGATTTCCTGAATTCCGGAATGCATCAACGATCTTAAGCTGTTTGGCCAGCTTTTTTCGCTTGGCCACCGAACGCGTGGCCAAGATATCACCGCGCAGCCGGTTATACTCATCGTCCAGATCCAGCTTCTCAAGAAGAACCTTGATGGCTTCTGCACCGATATTGGCCTCAAAGTCCTGCCCATACTTTTCTCTGGCCTCCCTGTACATTTCCTCGGAAAGGAGCTGGCAGGGGGTAAGTGGCGTATCCTTGGGGTCGATTACTATGTAGGAATCAAAATAGAGCACCTTTTCCAGCTCTTTCATAGTTACGTCCAGAAGGTTTCCAATCTTGCTGGGGAGGCTTCTCAGGAACCATATGTGAGCAACAGGCGTGGCCAACGCAATGTGTGCCATTCGCTCACGACGTACCTTCGACTGAATAACCTCAACCCCGCACTTCTCACACACCACGCCACGGTGTTTCATCCTCTTGTACTTGCCGCAATTGCATTCATAATCCTTTGTAGGGCCAAATATCTTGGCGCAGAAAAGCCCATCCCGTTCCGGTTTAAAGGTCCGGTAGTTGATGGTTTCAGGCTTCTTGATCTCTCCGTAGGACCACTCCCTGATCTTTTCGGGCGATGCCAGCGCAATACGCACCGCGGCATAACTCAAGGGATCCTTAGGCTTGGCAAAAAAACTATATAGCTCTTCCAAGACAGACTCCTTATGTTTAGGTTTCTTTCTTCTTTTCCAATAAGTCGACATCTAAACCCAAGGCCTGCAGCTCTTTGACCAGTACGTTAAATGATTCTGGCATGCCGGCTTCAAGCACGTTTTCCCCTTTTACGATTTTCTCATACATGCGTGTTCTGCCGGCCATGTCATCGGACTTGACTGTAAGAAACTCCTGCAGCGCATAGGCGGCACCGTATGCCTCCATGGCCCAAACCTCCATCTCGCCCAACCGCTGTCCTCCAAACTGCGCCTTTCCGCCCAAAGGCTGCTGGGTCACAAGGGAGTAAGGACCGATGGAACGGGCGTGGATCTTGTCATCCACCAAGTGGTGCAGTTTCATCATATACATAATGCCAACCGTCACCTCTGTGGAAAATGGGGCCCCCGTGCGCCCATCATATAGTGTGGTCTGGCCCTTTTTTGGGTATCCGGCAAGCGCCAGCAAGTCCTTGATCTCGTCTTCTTTACCCCCGTCAAAGACTGGGGTGGATACATGGACACCGTGGCTGTAACGTTTGGCAAAAGTCATCAACTCTTGGTCGCCCAGACGACCAATCTCGGCATTGTCCTCGCTTGCCGTGAAGATAGACCTTAGTTTCTTCTTCAGGGCATTGTAATTCTCGGCACGCACCAGTTCATTAATCTGGTCCCCCAGCCCCTTTGCCGCCCATCCCAGATGGGTTTCCAGGACCTGGCCCACATTCATTCTGGAAGGCACGCCCAAGGGGTTTAACACGATATCCACGGGGGTACCGTCCTGGAAGTAGGGCATATCTTCTTCAGGCAACAGACAAGATACCACCCCTTTGTTGCCGTGACGCCCAGCCATCTTGTCACCCACAGACAGTCTGCGTTTGACGGCCACATAGATCTTGACCATTTTGATGATGCCTGGTGGAAGCTCATCCCCCCTTTCATATTGGTTCACTTGCTTTTCTAAGCGTTTGCGAACTTCATCGCACTGGTGCTCATAGCGCCGCACAATGTCTCCTGCTTGAGTGGCCACTTCAGCGTCCTTGACTTCAAGGTAGAGCATGTCGGGCACAGGAATCTTTGAAAGGGCTTCTGCGGAAATATCCTCACCTCTTTTTATCAGGCGGGTTTTTCCCTTCTTAAATGGGGCTGCACACGCCTTGCCCACAAGCAGTTCTGTCAGGCTTTCTCTGGCAACTTCTTGGATGATAGCCAGTTCGTCATCCCTGTCATTTTCAAGGGCTTCAATCTCTTGCCTTTCAATACTTAACGTGCGCTCGTCCTTTTCCACTCCCCTCCTGGAAAAGACCTTGGCGTCTATGACTATACCGACTATTCCGGGAGGCACACGAAGGGAGGAATCCTTCACGTCACCAGCTTTTTCTCCAAAGATGGCTCGAAGCAATTTTTCCTCGGGTGACAGCTGTGTCTCGCCCTTGGGCGTGATTTTGCCAACCAGTACTTCTCCTGGTTTGACTTCGGCTCCCTGATAGATAATGCCGCTTTCGTCCAAATTGCCTAAGGCCTCTTCCCCCACATTCGGAATGTCGCGAGTAATTTCCTCTTTGCCCAGCTTGGTGTCGCGAGCCACCGTCTCAAACTCTTCGATATGAATCGATGTGAACACCTCGTTGCGCACCAAACCCTCACTCACTAGGATAGAATCCTCAAAGTTGTACCCGCCCCAAGGCATGAATGCCACCATCACATTCTTTCCCAAGGCCAGTTCGCCTCTTTCGGTGGCCGGACCATCGGCGATCACGTCCCCCTGCTCAACATGCTCACCCTTTCTAACAATAGGCCGGTGGTTAAAGCACGTATTCTGGTTGGAACGAGCAAACTTGGTCAGGTTGTAAATGCTCACCTGTTTGCCAGTGCCGTTGCCGTCTCTGGTGTGCTTGACCACAATGCGGCTGGAATCGACATTGACCACCTCGCCGCCGTGCTCGGCCACCACGGTAACCCCGGAATCCTTGCCGACCACACCCTCCACGCCTGTGCCAACCAGTGGAGCGCTGCTAACAAGCAATGGCACCCCTTGGCGCTGCATGTTTGAACCCATAAGGGCCCTGTTGGCGTCGTCGTTTTCCAAGAACGGAATGAGTGAAGCAGACACACTCACCAGTTGATCGGGAGAGATATCCATTAGCTGGATTTCTTCTCGTCTACGCATAACGAATTCGCCTTCCACGCGGGCTGAAACCAAAGCGTTGACAAATCGCCTGTTTTCATCCAACGGCGCATTTGCCTGAGCAATTGGATAGTCTTTTTCCTGCAAGGCACTCATGTATTCCACCTTGTCAGTGACCCTGCCGTTTTCCACCAGGCAGTAAGGGGTCTCAATAAAACCATAATCGTTCACCCTGGCATACGTGCCCAGGGACACAATCAGACCGATGTTAGGCCCTTCTGGTGTCTCTATGGGGCAAATACGGCCGTAGTGGGTAGGATGAACATCGCGTACTTCAAAGCCCGCGCGTTCCCTCGTGAGTCCCCCCGGCCCCAAGGCACTCAGGCGCCGCTTATGGGTGACCTCGGAAAGGGGGTTCGTTTGATCCATGAATTGGGAAAGCTGGCTGGTGCCAAAGAACTCTTTTACTACGGCAGAAACCGGCTTGGAATTGATCAGGTCATGTGGCATCAAGGCCTCGATTTCCTGCAAACTCATACGCTCCTTAATGGCCCGTTCCATCCTGACAAGCCCTACGCGGTATTGGTTTCCCAACAGCTCCCCAACGGCACGCACCCGCCTGTTTCCCAAGTGATCTATATCGTCGCCCGGGCCCTGCTTGTCTCGCAAGTCGACCAAAGTCTTGGTCGTGCGCAGAAGATCCTCTTTCATGAGCGTGCGCACCTCGGGATCGACGTCTTCTTGCAAACGGATGTTCATCTTCATACGACCCACCGAAGAAAGGTCATAATGGGAGGATTTGAAGAAGAGCTGGTTGCACAAATCCCGGGCTACCTCGATGGTGGGCGGATTGCTGGGTCGAAGTCTCCTGTAAATTTCCAACAGGGCCTCCTCGTTGGTCTCTACCTTGTCAAGGAGAAGGGTCCTTCTGATGCAATCGCTAGTATTAACATTGTCGATAAACAGGATATCAAAAGAAGATATCTTTGCATCCAGAATCTTGGAAAACAACTCCTCGTCGATCACCTCGTTGTGCGTGGCAATGGTTTGGCTGGTTTGTTCATTAACCAAGCCATGGGCCAGAACCTTGTTTTCGATATCTTCATATTCGATGGCTATGCGTTCCATGTTGGCGGCCTTGAATTTTCGCAGGAGCGTCTTTGTAAGCCGCTGCCCCTTCTTGGCTAAGACCTGGCCACTGGCAGGGTGTTTCTGCGTTTTGGAAGCGCGCTGCCCCTGAAGCAGCAGCTCTTCGTCAAAGGACTTGAAAAGGCGTTTTCCTTCCACGAAAATCTTTTCCGTCCGGTAAAAATGGGCCAGTATATGCTCGCCCGTGTAGCCGAAGGCCTTGAGCAGCAAGGTAACAGGGAACTTGCGGCGTCGGTCGATACGAACATTAACAACATCCTTGACATCGACCTCCAGGTCGATCCAGGATCCCCGAACCGGGATAATTCTGGCCGTATACAGAATCTTGCCGCTGGAATGTGTCTTGCCCTTGTCGTGATCGAAAAACACTCCAGGGGACCTGTGAAGCTGACTCACCACGACGCGCTCTGTACCGTTTATGATAAACGTCCCCCTCTTAGTCATGAGAGGGATTGTGCCGAAGTAGATCTCTTGTTCCTTGATGTCCCGAATGTTTTGAACCCCGGTTTCCTTGTCAGTCTCGTATATGACCAGTCGAACAGTGATGCGCATTGGCACCTCATAGGTCATCCCTTTGTGAATACACTCATTCTCATTGTACTTGACCTCTCCGAAACCATAGGAGACGAATTCCAGAGAAGCCGTTCCAGTAAAGTCTCGAATTGGAAACACGCTTGTGAAAGCGCCCTGGACCCCGACGTCTTGTCTGTGTTCGGGTGCAACATCCCTTTGCAAAAAACGGCCATAAGATGCCTTCTGCACCTCGATCAGATTCGGAAACGCAACGATCCTCGGTATCTTGCCAAAGCTCCTTCTTATCCGTCCAATTCCTAATAGTCTGCTTGCCATGACATCTCCGTATTAGTTACTGGTTATTCGGAAACCATTAACTGGTTTCCATCCGGAAACTCCTTTTCCCCTCCCCGGCTCGGCTGTCTTGGACCGTGAGGCTCAGACCCGAAGGGAGCTCGTCGCAGGCCATCGATGGGGAGGAAATGATGATGTTTCTGGATGGACACGAACTGATTCACCGTAACATGAGTAGGCGACTATTTTATCTCAACAGTTGCACCAGCCTCTTCCAGCTGTTTCTTGACGTCCTCGGCTTCTTCCTTTGAAACACCCTCTTTGACCGCATTGGGTGCGCCGTCGACAACGGCCTTGGCCTCCTTCAAACCCAGGCTGGTAACCGCTCGTATCGCCTTAATCACCTGGATCTTCTTTTCACCCACCTCAGTCAAAATGACATCAAACTCGGTTTGTTCCTCTTCGGCGGCCTGGGCCCCGGCATCGGCAGGCATTACAGCCATAGCCATTGGCGCTGCAGCTGATACGCCGAACGTTTCTTCCAGCTCTTTGACCAGTCCGGAAAGTTCAAGCACCGACATGCTGGAAATAAATTCTACGACATCCTCCTTAGTTACACTAGCCATCTTGTTCGTCCTCCTCGTTCATTCGTTTTTTAGTAAACTGCATCAGGTCCCTTCCTTTTCTTGCTTAATGGCCTCCAATACACCCAGAAAGTTTCTCAATACCCCGCTCAGAACCATGACAAACGAAGTAGCCGGGCCGTTGAACACCGAGAGCAGTTGCGCCAGAAGGGCCTCTCGTGATGGAAGTCTGGAAAGTTGTTCAATGCCCACAGAATCAAGGGTCTGCCCATCCACCACCCCGACCCTGATCTCCAGTGCAGCATTCTCCTTGCTGAATTCCGTGAGAATCCTGGCCGGCGCTACTGGGTCGTCGTAACTCAAGACTAGCCCATTAGGCCCAGTAAAATGCTCTTTCAAAAGAGCCATGTCGGTTCCCTCGGACGCCCTGGACATAACCGTATTTTTTACAACCCGGTACTCGACAGACGCCTCCCTGAGTCGACTCCGCAAGTCATTCATGGCGGACGTGTCAAGCCCCCTAAAATCCGTAAGGATTATCGTTTTCGCCCTTGAAAACCTCTCGTGAAAGGCATTAACCAATTGCTCTTTTTCTGCTCGTTTCAAAAGTCTCAAGCCCCCCTTTCTCGTCTGCCCTGACCCGAGGCAAAAACAACGGGCAGGCCCATGCGGTCTGATGTCTATTTGAAAATATCTTTTACAAGTGCCGGGTCTATCTTTATCCCCGGACCCATGCTTGTTGAGATGGCTATGCCCTGCAGGTATATGCCTTTACTGCCTGCCGGTTTCAGGCGGACAATGGTTTCGAAGAATGAAGACAGGTTTTCCGTAAGCTTCTCCACACCAAAGGAGACCATGCCCACAGATGCGTGGACAATGCCTGCGCGCTCTACCTTGAAATCGATTTTGCCGGCCTTCAGTTCATTGACAGCGCGGGATATATCAAATGTGACTGTACCGGTTTTGGCATTCGGCATTAGACCCCGGGGTCCCAGGATCTTGCCGATACGCCCCACCGAACTCATCATGTCCGGCGTTGCAACGGCCTTGTCAAACCCAAGCCAACCGCCCTTTATCTTTTCCAGCAGATCATCGTTACCCACAAAATCCGCGCCTGCATCTTTGGCTTCTTTCTCCTTCTCGCCTTTTGCAAACACCAGGACCTTAACCTCTTTGCCCGTGCCGTTTGGCAGCACGACTGTGCCCCGAACCATTTGATCAGCATGGCGGGGATCCACGCCCAATCGTACCGCAACATCGACGCTCTCATCAAACCCTGCATGAGACACATCCAAGGCGAGTTCCAGCGCCTCGGAAAGATCGTATCTTTTGCCGGGGTCAATCTTGGCTTCTGCCGCAACATATTTTTTGCCTCTTTTTGCCATGGTGAGTTTCAAACCTCCTGTCAAGCTACTTCGATACCCATGCTCCGTGCTGTGCCCTCTATGATCCTACACGCCATGTCCAAGTCATTTGCATTCAAATCAACCATCTTCATCTTGGCAATCTCTTCCACCTGGACCCGGGTGACTTTTCCGACCTTTTCTCGCTTGGGGTCACCCGAACCCTTGGCGATCTTGGCTGCTTTTTTCAACAGCACCGAAGCAGGAGGCGTTTTTGTTATGAACGAAAAAGATCGATCGTGATAAACCGTAATGATCACCGGTATGATCATCCCCTCTTGGCCAGCAGTCTTGGAATTGAAGGCCTTGCAAAACTCCATGATGTTGACGCCGTGCTGGCCAAGGGCCGGGCCGATAGGCGGGGAAGGATTGGCTTGTCCCGCCGAAACCTGCAATTTGATTGAACTAATAACTCTCTTTGCCATGTTGTCTACTCCTGGAGCGAGACTTTTCTAAAACATCCTCTTCTGTCCAATCTCTGCGTCAAGTGGACCCTGAGCAGAGCGCATAGAGCATCAAGACCTTTGCACAATCTCTGTGCGCTATGCCCTATGCTCTTTGCCATGACCTTGGACAAAAAAGAAGTTTTGCAAAGGTCTCGCCGGATGCGATGAAGCACCTGACGGCACCTACATCTTGCTTACCTGAACGAATTCCAATTCCACGGGGGTCGCCCGACCAAAAATACTCACCAGCACACGGATCTTCCCCTTTTCCGGCTTCACATCCTCCACACTACCGGTAAAGTTTGTAAACGGCCCATCAATGACACGAACTTCGTCGCCCGGCTCAAACAGAAACTTGGGTTGAGGCTTCAGCTTTCCCTCCTCCACCTGGTTCATGATCTGTTCGGCCTCCTCATCTGTAAGCGGCGAAGGGGTGTCTCGACCGCCAAGAAACCCGGTCACCTTTGGCGTTTCCTGCACCACATGCCAGGTCTCCTCTGTCAACTCCATCTGGACCAACATATAGCCAGGATAGAACTTCCTGGGCGAGGTCTTTCTCTTGCCCTTCACCAATTCAACCACTTGTTCGGTGGGAATCATTATCTTGCCGAACTTTTCAGGGTCAGAAAGGGCGGCAATGCGGTCTTCCAAGGCCGTCTTCACCTTATTCTCATACCCTGAGTAAGTATGAACTACATACCATTTAAGCGCCACGTTCTATTCCCCTCTAAGACCTAACGCACTAACGCAATGCCAGACCAATCAAGGCGGACAGACCCATGTCCACAAGGCCAAGGAATGCGGAAACAATGAATACCAAGATGATGACAACGGCAGTAGATGCCATGGTTTCTTTTCTCGTGGGCCAGGTCACCTTCTTGAGCTCAATCTTGACTTCTCGAAGAAACTGAGAGGCCTTTGACCAAACAGCCGGCTGAAATCTTGCCCCAGAGGGCTTGATCGCCTTAGGAGTCTCTGCCTTGCGCACAACCGCCCGCTTAGGGACAGGCTTAGGGGCAGGAGGAGGGGTCTGTGCAACCGGCGTTTCAACCTCCAGCTGCCTCACACCCGCCCGGGCCGTATTCTGCGGCGCTGTGACCCGCCGTTTTTTCTTCCTTTTCGCTGCTGGCCTTTTTCGTTTCAGACGTCCCATAGTTTTCCTGTAAAAGTGTAGTGGCAGGCCAGGAGGGATTCGAACCCCCATCACCCGGATTTGGAGTCCGGTGCTCTAACCGTTAGAGCTACTGGCCTGCAAGGGGCCCCCTTCACCCGGTTTTTTGAGATTTCAGCACAAAACAGACCTACCTTGTCTCCTTGTGCAATGTATGGGTTCGACAAAACCTGCAGTATTTCTTGAACGCCAACTTGTCAGGGGTGGTCCGCTTATTCTTGGTGGTGGTGTAATTGCGGCGCTTGCACTCGCCGCAGGCCAACGTAACAATGATCCTCACAATATCCCTCCCCTATTCGAGTATCTCGCCTATAACTCCGGCGCCTACTGTGCGACCGCCTTCACGGATGGCAAACCTGAGCTCTTTTTCCATGGCAATCGGGGTAATCAAGTCACCCTGAACCGTTA
>SDBT01009483.1_pt1 | contig 15778 bp, 9 predicted proteins | sample 2277101 | NCBI WGS metagenome assembly SDBT01 (sample SAMN10404973, study PRJNA504765) | marine sediment metagenome | isolation source: marine sediment core GS10_PC15, 103 cmbsf | place: Arctic Ocean: Southern Knipovich Ridge | collected 2010 | reverse complement strand
CCCTCGATGAGTGTGTGCAGCGCCTGGCGGCGGCCACCGAAGAAGTAGGCCGGGCAACGCGTGCCCGTGAGGAAGCCCGCGCCGAGATCGCTCGTCGCGCCCAGCAGAGGCTCGGCGATGAAGCCGCATCCGCTGCCTCGACGCCGCTGGAGTGGCCCGCGTGGCCGACCGGGGGCGGCCCGGTGCGACGCCTCGTGAATGGCCTGATGGGTCGACTCATGCGCGACTACCTGGAGGTAGTCGACCATCGCACTGACCGAATCAGGGAGCGCCTCGATCTGCTCGAGGGGGTGTTTGGCGACCTGTTGGCTGCCACGGGTGGTGATGCAGGCGTCGAAAGTCCCACGTCAGGCGATCAATCCGGCGAGGGTGGTCTGAGTGCCACCGGGGCAGCTCGCGCCGCCTTTGAGTGCGCTGCCGAGGCCCTTGCCGCAGCAGCCGAGGTACACCGTGGCGCGCATCGAGTGGTCAATGCCAAGGATGCCGAGCTCTTGCAGCGGGCTGCATCGGGCCCTCTGCGGCGGATGGAGCTCGTCTTCGACGAATTCGCCCGTCAGCAGGAAGCGATGCTGGCGCAGCTCGTCGGGCGCAGGCAGGAACTGGACGCCCTCGTTGCTGACCTGCGGCCCCGGAGCGACAGATCCTGAGTTTGTGGCGCGATCCCCAGCCCGCAAGGCCGTTTGGAGGCGATCAGTAGTGCTCTAGGTAGATCGGGGCGAGGAGTACGTCGACCGGGGCGAAGTCGTCGGTGAGGATCATCCCGCGGGCGCGGGCCAAGACGGTTTCCATTTCGCCGCCACGGACACCGGCCTGACTCCAGGCGAAGAGTCGGCCCTCGTATTCGAGGTCAGCGCGACGGCTTCCGAGTCGGAATATATCCAAAGGCTGCCGGCCGCAGGCGACAACGAAGGTATCGCGGTCGAGTGTCGGACCCTCTGAGTCACTCGAGAACACGTAGACATAGGGGAAGGTCTCGAGGGTGGTGGAGACGAAGGATCCCAGGAAGCGACCCAGCCCTTCGCGGTAGATGTCGATGATGTTGATCATGTAGACGCCGTCGGGAGCGAGCAGGCGCGCGAGCTTCTCGTTGAACTCCATGGTCGTCAGGTGATACGGCACGCTCAGGTCGTTGAAGGCATCGCCGTAGATGAAGTCGTACAGGACAGGGTCGCTGGAGTTTCGGTTGGCGCGCAGTCGGTCATCGACGAAGTTGCGGGCGTCCATGATGTGTGTCCGCACGCCGGAAAGCCCATCGGGGGGGAGGTCGAGGACGGCTTGGGCCGCGGCCTTGACGGCAGGGTCGATCTCCGCCACATCGATGCGCGCCATCGGATACGTAGCCTCCATGTAGCGGGGGTATACGAAGCCACCGCCGCCGATGAAGAAGGCCCGCAGGCTTCTGTCCGTTCGCGCAACTCTCTCCGTGATGGCGGCATAGACCGACTCGTAGTCATAGATCAAATTCGTGATGTCGTCGGTCGGTATGTAGGAGTGCACGAGATTGTCGAGCGCCAGGACCTTGGTATGGTCCATGTCGTAAGCATCGTAGACCTGAATGGCGAAGTAGTTGCTCTCGTCGTAGTAGTCGAGATCGTCGAGATCGGGGCGCAAGAGGAGGAACACACCCCACTGCTCGACACTCACCCCCGGTGCGAACGCCAGCACGCCACAGCCACCGAGCAGGACGATCCAGAAGACGATGAATGGCGCGCCCCCACGTGGCTGCGTGGCCGCCAGCAGCAATCCGAGCAAGGCCAAGCCCAGAGCCACGAACAGGACAATCGCTCTCGTGCCGAACAGGTCGATGAGAACGAAGCCGGTCAGGAAAGTGCCGACGATCGAGCCAATCGCTGCCCATGCGTAGATGTTACCGACGGTCGAGCCCGTCTTGCGGCACTGATCGAGCGCCATCTTCGCGACCACCGGGCTGATCGTACCGAGCATCACGGCCGGCAGCAGGAAGACCAGCGCTACGTTGAACACGACCCAGGAGGGCCAAGAGAAGGTGTCAGGCCGAGCCCACTGCGAGACGATGTGGTTCAGCCACAGGACGCTGAAGCTGAGGATGGACGACGCCAAGAAGAGCAATGGCAGGATCTTCCTTGGTATGTGGCGATCGGCGACCTTGCCGCCCAGGAAGTTGCCGATGCTGATGCCGGCGAGGATGACGCCGATTACCGAGGTCCAGGTGTAGAGCGAGGCTCCCAGATTTTGTGCGACCAGGCGGGCGGCGACGAGCTCGAGGATCATGATGCATGCGCTGCTGGCGAATACCAGGGCGTTGGCCATCAGCAACACTCGCCAGGAAGAGCGACTGGAATCGTCGGTTTTGCCTGTCCCCTCTGCATCGGCCGACAACCCTTCCGCCTCTCCCGCACGGACGCCCGAGTCGACGCCCTCGCCACGGTCCTCACCAGGGAGAATGGCGTACAGAGGATTATCGTTGGCCTTTGGCATCGCGGCTGGGCCTCGCCAGAACAGGGGAGGGATGACGGGGAGAGCATCCACTACGGGAAAGGGTACAGCAAGCTCGAGACTCCGGCACTGCGAGGTCCAAGACGGGGTATCGCAGCGAACCGAGCCAGGATACTGCGACGATTACGCAGGAATGTCATGATCCTCCAAAGTCCTTCCGTCGGACTGGCCGGAAAGGTCCACAGAAGCGGTGGACAGGAGGTGGGGAGGAAATGGCGTCTCGAAATTCTGCCAGGCTGATAGCTACGGTCGCCCGCCGGCTCAGGGAGCACGCTGACCCGGAAAAGGCACCGCAGATGCGAGCCTATATGAAATCGGAGATGCCGTATCTGGGGGTGCAGACTCCGCAACGCCGGGCCCTGTGCAAGGAGGTCTTCGCCGAGCTCCCCCTTCCGTCATTCGAGGAATGGCAACGAACCATTCTCAGGATGTGGGGTGAGGCCTCCTATCGTGAGGAGCGCTACGCGGCGATTGGTCTGGCGAGCTGCCCGGGCTACCAGGAGTATCGGGGCATGAACGCTCTGCCCATGTTCGAGGAGATGATCGTCACAGGCGCCTGGTGGGACTACGTCGATGGGATGGCGACAGGGCCGGTGGCGGAGATCCTGCGGCGCAGCCCGAAGGGAGTATCGAGGCGCATGCGCTCCTGGGCGAAGTCGGGTGACATCTGGAAGCGCCGCACCGCGATCATCTGCCAGCTCGGTTTCAAGGACCGTACCGACCTCACGCTGCTGTACGACTGCATTGAGCCCTCGATGGAGGAGAAGGAGTTCTTCCTGCGCAAAGGGATCGGCTGGGCGCTGCGCGAGTATGCGAAAACCGATCCGCACGAGGTCATTCGCTACGTTACTCGGAACAAGGATCACCTGAGCTCGTTGAGCCGGCGAGAAGCGCTGCGCAATGTAGTGAAGGCGGGGCTCCTCGACACCACCCGTTGAGAAGTCCAGGCTAGTGTTCGCTTCACGAATCGTCGCGAAGTTCGCGCCGGCCCTCTCCAGGCTCATCATCTGCCGAGTGGACGAAGATCTCCCGTTGCGGTATCGGGATCTTGATGCCCGCTTCCCGCAGCGCCGCGTTGACGGCCACCGCCACCTCGCTGGCCACCTTCAAGGAGCCTGCGATGGGTACCCAGTAGCGCAGCGAGAAGTTCATCATTCCGTCGTCGAAGCCTTGGAACAGAATCATCGGTTCCGGGGTATCGAAGACCTCGGGGTGGTCGCCGGCCACCTTAGCGAGAAGCTCCAAGACCTGCTCCGGCTCGTTGCCGTATTCGACGCCGACACGGAGCTCACGGCGGCGCACCTGGTCGGACAGGGTCCAGTTGATGACTTCTTTGGCGATCAGGTCGCCGTTCGGCACGACGACCTCGGCGCCGTCGAAGGTGCGCACGATGCTCGCCCGGATGCCGATGCGCTTCACTGTACCGAGCAGTTGGCCGATCTCCACCATGTCGCCGACCTTGATGGGGCGCTCGAAAATCAGAATGAGGCCGGAGATGAAATTATTGACGATACTCTGCAAGCCGAAACCGATGCCTACTCCCAGTGCACCGATCAGCATGGCGATCTGAGTGCCGGTGATGCCAATTGCCGCTGCCACGGCGACGATCGCGATAGCGCCGATGAGGTAGTGGGTAAGCGTTGCGACGGCCTCGGATTCGCCGACACCGAGGCCGATTCGAGGAAATATCTCCTCCTGCAGGAGGAAACGGACGAATCGAGAGATGAGCCGTGCCAGCCAAAGAACCAGAATGATAGTGAGGAGCATGCCGAGAGAGAGGCTCAGGGCACCGACCGAATAGGATGCGCTCAGCAACGAGCTCAACCCGCCATAGAGAGGCTCGAAGACGTCGAAGGCGATCGCCATGGCACGCAACCACAAGATCCCGCACAAAACCGAGATGACCGCAGACGCCCGTCGTGTGATCAATGCGCCGTGCCTGTCGATGCTGCGTATCTTGGTCGAGAGAGGCGTGTAGGGGAGCGCTGCGACGACACCCGTCAAGGTCGCCCAGAGGGCATAGGCGACGATCGCCAGGTAGGCACTGTACAGGGTGCCCGTCAACAGAAGGCCCGAGAGCCGGAGCCACCCGAGGACATTTGCGACCGCAGCCACTCCCAGCAGGCCAGCGCCGAACTGCAACCCCCGGCGCACCGTACGCCAAGGCAGGCTGAGGTCAGCCAGACCCGGCCACGGTGGCCGGCGTAGGAACCAGATCAGCACGGCCATGCCGGCGCCGGCGACGAGCAGGAGGGTGAGTCGGTATAGAAGTGAGCCCTGGGAGATTAGCTCCAACACGTGTCCCATGAAGAACAGGCCGAGGAATCCGTAGAGTCCAGGCCGCAAGAGGGGCTTGAAGATGCCTGGCAAGAGGCGCAGAACCGGGATCAGGGTGAGGATCAGGGTCAATTCCCGCACCACATCGGGTACCGGCTCGTAGATGAACTGCGTCGCGAACAGAGACAATAGGAATGCCGTTGCGCCCGGCTTGGAGAGAACGAACTTGGCCCTCTCGAGAGGCTCGCTGTTTACCTCCCAGCTCAGGCTCCACTGCCTGAGAATCGTCAGCGACACGAGGAGCAGGACAAAAAGGACCACGTGCAGGACGAAGCTGTCACTCTCCGCCGTCAAGAACTGTCGTAGCCCCTTGACGCTATCAACGTAGGAATCGGTTGCCTGTGCGATCAAGGTCTCGTCTCGGACCTCCGTGGCGTGATCCCAGAGCGGGGCGCTGTCTCGCTGCAGCAGGCGTTGGCGAGCGGTGGCCTCGGCGGCGCTGAGCTCGCGGAGTACCTCATTGGCGCGCTGTAGCTTTTCCGAAACCCGGGATTCGAGCGTCAACAGCTCAGAGAGTCGCGCCTCCCAATCCTGCAGGGTTGCGCCGAGCGACTGGAGAACCTCGGTAAGCCTCTCGCCCACCCCCTCGGGCAGCTCGACGTCAGCAACTGAATCTCGCGTTCTCTCCCACAGCGCCTGAACGTTTCTGAGCCTCGACCCACTTTCCTGGAGGTCTTCGCGACGAGGCACCAGCATCGATTGCATGCCGGTCAGAGTGGCCTGGTGACGCGCCCAGACTTGGCGGAGATCTCGGATGCGTCGAGCACTGGCGAGCTCGAGGTCGAGACTCCTGAAATCGGCGTACGCGGCATCCATGGAGGTGACGGTGGCGGGGAACTGAGCCTCGATCGCGTTGACAGCAGAATTCAGCTGCAGGAGACTCTGGATCTCCACAGCGAAGGCGAGGGCACCTTCGGCGCGGCTGGGGATTTCTGCGAGCGGAATGGTCTCGGGCTCTGCGGGCTCTTGTGTCGATCCTTGTGCGGTCTCCTGACCAGGCTCCAGGGGGGCGGCCTCCTGAGCGCTCGATAGGGTTGCGGCGCCGGCAGGGAAGGGCATCCACAGCAGGCAAGCGGCGGCCAGCAGGAAGAGCAGTCCTCTGATTTGCAGTTTCGTCATGGTGAGCCGTCTCGAGTCGTGTTGTTTGGACTTCCGGCCCAATTTGCGAAGAGAGGGCGACAACCAAGCCTGCTGCGAGCAACGGCCAGAGTCAACCAGCGCCGGAACGAGTTGGCTGGCGGCATGGAGCCGGCACGGACATGCAAATTGCGCCAGCAGCAAGAGCGTGATGAGAAATCCGGGCTAGTCGAACATGCCTGGCTCGTAGGCCGTGATATACCCCGTGATGGCCGATGCCGCCACCGTCAGGGGCGATGCCAGCCAGAGTTGCCCCGGCCCCGAGCGGCCCCTGTAGTTGCGGTTGATGGCGCTCACCGTGACCTGGTCGGGACGGTCCGAGACGCCGGGGCCACAGCCGATGCAAGCGCCGCAGCCAGGTTGAATCAGCGTCACTCCAGCGGCTTCGAATGCCGCGATGAGATCGTGCTCACGCGCGTAGCGCTCGACGGACGCGGAGCCGAACTGGATCAGGAATGTTACAGAGGGCGCGACCTTGCGCCCGGCGTCCACGGCCTCCCTGACGACGCGGTGGTAGAGCTTCATGTCCTCGATCTTGCCCGCCGTGCAGCTTCCACCGTAGGCGATGTCGATCTCGACCTTGCCGATCTCCGAGACTGCCACTCCATTGGTCGGGTCCGACGGGATGCCGCGGTCCGGGTCGCCTGGGTGGGCGACCATGGGCTCGATGGCCGTAAGGTCGATCTGGTGCATACCACCGGCGTATTGGGCGTCGGGATCTGGGCGAACGGAGTTAGCCTCGAGGGTCTCGAGGTCGGCGTCGGGGCGATGCCTGCCGAGCCACTCCCAAGTGATGTCGTCGGCTTCGACGATGGCTGTGCGGGCGGCACACTCGGTCGCCATGTTGGTGAGCGTGGCGCGCTCGTCCATCGACAGTCCGGCAAGGCCCGATCCGGTGAACTCCATGATCCGGTTCAGTGTTGCCTGCGAGCGTGCATAGTGCAGGAGGATGAAGAGCATGACGTCCTTGGCCGTTACGTTGGGCGCTAGGCTGCCCGTGAGCTCGAAGCGGATCGATTCCGGCACTTCGACCAACGTGAAACCGTTGTGCAGCAGATTCGCGTACTCGGTGGCACCCACCCCCCAGGCGAGAGCGTTGTTGCAGCCGCCCATGCAGGTGTGGCTATCGGTGGCCTGAATGAATTCGCCCGGGCTCACCATCTCCTGGCGCGCCACCTCGTGGCATATGCCCGGAGAGACGCCGTCGCGGCTGAGATAGTCGCGTACGCCGGTGTGTTCCTGAAACTGCCGTTGCAGATCGCGCATGGTCTGGACGTTGCCTAGAAACGGCTGTAGCCGTTTGACGTCCTCCGCATAGACGAGATGGTCCTCGAAAGCAGCGAAGCGCTCGGCATCACGGACCTCGTAATCCTCGCCATACTCCTGTTGCAGGAAATAGTGCACCTGCGCCGAGGTGAAGTCGTGTGAATAGCCGCCGTCGACCTGCACCAGGATGGCGTCGCCCGGTTTGATAAAGGCGGGATCCTGGCCCCCGAGGTGGCGAGAGAGGATCTTCTCGCCCATGGTCATCGGCCGTTCGGCGGTGCCGTTCGGCGGGATCTCGACCTCTCCACTTTGCAGCGCCGTCGCGAACTGAAATAGTCCTCCGTGCCGCACTATCAAGCCGCTGACGGGGTCGAGACCTCGGCAAAACTCCTCCAGGGGCACGTCTTCTCCGTCCTCCAAGCGGCGCAAGACGTCATGGTCTGCCATCAGCACCCCCTGATTGATGTTGTTGCGGGCGTGGATGGGGGCGAATGAGGCGGCGATCGCGATCCTGATGCCGCTGAACTTCTCGGCCTGCACCGCGGTCTCGCGCGAGCTACCTACTCCCTTGCGGAAGCCGGAAACGATGACCTCGAAGTTGCCGTCGCGCAGCGCGTCGCGTGTGGCGATGCGCTCGTTGTTGGCCAGCAAGCCGGCGTAGGCCTCGCGGGCGATGTCCTCGGGACGGTGCTGGAAGCAGACCCAGGCCGGCGTCATGACGTCAGTGTTGATGTCGTCGAGGAGGTCCTCCAGGGTCAGGTCTCGCATGCACAGCGTCAGCTCGCCGTTGAGCTGGCGCCGGATCAACTCCGGGTCTTTGGTCAGATAGAGGACGCGTTTACCGGGGGTCAGCTTGATGGAGTCTGGCAGCATGGTGGAGCGAGCCTCTTCGAAAGGAGATCTGCCCTACGGCAAATCCGTCGATGGACAACCTCGAAAGCACGGGAGATTTTACCATCGGTGAGGGGCACTGCCCTGGAACCGTCGGTCGGCCAGTGGCAGGCTAGCGATTCTCGTACCAGTCGCGCACCAGGCCGGAGATTCCCGATGCCATTCCTCCCGTCGGCATCCCGAGCGGGAACATCGTGCCGGCGCGCGGCACGTGCCACAGGTGGACGTAGTCGGCGCCTCTGACATCCAAGTAGTTGGTCACGATAGCCCCTGCGATATTGGTGGGAGCTTTGATAATGATCTTCCGTTCAGCGAAGAGCGTCGCCATTATCTTCAGATTGGAGTTCCGGCCGCCCGTCCAGTTGATCTGCATGTCGGTGGCGGTAATGAGGCCCAGGTTGCCGTCTATGAGGCTGTCGACGTCGGGGCCGTCGGAGAGGAACTGCCCGCTGGGATAGAGGTCCTTGTGGATCTCGATCTTGTCGGTGGCGTAGATGGCCCCCGTTCCCTGGTACTTGATGGCAGTGAGGAGGTCCCCGCCAGGGGGGCCGGCTTTGCCCATCTTGACCTGGCCGTCGACTTTGATAACACCGTCGATCGATAGGGTCTCCGTAGCTGCATTCCAGGTGATATGACCCCTGCCTGAGGGGTCCACGAACGAGAAGCTCTCGGTGTCACTGTCGATGATCAGATCACCGCCAAGGGGGGGGCGAAAGGCGTGCGAGTCGAGCCAGGAGCTGTAGGTGGGGTAGAAGGCCCCGGTATCTGGATCCGTGTACGGGCTCGACAGGCTGGGAAAAGAAAAACCTTCGTCGAAGTCATACGCGCCCACGACATCGGCGTGGACTCGCGGCAATGGGCTGATTTCTGCGTCGGAGTAGACAGCGCTCAGTGTTTCTTTCGTTCCGTCGCCGCCGGCGTCGGCCTCTCCCAGCATGCCCCCAGCCACGAGCTGGACGCGTCCCTCCTTCATGCGGAACGTTGCATTCAGCGTCGAGACCACCTCGCCGTTGAATTCGGTGGTGCCCGGCGTGGGGATTTTGAAAGCTAGGGGGCCAAATCCGGTGCTGAGGTCGTCGATACCGTCGTAATGATTGACCTGGAAGGACCTTCTGAACCTGAAACGAGTGTCCGGAGCCCCGATCGCGTGGACGGAACCTGCGACCCGCACTCTTTCGCCCGATATTAACTGCCCTGACTCCCCGCGACCGATGAAGATGCCGCTGTCGTAGGGGCTTGCACCGCCCACTTCGATGGCAATCAGGGCGTCGATAGTAACCATGGACGGGGTTGCCGGGCCCCCCTCGCTTCCGATCGAACGGGTTCGAATGCCGACCTGGTAGGCGTTGCCACCTGATGGGGCAGGCGTCACGGTAGGGGGCAGCCAGATGATGCGGCTGTACGAACCGTTCCCCAGGCTCACCGGGCCCCCCAGAGCATATGGAGTGCCGGGATACGGATTGGGCGAGAGGTTTAGCTGCGTCAGCGTCACACCGTTGAGCTCTGAGCCGTCGACGTCCGGAAATGGAAAGGGAGGGGAGGGAGGGGATGTTCCCGCATTCAGCCAGGCTTGCGACCAGTTGCTCTGCGGGTCATCCAAATAGTCCGACCGGAGGTCGGCAAACGTTGCCTCGATGCCGGAGTCAGCCAGATGACGGGCCGACGTGCTGGAGCGGTGATGGGCGCTGATCTCGTAGTCGATCTGGCCCAAGGTGACGAGTGTAGCGCCGAGCAGCGACACCACGAGCATAACGATCATCGTCACCAGAATGGTGACGCCGTCCTCTCGGCATGCGCTACGGGGGCAGGCGGGCATCATGGGGTAGGGTAGGCCAATTTGCGCATAAATGTTCTTAGTTACAGTCCTTATCCTATATCAGAGGGATAATATCAAGCAGAATTGAGCACAGGCGATAGCTTGTGCTCATGAGTGTACTTATCTCCTAGAAAAGGCATTCGTATTGGTAGCAATGTTAACCTGTGTAATACTAATCATTGGTAGTCAACACTTCTCATCCACCGGGTTGGCGACGATGCCAACAGTGCGATTCGTGCGCGCGCCGACCTCGAACCTACGGGGGGAAGGGGGGTTTTCGCTCATCGAGACCCTCGTGGCACTATTCATCGTCACGATCATCTTGTTGACCCTGGCGCAGTTGATGGCCTTCGGGGTTTACGTTCATCGGGGCGCCACGGATCTGGTCCAGACTTCGACACTGGCTGAGGAGAAACTCGAGCAGATCCGCAAGCTGAGCTACGACAACATGATTCCCGGGGGATCCATCGATGTAAACGTAGCGGGGTTTTTTGACAGTCCCGATATCGACGGGGATGGAGAAGGGGACTATGCGCGACGCTGGCAAATCGTTGATCTCGGCGACCGCAAGGAGATCTGGGTCCGTACCCTATCGACGCTACGAGTGTTGGGCGAACCGAAGGCGGCAACCCTGGTCAGCGTAGTGGCGGAGAAATGAACGCTAGCCTCTACGCGGCCGCAGCAGGAGGGTGATGAGAAATGCGGGCTAACCCTCGCGGTTACAGCACTCTCGAGATGTTGATTTCCATGCTCATCACAAGCCTGCTGCTCGCCGCCCTGTACACCGTGCTATTCCAGACCCAGGCGACATTTAAGTCGCAGCAAGACAGCATGGCTCTGCGGCAGGCGGCGCGGGTCGCCCTCGATCGAATCGCCCGCGACTTGCGGGCTACTGGCCTCGGCATCGACAACCTGCCTGAGGCCGTTGTCGAGGCACATGCGGGTCGGTTGGTTTTCGTTGCGGATATCGATAACGGAGACAGCAAGCTACCCTGCGGGGCTGTGTTCGAGACAGCGGTAAATGGCGGGGCCGAACGACTCACCTACACTGAGCAGGATGGCACTCTGTTGCTCAGTGTCGATTGCTGGAATGGTACAACTTGGACGCCGGAGTACACCGACCAAATCGTGGCGCGCGATCTGGTGGGTACCGAGCCGATATTTCGCTACTACGACATCGATGACAATGAGCTCGTCCCCGGGGTTCCGGCAGGCTTGACCACAACGGAGCGCGAGGCGATCAGGGGTGTCGGTCTTGCCATCGTTCTGGAGGATCCGAGCATTCAGGCGCTCGGCAAGCCGAAGGTCGACTTCTATCTGCGAACGCAGGTCCGGCTGCGCAACGTCGGCATTCAATAGCATCAGCATGGGCGTGAACCGATGTCTTCGCGGATAGCAGTTCTAATTGGCAACAGCCGGTCGGCAGCCGCTCTCGAGCTGCAAGATCTCCAGGGGCCATCAAACGATGTTCAAGATCTCGCCCCTGCGCTGCGCGACCCGGATCTCGGTGGGTTCGATGTTCGTGCCGTGATTGATGCCACGACCTCGGAGACTATCGACACCATCGAAGAGGGATTGCGGCAGGCCGGCAGGGAGGGGCTCTTCCTCCTGTATTTCTCTGGTTGGGGTGTTCTGGACGCCAAGGAGCGACTCTACCTGGCGACCGGGGATACGAAATTCCAGAGCCTGTCGACAACAGCCATCTCGGCGAAGTTCTTGCGGCATTTGCTCGAGTACTCGGTCTGTGAGCAAGCAGTCGTGATCCTCGACTGCTGCTTCACGGGAGTGGCAGCTGGCCAACTCCAGACCATGCAGGTGAGCGATGAGCTCCGCCATATACGTGCGAAAGGTGGGGCCACGGTTGCCGTGCTCGCATCCTCTCCTCGCGTGCAGAGCCCAGAGGATCGAGAATCTGACCATGGCGGCAGGAGAATGGGCACCCTGACCCGTCTGCTGGTTGAGGGGCTCAGGAGCGGCGCTGCCGATCGTGATGGAGATGGAGTAGTAACGGTGGGGGACCTAGGGGAGTTTCTGGGTTTGCACATGCCCAAGCTCTGTCCCACGTGGCTCGCGGATGCGGGGGGCGATGCTCTCGTCGTCGCCGCGTGTCCTGATCCGAAGCCAGCGGCGATCGAGGAGGGGGAGCGAGGCGCACCCGCGCGGGTTCGCTCGCCCGGACGACGTACCTGGGCATTGTCGATCGTGCTCCTCGGCGCAGCTGCCGTGATTGCGGCGGCATCCATGCGGGTCGTCACTTCGGGGCGGGGCTCCCCGCGCCCCGCCCTGGAGATTCAGCGCGGCGATCTGGCGTCGCTCGATCTCGAGGTCGCGGGACTCGTGCGGGAGCAGCTACTCGCGAGGCAGTTGGCTGCAAACGCCGGCTGGGTGGAGCACCCGGTCAATTCGTGGCAGGACTTGGACAGCTATACAGGGGCCATGTTGGTGGATTTTCGGCCTGAAGAGGTGGATGCGGCCGGCAGGATTCTCCTGCCTCATCGCAGTGAGATGAACCTGGAGCTGTCAGACGGAACCCACGGAATCGGCATCCTCTGTCGGCGGCGGATGAACCTCGGCTCGGTTTTGGTGCGCCTATCCAATGGTGATGAGCTCAGTTTCGAGATCGAGACTTTTCTGCCGAGGGATGTCTTCTACAGCTTCCTTTCGCCGGTGCCGATCGAGGGCGTCCGTCTGGAGGGCGGGAGGGGGAGCCTGGAGATCGAGCGACTCTTCTTCTACGCCGATCGCGAGCACATCGCTCCGCGGGAGAGCTAGCCACCCGTTGAGAAACCCGTGCTAGGCCCGAGATCAGGCGAAGGACACTAGCGTCTCCTCGACGATTCCCCTGACCAGGTCGACCTTGTAGCCATTGTGCTCCATGGGATCGGCTTCGCGCACTGCCGCCGCGGCAGCATTGGCAGCCACCTCGGGACCGAGACGCTCTCCGGTAATGGCTTCCTGCAGAGGTCTCGATCGCCACGGAATCGGAGCCACCCCGCCGAGCACCGCGCTCGCCTCGCTCACGCGTCCGCCCTCGATCCTCAGCACCAGAGCCAGGCTGGTGAGTGCAAAATCCCAGGCGCCGCGCTCACGCAGCTTGCGGTAGGTGCTCACAGTGCCCGCCTGCGGAACAGGCAGAAACACATCGGTGATGATCTCGCCGGCCGCGAGGATGTTCTCGTGCGCGATGTCGGCCTCCGGCGGCACGAAGAACGCCTCCAGTGGGATGGTGCGTTCAGTGCTGCCCTTCGCCAGACGTACGGAGGCGCCCAACGCCACTAGGGCAGGAGCGGTGTCTGACGGATGGACGATGAAGCAGGGCGCGCCACCGAAGATGGCGTGGTACTGGTTCTCGCCTTCCACCGCGTAGCACATGTCACCGCCCTTCTTCAGGCAGTGGAACTCGCCGCGGAAATACCAGCAGCGGGGCCGCTGGCAAAGGTTGCCGCCCACGGTGCCCTGGTTGCGAAGCTGCGGGCTGGCGGCTGATCCTGCCGCCTCGGCCAGGACGGTGTAGTGAGCACGAATCGTCTCGCTGCTCGCGAGCTCGGCGAGCGTGGTGAGGGCACCGATGCGCAAGCCACCATCGGCTGTCTCTCTAATGCCACGCATCTCGTCGAGGCCGCTCAAGCTCACCACCTTGGGAGCCTCGAAAACGCCGTCACGGAGGCAGCCGAGCAGGTCGGTGCCGCCGGCGTAGACGTGCGCCTCGTCACTAGCGAGCTGCTCGAGAGCCTCTCTCATCGACTCGGGACGGATGTACGCGAATGTCGGTAGCATTGCCTAACCCCTCCCTTCTCTCTTCGCGGCCAGCTTCGCGGCCATCGTCGTCGGGTTGATGGGCGTGTCGGTTATTCGCACTCCCACGGCGTTGTAGACGGCATTGGCGACCGCCGGCGCCGTCGGAATGGTTACCGGCTCGCCGATGCCCTTGGCACCGGTGGTGTTGAAGGTATCCCCGAGGTCGATGGCCACGGTAGACATGTCCGCCGGAACATCGAGCGCCGTGGGGATCTTGTAGTCATGGAAGTTGCGATTGACCATCTTGCCGGTCTGGTTGGCGTCGAGAATGCGGCGCTCGGTCATGCCGAGGCCGATACCCATCGTGATGCCGCCGTAGATCTGGTTGTCGTAGGTCATGCGGTTCATGACCCGGCCGCTGTCGTGCGCGCCGAGGAAGCGCAGCACCTTGACCTCTCCGGTCAGGGTATTGACCTCGACCTCGCAGAACTGAGCCGCGAACGGGCAGGTGACGGTGTCTTCCGGGTTGGGACCGCGATAGCCGACCCCGACCACGACCTGGGCGGCCCGGAAGGCGCGGATCTGCCCCACGGCGATGCTGGCGTCGGGATCCGCAGTCGAACGTACCTCGCCGTTCTCGATGACCAAATCCTCAGCGGGCACTTCGAGTTGCCCGGCGGCCATCTTGATGATTTGGCTCTTGCAGTTGAGCGCCGCGTCGCGCACCGCCGGTGACTCGGTCGGAACGGTCTTGCTGCCGCCACTCGCCGAGGCATACTGCGTGGTGCCGGTATCGGCGTACTCGATGGTGATGCGCTCCAGAGGCACGCCGAGCTCCTCGGCGACGACCATGGCCATTACCGTCTTTGTGCCCGTGCCGATGTCGCTGGCGCCCATGTTGAGGTTGCAGCTCCCGTCGGAAAAATACCTGACGACCGCCGTGGATGGCGGCCCTCCGGCGCCGCCCGCCCAAAGACACCCGGCAACACCGACGCCACGCTTCAAGTGGCCATCAGCGGCGTCAGCCGCCCGTGCCTCCGACCAGCCGAACTCCTCGGCGCCCTCCTGCAGGCACTCCTTGAATCCGGTGGTGCTGTAGGGGCGGTTGCCGCGGGCCTGGCTCACCGTTGGGATGTTCTTGAGGCGCAGCTCGACGGGGCACATTTTGATTGCCTCCGCCAGGGCATCCATCATTTGCTCGAGTGCCCACGAGTTCTGCGGGTGGCCGGGAGCGCGCATCGGGCGCTGCTCGCCGGCGTTGATGTAGACATCGTGGCTTTCCGTGCGAACATTGGGGCACAGGTAGAGGTCGCGCGTCTGAAAATCGACGCTACCCGTGCCGCTTCCCGAATAGGCGCCGCCGGACCCGAGATTCTCCATCTCGAGGGCAACCAACGTGCCGTCACGCTTGACGCCGGCCTTCAGACGCATCTGCACCGCCGGGCGGTTGCCGGCGCACAGCAGCGTTTCCTCCCGGGTGATGAACAGCTTCACCGGGCGCGCTGTCAGCTTGGCCAGCAGAGCCGCGATGGCCGAGTACTTGCCGGTCCATAGCTTGGCGCCGAACGCGCCGCCGACATAGTGACCGATGACGCGCACGTGGCTGAGCGGCAGCCCGAAGTTCTGGGCCAACCCCTGTTGGATGGGATAGACGCCCTGAGTCGAGTGCCAGACGGTGAGCTTGCCACCCTCCCACTGAGCTACGCTGCCGAAGGACTCCATCGGCATGTGCAGCTGGCATTCGATGTTGTAAGTCTCCTCCAGCACGACATCGGCCGCGGCGAAGCCCGCCGCGACGTCTCCGCGCTCGTACGTACGTGCGTCCCGGGTGCGGTTGGTGGTGCCCCAGACGATCGGGGCGTCATCATCGAGGGCCTTTTTGAAGTCGACGGTGAAGGGTAGTACCTCGAACTCGACTTCGATGGCGCGTGCGGCATCCCAGGCCTGGTAGGGCGTCTCGGCGGCCACCGCCGCAACTGCCTCACCCTCGAATCGGCAGTGGTCGTCGAACAGCCGGCTGTCGCCCCGCTGGCTGCTCTCGTACCAGGGAATGTCAGCGCCGGGGGTCTTGTCGGTGATTACCACGTGCACCCCCGGCATCGCCTCGGCCTTCGAGGT
>SDBT01009482.1_pt1 | contig 15779 bp, 9 predicted proteins | sample 2277101 | NCBI WGS metagenome assembly SDBT01 (sample SAMN10404973, study PRJNA504765) | marine sediment metagenome | isolation source: marine sediment core GS10_PC15, 103 cmbsf | place: Arctic Ocean: Southern Knipovich Ridge | collected 2010 | reverse complement strand
GGTGGGTTCGCCACACCTGCTGCTTGCAGCTTGAGGAAGGCTGCCCTGCGGTTGTCCTCAATCATCTGCTGTGCGGTCAGAGGGTCAGAGGCGTTGGTGATGAGCCATGCACGCTCGGTCTCGGAACGTGTCTGGAACCATTCGGTGGACTCAAGCTCTGCGGTGGTGACCGACCTACCTTCGAGGGCGCTAGACGCATACAGGGCGAACACCTCAGGGTCGTTGAGGTATGGACGTACCTGTCGTTCCCTATCCCAGCGTGAAGCCCAGCCCTCAAGCGGGTCCTCCTCGGTGTCAAGGATTTCGGTGGAGGTACCCCAAATCATCCCGCCTGTGGAATCTATCTGGTCCTGCGAGAACTCCTTGTCGAACACGATGGGCTGGTCAGGACCGAAGAAGGCTTCGAGGTCACGGTCGGACGGCACCTCCCAAATCATGGGCAGCGGTGGCTCGATACCTGCGGCGAAGTACACAAGGTACGCCTCACCTGTGGTGGTGTTCTTCCAAATCTCAGGGTTGCCGGGGATGCCGTTGAACCGTGCAACATTGAGGTGGTCATCGTCAACAGGGTCGTCCCCCTCAGCGTGAGGCATGTCCCTGTCATCGAGCGTGTTCATAGTGTCAGGACCAGCACGACCGTCAACGTCAAGACCGTTTTCCTCTTGGTACCAGCGAACAGCAGCCTCAGTCAGAGGTCCGAACACACCATCGGTCTTGAGTTCCGGTGTGTAGCCAGCGTCGTTGAGCTTCTGTTGGAGGTCAGTGACCTCTGACCCTCTACTCCCGTTGCTCAGTATCGCCATCTGGCGCTCCAATCTGTCGGTAGTCGGTGCGCTTGCCACCAGCGAGGTCGGTACCCATGGAGTCGAACAGGGTCACAAGCTGCTGCTTCGAGTCAAGCTGTCCAGCGTCCGGTTTGTCCATGGTCCTCGGTCGTGTCTGTCCCGGCGTGAAAGGCATGTCCGATGGACCAGCGGTACCTGCATATTTCTCTGGTGCTGCGTGCATTGCGTCGATGACGTTGGTGGCGAGGCTCTCAATGGTCTCACCCATCCATGAGTTCTGTCTAGCAACCGTGTCATCCCCCTCTGAGGCATCAGCAAGGTCGGTGCCTGCCATCCACGCAAGGGCGACCAGCTTCCAGTCACCGTACCGTGCGTAATACTCTTTGAGCTTGCCTGTGACCACGACCTCCATGACCTCGGGGTCACGCCAATCAGCACCAGCCAACCCCTGCTCACCTGCCCATATCGCAAAGTTGGAGGCGCGCACACCGTATGCGCCCACCTCACCATCACCATCGCTCCAGCGCCAGTTGTGACTCCTGTTGCCGTCGTATGAACCTGACTCCGTTTTGCGGAGACCTGCCTTGAAGGAATCCATCTCCTCGTAACTCATGGGTTGCTCACCTGCTGTGTGGTACCTGCCGACCTAGCTGAGAATATACGGGCATCTGTCTGCATCATGGAACCGAAGAACCTTTGTGCTCCTCTGCGCTCTGCCTCTACCCGTTCCTTACGCTCGAACTCTGGTGCCCACTTCCTGTCCATGTAGTTCAAGGTCACATCAACGGGGGACTCCAGACCTTCGATGGTCTCGGATGTCAGCTTGTTCCCACCTGTGCCACGCTGGTAGTCCTTCCACCGCGCCTCCTCGACCACATCGAACTGTCGCTGGTGTTCGCTACCGAGCTTGTCAGCTACCAGCTTCATCTCCCAATCGTGTGGGTCACGACCAAGGCGCTTGCGGAACGACTCCTTGGAAGCGAACGACAACTCCTCGTAGTCAGGCTTGACATAGGTTCTCTTGACGAACGGTGGGCGCACATACCCGCCACCGGCACGGAAGGTTCTGCCTGCTGCTGCCATGTCACCTGCAATCTTCTTGTACCACTCACCTGTCATGTTGGCGACACCCATGGTCGTTTCGAGGGCAGCAAGAGTGGCTTGGTCTTTCATGCCGGGGAGGTAGGAACCTTTACGAAGCAGGTGTGCATCCACCATCTGGTCTTGGAAGATGGCGAGGTACTCGGGCGAGAAGGTACGCAGCGAGAAATACGCTTGGTTGTCGCTGCTCTTGTACCGTGGCTCACGCCAGATACCGTTCCCGTAGTTGTCCTCCCAATACGCCGTGTAGTCATCAGGCACGAAGTAGTAGGACTCATCAGGAACCTCATACGGTTGCATGTAAGCCGGTAGGTTCGGCTGGAGGTACCCGAACTCCTCCTCGATGTCAGACAACCCCGGCATCTCTGCCTGTGAAGCGATGTACGCCTCTCGTGAGGCTTGCTCGGCTGCCTTCTCGATGTCAGACAAGAGGGTGTGACGGTCAGCACCGATGTGATAGATACCCGGCTTCTCAGGTGTGAACGCAGGGGCTGAGGCTGTCGGGATGGGGTTCTTGGACGTACCGAACGTCAGTTCGCCTCGCCGGTACCTCTCAAGGGAAACCTCATCCCATGAGGAGAAGCCACGGTACGGCTGTGAAGTCGATGTTGATTCAGCATCGGGTGCTCCACCAACAGGGGGAAGGTCGAACTGGTTACCTTCGTCTGCACCATGGGTGGGTGGACCACCACCACCAGATTCCGTAGGAGGTGTTGTAGGTGATTGCAACTGCTGGATGATGTCTCCACGGTTGATGCCTACAGCACCAAGGGCTTGGTCTGATGGAAGCTCAAGACCAGCGAGCGGGTCAATCGGTGCCTCGCCTACACGGTCTGCTTCCTCCTTGGCTGCATCGTCAAGTACCTGCTGCTGCTGCTCAAGGTTCGCCTCAGGGTTCTCAAGCCTGTCGATGAGCGCCACCGTTGCCAAAGGAAGCGATGTGTAGGCGTTGAGCTTCGCTGCGCCCGCAAGGAATCGTGACCATGCATGACTCTGCACGAACGCCTGACCTTTGATGGCTCCCGCCATACCAAGTGCAGGCGCTGCCCCAGCCATTGACAGACCAACACCGCTCCCGAACCCGATGATGGGTGCAGCGATGAGGGAGGCTGCGGCACGAATCATGTAGGACTGTCGCACCTCAGGTCTGTCCCAATACTCTTTCCAGTTGACCGCTATCGCATCGCTGTACTGGTTGAACTGCTCGGGGTTGGTCTGTTGGAACTCTGCCATCCAGTCCGTGAAGGGGCGACGGTGCTCCTTTGAGGGGATGGCGATGGAGGGCTTGAACTCCTTGTCCTCGAATTGCACGCCATAGGCAAGGAGGGAGAGCATGGTCGGGTCGAGGACGGAACCACCGTCAGGTGACACCGCTATTGCAGAGATGATGTCGTAGGTCACTTGACGTTCCAGACCGGGAAGCTCAAAGAACGAGTCGATGGAGAACTCACCTGTTGGCTCATCCTGTGCGATACCCGTTGCAGGGTTGAACGAGTCGAAGAACAACGACGAGTATGCGTTACCGAATGTCATGGTCGTGCCTCCAGAAGCATTTCAGATGGAACAGTAGTCAAAGGAGCCTGTGGGTCAGGTGGATACAGTGGGTCAAAGATAAGTTGTGACGCAGGGTGCTGCTGTGCCCATATCTCTCGTGAAGCCGACAACTGAGGGATGATGGCTTTGCGTGCCAAGAACCCGAACTCGGGATGCAATGTCATGATTTCTTCGATGACGCCACGGAGATGCAACTGTGTGGGTATCGCCTTGTCAGAGGACAGCCACCCGTCAGGGGTCAGACCTTCGGCAACAGATTGGCTGCGTGCGCTATTCCAGTACGGCATGAACGCAGCAAGCCCCTGACCTGCATCGGTCGCCATCATCTCGGGGTCGTTGAGCCATCCACCTTTCGTCAGCGTCAGTTCACGCCAGAAGTCCTGTGGGCTTGACTCTTGGAACGAACCAATGTCACCGTCGAGACCCCACCCGACCCATCGTTCCTTTGTCCAGTCCGTGATACCTCTCTTGGTGCTTTGCTCCCACTGGTTGACCGTGGCATCAGGCACACCCGAGGCACGCATCTCGTTGGCACGCCACTCCATACGAGCGATGGCGTTGCGGTACTCAAGGTCACCACCCTGCTGGTTGGTGAGAATCCTGTGTGACTCCTCATCTATGACACGCTTGTCATCAGCGTCGAGTCGCATGTTGTGGACGTTGAACGAGAACTCTGCCCACGGAGGGTCAGGGTATGCGAAGTTGGCTGTGATGGGGAACTCATCGAACCGTTCCGCGTTCTGTAGCTCAAGCAGATACCCCTCGTCGGTCTGTGCTCGTTCCCACTTCTGTTCGTAGTGCGCCCGATACATGAAGTTCGGGTCGAACCCGACACGGGTGAGGAACTCTGTGGTGGCAGCAACCCTGTCGTATTCATGCTTGCGGAGGATGTCACCCCAAATCTCTTTCGATGCACGAAGGGTCAGGGCAGAGCCATCGTTGGTCTCTATCTCCCACCTCAGTTGTGGCTGTGACGGTGACCCGAACGACAGGACACCTTTGATGACGGACAGGAACATGGACTTCTTGCGTGCCTCTGCGTACAGACCTGCATGGTCACCGTTGGTCATGCCGGGGTGTGCTCCGGTGATGGCGAGAACCTCAGCAACGTCCTGTGTGGTGGACGCAAAGGTGTTCGACCACTCTGAGGATTCAGCACCCACGCCTGTCATCATGTGACGCAGCCATGGTGGTACGAGGGACGACCTTATGAAGTCGATGGGGTTGTCACCGCTTGGTCGTGCGTACCCACCGAACACAATCCTGTCCACGACTTTGGCAAGGTTCCCTGTCTGTGGGAGCACCGCTGCTGCTGTCACCTGAGGCACATGCCCGAAGCCGGGGAGTGGGTTCTGCGTAATCATGTTCATCCCCTGCACCGACAGGTCGATGCCAAGGTTGGAGCCTTCGGGTGCGATGTTGAGCGCACCCATGATGAACTGGCTACCGGGGATGGTGAACACTTCTTCGCCGTACTCGTTCTCATGGAAGAACCCTGATGAGCGTGCGCCGTTGAACATCTGCTGTCCACGACGGATGACATGGGGGTTCTGTGTCACAAGCCGTGACCACACGGTAAGCATCTCAACGAACGCCTCACCGAACGGGAACATCAGGCGCATCCCATCGGTCACGTTCTTGCGCTTTGACAAATCGTAAAGCGTGGTCTTGGTGAGGTTCAGAGCCTGAGCTTTGGCAAGGTCGTCCACCAATTCAGCGTCGTCAATCGTGAGCACCCGTGTGGACTCATCCACCTTCGAGAGCTTCCCATGTCGGGCAACAATCTTTCCGAAGTCGCCTTCGAGGTTGGAATACTTGACCGCCTCATCTATGAAGGCGCGGAGTTCGTCGTCGGCATGGTGATACAGGCGACCGACCGCATCCCAATGGGCTTGGCGGTAGAACGGTGACCGTGAAAGGTAGTTGGTGGGCTTCGACCCGAGTTGATGGAACGCCCATGTGAGTGCTTGGTCCCATGCGCTCTGCACACGACCGGAGGCATCTATGTTGGCAGCCTTCACAGACTCGGGACCGAACCCTGCCGTTGCCTTGGTCTCAACGAAGTTCTGCAAGCCACTGTACTTGGACCTTGACACCCGCTGACCTGAACGGAAGTTGGCACCGCCGTACTTGCCTGTCTGCATGATTTCGAGCAGTTCAGCATCACCTTGCTGCACGATGACATACGGGTTGTCCTTGGGATGGTTCGGTTGTGGCACCAGAGGCTCATGGACGTTCTTGGAGGAGACCCACACGCCATCCTTGTTCAGCATGTGGTACTCGCCACCGGCAATCCTGTGCGCCCTGCCTTCGATGGATGCAAGGTGGTGCCTCAGAGCCTCATCGCTGTCAGCAATGGCACGCTTCGGTGAGTTCGGTGAAGTGTCAAGTGCGATACGACGACGCAGCGCCCTGCCCTCAACGGTGTCGGTCATGTACTTGATGGTCTCATCGACACCCTTGGAGAGCACCAGACCAGCTTCCTCAGCGGCTGCAAGCTGGTGGACATCCCGTGTCCAGCCTTTCACATAGCCGGGGTCACCCTTACGGGCAATGCCGTAGTTGATTTCCTGTGTGCCTGTGCTGCCGAGCCTCATCTGGTCCATGACGTTGGCGAGAGCCTCATGCTCGGTACGGGAATCTATGAGCGTGTCGTATGTCGTGATGGGTACGTCGTCCACCACATCAAGGGTGCCGATACCCGAGCGACCTTTGCGGACATCACCGAGGTTCCCTACAAGGCGGTGGTTCACTGTCCATTGCATGTAGGAGAAGGGGCTGTTGAAGAAGGCATCGAAGCCTTCCAGCCACATCCTGACGTTCTCCTCCATCGTGACACGGGCGAACCATGCTGCACGCAGGAGGGCTATGGGCTTGAAGATGTTGGACTGGTACTTGTCGAGGAGGGCTGTGACCACAGCAGGCTCGAACCCAAGCTCTTTGAGCTTCACCCTGTTGAGGAACGAACCCAAACGCTCAGACTTCTCAGCGTATTCCGCATACGGCGTGCCTTTGGTGATGTCGTCGTACACCGAATCAGTGTTGTACCCCAAGTAGTCCTCGATGACAGACACAGAGCCGTCCTCGTTGACGTACTTCCCGTACCCGTTCTCTCGCATGTAGTCCAAGGTGCGGTTCAGTTCCCCCGGCTCGGCACGCTGGATGACGTTCAGGTCATCTATCACACCGTCAGAGATGAGGACATCACGAAGCGCATCGTCGGCTTTCGACAGGTCCATGGCATGAGGGTTCAGCGTCTTGCCATATGCCATGGCTGAGGTCACAGGCGCGGCACGACCCTGTGGCAGTATCCGTACCTCGGCGTTGCGTCCCATGGCGGTGATGAAATCGTCCTCGGCTCCTACGGTGTGCCACCTGCCTTCCACATCGCCCTTCTTGGGAACGTCGCGAACCTGCACCACAAGGTTGTCTGCGTTCTGTTCCTTGTACCAAGTGCGGAGGGAACCCACCGTCTTGGCACGCCTCTTGGGTGTGAAGCGAATCTGGCGACCGCTCGCAATGTGGTCCTTCATGGTGGAGGAACGCTTGACGGTACGCCACTGACGGTTCTGCTCGTAGTAGACCTCGAACTTCCCACCCGTAGCCTGTTGGTCATCGAACCATGTGCTGAACGCTTGGGTCTCAGGGTTCTGTTGCGCCAGAGAGCGAACAGCAGCGTTGTGGTCTGCGGTTGCCTCTTTGAGCGTGCGGAAGATGACAGGCTCGCCACCACCTATCGGGGTGTACGACCACCCTTCGTCAACCTTTGTGACCGTGGAGCCATCGGAGAAGGTGTAGTCACCCGTGTCACCCTTGACCGGCTTCTCGTCTATCGCCCTGAACTCATCGACACGCTCTGCTTTGCGTGCAGCTTCACCCTTGGCGAACGATGCTTCCTCGCCTTTGAGCGCCTTCTGTGCCTCCCCGAGTTCACCTTTCAGCCCTGCGGTCGTGACCTCATCCGTGTAGGCGACAGTGTGGGCGTTCGTGATGGTGTCGTTGTAGACCTTCCGCACAGCCTCGTCAGCAAGGGGCAGGGTTACGTCATATCCGAGGAAGTCGTCCACCTGACCGCGCATAGGCTTGGGAAGCTCGATGTTCCATATGCCTGCTCCACCTTCACGCTTTATCGTGATAGGTCCCCACGGGGTCTCAATCTCGTAGTGCCCGTTCGCTATCCGCTTCTTCTTGCCAAGGTCTGTCATATTCAGCTTGTTGGCATCAGCGAACTCTTTGACCTCATTGCCAACCTTGTTCGCTGCCCTGACTTTGCGTTCCTGTGTGGCAACGGACGCCGCTGCCTTCTTGACAGCATCATCGGTCTGGTTTGCCTTGCGAACCTGTTCCCTGAAAGGCTTCGGTGGTGGGGCATCAAGTTCCTCGGGGAACCGTGTACGCAGTTCCTCTGGCGTGAAGTCATCAGGGTGGACCACCATTGGGTCCTCATAGGCATATCGTGCTGTGTCACGGAGTTCATCAGCGGTGTACCGCTCCATGCCTATGCGCTCACCTGCGATGTTGTCTGCAACCTCCACATCGGTTTGCATCGTGACCACGGAACCTTCGGGGATGATTTCGTTGTAGTCGCCCTGTCCGTAGTGGAGGACATCACCGGTCGCCTCGAAGCCCTCTTTGCCCATGTCCACGACGACCTGCTCGGACGGTGACAGCTTCACACCCTCCTCGAAGGAGGTGTTGACCTTCCTGTTGAGCCAGTCCACGGCTCTGCGCTGTCCACGCACCGCGGTCCTGCGTGCCCGACGAAGTTGTGACCGTCCACGGCGCACACGGCGTGCATCGGGCAGGACCATGCCCCAATCGAGGTACTCCGACAGCAGGTGACCTTCGGGGAGGTCAATCTGGATGACAGCAGCCTCACCCATTTCGACAGGCTCCGAGTTGAACTTGAACGTGGATTCAAGCAGCACAGGGTTGCCGATGTCATCTTGGTTGTAGACACGGGCAATGGTCTGCTGCTTCCACAGTTCGGTCTGTGCCCGAGCCATCTCGTCGGTCCAGCCTTCCTGCTCCACGAGGATGCGACCGTATTCCTTCATCATGGAGGTACCGGTCTCGAACAGACCCTCAATCTCGAACGCTTCGTTGCCTGCAAGGTCGTACAGGTAGTCGGCAGCCTTCTCTTTCGAGAAGTTGGCGTTCCTCATGAACTCATCAGCGGTAGTGAACGTGGCGTCAGGGTCAGATGCCAACAGCCTGCCACGGTGCATGTCTGTGAACATGCGTGTGAGCGGGTTGTCGTAGCTGTTGTACTTGATGCGTGAGCGCATACCGCCTGCACGACCGACAGCCTGTGTGATGTCGCCCCGTGCGGGGAGTGCTCCACCAACGGCTTGCCCAAGCGTGCGTCGTTGGGCGACGAGCAACGGGCGACCACCGGGGACACTCATGACAGAGGTACCAAGCTCGGGTAGGAGGATGGCGTCAACGTCCTCTATCGTGTCAGCGTCAATCAACCCACGCTTCTTCTTAGCCGAGATGTTGGGGAGGATGGCATCCACGGCACGGATGTCCTTGTTGGTGGTCAGGAACTCACGCAGCGCCTTGCCTTCGGACAGCGCCCAATCGGTGACTTTGCGCTTATGCACCGTGAAGCGGGTGTTGCCGAAGATTCCACCCTTGCGTGCCACCTTCTCTGCGTCTGCCAAGGTCTGTGCGACCCGTGCAGCGTCCATGCCTTGAGCGATGTCAGGCACGAAGGTGTTGCGTGCCTTGCGGAACGCTGCCCACCCGACCAGCATCCTATCGGCAGGGTCAGCAACGATGTTGGCGAGGAAGTCAACACCACCCGAGAAGGCAAGGAACGGCTTCGAGCCGGGGTCGAACACCGGTATGGCTGCCATGCGTCCCAACGAAACTGGTGAAACTCGGTCGCCCCAATGAATCTTTGTCGCCTCAGCGACCCTTTGGGCTGCGGGGACGACCGGTTTACCCACATCATCGAAGTGGGCTTCGAGGGAGCGTGCGACAATCTCCTCGTCGGTGAGGTTGGAACCTTGGAGGTCGGTCATGGATTGTGCAAAGGCAGGGGACTCTGATGGTGGGGTGTAGCCGGGGATGATGCCGGTACCGATGTCCACCTTGTCGCCTTCTATCATGGTGGCGAGGGCATCGACGCCTGCCGAGGTACCTGCACGCCGGTACGCATCGGGGAGGTTCTGTCCCTGATACAACTGCACACCGGTCCTCAAGCCTCGTGAAGCAAGGGACTCATCCCACAGGGTCTGCATCCCCAAGAATCCAACACGCAGACCTGTCTTGGCACCTTCCCATGCGGACTCGAACGGGTCACCAGCCGATGCGTTCTGGTGGGCTTCCTTTGCGAGCACCTCAACGAACAGGGGGTCGTCCATCGAGATGCCCGCAAGAGAAGATGCGATGGCGAGGTCGGCAGAGGTCTGCGGGTTCTCCATGGACACCTGAGCGGTTGCCATGGCTTGGTCGAAGGTTATCTGAGCTTGCAGGATGCGCTCTTGAGCGATGCGGATTTCCTGCCGCTTGTCCTCAAGCAACTCCCACGAGTCGTCGTTGATACCTGTTAGACCAGAGGGTCTCCACCTGTCGCTCATACCTGAGGTGGTCCCTCCTGTTGTCCTTGACTCGAAGTTCCTATCAGGCGTGCGATGTGTGGTGTCGGGAACACCGCATACATCCGACGCAGCACAGCGTCAGGACTGTTCTCGATAGCTGACGGGTCCATGTTGTTGGCGCTGTTCGGCTCCAACGGTCGGTCTGTTGGTCCGAACACACCTGTTGACGGGGGAGGTTGATTAGCGCCGCTAATCATGTCCCTATTGGGCGGTGCCGGTCCCCCTGCCGCTAGGGGTGCTCCCTGCTGTTGGGTGGTAAGGGCTTTGCGTTCTCCATATTGCCCACCAGATGGGACACGAAGCGGCTGGCTCTGACTTCCTGCACCTCCATCGGTACGACGACCCGAGCCGGGGTTAGATACGGGCGCGGGGTTTCGAGGTTGGCGTGGACCGCCTCGTCCTCTGTCTGCCATGAGGACTCCTTATGCAAGTGCGGTTGCTTCATCCGCTGTTGACCACGGACCTGCGATTCCGTTGATGACGGAACGAACCGAACCGGACACGACTTCACCCTCAAGTGCCGCAATGACCGTAGGCGAGGTGTCGGGCGAGACCACCGTGAACGCTCCACCGTCAATCTGGCTACGGAAGTCTGTCGTGTCGGCTGCGGGGTTGTCCACCCATGTGAACGAGACCGACAGCGAACCTGCCGTTGCGAGCAACACTGTTGGTGGCACAAGGTCACCAGCACCGGACTCAAGGAGGTCGTCCCCACATGAGTCACAGATGAGGTCCGTGTTCTTGTCGATGGTGTTCACGAAGTCCCAGCCGCAAGCACGGCAGTATGGGACGGTCGATGTGATTACTCCTGCTGGCATTACTTGCTCGCCTTCTTCTTCGCCTTGGGCTTCGCCTTCGCCTTTGCTTTCGGCTTCGGCTTGGGTGGTGGTGTCCGCTGTGCGTCGAGCCTATCTTGGTGCCAGCCCATCAGTGACCTTGCCCGCCTTGACCGTGACCACCGATGGGTGGCTTGAGTCCAAGGTGCTTCGCTTCCTCATCGACATGGGCGTGGTCCACGACATCCTTGTCGTAACCACCGGGGGATGGCTGTTGTGTTTTCTTTACCTCTGTCTCTGGCTTCGGAGAGTAACTCCCCGCAACTCCATGTGGCATGTGTTATCCCATCTGTCCGACGCTCTGGATGCCGCCCCCTTGGGCTTCCATCTGAGCGAGTATCGTTTGTACTGCTGGTGGCGGTCCACCTGCGTTGGCTGCACCTTCTGGTCCACCGGGACCACCTTGAGCCATCATCGCTTCTTCTTCGGGTGAAAGCTGTGGTTCCTGCGGCGTGAACAGTTTCTTGAGCGTCTTGGAAGCGTCGGCTGGCTTGTCCAGAATCTCGGTGAGCGCCATCGCAGCGGCAGGGTCTTGCTCTGCGAACCGCTGACCCAACCCCTGCATCATCTGTTCCTTCGCCATGTCTTGGTCGATGCGCTCGTTGATAAGGCTCACGTTCTCCAGACCGTCGAGGTTCTCCTGTAGCGTCCTGCGGTCGATGATGCGCGCCTGCATGAGTTGGAGACCGGCAATGATTTTGCTGTTCTCATCGAACGTCGCCATCGCGCCGTAGACCCGCTTGGTGCGGAAGTCGTTGTCGATGTCAACGTCAGCCTTGTAGGACTCCTCGAAGTGGTTGCCACCTTCGTACCAGTAGACCTTCTTGCGCTTCGTGGGGTGCATCGCCTGCTCCCATTCAAGGCGCTTGCGGTCGATGAGTTCGATGGAGTGCTTGATGGCGGTCTGGTATTCCTTGACGTTCTGGTCTGCGGACGTACCAAGCTCACGGATGCCCTGACCTGTGGCGAAAGAGTTCGGGGACTGTCCATCTTGTGCAACGTCGTATCCCGCCACGACACGGAACTGACGTTCGAGCGTGTTGATGGCTTGGAAGGTCTGCTGAATCTGGTCGCCGGTCGGCTTCTCGATGCGGGTGCCTGACTCGAACAGGTTCACCGCAAAGCGTCCACGCTCGTACACATCGCCCACCATCTCACCGATGATGTTGGTCTCACGGAACGTGGCGTCCTCCACGGAGATGAGTCCCAAGATGTTGAGCTTCGCCATCATCGCCATGAGTCCGAACACATGGTGGTACTGACCTTGCAACTTGTCGAAGGAGAAGCGCTTCGTCATCACGAACGCAGGACCGGACTCCAAGGGGTTCGGGATGTAGTCCACGATGGTCCCGATTTCGGCGCACGCCACATAGGTGCCGTCGTGACAGTAATACTCGATGAGCGTGACAGGGTGATGCGCTGCACCTTCCCAGCCTCCGGTCTCACCGATGATGGGGATGGCGCTGGCGCTGCCCTTCTTCGGCTGGGTCGCCCTGTCGATGCTCTCGGCGTGCTTCGGGTAGTGGTGCTTGAACTCTTTGCGCGACACATGGCGGTAGACGGCAGCTTCGGACGGCTGCTGGTCTACACCCCACATGCCGGGGTACACATCGTAAGGGTCACGGAGTTCGGCTACCGGATAGAACTCGTCGCCGTACATGCGTTCCCTGATGGTGTGGAACGTGAAGCCGTAGCCGGGGAGCCACCTGCCAATCTGCGGGTACTGGAGTTCCATGCGGGTTGTGTCGTCCCATGCGTTGACGATGCGGGCACGCTTCTCAGCTTTCTTGCGTGCCTTCTCTGTGTCGTTGGTGGGAATCATGTCGGTCTTGAGCGTGGGTGCCCGACCTATCTTCTGTGCGAGCCTCTCAAGACCCGAGTACATGATGTTGGCTGTGGGTAGGTCAACGCCGAGACCTGACCCGTCCGGTCCCTTGTTGGAACCCGGTCCCTGATACGGCGTGCCTTCATCCCAATTCAGTACCGACTGGACACCGAGCGCCCCACCGTTCATGACCGCACGGATGCGGGAACGGTCACTCTGGCTGTGCATACTTCTAAGGACGTTGGCACGGTCGAGTACGAAGTCTGAATCGTATTTCATTCTGCCACCCTGATAGAGCCTTCCACCACACCGTACTCGATACGGATGTTCGGGTGGTGAGCAATCGAGCCTTTCATGTACCAGTTGTTGAACACGGCACGCAACTGTTCCCTGTCCTGTGACGACCCGACGTACACCGTGTGGTCCGGTCGCTTGTTGATGTGGTCGATGAGCCTCGTCATTTCGACAACGACACGCTTGCGTGCAGCCTCGGTGTCCTCCATCTCATCATCGAACTGTGAGCCACCATCCCATTTGCGTTCGGTGGGCATGACCTTGCTCGGTGTCCAAAGTTCTGTCATCTCACCCTCCGTTGGGGTATGCCGTGTGCCAAGGGGTATGGCTGAATCTATCTATCTGCGGATACGATGCACCCTCTTGATGTACCAGCGTAGGCACCCGTGCGTCCCGCATCCACCTTTCGATGACTCCTGCGAACGGGAACCACTGTGCCATCTTGATATCGGTGAGCGCCTTCTTGTTGCTCACACCGTCCGTCGTCCACAGTTCCAACTGCCTCATCAGCATGTTGACCTTCAGCCTTGCCTCTGAAGTCCCGAACGGTAGGTCCACCCGACCGTCGTGATAGAGCGGTGCCATGGCTGAGATGCCAAGCTCTGCATCCTGCTTGTTCTTGCCTGTGTTGTGCCCCTTGATGACGATGGGATTGGAACCGTTCCTCAGGTTCATCTCCTTGTGGACACCTTCCTTCACCTTCTTGTAGAACTCGGACTGTTGGGCGTTGGTCTCGTAGAACCACATGGTGCATCCGTACTTGAGGTAGTAGTCGATGATGACCGCGATGGCACCGTCTATTCCTCCTGCCCGCTGGGTCTCCAAATCAACCATTGCGAGCTTGGCTTCGGAGTAGTGCCATAGAAACGCAGCCTGCACACCTCGTGCGGATGGGTCGAGTCCTCCAACCAGCCTTCCGAGAGGGAGACCTTCCAGACCCAAGCCCCGCTCACGATTGAGTGCGTTGTCCTCGATGCGCTCGATGTCAAAGACCCGTCCCTCCTCAGGTATCGGACGATTGAGGTAACGCATCTCATAGGCACCGGGAATACCAAGCGCATCCATCTCATACTTCTTCTCCAGTAGCCACCGGTACGACCGGACCTTCGGAAAGAGGACGCACCCGTTCTCATCGTGCCCTGCAATTTCGTGCTGGTCGAGGTCGCAGGTTTGATGGGCAGTATCCACGATGACACGCCACCCAAGTTCGTTGCCTTCGAGCTTCATCAAGTGATTTGGGATGTCGTCTGGATGCTGGCGTGAACAGATATTGACCCATGCCGTGTGTTCCTCCTTGCGAGACCCGATTTCTGCAAACTTGTTGCGGCTGTACCGGCGCTGCCCCGGCTCACGGGTCGTGTCGAAGTCCTCCAAGTCGTCCACGATGAGCAGGTCAACGTCACGGGACAGTATCTTGGCGGTGCGCCCGAGCGCCAACATGGACGATGACTTCTGCCCGATGTGGCTCATCGTGTCCACCTTGATTTCCTTGTTCGACCAAGGCTTGCCACCCTGACGGTTCGGCTTGTAGGTGTTGCCGGGGGGCAGCGTGTCGTGGATGAGCACCTCGTTGTTCTCAAGGTGGTCCCGCACGGCACCCAACATCAGTCCTGCAACGTCCTTGTTGGCAGCGACCCACATGACCCTGATGTTCGGCTCCATGACTATGAGCCACACGGCGAAGCGCACCAGCATCTCAGACTTGCCATGGCGGGGAGGGGAGATGATGAGTTGTTTCCCGCCAGTGGCAAGAGCGACGATAATACTCCGTATCCACCGGTCGTGGAAGGGACGGATTTTGGGACGGTTGCCCTCCAACCGGAAGTAGTACCGGGAGAAGATGCCGTATGCCGCAACCAACTCATCGGTGAGAGTCTGGAACTCGTCGGTGTCCTCACCGCGGTACCCGAGTTCACGGATACGGGACAGCTTCCATGCAGGAAGCATCGAACGCACCTTCCATGACGGTCGCCAGTCCTTCGCCATCTCCTCGTACCGCATGGTGGTCCGCACAGCAGCAAGTGCTCGGGTCACCGCACCCGTCGTGCATGAAAGGAGGTGTGCCACATAGGAGGGTTGCACCTCTCCACGGATGAGTAGCTCCACCAGATGGGGCTGTTCGATGAGTTGGCGGTACACCTCACCCTTGCGCTCGGTGGAGGACTCCCTGATACCGAGTTCGGTGTAGGTCGCTTTGCGCTCTGCCTTCGCCTTGGCGTTCCTGCGGTTCGTGGCGGCACGCCTCTGGTGAATCGAGGTGCAATACCGAGCGTTACCCCTACCCCTGTTATTGGGTATCCGCTTCGTGCAGCCCTCAAGCTGACATATGGGAGGTGACTCAGACACGGATGCGTTTCCTCATCCAAACATTGACCACGCCGCACTCGCAAGCCTGCCACATGAGTAGGTACTGGTCGTCCAGCACCAACTGACGGGTCAACACCGTGTGGTTACAGGTAGGGCACATACCGAAACCCTATCACGAGAAAGGGGCACGGGCATCCATTAGTCGCCCGTACCCCTCCTCAACCCTTGCTTCACGTTGTGTCATCCGCTAGGGTGGTGTTGTATCTACACAAGGACACCTTACCTCACAAACCCCCTCCAAGGCAACATCAAGACCTTGAACACCTCCTAGTGGTCCGAAACTACTGACCATTGAGGCTCCTTGGCTGAACCAGTCTCCAAAGGTTCATGAACGCCAGAAAGGGCAAGTTTGTCTCTGAAAGCAACCATCAGCCGCTGAAATAGACCTCCTACCGCTTCACGCGAACAG
>SDBT01009481.1_pt1 | contig 15780 bp, 15 predicted proteins | sample 2277101 | NCBI WGS metagenome assembly SDBT01 (sample SAMN10404973, study PRJNA504765) | marine sediment metagenome | isolation source: marine sediment core GS10_PC15, 103 cmbsf | place: Arctic Ocean: Southern Knipovich Ridge | collected 2010 | reverse complement strand
TGGGTGGCGCGGACAAAGTTCGGCGGTACTGCAATAACTTCTAAGGCGACCTGGGTGGTGCGAACCGGAGGAATTGGTGGCTGAGCAATAACTTCGACGGCGACCTGGGTGGCAAAAACATCTGTGGGTGGTTCTGCAATAACTTCTACAGCAACTTGTGTTGCTCGAATTGGAGGCGGCGACGATTCCAAGACCGCAACCACCTCCATCGCGACCTGAGTGGTGCGAACTGGAACGGTGGTTGCTTCTGATATAACTTCTAAGGCTACTTGTGTAACCCGTTCAGTCATTAGACAATCTCCACACCAGCCTGTGCAGCATTAACGCCTGTCAAAGTCCAAGCTGCCGCAGTGTCGGGATCTACCAAGAATGTGTCCGACGCATACGCATAGGAGGTCGTGGTATCGAGATCTGCGCCATCAGCATTTGCTGCGGACACTCGTAACCGGTTTTTATACTGGGTCGGACCCGCGTCTGGGTTCCTCGCAACCGATGTGACCAGAACTGCGTCAATTGTGCCAGGAGTGAAGTTCATATCATCCATGGTGTAAAGATCCAGATCGCCGCTCGTGGCGCTAGAGTTGTAGTTTGTGTCACCATCGTTGACCTGAGCATTACTAAAGTTGGTGCCGGAAGAAGGCGTCCAATTCGTAGAACCGCCAGCGCCGTCCGGGAACAACGTATCGATACGACGATCCGGTAGAAGGTCGTTTAGTGGGGAGGCTCCAGCGTCATCAGTGATGATAATATCATCCCAAGTCCAGGGCTGTACCAAGTCAGCGCCAAACTGTATTGCAACAAATTCTGGGGCACTACCTGACTGGGTATCAGCGCCTGTGACATTTACAACTTGTGTTCCATCAAGTTCTACCTCAAATGTTCCGGTAGAGTTGTTGGCGAAAATTTTCATAGAAATCCAATGCCACGTATCTAATGCCACTGTGAAGGTGTCAAGTATTGCGGCACCGTTGACAATTTCTAAGTCTTGTCCACCAACTTTGGTGCGTATAATAAGACCACCAGTAGATCCGGTTTGGCCAAATTTCAAAATGGTATCTGCTTGTACAGAAGCGGCGCTTTCTATAAATATTGCGCAGCTTAGGATCACTGTGTCGGGCAATCCTGCAATGTTTTTCTTGAAAAATGTGTCGTCGTTAGTGACTTTAATGCCACCACCACCGAAACGCCCAAAAGCGGCACCCCAATTTATTAGTCCGGCGTCTATATCGTCGTAACGCTCCGGTAAGTCGGCAGTGGCGTCATAAACATCCATGCCGTCAGCGAATAATAAAGTCATATTCTTAGTCCTTTCAATGTGATCGACACATTTGCTAGTGTTCCGTCTGCTGTTCCTTGATTCACCAAGGTCAAAATATCGCCAATGACGAAACTTTCTGTCCCGGTGCCAGCTGTGACGAATGCCACAACTCCACCAGTAGATATGCTGATTGTACCAATACTCGAGGCATTTTTCAAGACATCAATAGTTGCGGGTGCTGCCGGGTTAGTTCCGACTATGCCTACCGCGCCCTCTAGCTCGTCTTCGAAGTCAACATCAGTGTCAAATACGAACTGCATTAAGAGCTGGGAATCTGTTGGGACGCCGGGAAGGAAAGTTCCCACGGAGTAAACGGTGCAAACGCAACCGGATCTTGTGCCCGATAAAGTAATTGATACGTCGGCCAGGGTGGCGTCATTAGAGCCCTGGTAGATCATGGTCATAATATCGTCCACGGAGAATGTCTCTGCGGTGGCTCCGGCTGTGACGAATGTGACGGTGCCGCCCGTAGATATGCTTATCGTGCCAATGCTTACGTCGTTTTTAAGCACGTCAATGGTCGCGGTGGAAGTTGGATTTACGCCAACTGTGCCGACCGATCCAAGAAGCTCGTCAACAAATGATACCTCCTGGTCGAAAACATATTGCATCATCAATAGTGAGGCCGTCGGCTTGTTGCCCACGAAGAATGCGAGAGAATAGGGCTGAGTGCTGGCTCCGCCCCCAGATCCATTGGCTGCCGCTGTTATACGGCCTTGTTGGTCAATTGTTATATTCGAACTGGTGTAGCTGCCGGGTGTTACAGCGGTATCCGCAAGGGCAAACGTCCTGTCGGGGCCGGACAAATCGCCGCCACCAAAAAGCCCAATACCCGCGATCAGGTTGATCTCTTGAAGTGCAGTAATCGCCGACGCAAAGTCTTCTGTGCTGGTGTTCACCCCACGCTGGAGCTCCCACTGGCGGAGGAAATATTCGGAAGGTTTGCCGTCTTTAGTGACAATGCGCTCAGTCCATACTAATGGGGCTGTGGGCTCTGTTGTGTCTGCCATTAATCAAGCCCTTCTATCTCCGCATCTGCGCCGTCAATACGTGCAACCGCGCCGGTGTCTGTGATTTCCCATACTCGACCTGGTGCATTCATAGTGCCCAGGGACAGCCAGGCGATCTCCTGAGTGAAGTCTATGGATTTTATGGTTACAGTGCCCGCATCTGTGAAGGATCGCCCTGCGTCGTCGCTAAATCGAAGCTGGACGGTGGGTTCTGTTGCCGGGGCGGTCAATGGCACATCTGGTTGGCCAAGGCTCGCTGTGATCCGAAAAGAGTAATTGGACAAGAAAGTACGTTGGCGCAATGGATATCCGCCTGTTACTTTTCGGGTCTGAGGCTTGAAACCATCGTCAAGGAATGAGCTCGGGTCAAGTTCCCATATAATCGGGTTGGATTGGTCGCCAGCAATGACTTTATTTTTCCAAGTCGTTCCTATCTCCATGTTCCAGCCAGGAAGGCCGCTTGTTTGCCACTGTACCCATTGCCCAGAAGTTTGGTCGTAGACATAGGTTCCTTGCTCGCCAAGTGTGATGACATAAAATGTGTGACCATCGAGGGAATACTGCCAAGCTCTATGCGTTAAGTTCTCAACGGATCCAGTGCGATATGCCACTTGCAGCACCAGCTGAGAAGACGCTGGGATGGCGTCTTGCGTAACAGAAGCTTGCAGAACCGATTGTGTATTGCCGATGCCAATGGTTTGGGGCGGTGCCAGGGCAGCCAGCACGACTAACATCGACGTGCGAGCGCCTGGCTCAGAAGCCGTAGAAGCTTGCATAACTAGCTGTGAGTTTGCCATTAGGGCGCTCCTATGTAGTTCTGTTTAACCGTATCTGTGAACCATTTATCGTCGTCGGTGTAAGAGCGCCAGCCGTGTTCGGATCTTGCTCAATTGTGTCTTCGTAATATGTCGGTGATGTGGACACTGGTCTTGACTGGCCGGCGGAAACACCACCCGCTAAAGTTACGAGAGACATTTGCATTTCTGACGAACCGGTGTCTAGCTTAAAGTTTCGGCCAACAATTGCCACGGCTCTAATGCCAGTAACATCTGCGGGCAATGCGCTCATCAAAAACTGGCTATTGGTGGGAATATCTAGGCCACCCAAAAGCGTCGCGGCAGACCAAGTAGCGCCTGTGACCGTGGTGGTGGTCGGCTCGCTGTTAGCGGCTGTTCCAGGAACTCGGGCCGTCGCAAGTATTTGGTCGTCCGGTAGATCTGATAAAGACGCTTCGTCGTTCTGCAATGTGAGTGCGGCGTATAAGGTGCCGGATCCAGCCTCCAGGTTAACGGCTGCGCGGAGATTGTCTAAACTATCTGTTGGCAGAGCGCCGATCAGAACGTTATTCGCCACGTTAGTCAGTACGGTCTGGAATGTGTAGGTATCCGCGCCAAGCGTGACTGTTTCAGTGTCCAGCGGGTTTGTTGTCAGCTCAAATGTGCCAACCGCAGCAACAAGAGAAGCTTCAACAAAATTGGCGTCATTTGGCTCTAAACCATCAATTGTTTGATACGCAACGCTATCGTCCGGGAACAATATATCCGCGTCATTGGCCAAAATGCCTGTGAAGCCATTGCTTGACTGGTCCAGGTTGTCGGCGTCGTCATAGTTAAGCAAAAGCTCAACGCTGGCGTAAAGTGGGTCCCCGCCTATGGTGTCGGGTAAGGCGTCCGTTGGCGGAGAGAAATTCGCAATATATCTTGGTTCGCCTATGGTGATTCGAGAACCATCCAGCCAGCCGTTTACACCAGATCCTGATAGCACGGTTGTTGCTCCTGCGCCTTGTATAGCGCCGTATATGGTGGCAGCGGAACTTCCGAAATAATCGCTTGCGTCTGTTTGGTCGATTCCGATTTGCTGGCCGTCTAAGAATAAGCGGCTTGTTGTGCCATCGCGGGTAATCGCCACATGATAATATCTGTTGGGAAGGGGAACGAATGGGAATTCATGCACCTTCACCACGGTGCCTACTGCGCCGTCTGTGCTAGTTTCAAATGTGAGTGATGCTGTGCCGCCAGCGCCGGAAGCGTACAGCCGGTAGCTCCGATTGTTATTGTCTTCACGCCACTCGCCAAAAATATTGTGCTCGGTTACGCCGTCCAATGTGGCAGCGAACCGCACAAATGTTTCTACGGCAAAATCTTGTGTGCCAATTTTCAGGGCAGCATCAGAGGCAAATATGGTGGCCTGGTCTCGGGCAGCATCTGGTAGATCAAGAACGCCGATATCCAGCTTCTGAATGCTTCGCGTGGTCCAGCCTTCAGTATCGCCATTGGCAACTGGTTGGAGTGTTGCAACCCGGAGATCGCCCTGGAAGCCAGTGTTAAATGAGCCGGTAGCATCGCGCATTATCACGTCGTCGAAATATGTTTCATTACCTGTGCCGAATCTGTTGATATGCTCAATCTGGGCTATAGGTAAAGCGCCAGTATCTAGCGTGCCAACGTCAATGACAACCACTTCGTCCACTCGAACTTCTACTGAGCCAATGGTTTCGCTTATTACAAATTGCACTTCGACATGCTGCCAGCTGCCCGCTACAAGAACAGGTGAGGCGGTTTGGGCGAGAATAGTGGTATTGTCCGCGTCCATAACTAAAATTGAGCCTTCAGTTCCGACGCGCAAGCTTATAATCGGGTCGTTCGCAGCGGATAGGGCTGTAATGGCGTTTAAGTATTTTCCTGTTTGAAGCGACGGCAGGGCGTCCATGTAAATGGCAAAACTGGCGATAAGTGTTGTGGCGTTAGTTCCGAGAACTCGACGCAAAGAATGCTCTGTCCCAGTCGTAGCTCCAGAAATGTTAAGACATGCTTCGCCTGTTCTAGCACCAAAGGACGGCACCACGACTTCTACATCGCCATTTAATTCTGCGTATGGGCCTTGCAACATGTGGAGTACCGAGATCGCCGCGATCCCATATTGGTCGTATCCGTCCATCCATAATTGTGCCATCTCATTGCTCCTATGCTTGATCTGTGAGTGAAAGTCTAATTCTTTCCTCAACGCCATTATTCGATATACGATTAACTCCGCCCACTATTTCGTACACTATACCATCTTCTGCAACAACCACAATCTGTGTTCGGATCGGGACAATGGTTCCGGGAAGAGCGCCCTGGCTGAATGCTAATCCCCGTTGTGGGGCAAACTGTGAGGCTGTTAAATCTACTGATCCAGTGGCATACCACGCTTCTGTGGAAGACTTTCCGGTGAACCAAGCGGTATCGCCTACGACGACGACTTCGATGATTTCGTCCGGTTCGCTCTCAGCTTCCGCAAAATCGAGTGCGTCGATGGTTGTTGCTCCTGGACGTATCCAGTAAAATCTTTGCGTATTTGACACGACGGTCAGCACAAAACTGGCGAGAGTGGCCAAACTCACCATGCCTACATCGTCCGGCGTCACAACGCCATTAAGCGCCTCTGTTCCGCCGCCTTCTAAATTAGGGGTGGCCCACGACATAAGTGCTCCTGTTTCGGACACCAGGATGGAGTTTCCGCCTATGCCAGAAACGCGAGCATTAATCAGCATCGCTGTGGCGTTACTTGTAATTCCTGAGACGTTCGCGTTGGCTGCCAAAGCGGTGGAGTAATCTGCGCCCGGTACGCCGCCATCATTGAGAGCTTTTACCGTGTTTTCTAGTGCGATCGTGTCGCTCGCGCCCATGGCCACAAGATACGGGAAGGTAACTGTGCCGTCGGGCGTGCCCGCGTCCACGGATCCAGCGGTATATTCGTAAAAAATTCCGTCAACTGTGATCGTGTCTGTCGCCGAAATCGCGCCAGCGAGGTTTAAATTATTACTTGCCGCGCCATTACCATCATAATATTGCAGCGTGAGGCCGTCAGCGATGAACATGTGCTCATACCCTGCTCCGGCCACAAATGTAATTGATGGCTTCCCAGTGCCCTGGATTAAGCCAGTTATTAAAGTTGGGTCGTTCTCACCGTCATAACGGTATAGTGCATCGCCCGATACAATAAACAGGTCGCCATTGAATATGCCAGGCTGATGAGCCAAACGACGTATTGGACCGTCTCCAGCGGCAGCAAAAAATTTGCTTCCCGGTCTAGCCAGTAGAGCAATTCCCTCTACCTGGTTGGACGGGTTTTTCTCAAAAAATCTGTTTAGGACGTGGATATGAGGTTCTTGGCCATAGTCACGTTTGAAATCGCCATAGCCCATTTGTACTGTGGTCAAAACAAATCACCTCCGAATGAGCGGTTGGCGCTGTTAATATCAGAAGCTGGCAGCAAGAAAGGATTTGGTGCAGCTGATGGCATTAATACGGTTTGTCTGTAATCTGCTTTTAGGCGCTTCATTAAACGCTTTTGGTCGTCGATAAGCTCGGGTGACATAGAGCGGCCAAATCGTGGGGCTAGGCCCTGGAAAGTACCAATCTGTAGAAGACGGTCATAAGCTGCCGGTAGTGGGCTAGGGGTGGCGTCCAGAAGTGTAATAATCTGTGTCCAGTCGCCAAGATCTGAGCGGTATAAAAGTCTTTGGCCGCTGAGGTTTCCTGGCGTGTCTGTGAATTCTGCCACGCCTTTGACAAGCCTGGTATTTCCTACCACGGTTAATTTAAAAGTTGTAGGATCGCCGACGTTTATGAACACGAAACGTGCGCCATTATCCGGCCTTTGGGGCATGTAAATGGTCGTATCCGCGATTAGGTTCAGCAAAATGCGAACATTACCTGGTGGATATGGCCATACGTTTGCCGGTGCTAGTGATCTTTGTGGCCGGAGCGGGAACCGAGCAGCGACCGGAGCCGCGATTGTCGGTGGAACTGGCCAGTCGAAATCGAATTCTCCTAGCTCAAACCCATACAAGCTATCGATATAGCTGTTCAGGATTGTAAGCCCTTCAGCCGCCTGGGCAGAGTTGACAACAGGAAGGCCCGTCGTGGAATCGAGTGGCACTAAATTGCCTTCTCTAAAAGCTCTTTGTACCAGCTCCAATCCTGTTGTCATCACTTCGTCCTTACATAATTTTTGAGATTAATTCAGCCAGCGCAGCATTAGTGACATTACCAGCTACTTTTGCGCCGTCTTCGGTTAAAATATCCATGGCCTCTTTACGAGTCATGTCAAGATCTTTAAGCGTCGGGACTTTTACATCGTCGGTGTCGTCTGCGTCGTCGTCTTCTTCATCAGACTTTTTAACGCCTTCAGTGATGTAGTTTTCAGGCACTGTGAAGTCGTGACACTGAGCCGGTTGTCCGCCGTCTTTGTATTCTGTTTCCGCCAGGCTCCTAACAAAGCCTTCAGGTATTTCACTCTCGGACTTAACAATAGTGTAGGCACCGCTTACTGGGTGATAAACCATTTTTGGCCAAGATTGGTGCTTATACGGAACTCTTACATATTTCGGGATCGCCATGCTTTTTACTCTTACTTGAAATTGTAGGGCAGCGTGATTGCTGCCCCACTAGGGATTGTTACGACCCGTTTACACGAGCGCCAAGTTCAGGCTGGATCATTTGCACGCCATACACGACGTCCCAGCGATGAATGTGCTGGCCGGTAGTGATATCAGACCCACGCCAGTAACGGATATTGATACCTGTTTCTGGATCAGTAATTGAGGCCATTGTACCACTAAACGGTGTAATCAAGCGGGCGCTAACCAGCGAGATAGCACGTTTATGGAAGGCAGCACGAACTGGAGTGATCGAGTTCGGGGCAGTCTCCCAAGTAATTGCAGCGCCATCTGCCGGAGCAGCTGAGCAAGTTTGGAACGCTTCGTTAACTAGCGTATCGTCAGTTGGAGGGCTAACGCCATCCGCAGAGTCTACGATAATTGGAGGCGAAATTTTCAGAGCCACATCGCCAGCAACGCCAACTGCGTCTTCCAAAACAACAAACTGTTTCAAATATGACAAAGTTTGACGAGAGCGATTATTAACAGCAAACACACCAGCAATAGTGAACGTATCGCCACGGCTAAATGTAGTTGTGCCAATACCGTCGATATTAAGGATCTGCGAGTTCGGGAAACCAGTTGCCGGGTTAATGTCTTTCACAGCACGATAATCAACGTTCTGAGTAGCGCCATCTACAAGAGATGTACCAGCAGCAACACGAGTACCAGCAACCACGGTGCGTGTATTCTGAGTAGCGAACAAGTCAATTTCTGACAAGATCGGAATACGAATACGTTCCATAGCTTTCAAGTTGGTGTCGCGACCAGTCATATCTGTAGCAAGAATGTTGCCACGGATAAGTTCGCCGTCTTCAAATGACACAACAGCTTTCAGACCCACGTTAGGAACCGATTGGTCCATTAAACGAGTATGAACTTTGTTGAATTGTTGCGGTGAAGCAATAGCTGTGCCTGGTGTACCAACAGAGCTGGCAAATTCAAGCAGTGCGTCATGCAGTGAGCCATCAATCGTATGTGCCAGTTCAGAAGCAGCCGCCTTAACGGTTTCATCTTGAAGAAGCTGATTGTAAGACTCGATGTATTCCAGATCGCCAATGTCGATATGTACGTTTTTGTATTCGTCAACTGCAACAGGAACTGAGCCTGTAACAACAGATTGAAGAACCAAAGCGGCACCATCTTGTGAAACGAACTGTGGAGGACGTTTTACGTTAACGGTTAGACCGTTTTCATCAGTTACCTGATTTTTAAACTCGCCAGTAACGAGCCGACCCATAACAAGCTGGTTTTTCAATAGAAGTAGAAAAACTTTTGCATATTCAGTTGCGTCGAGGAAATTATTACCTGCCATTTTCTTTTACTTTCGGTTAACGACGTTTAGCTTCATCTGCCTCAATTTGTCTTTCAAAATCTTCGAAAGAAGAGGATTTAACGTCGAATGATCTAGGGCCCTTTCCGCCTTTGCGCCGTGGCGCGGGGGTGGAAGTATTAGGGATTTTGTTGCTATTATTGTTTTTCGGGGTGGTCTTATCAAACCGCGCCTCTAGGCGTCCGAACTGTCTTGCTTGACCAACTGGGGTCATTAGCGCCATTTTTGCGGCCAACTTGGGGTTGGTGGCGAGGTGGTAGATCACGTGGTGGCCTACCTTGCTGTCTAAAGCCATCATTGCCGTTTCAGGCGTAAGGTCAAATTCTTCGTTTTCCGAGCCTTTGACAACCACTTCATCGAAATCATCATAAGCGGCTTTACCGTCTACGATCTTGGATTGGTACTTAGTTTGCCACTCAACAGCTGATTTCTCATCTAGGACTTTCTGTTCCTTCTCCGCGTGTTTTGCATCACGTTTCTCAAGTCTCAAATCGACCCTGTATTCCGTCAGGTCTTCCTGATATTGCGTGTCCAGCTCCCCATAAGGGTACTTTTCCGTATCAGTTACGTCGGGTTTAACCAGCGTCGTAGAGACTTCAGTGTCTCCAGCTTTACCATCAGCGTCGCCTGGCGTCAATCCTTTTTCAAGTTTCTCCAGGCGGTCTTCGAATGCTTTGGCCTTAGCTTCAGCCGCGTCTGCCTTGCGTTCAGCCCGGCGCTGCTCTTTAACAGCCTTGTTTATACGGTCTTGGGGGGAGCGCTTTTTCTTACGTGGTTTTTCATCATCAGCGCCTTCGTCTTCGCCATCTCGCTCAGCTTCACCAGAAGTGCTATCGTCTTCTGCTCCGCCTTCATCATCTCCGGCGTCGTCCTCATCACTATCACTAGCGCTGTGTTCGTCATCAGAATCTGCATCAACGTCTGCATCCGCGTCCGCGTCCGCGTCTTGGTCTTGGTCTTGGTCATCATCTTGGCTTTCTTCTGCGCCACCTATTTGACCAACTTGGTCGTCTTCAGTGTCCGCTGGGGTTACTTCAGTGTCGTTAAGCTCATCATTTGCAGCTCGCGTCGTGTCTACCAATCCCTCAAATGGATCGTTGTCGTTCTCACCCGCCATGGTAAAATCTCCTGTTACTGTTTATTGTTACTACTGGTCGTTTATGTTGGCACTAGGGCCCGCATTTTGGATGGGGTCGGGCAATTCTTCGCTAAATTCGTCAAACTGCTTAACCGCGTCCATTATGCGTTTAAATTCTTTGTCGTCTACGTCGGACAGTGCTTTGAACTTGTCAATATCCACGCTCTCAACTGCTTTGAACGCATTGGCTCTAGCTTGTGCAGCCAGGGCCTGAGCCTGGTCAGCTCTTGCTGTTTTCTCGCGCAAATCTGCGGCCATTATTGCGTCTTCTTGTTGCTCTCTCTTCTGAGCCGCTGCCGCTGCCGCTTTCGCTTGCTCTTGCTCGTCTTCAGTAAGATCGCCCTCTTGAATGAACCCGGGACCTTTAGCAACGCGCAACTGTTTAGCGATTTGACGCGCCATTGGCCAATTTTGGGCCTCAACAATTTTGTCCAGCACAACGCTCATTAGATCTGGGGCAGCATTGACCATGTTGAGCATACCTTCAGCGGCTTCAGCACGTTTAGTCACGGTGCTAGGGCCAGTGATGGCAGAAACTTCATATTTGCCGGCAGTAATATCAACTGAACTTTTATCCGTAACATCGTTAATTACCGCAGCGCCGAGGTCTTCAGCATCGTGACCAAGAATCTTAATGGTCCGGACAGTGTTATAAACGTGTGGAATGAGCTGATTGATGACTTTACCGCAAGCCTCCTGCGCCATGGCAAGATTATCCTGGTAAATGAACGTTCCGGTTTCGCCGACGCGCACACGGGCGTTAATGGCCTTCCCAGATACCTCGTTTGAGGTCTGGCCCAGGCTGGCTTCATGGATATTGGAGATATTGCGCAAATCCTGCTCAGCCATACCAGACTGTTCAAGAAATCCACTCTCAATTTGAGAAGGTGAAACACGCTGAGGCATTTGCCCACTTTCGCCGTTCCAGATCAATAGCGGGTCGTCTGATAGATGGCTCTTACGCCACTCGTCCTCACGCCCCTCAACTGCTTCTGAGGTGGCAATCCAGTTGCCTTTCGGGGTAAGCATAAGCTTTTCAGCGATAATTGAACGCCAATAATTGTGTAGGCGTTGCGGATCTTTAAGGAAACGGACCAGGCCAAAACGAGTGCGGCTCTCACCAACATTGATATCCCAGCCAGGTACAGCAAATACTGGTACGCGCTCGATCGGAAGCTCATACGGTCCTTCCAGAATATCTGTGGCCGTAATCACATACATCTCAGCGTATTTACGGTCTGTTTCGCGCATTACGGGCATACCTTTGGCGTTTGCCACCACTCTAGGCATGAATTCTTCCGGCTCCATATCCGTGACGTCAACAACATCTTGCGTGCCGTCTTCATCTTGGAGAAGTGCCACTATCCGTCGGCGTGTTTTCATTCGCCAAAAATTCACAATCCGAACATTGTCCTCAGATATCCATTCCTGCTTAATATCGTAGCCTAGAATATTCGAGTCTGTGGACGGGTCTCCAGCAGTGGCGTCTGGCCAGGCGTGATTAAACGTTTCACGATCCATAGTCTCAACGGTAAATACATGCCGCGCATCAGAGCCGGTAGGGTCTTGGTACTGCCGATCCCAAACAACTGAGAAGGGGTTGCTAATTTGGTTAATTCTAATATTTTGCTCGAAAACGTCATCGTGGGCGTATTCAAGATTGACCTCAAAGTTGCCCATTCCCATTATGACCTGGTTCTCCAGAGCCTTGTTAAACGCCACTTGTGCGCCTGAATTCTTTTGAATGCTGCGGATTAGACCTTCGCGAACTTCAGCGTTCTTCGTGAAAGCTTTGTCGTCAGCCACGATTTTTATATCGGTCTCATTCTGGCGATAATTGCCCACAATTTGGGCTATAAATGCAGGAAGTCGGTTGAACACCATAGTTGGCTTGCGTGAGGCGGATCGTTGTTGCTTGACCCACGTGTCCCATTGATCGCCAACTGCGAACTTGGCATCCTCTACCGCCTGATCTCGGTTGTTCTTGTCAAACATCAGATCGTCGTCGAACGTCTTAATGGCGTGTTTTAGAAACGCCACCTCACTGTCAAAATCATCCGGGAGCTGAACCTTTTTGAACGTTTTACGGAAATCGTCTTCAACGGTGCTTTCAGGGTCTTTGCCATCAAAATCATCGCTCATATCACGTCATCCATCCGTTTGAGCCGCCACCGGCAGCGCCAAAGGCACGGATACCGGCGTTTATTGGCCATTTTTGTGTTTTTTTCTGTCTGTCAACGTCGCCATAATCGCCCTTAGCTATAACTTTGTCAACGTAATTTTTGATGTGAACTAGAGATGCAAACGTCAGGGCGATAGCGTCCCATAGGTCTGGAGACCGCACTCCACGGGCCCGCATGTCCTCTTTGCCCTCAAGCTGGACGTCGTTTGTGAGATTAGATTTCAGCTGGCAGCCTGTCGCATCCGCTTGTAAAACATCTTTGTCAGGTATTGAAACAGGCTCATCGCCCTGGAGCCATTCTTTGGACCTCAGCCACATTTCTGCGCGGCGGTTTTTTGGCCCCGGAAGGTTCGGAGTGGCGTGTTTGAATTGGGATTTTGCACCAAAATTTATACCCTTCACAACGCCCGCTGGGATATCGTCGTCTTCGCGCAGAAGGCTAAGAACAGCTGCACCAATACCGCCCGCGTCAACATTGAACCGTGCCGGTTTGTATTTGAGAATAGTTTCTTTGCACCAATGATAGGCTTCAGCCGTTCCGATCTTATTGCGCCATTCCAGAAATTCCACCGCGTGACCACGACGGCCAGCAATAACAAATCTGTCGCCGCCTGGACCAGCTGGATCTGCGCCCATGATTAGCGGCCCCGCGCCAACAACTGAGGTACGCTTGCGAGCACGCAGAACATCTAGCCCCGGGATAAATGACTTTACACCAGAGTTGACAAATGCCATCTGCGCGGTGGCTGGATATTCTTGGTCAAAAAGATTGTAGGACCTCAGCTCCGAGATTTTCGCACGTCTCCAGGCCATTTGGCCAATTGTGAGATCGAAAAGCTTGGCATATTCGTCTTCCGAAAGCTGGCCCTCTTCAGCGGTTATTGATAGGGAAAAGTCTTCGTCCGTATCGCGGGTATATTCTTCCTGCCAATACCATGGAATAAAAATTGGGATATAATCGCTATGGACCGGATTGCCATTTGTGTCAACTTGGCCATCGGCTGCCGCCTCAGCCTCCTGCCACCGCTCAAAAAATTCTCCTGTCGGGCCGTTGGCCGTGCTCTCCAGAATAATCTCAGAACCTTCAATGTCCGGCACGCCCTGAACAGACGCCGCAAAATGGTCGCTTGCATTGGCCCAGAAAGCCACTTCAGAACCATGAAATAAATGGGGTGTACGTCCGCGACCACCAGCTTTTTTACCAGCGGTGGCAACTGCGTATGAGCTATCCAAATGCTCAAACTCTAGCTCTTTGGCACTATCCGCGCCCGTAACGGGGGCTAGTGGGTTGCTCGTGTGATATCTGTCCACCATGTCAAACAGGTTATCGGTGGCCTTCTGCTCATGGCTCAGGATATATACGTTGGTGGCTTTCCACATAGATGATCTATGGTAATACCTGGCCGCAACATACGTGCTCATGCCTTGCTGACGACCTTTGAGCACTAAAACCCGGACTTTGCCGGTTCTAACTATCTGGTCTTCAATAATTTTGTGGGCGTATTTCTGCGCGGTGTTCATTTTGAACCGCACAATACGCTTATCTTTTGTTTTGATTTTTAAGCATGACTCTCCAAACTTTTGAAGAGATGATCTCATTATCCGCAAGTTGGCTAACCGCCGCTGGTCAACTTCCATCGTTTACTCCGATATTATTATGATGCAATTACACCTATTATAGCAGAACCGTCTCCAGTTCTTGCATAAATCTTTTCAGTGGCCGATAACAAGTATTTTGCGCCGGACCCAGTGCCCGCTAGGACGTATGCGCCTGGGTTATCTGAGGTCGGTGCGCTGCTTTGGCGCGTAAGAAATACCTCTTTATCGTTTCTTGCCGTGAGTGTAAACGTGCCGCCAGTTATATCCACCCCTGCGAGTTTCACCGGTTCGTACAATGCACCGACTTTGTGAGTTCCGTCATTTGACATTTTTATCTCCTTAAATTATCTAGCCTCTAACCCGAACGGCGTAATTCCAGCCCTTAACTTGAACCGTACACGCTTTATCAGATGCTAGTTGAAATTTTGCGGCACCTGTCCGGATGGTCTCTGTTTGCATTGTGATGAAAGACGTTCTAACCAAAGGGTGGGTGTCTGATGAGCCGTAAAACGGGTTCTCCCAGCCAATAGGGAAAGAAAAAACGCCAATACCCGCGAGCAGTCTCAGCGTACATTGTGTGTTAGGTGAAGCTGTAATAACGTCGATATCAACTCGAATATCTACAATATCGCCAAGCTTCAATTGAGTGAAATCAAATTCATCGTCGGCTGGTATCCATAGTGGGTCCATGCCAGTGGGCGAATATGTGTCTATCGTTTGTGCGCCAAGCGCGTTGTTTGTGAGATCTGTGAAGACACTAGTTCCAGGTATTATGATCTTAGTGCCGGAAGTTGCTGTATCCTGGGCGTCAAAACTACCGCCGGTAAAATTATCTGAGGGAAGAGATCCGCCGCCCGTAAAGTCAATTATTTTGGCCATAATATTCTCCGGTTACATTCAATCCGCCAATGTTCGGCACAATACACCCGATTAACTATTTTTGTCAATGGTATCGTATTCGATACTTTCTAGTGGCCAGAAATAATTTTCCGCATTATGTCGGCGTCGGTCTCCGTGATTTTCCAGCCAGAATTTCGTTTAACCAGGATCGATACTCTGTCACCGGAGAACTTATTCACAAGCTCCCGGCACCGCTGTATCAGCACTCTTAGCTTGGCTGGGGCTGGTCCAGTATGGACTTCGCTGTAAACACAACGGCAAAGGGTGGCTGCGGTCATGTACTCGCCAGAGTTGTCAATCAGGCCGCCGATCACATCATCCTGCTGCTTGGTCAGGCCCCAGCTATCTGGTAGGCTTATTGGGTCATTCATGGGCGCTCTCCGCATATTCTGTCAGGTCGGCCAAGATGGCCAGGCGCTGATCGTGAGTTGTTTTAAAAGCTGAAGGAATTATCTGCTCCAGGGTGATGTACTTAAATCCGCACGTTGCCACATCAAACATAAAATCGTGCTTAGCCTTAGATAGAGCCTTATAACTGTCCTTCTCGTCGGCCAGACACATAAAGGTACCATAGGCAGCTTTGCTATAATGCCCCTCGGCGAACAGCTGAAGGTCAACATGCTCGCCAAGTAATTCTATCAATAATTCTGCGCGATCTATCATGGCTTATAAAACTCCCGTGGCGTGCTGCAACTCGTGCCAAATAAGATACTCATGGAACACAACACCGGCATAAATTAGCTGCCAAACTAAGGCGAGAGCTGCACCAATAATGGTTGTGTCCAGGAACCATAGAAAGTAATCCACATACCCTCTTGCGCGTAGATGATCTGTCACTGACCACGCGCTCCCAACAGCCCCTAAAACTATAAATACAA
>SDBT01009479.1_pt1 | contig 15780 bp, 16 predicted proteins | sample 2277101 | NCBI WGS metagenome assembly SDBT01 (sample SAMN10404973, study PRJNA504765) | marine sediment metagenome | isolation source: marine sediment core GS10_PC15, 103 cmbsf | place: Arctic Ocean: Southern Knipovich Ridge | collected 2010 | reverse complement strand
ATCTTGTCTAACAAATAGAGTGCTTAAAATTGCAGATGAAGTTTGAAATGAAAAACGAGAACTTGTAGTTCCTTCTGCATATATTTCTACATCAGAACCCGAACCCCCTCCACTTCCAGTATTGGCAAAAAACTTAATAAGTAATCTATCAGTACTATCAAGAGTTATTTCAGAACCTATTGAAAAATGTATTACAAATTCTTCTTTTGAAACAGTAATTTCACTTGATATTTCTGTTGTTCCAAGGAATATTTCGTCTGTATCTGTTTCATATTTATAAAGTTTCGCATAAATACCATCTATAGTGCTATTACCTGATGTTCTCTGTGCGTGAAAATGAAAACTATAGATACCAGCAGATAACTCTTCTATTCCAGGTTCTCCAGATAGGGTAATAAATTCAAAAAGTTCTTGGTTATCAGTTCCAGAAGATATAGTTGTTTCCAAATCAGTAGTTTCAGCACCACCCAAATCTATATCTGTCATATTGAAATAACCCGTAGCTCCTATTCCTGCACTTGTATTATTAAAAAAGTAATCAAATGTAAAGCTAATGGTTGATTCAAGGAAACCTAAAGTCACCGCATCTTGAGTATTAGTTGGATTTCCTAATCCTGTTATTTTGTTAGTTCCCATTACAATAGCTTCTGTTACTGTAATTATTGGTACTGCCAATGTGCCTGTTGAAGGATTATATGTAAAATCCCCATCTGATTCCGCACCTTGAGCACCTGTCGCACCATCTACAAAGAGAATAAGACAAGCAAGAGCCTCACTCTCGTTGTCAGTAACAGTAAAAGTTGTTGCGAGGGTAGCTAAATTAATGGTTATATTGTCTGGAATATATCCATCAGCGATAGCTGTTCCTTCCCAAGTACCTGTTCCTATTGTGCCAAGTGTAGTTATATTTGTAGTTCCAACCCAAGTGGAGAGTGCAGTATTTTCTACATTACCCAATCCTATTGAGGTCCTTGCAGTCGCACCACTTTCAGCTACCCAATTATCACCGTTCCCTACAATAAAATTACTATTAGTAACGGAAAGTACTGCTATGTCGGCAAGTTGTGCGTCATAAGCTTGAACATCTGTACCAATGGTCAAACCCAAAGAAGCCCTTGCGGTCACTCCTGTTTCCAAGACAAAATTAGTTCCGTCACCTACTATGATTCCACCATCGGTTACTGCAAGACCTGCAACATCTGTCAATTGTGCATCGAGTCCTTGTTTGGCATTAAGCTGGGTCTGTATCGCACTCGTGACCCCGTCAAGATAGGCAAATTCAGTTAAAGTTACATCATCAAATATAGCGTCAATCAAGTCAGAGTTGGCATTTACATCAACTAAAATGTCATACTCAGGTCCTTCTTCCTCCCAAGTAGGCTTAACCAACCCTAAATTGGTCGTTGTAGTCCTTGCAAAAGCAAATAAACAAGTTAATATTAAAACCGAAGCTATAATTATTATAATATTTCTTTTACTCATTAGTTCACCTCATAATAAGTAGTAGTTGGCTTACTTACAATATAGTAAGGAGTTACATTCTTTGCTGCTCCTAACTTCTTCCATGTAGTCCATCCCTTCCTTTTCAAAGCAGCCCATGTTCGAGCAGGGATATCTCCTAACTTCTTCCAAGTTTTTACAGATAGTATATGTACTACATAATAAGTAGTATCCACTTTAGGTATATTATAGTATGTCATCTAACGTGTGGATACATATACCCACGTCCTCTCATATTCCCTCTTAAAGGAAGCTGGTTTGACCTGAATCCTTTATCTACAAGAAACTCGTCAGGATGTCTAGCAAGTACTCGAATATGACCAGCAAGTAGCCTATCAAGTTCAGCTTGAGCAATAGCTTGCTTATCCAATTCTTCTAATACTCTCCATCCAAATACAGAAGCTCCTACACATATCAAGTCCTCTATATGGGATACTTCAGGCTCACTATTAACCCCAGCCAAAGCATCCTGCCACTTCCAATATACTAGTTCACCACAAAGAGCTTCATCTATAGGTCTGCCTATCTCAAATATGTCTCCTTTATCTATGTATATAGAAGGCTTATCAGATGCCTGCTCTGTTATATCCGTTACCTGTTCTACAAAATCTTCTTCAAGAATATACTCAAGTTTTCTACTATCTACTCCGTTATATATCTCCATTATATGTGGCTCGGTACCCGTATCAGTAAGAGATATCGCAGTCTCTGCAGTGGCAAGAGCACTAGTAGCTGCAAGTTGAATAGTAGTAGAGCTCAGCTTAATAACGTAGTAGAATGTAAATGCTTCCAATGGAGCAGGAGGGTCTGAGTTCAGAAACTGTATCTTAGTACCTGTAGACATGCTGGTTTCTACAGTAATTATATTAGTAGATGTATTAATAGAACTAGCTAATATACTCTCCACAGTATGGTCAAGAAGGGTTAAAGACTTAGCATATTTTAAATCATCTGGAAAAGCATATTCAGTCTGACCTATTACAAATGGGAACTTAGTCCTAACCCTTAGTCCTTTAAAATCACACTGCCTGTCAAGGTAGTACATAGACCAATTTATCCAGTTGACTATATTATCGTCTAAATCATCCCTACCTAGCATTAAAGCAATTTCTGTTACAAACTCAGAACGTATCATCTACTCACCTTCTTCAACTATCATAAACTTCTCATATACTCGATAATGTTCCATAGTTAACTTCTCTGCATCTTCAAGTTGCTGTAAAGCATATTTAATCATTCCGCATAGTGCTTCTTTAAATGTAAACTCTCTTACAGGTACAGCAAGCCAACCATACTTTGCAACGACTCCACCTTCAGGCGTAAGTTCCAGGCCTGCTATAACAGACTCTTCATCAGTAGCTCCTAGCATCAAATTTGCTTCCGTTACAACCTTCAGTACCATAAAATTTCCTGTTTGAGGTAAGAGTCCCATGATTACAAGTCTTTCAAACAAGTTTAAATCTGTCTTAAATTCTTCCGCAAATACTTCAATACCAACAACGACTATAGCTATACAAAGAACTAAAATCCATAAACCAGTTACCCATTTATTCTTAAATAAAGAATACATATGATTTCCTCCTTTCTTAAAATTTTGGGGTGGGGTTTTAGCATCCCACCCCGCAAAGCATAGATATTAATACTTCCTTGATATCGCTTGTCCTCTAATATACAATGTCATAGCAGATGAAGCACCATCTTCTTCTATTCCTATATAAGGAATTAAGTCAATAGTATTTGTAAGAGCTGCTGAAGTCTCTACAAGAACTCCATTAATATACATCTTTGCAGTTCTATCAGAAAGTATCTCGATTACAAGATGATAGACTGTAGAAGTTGCTACTAATACATCAGTATCCTCCGCATCATCACTATCTCCAATGGAACTTATAGCTTCCCATTCTCCGCCATTAACATCATTCTCATAACGGAAGAATATTTGGTCATCATCTGTAACGGTAGCTGCAGTATTAGTAAGTTTCAATCCTGCCCAGATGATAGAAGTACTAATGGCAGAACTAGTCACAATAGTACATTCCCATCTTACTTCCTTATCTGTTCCCCAAGTTACTCCTGACCAAGCTGTCTGACCCGTATCCAAATGGGGAAGTATGATAATTCCATTACCATCAGTACCACCAGTTGTAAGGGTTATTCCACCTTCTACATAGATGGTAGCGTTAGTAGAATCTGCATTAGTACCTGCTATCTCGAAGTGAGGGTCAGCCACCATACGAGTTGCTTCAACAGCAGATAGAATATCTGCATTTATGGAAGGCAAACCTCTTTCTCCAGCTACCCAAGTAAGTCTAAATCTATCAGATATTCCTTCTGGAGATACATAGAATCCTGCAGGTGCAGTAGCTAAAGTTCCTCTTGTATTATCCCATTCCATAGTAACATCTGAACCAGCTCCGAAAGCAACATAGACGTCATCAGCAAGTACAATACCACCGGTTGAAGTTAGCACTCCTGTAATAGTAGTTATTGGAGTAATAGTCACAGTTGGAGTACCAGTAGTAGTTGCAAACACTATTATGTCAGTGCCATCAGTTATACTCAAGGCGTCTGCTACGTTAGTTTTTAGAGTTATATCATACACTCCAGTTCCACTAACACTCATGTCAAGGTCATCACCTAAGTATAGTTGTTTAACAATAGCTACTCCACCATCAATTACGACAGCACCAACAGTCAGACTTGAAGCATCTGTAGCATCATCAATGTCCAAAGCAATAGTATATGTTCCACTAAGATGTATTCCAGTCTGAGTTCCACTAGTAAGTGTACCAGCAGTAAATTTTATACCAGTAGCTGTTACTGTACCAGTTGTCTGTGTAGTATTAGGTAGTTGAACATTGACACCTAACCAAGTAATAGTTCCAGCACCACTACTTTGGACTAAAGCACCAGCAGTAGATAGATTAAATCCTGTAATAAGTGTTGTATTAGCAGCGGTTTGCGTAAGAGCAGGTAACTTAACTACAAAGCCTGTTACATCTTTATCAGTAGTCATAGTTATATTGCCATTGAAGTCAAGTTCCATACCAATAGCATCATTATTCAGAGTAGTTCCACCACCAAAGTCTATATCTATTAAAGTTCCACTTACCCACTGAGTCTCTAATTGGAAGTCTATAAAGGTTCCAGCTGCTATAGGTGCGATAATAATAGGAGCAGTAGTTGTAACAGTATCAGAACCTTGGTCCCACTTCCAGTACTTGCCATTAGTATTACCATAGAAGACTACATCATTACCTTTACTTCCCCCAGTAGCACCAACTGCTAGAGTACCATTCGTATCAGTGGATGGGTCCCAAAATACGCCACAACCAGTAGTGTCTCCATACAAAGCTACCTTAATACCTGTTGTATCTGCACCAAAGAACCATGTACCATTTGTGTCAGCATTAGCGTCAAACCAGACATAGTAACTGGATGTATTACCATAAAACTTCACATCTGTCCCAGCACCATCTACACTAACAGTAAGTTTTCCACCTATGTTAACGTTCTCAGCTACACCTAGACCTCCAGCAGTCTTAATTGAGCCAGTAGTTGGAGTAGTTGATGTTAATGTACCAGCCACCTGGAAAGTGGTAGCTGTACCTACAAGTAGTAAGTCATCACCACTCTGGTCCCATAGTACATAAGTGGAAGCAGTAGCACCAAATGCCTTAAAGTCTACACCAGTACCACTAGCGCCTAGTGTTAGTGTACCTACATTAGTGTCCGCATCTTGGTCCCATACAAAGTCAGAACCTGATTGGTCTCCATAGAATATTACATCAAATCCTGCTCCATCTGCCCCAAGTGTAAGTCCTCCATTTAGAGTCACAAGCCCAGTTACAGTTAGTGGTGGAGTAATAAGTATTGCATCTGTAGCAGTAGTAAATACCATCATGTCAGTAGCCCCAGCTACAATAGATAGACCGTCTGCTTGACCATCCTTCAAGGTTATATCATATACTCCAGTTGTATTTACTGACATATCAATATCATCACCAAGGAACAGTTGCTTAGTACAAGCTATTCCACCAGGAGTGACTATAGAACCAACTGAAAGACTAGAAGCATCCGTAGTGTCAGTAATTGTTATACTAGTATATGTATTCGCTATTACAGCTGTAGCAATCGTAACTCCATCCGTGTCATCTATCAACATGATAGAAGTACCATCTGCATCTACATAATCTATGTAAGTATTACCAACATCTTTCTCTACAAATAGCCCTGGGTCAGTAGCACTAACTCCACTTACAAAGCATAGTACAGTAAGTAATACTATTAAAAATATCGAAATTCTCTTAAACATTTTGTTTTCTCACCTCCTTATGTTCGAAAACCTATACAAAAGTACGCGACATCTCCAAGTAGTGTTGACAGGTTTTGCCCATTAGCAACTTCCATACCTGCCAAGAATACCTTTATCTTATCATTAGCAGAGTCATACTCAAAGGTATATCCATCCTTAGACACAAGATTCAAAAGTAACAGATGTCTAAAAAGGTCACTTATGTCTGATGCATCTACTCCGTCCGTTGCGTAAGTACCCAAATCCACTGTGCCAAAGTCGACCATTACGTTATAAGCATCTGGCATAGCCACCGGGAATTTTAGTTCTGAACTCAAACTTATTGACATCTTCATTCCCTCCTATTCATAAAATCAATTAATGACTTTACGGGCTCCGAAGAGCCCGCAAGTCTATTCAAAAGTATAAAAAACCATTACGGACTTATCTTCATTTGCACCATGAGAAGCCATGTGTCCTATTACTGGGTCACCAAATGCTGTCATTATTTGTATCTTATTAGCTTCACAAGTCAGAGCAGTACCAGCTTTGTACTCTGCACCACCATCATGTATACCAGGTCCTAAGCCCCTTACTTGCAACCAGAAATAATAGTCTGCAGCTACGTCTATAGGAGATACTCCACAACATCTACCTGTGTTACTACCCATTCCAGTTGCTATAAGATTAGTCTTAACTTTGTTATATGGGTTAGCCAACAACTTACAGGTATGTGTAGACGTTCCTACTGCTTCAAGCAGCAAATCTTTAAACTTAAACTTGACATTGGCAGCCGAACCAGTAGTAAACAAAGAATGAGACCTAATCTTTCTCATTAGACCTTCCTCAGTATGATGAGCTACTAATACAAATCCACCTTCATACTTGTTAGCAGCAAAACTAGCATGCCCAGTAGGAATAGTAAGTATCAAAAATGCATCGATAGCTTTACCTGCCGTTTGTACAGCTAATCCTATGTCATTACTAGTATCTACAGCTTCAGACTGTACTAGTTCTCCCATGGTAAGTCCACTACCACCGTCTCTAGAGTATACATAAACTCTTCCATCATTAAAAGGCAAATGGAATCCAAGTTCCCCTTGCTTCTGTGCAGAAGCCTTAAATATACTCTGTGGTGGTCTTACTTGTCCTAACATTCCACCGTCCATTTTTAAATCCTCCTTCGATTTTTATGGGCTATCTCCGAAGCTCCATTGGCTTGGAGCTCGGAAGATTTATCTTAACTATTAACTAAAATCTATATCATAAATTACTCCAAGACTTGCACGTCTATCACATATCAACTGGAGAGCTATACAAATTTGCGCAGCTCTATCTTTGACTTGATTAGGTATGTCTTTCCATGAAGTTAAGTCGAAGTTTGCTGCGGGGTCGATAACTAGCTTAAGAATCTTGGTATTAACAACATATAGTTTCTCTTCATTAGCGTGCTCAGACCAAAGGATAGGTCTTTTCTTAAACTGAATAATCTCAAACTGGGCATCACCTAAAGTCTTATTATAAATTCTATGTTGTTCTAAAGTATTATCTTCTATACCTTCATATATTTCCTGTGTAGTTATAAACGTGTCTGGTTTATATGACTTCCTACCCTTACCACAATCATTAAGCATAGTTCTCATTTTTTTGTCTAACCATACAGAAGGTTTAAGTCCAGACATACTAACAGCCTGATTCTCCCACCAAGTTTTAACAGATGAATCTACACCGCCAAGTGAACCTCTACTACCAGTAGCAGCTGCAACTATCACATTATCTAATCCATTGATGTCATCTCCAGCTCCATTACCAAATAGCTGTTGCTCTAACTGGTCATTAACTTCTGCTTTAGCAGTCTCCATCTCTATATTCATTTGGTTAAGAATCTGATACTTCCCTCTATTCTGTAAGTCTTCCTGCCAGTATCTAACAAGGGAAATTGCTGCATATGCCCATTTGTATATAGCATCCGTAACCTTTTCATCCCTAGACAAGTCAATAGTTCCACCTTTGTGCATCATCTTAAATGTGGTATTTCTACCATACAGTAAAGGTCTAACTATGAACTTACCACCAGGAATATAGATTACAGCCTTCTTAGCTTTATAGAACCAGAACCACAATGGTGTTTCAGAAAATATCTGGTCTATAGCTTCCTTCCTATGGTCTCTCCAAGTAGTTGAATATAAGTCGTCAAGGTCTTGAGTTAACTGCGAATTAGATATACTCCAACCCACGATACTCACCTCTCATTTTTTGTATTTATCAAAGATGTTATCGAAGTTTCTTGAACCGGCTTCATCCAAAGGTAAGTCTTTCGACTCAGTAAGCTCTTTGAGTCCTTCTCCAGGCTTCTGTGTCTTATTAGGTATCACCGTTTGAACATACTTAGGAGCTCTCTTTCCAGAGGTGAGTTCATAAAGCTCATCCATAGAAAGACCTCTAGTTGCATTAGCCTTAGCTTGCATAGCAGCTCCATGTTTATCAAACTCAGCTTGTCCAACTCTAGATACAAATTCCGAAACCCTATCTTGCGCAGTATTATTTGCCTGTCCAGTTATAAACGTAGACATTTGAGTAGACAACTTATCTATCTCGGGCTTAATAGCTGCAGTAGTAGCTACACTTACTTGCTTTAGTGTATGAGAGAGAAACTCTTGTCTATTCATAGCTTCAAGTTTATCCGCTTCCCTCTGCATTTCCTCCGAAGTAGGCTCAGCTTTTACTACCTTCTCTGGTAACGGTTTCATAGAACTAGCCATCTTGGAAAAGAATTCAGGAGATGTAAATATCCCCGTGAGCCTTTTATTACTATCTTCTAGCCGTTTCATTCTTTCATTCGTTTCTTCAATTTCCTTCTTTGACACTGCTTCTTTAGTAGTATCGTCTACTTTATCCTTGCCCTCTTCCTTGGTTCCTTCGCTTTCACCTGGAGTTTCTCCAGCTACGACAGTCTCGTCGTCAAGTACTACCTTATCGTTAGGTATCTTATCCATAGTATCCTCCTATTTACCTTTTATCGCTCTATTTCTTACATATACTTGATAGTCTAAAATCAAGTGCTTTCCAGCTAAATTAATATCACTCCCTGTCCATACACCACTGAATCTAATATCTATAGGATTGTTAAGCTTCTTATCATCTATAACGATGTATGCTTTCCTAATATGGTCAGGTAGCTTTTCCTTCATAGTATCCTTCTTCTCTCCAAGAAGCATTTTCCTCTTAAGCTTTGTAGACTCTGGTGTAGCACCTTTAATAGGTTCCAACCCAGACATGATTTCCTCTACATTATCATCTTTTACAGGCATAGTCCTCCCTCCTTTCTTCTTAATCTAATATAGGAGATATACAGTCGTGTTTCTTGCATGCCTCCCTCAACTGTTGCTTGGTAGTTACCTGAACAAAAGGTCCATCTTCAGTCATATGCTCCAACACTAAAGGCTTGTTCTCTTTACCAAACATAGTACTTTGATAGTTACACCTAGTAGGTACCCACTTTGTACTACCTCCACACTCACATTTTATCTTATCTATATTACCTATCTTAACAAGTTCCTCAAATACATTTCCACACTTATTACACTTTACCTGGTACGTTGGCACTAGTTCCCCCTTTCGTCTCCTGTTGTATTTGCCTGCCCAAAGCGGCACCTGGCATAGCTTGCTCTTGATTATTACCCCATCCAGATTGGTTCAAGAGTCTATCCGGATTAGCTTCTGGATACTGCTCTAACAAGAATGTAGCAAGTTCCAACGGATTAAACAATGGGTCCTCTCTACCTATTGCATATAGCTCTTGAGCATTCTGTTTTCTAACCTGCATATTATAAGGTAAGCATTCATCGGGATTCACTATATAATCATAATCATCTATCAAGTCCCTACCTTGATAAGTAGCCCACTTAGTCTGTCCTGTAGGAGATATAATAGGAATTGTTCCCTCATCAGTAGCTTGAAAAGTAGATACCATTTGAAGTATCTTCTTAGCTATCTGTACTAGCAAGTCTGACGCTACATCCCTTCTCTCATCAATACGCAGTTCAGAAGCAACCTGTACAATCGTGGCTTCAGTAGCTGTTTTCCTACCAGGGGAGTATGTAGCCGCCTGATTAGGTCCCATACCTATCATCTCTCTTACATCCTGCATTATCTGTTGAGATAAAATACCAAAGTCCATAGGTACATGAGGTTGGAGAAGTAGTACTGACTTCTTTACATCGTCTATACTTACCTCTATTATAGGCATGACCTCCCCACTAAGGAACTTCTTCTTAGCCTCTGGACTCAAAGCACCTATAGGTACTATTGCCTTAATTGTGGCTGCTGCTCTATGTGACCTTGCCTGTGTACGAATCTCATTCAGCTCATCTTGCTGAGGCATTATAATTCTTGCATCTGGTATGCCCCAGAAGCTTACGGAGTCTGCATTAAATATCATCTCAGCTGCAGGCAAGTCATTAAACTGCAGTTCATCTATCTCTCTAACCAAGAACTTATCATGGCTAAAGGATATTACATATATCATTCTAGTCTTATAATCCCTAATCTCCCACGTCTCCACATACTCATCTTCATCCATCATCTCTTTATATATTGGGTCGGAATAGTTTCCTTCAGTCTCTATTTGCCTATTAGCTTTTATATCCTTCCTATTAGATAAGAACCTCTCATCCAGCTTCACATCACTCACTAACCTAATTGCTCTATGCGCTATCCAAGGTGTCGTAGATATGGAACTAGCTCCAAAAGGCACGATAGTATCTAATGGTCTTTCCCTAAGCATCCAAGGAGAACCAGGAAATATATTCTTATTGTATTCTATATAATTCATATCAGCAGCAAATCTATCGGTAGTTCCTTGCCCTTCAAGTAGTGGAGAAGCATGGTCAGGTCTGTATCCAAACTCACCATCATACCCGAAGAAGCATATACCATTCCCGTTGTAGAAGTTATCTGCTACCATCTTTTTCATTTCACCCTTAATATTAAGCTTCCGTATATACCAGTTAACAGTGGTCTCCGCTGCCTTCAACTTAATATAAGGTATCTGAGGGTTATTAGCTCTCAAGGTAACCCTAGGATTACGAGCATATACCTTTGGAATAATAGCCTTACTAAAAGCATGAATAAGATTAACAGGTATTATATCCCCCTTATCATCCCAGTCACACCTTGCCCTCTTCTCATATATAGCCCATGAAGCAGGATTACCATACTTCTTCTGATACTTAATACCACTCCTTATCCTATCCTTCCACTTTGCAAGCAAGTCTTTATCATTTAGTCCCTCTATCATTTCTTACGTTTTCTCCCTATAGCTTCACCTAGAGCATTACTGTTAGCACTACTTGTAGCACTATCATATGCCATAGCTGAGCATATTTGCATCGCTTTTTTAGTGGAAGCCACATGATTTCCACTAACCTTACCAGTATCTTTATATTTTTTCATACAGTGACTAATATTTGTACTTATAGTTTTAGAAGAACTTCCTTCTTTTAACGGCATCTCATCCTCCTACTCTGGCTGACATTGGGGAAAACCCCCTTTGGTTATTAAAATAAACCTACGACATTCCTTAACGATTTTGATTCTGTCTGTCCTTCAAATCCCCCAAGTGTGTCCTTATCCCGGTTGAGCTGCATACCTAACGTGGAACTTGACAGTACCTTCAACCTTAACTGCTCTGATTCCATCAGGACATTCGATTACGCCGGTGGGGTTGTCTACTATACAATCCCCATCCACTGCGGGTAACCCCAGCTCTGCAACCATATTTGCTGCAGATGGTGTGCCAGCAGCGGAGCAGTTATGTATGGTTACGTTGGATAGGGTAGCTGCTCCATTCATTAGAATGAGTCCTTTGTAGAAAGTCCTGACTGTGGTTATCTGTGCATTAGCACTTAGTTCTCCACTATCATCCATTTTAACGTCCATAATTTCCTCCTATTTATAAAATGTAGCAAACCAACCCTACGGTTGCTACTAGCTCAGCCCTCCGCTCGATGTGACTACCACTTCTACATACCACAGGATATGTAGGCACCATATGTTTTATTAGCTCTTATAAAGTCAATAATTGAGATTACGAAATTATATTCCATAACCTTTCCAAGCATTCTCATATAATCCTCGAAGTTCATCTAGTATATTGTCGATAGTAACTCCAGTCTTGATAAGGTCTGGCTCTCGTTCGTACACTGGGAAAGAAGATAGATTGACAGCTCCTGCTAGTGCATCCAAGGTGTCCACAAACTTGCTCTTCTCTATTCCCTGATATTCAAGTAGGTCAGCTTCAAGACCTTTATGTGCATGCTTGATATATATTTGACCATTGGCAAATCGTGGCTCAAGGGTATTTTCAATCCTTGCTCCTTTAGAAACCCCTCTCTTCGGATTGTCACCCGTTACAAGGAAATACTCTCCACGACGAAGCATTTCCTCTCGTACTTGTTTCTCCAACTGTTTCTGATATCCTACAACTTCAATACCAATGTTTGAAGTTTGATACTCTTTAGCGATTCTGAATAGATGGTCTACACTTTGAGATAGACTCATACCTTGCTTCCGTATCACTTCGACTACATATATATGCTTATCTTCCCCACAGAATATAACTATGATTGCCGTATGGCAAGCACGCTTATCCTCAGAAGATGCTGGGTCTATGTATGCATAAAACTTCCCCCGTATGTTCGGAATGATGTCGCAGTAGTGTATACTATCTGGCTTGAACATCATTAGTTCAAGAGGTACGGGTTTAAGTAAGTATTGAGTAGAGAAGATATAAGGCCCCTGAATGAGTTTTAGCTTTTCAATAGCCTTCTTACCAAAGCGAGTAGGGTATATAGGCTCACCAGCCTGCAGCATCTTCCCTGCTACTTTTTTGTAAAGGTTCTGTTCATATATTTCAAAGAATGTTTCGTTCTTTCTTATGTGGTCTACAGGGTCATTAGCACACCAACGGGTAGCTGTATGGTATACGTACCCACTTTCAAGACTATCAAATAGAGATGGCACAAGTCTATGCCAACCAATAGCCTTATTTATCTCATCTTGTGAAGGAGCTATCTCCCTATCCGATACATCATCTTTGGTTGCAGTTACTATATCGTCCTCACCTATCCTATCGTAATGACGGGAAGGTAAGTTAGTTCCGATACCCGCAGCTTCAAATGTCCCCTCTCCCAGACCTATCTTTGTCCGAGGTATGGTGGCAGAGAACTCCGTCCATCTATCTTTCTTAGTCGTGGGCATCCGTTCAGGGAAGAGTACATGCAACTTTTCATTCCGTTCAAACTGACTCCTAATCTTCCGTAAGTGATTAGATGCGTTAGTCATCGAGTTGCATACGATTAAGTATCGCATGTTTGGGTCACGCATAGCCAACCAAATGGGCAAAGCTACCGAAGTAAGTGTTGACTTAAGGAAGCCACGAGGAAGTAGGAGCATCTTATCCATTACTGATTCATTAGATAGAAAGTTGCATATGGGTAGATGAACTTCCTTCTCTATATAATCATAACCAAGAATTCCAAGAGAAAAGAAGTAAAAGTTATTTAGGGCGTGCCTCTTCATGTTGCTTATTTGTTCTTTGGTTACCTGCCCCACGTGAGGTATCCTCCAATGCTCTTGATATATTCTCCGCATCTTTACCATCAAGATTGAATGTTAAGCTTCTTGCATCTATGCCGGGTCCAGCCTTTGGTTTACGTCCACCTATTACAAGTAGTTCCATAGCTGAGGTCTGGGAAATTTTTTCATCTTTCGATTGGAGTAAGCCTACCATTTTCCTCGCAGCAGGAAGCTCTCCTTCTTTCAATACCTGCGACACTGGGTCTTGCTCTTTAGCTGCAATTAGACGTACTGCCTCTTGCCGTATCTCATACTGCATCTTCTCTTTTTCTTCTACGAATATAGCAGAACGGATTATTCGTTCGTACTGCGATTCCGATATGCCTGTCTGGTCTACTATGAATTGGCGGGTACGCCCTGCAAGGATTGCTCGCATGACTTGTCTATGTCTGGAGTTTAATTTTTTTATCTCGTTTACTATCATGTTTTTACTTCTTTATTTCCTTTTTTAGGCTTTAAGTGATACTGTGTTGAGAATTTTGGTTCATATCTCTTATCTCTATAATTCTTTTCATAAAATCTCCTTAACTCACTTAGCTTTGGATACCCACCACAAGAGATTTCAACAAAGTCTTTATCCTCTGTTTTTCCTCTAACTATATGAAAGTGCCAAATATGCAAGGCTTTACACTTACAGCACCACTGAAACATAAATCCGTTATTCCATATATATACTGGGTTCTCTATATCTGGAAACTTTAACATGATTACTCCTTTGGATAGTGTGTATAAAATCAATTTTATTGTAATGTAAATTATTGACTTTACAATACTTATCTTTTGTTTAGTATATAGGATGTAAGTTAGTATGTCAAGTGTGCAAGTTAGTTTTATTGATTTTACATTTTTTGAAAATTTTAGTAGTATATGTGTTTAGTAGGTTTTTTGAAAAATTTAGTTAGGGAAGCCATGTATAGATATATATAGGGGGGTACGTGGGGGGGTGTGTGCCAACTTGTATATATGTATGTTAGTAATGTCAAGGTAGTAAGTAAATATATAATATATATTACTTACATTTATAGTGCTTGCTTGCAATCGTTATAATGTTAGCAAGCATAAGTATATGTTAGTAGCATGTAAGCATGTTAGCAAGTAAAGATACTATTATAGTATCATTATGTTAGCAAGCAAGTAAATATATGTTAGCAAGTTATAATATATATTTAAGTAGTGCTTGACAAATTGCTTAATGTATGATATTATGTAAGTAAGAAATAGTTCATTAATAACTAAATAAAAGCTAACTTGTAAAACGTTCACACTAAACAATCAAAAAAGAGGAGTATATTAAAATGATTACTGACAAAGAAGTAAAAGTTAGTACAGGTGGTAAGCAAGTAAGCGTAGCCATAATCCCATTGTTTCCTGAAAGCGTAGAAGATGTTGTAAAAGTGTTTAAGAGTACGCCTGAAGTGGCTCTCAAGTGCCTGCAAAACGGTTTGACGATTGATTATCAGAGAATAGAACGTGCAAAATTTGCAGTCCACACAAGCAAACCTAGTAAGCAAAAAACCGCACTAATCGAAAAAACGAAAGCAACCGGCTACTATAAAGAGGAATATGAAGATATGAATGTACAAGCAATCACTTCGGATATTTTAGCAAGCATTCCGAAAAAGTAAGTAATAAGATAAATAGTAAGGAGTATTAAAAGAGTGAGTAAATATAAAAAGTTTACTCACTCTTTTTTTGTTAGTAAGTTATTCATATATTTACTAACTTACTTTCAATATTTAAGTAAACAAATGGATATACGTTGCTTGTAAGGATATGTAACTAATAGTTACAGCGTTTGCTAACACGAAAAACGATAAGAGTATTGGTATATAATGGTTTGATTGATTTTACCATTGTTACACTTCGCTTGTGTCAGTAGTATACTGTATCATATATAATACTATATTATAATATATATATAATATATTAATATATATATACTATTTTATATCTGGGGAATCAGAATATATTGTAACTCGTGCATATATGTGCAATCGTTCATATCAAAATAAATTTGACAATAACATCAATATGTGATATTATATAATTAATAATATATCATATATGTTTAATTAATTAATGTTACGAATGTTAGCAAACATAATAACGATAACTAAATCTAAAAGATTGGAGGTAAACTATGAAACGTATACTAATTTGTGTCAAACAAAAACTATCACGAAGAATGTTTAATGCGAGTAAGATAATCGTTAAGAAATGTAATTACAAATCAACTATTGAGCATATACGTCTACTCGGATTATCTTACAACTCAATACCAATTAAGCCTATAAATATGAATAGGGTAGCTGTACTTATGAATGGAGTTAAATCATCAATACTTTCTT